>Ga0075467_10002029_pt1 | contig 16257 bp, 14 predicted proteins | sample DEB08_DNA_9_FD_75067 | JGI IMG/M metagenome (GOLD analysis project Ga0075467, IMG submission 75067) | Aqueous microbial communities from the Delaware River and Bay under freshwater to marine salinity gradient to study organic matter... | ecosystem: Environmental > Aquatic > Marine > Coastal ... | reverse complement strand
GATGAACTTTATCAAAAACTTCCGCAAAGACGAAGACGGTGCTGTGACTGTCGACTGGGTTGTGCTGACTGCTGCCGTTGTTGGCCTGGCCGTTGCTGCATATTCTTCCATCGAAACTGGCGCAGAAAACCTGACCTCGAACACATCGACATATCTGGATGGCCGTAACCCTAACCAGTAAGTTAGGATCAATCTTCAGATTTTGATCTTTGGGGGGTAGCGTTCTGCCAATCAGAGAGCGCCCCCTTTTTCTGTGACACACAGAACTTGTCCCCTAATTATGAGGGCCTAAAATGAAGAAATTTCTAAAAGTATTTCGGACTTCCGAAGAAGGTGCTGTGACCGTTGACTGGGTCGTCTTGACCGCAGCGGTTGTATCCCTTGCCGTGGTCGCGATCGTCTCGGTTTCCGGGGCAACCGGAAACGTTGGCGACGGCGTTGGCGGATTCCTTACGGGGGTCACCATAGGCGAATGACCACAGTGAATTAAGAGAGCACCGGCCCATGGGCCGGTTGTCTCGTTTTGCGGCACGGGCACAAATCCGGCATGCCGCAACCTTGCCACAAGACCGGCAAACAGATGCCTCAATCGCAGGCTATGTCTGGATCAAGGCAAGAGGCACCGGGGCCTGTCCCGGTACGAACAGTATAATGAGGTGAATGACATGCGTATGGTATTTGGACTGGTTCTTTTGGTGGGCATCACGCTTGCTGGCGGTGCCGTATATCTGGCCAAGGATCGCATCGCGCAATATCAAGCCGCGAATGCACAGGCGCAGGCCGCATTGGCGCGGGTCGTCCCGACCCAGACTGTCTATGTTGCCCAGGAGCCGCTGAAATACGGGCAAAAACTCACTCAAGAACATGTGCGCGCGGTCGATTGGCCGGAAAACGCCATTCCCGAAGGCGCATTCACAGAATTGACCCAGTTGTTCCCCGAGAACACGGATGAGCTGCGCGTCGTTCTGCGTCAGATGGAAAAGGACGAAGCGATCCTGGCCCTGAAAGTGACCGAACCCGGCGAAGATACCGGCCTGACCTCGCGTCTTGAGCGGGGGCAGCGGGCCTTTACCATCAAGGTGGATGTGTCCAGCGGCGTCTCCGGCTTCTTGCGGCCGGGCGACCGCGTCGACATCTATTGGACCGGCCGCGTTAATCTGTCCAACACACCAAGCGGCAATGGAGAGGTCACCAAACTGATCGAGGCCGGGATCAAACTGATCGCCATCGACCAAAGCGCGGGCGGCAATCTGGATGAGGCAAATATCGCCCGCACGGTCACCGTATCCATCAGCCCACAGCAAGTCGCGGCCTTGGCCCAGGCACAATCGACCGGCAATCTGTCGCTGTCGCTGGTGGGTGCCGAGGATGACACAATCGCATCGGCGATTGAGGTAGACCAGCGCGCCTTGCTTGGCATCGCGTCAGAAGAAAAGATGGCCGTCGTGGAAAAAGAAAAGGTATGCACCATCCGGACGCGCCGCGGCGCAGAGGTGATGGAACTGCCGATCCCTTGCACGAACTAGGCCGAAATGGCCGCGCGACCTGAAACTGCACCGGTGCTGCCCCAGGGCGGCACCCTTTGTATTTTGGGTATGTTGCCATTTATCCACATAGTTTCAGACCCTGAACGCCTTGATTCTTGCAATAAAAACCAAAGTAAAGCACAGTGGAACAAACGACGGGCGAAAAGACCCATCTCTGAGGCGTGATCAAAAAGGCAGGTCACATGAAAATCGATAGATTTCTTAAAGCAGCCCTACTGGGTCTGTCGCTAAGCGCCATGCCGCTTGCACTGTCTGCACCGGCCCCGGCCTATGCGGACACTTTGCGCGTTGTGAAAAAGGGAACCAACGCCAAGCTTGACGTGCCGATGAACCGTGCAGTGGTGGTGGAAAGCGATATTCCCTTTGCTGAACTTAGCATCGCGAACCCCGGCATTGCGGATATTTCCTCGCTTTCGGACCGTACCATCTATGTCCTGGGCAAATCGCCCGGTCTGACAACGCTGACCCTTTTGGATGCCAGCGGTCAGTTGATCACCAATGTTGATGTCCGCGTCGCGGCGGATGTGAGCGAATTCAAGGAACGGCTGCGCCAGATCTTGCCGGGTGAAAAAATCGAGGTCCGGACCGCAAATGACGGTATCGTGTTGTCAGGAACCGTGTCATCGACCCAACGTCTGCAGCGCGCCCTCGATCTTGCTGAACGCTATGCGCCTGAACGCGTGTCCAACCTGATGAGCGTTGGCGGCATTCAACAGGTCATGATGAAAGTCCGCTTTGCCGAAATGCAGCGCAATGTGTCCAAGTCGCTCTCTTCATCGCTGTCGTTGAATGGGGCTGTGAATGGCACGGGTATCAATGGTGGTTCCGGGTCCACGGCCACATCGGGCGGTATCGCCGGATCACTCGCCGGCACCGTTCCCGCCGTGAACCAGAACGCAGGTGCGGTTCTGTTCGGTTTCAATGCCGGTTCGGTCCAGGTGGGTCTGCTGCTTGAGGCGCTTGAGCAAAAGGGCGTTGTGCGCTTTTTGGCGGAACCCAATCTGGTCGCCCTTTCCGGCCAAGAGGCGAAATTCCTGGCCGGTGGTGAATACCCCGTGCCCGTGGCGCAAACAGACAGCCGTATTTCCGTTGAATTCAAACCATTCGGTGTTGAGCTGTCCTTTATCCCTCGCGTGGTCGATGAGGACATCATCAACCTTGAACTCAAGGCCGCCGTTTCGGCGATTGACCCGACCAACAGCCTGTCCTTGGGCAATGGTCTTGAGATTGCGGCCTTCACGCGGCGCGAAACCTCCAGCACGGTAGAGATGCGCGATGGCGAAAGCTTTGCGATTGCCGGGCTTCTGACCGATGATTTCACGGATAATTCCAGCCAATTGCCATGGATCGGCGATGTGCCCATTCTGGGGGCCCTGTTCCGCTCTGCGAACTATAAACGCAATCAGACTGAACTGGTGATCATTGTCACGGCCCATCTGGTGACCCCAACCCGCGGAGAGGCCCTGGCCTTGCCGACGGACCGGATCAAGCCACCGACCGAAAAGGATCTCTTTCTCTATGGCCGCATGGCCGACGGCACCCGCACGCCCAAGAAGGGGGCCGCAGGAGAAGTAGCGAAACAGGACTTTGGCGGGTCCTATGGGTATGTACTGGACTGATCCGATGAAATCCCAGATGCGCAGCAAACTCAGATACGCAGGTGCCCTTGCCGGGCTGTCGGTTCTCTTGGGCTGTGCATCAAGCTCTGATCCGGTCTACACACAATTCTACCGCGAGGCGGGCGCGCTGACCGATACGGGCTATTTCGGCAACGCCACGCTGAATAACCGTTTGGTGATGACCGGCGAGCGGCAATACACCTTTGATCTGGCCAACCGCTTTGCGTCAGAAGTACCGTCAACAGTGACCTTTGCGTTCAACTCAGCCCAGCTTGATGCTGAGGCACAGGCGATCTTGCGTCAGCAGGCCGGCTGGATCAGACAATTCCCCGAAGTACGCTTTCGGGTCTACGGGCATACCGATGCTGTCGGATCGCAACAGTACAACCGCGCCTTGGGCAAACGCCGCGCGGATGCGATTGTGCATTATTTTGCGTCCCTTGGCATCAGCCGGTCCCGGCTTGAGGCGGTCGTTTCTTTTGGCGAAACACAGCCGCTTATCGTGACCCAGGGCCGGGAACGCCGCAACCGCCGGACCGTCACCGAAGTGAACGGTTTTGTCGAACGCCACCCCACGGTGCTTGATGGCAAATATGCCCAGATCATCTACCGCGACTATGTGGCCAGTGCTGTGCCGACATCTCAGCTTTCAGGGTCAACCTTGAGCACAACCAGCGACTAAATCCCGTTTGATTGCAGGGCATTGCCCCGGCTCGCTGGTGCGCGACCAAGGCGATCGGGCCAAAGGCCCAGAACCTGCCGGTTTGTTCAATCGTTTCAACATACCCCACAATCGAAACCTTTTGGCCCAAATCTCGCCCTAGTTGGCTGCAATAAATCATCCCATAGGACAAATGTGTCTGCGTGAAACGCAAGGCACAGGCGGCTTGTCTGGGTGGCGATTGCATTTCTGATGTTGTTCACACCCGGTGCCAGTCGCCGTGAGCAAAGGATGAATGCCATGAGTAGCAGTATGCCAGCCCCCCAAGCAGCGCCCATCGTGGCCTGCACGGTAAGCCGTGACGTACAAAACTTCGATCTGCTGATCGAAGACATGGAAAATGCCCTGGGTGAAAGCTGGGGTGATTTGGGTTTTGCCGAAGCGCTCGCCTTTTTTGGACAAGCCGAAGCCGAAGAGATGGAATTTATCGCTCTGGCATTGGACGAAAGCGACGAGGACAACCTGTCCTTGATGTCTGAAATAATCAAACAGGCCAAGGCGCGGGGCATCAAGGTGATCCTGATCGCCGAGGATGTCACACCCGCAGCCCTGCATTCCCTGCTGCGGCAGGGTGCCGATGAATTTGTGCCCTACCCCCTTCCCGAAGGTGAGCTGCTTCAGGCCATAAACCGGGTCCGCGAAAAGGACCTGGTAATCGAAGCCGCAGCGGCCCCTGCCCCACAGCTGAAAGCCGGGGCAAAAAAGGATGGCGCATTGATCGTGGTGCACGGTCTGGGCGGTGGCACTGGTTCAACCACCATGGCCGTCAATCTGGCCTGGGAACTGGCAACCGCCGACAAGAAGTCGCCGCCGTCCGTCTGCCTGCTGGATCTGGACCTGCAATATGGTTCGGTCGCAACCTTCCTTGATCTGCCGCGCCGCGAGGTGGTCTATGAGATGCTGTCCGACACCGAAAACATGGACGAAGAAATCTTTGGTCAGTCCTTGCTGACCTATGAGGACCACCTGCAGGTGCTGACGGCACCCAGTGACATGTTGCCGCTGGATCTCATTACCTCCGAAGATGTCGGGCGTATTCTGGATATGGCGCGCAACCAGTTTGACTATGTCATCGTCGATATGCCCTCAACGCTGGTGCAATGGTCCGAAGCGGTTCTGACAAAGGCGCATATCTATTTTGCCATACTCGAATTGGACATGCGCTGCGCACAGAACACGCTGCGTTTCAAACGTGCCCTGCAATCCGAAGACCTGCCCATCGAAAAGCTGCGCTATGTGCTGAACCGCGCGCCCAAGTTCACCGATCTGAACGCCAAGGGGCGGGCAAAGCGCATGGCGGAATCCCTGAGCATCTCAATTGATCTGCAACTGCCCGACGGCGGCAAACAGATCACACAGGCCAATGACCACGGCATGCCATTGGCCAATTCCGCGCCCAAAAGCCCACTGCGCAAGGAAATCATGAAACTTGCAGCCTCCATTCATGACCTCAAGGGCGATCACGCAGAAGCTGCCTGATCCTTCCGCTGAAAGAGAAAAAATGTTTTCCAAATACAAAAAGACAAACGCCCCTGCCGTTGCAAAGCCTTCTGTTCAGGTTGTTGATAACATCGCAGCATTTGAGGAACCAAAGGCATCTGTGTCGATGCGCAAGGCGCTAAAGCCTGCGGCGGCGGCACCGGTGGACAAAGACGTCAAGCGCAAGCAGCGGATGTCCGACATCAAGCTGGAATTGCACCGCGCCCTTTTGGATAACCTGAACCTTGCCGCGCTGGAACATGCAACCGAAGCTGACCTGCGCCAGGAAATCAACGAAATCTCTGCCGAAATCCTGGCAGAGAAAAGCATCGTTCTGAATCGCGAAGACCGCATGACGCTCAACTCAGAGCTTTATGACGAAGTCACCGGTCTGGGCCCGCTTGAAACATTGCTCAAGGACGAGACGGTCAACGATATTCTGGTCAACGGCCCGCAGCAGATTTTCGTGGAACGCGACGGCAAGCTGGAGCTGACGGATGTGACGTTCAAGGATGAGCGCCACCTTTTGCGCATCATCGACAAGATCGTATCGGCCGTGGGACGCCGGGTGGACGAATCCAACCCCTATGTGGACGCCCGTCTGCAGGATGGTTCGCGCTTTAACGCGATGGTGCCTCCGGTTGCGGTGGATGGCAGCCTTGTCTCCATTCGTAAGTTCAAGAAGGACAAGCTGGGCATTGACGATCTGGTCAACTTCGGGGCCTTCACCGAAGAGATGGCCGCCTATTTGCAGGCCGCTGTCGCCACACGGCTGAACATCATCGTGTCGGGTGGTACCGGTTCGGGCAAGACAACAACGCTCAACGCGCTGTCCTCTTTCATCGACAACGCAGAACGTATCCTGACGATCGAGGATACCGCCGAACTTCAGCTGCAACAGACCCACGTGGGCCGCATGGAAAGCCGCCCGCCCAACGTCGAAGGCAAGGGCGAGGTTTCACCCCGCGATTGTCTGAAAAACGCCCTGCGGATGCGGCCTGACCGGATCATCGTTGGCGAAACGCGTGGCGAGGAAGTGATCGACATGCTGCAGGCCATGAACACAGGCCATGACGGATCAATGACCACGATTCACGCCAACTCTGCGCGCGATGGTGTGTCGCGACTGGAAAACATGATCGCTATGGCGGGTATCGAGATGCCTCTCAAAGCGGTGCGTTCACAGATCTCTTCGGCCGTGAACCTGATCGTGCAGGCCTCGCGCCTGCAAGACGGATCGCGCCGGATGACATCCATTACCGAAATCACGGGCATGGAAGGTGACGTGATCTCAATGCAGGAAATCTTTCGTTACCAGCGCGTCGGCCTGACGCCTGATAACAAGATCATCGGTCATTTCACGGCCACCGGCGTGCGCAGCCATTATGCGGAACGTTTCCGCATGTGGGGCTATGACTTGCCGTCTTCCATCTATGAACCCATTGCGGCCCAGTAAGGATAAAAGCCATGAGCGCTGAACCAATCATCTACGGTCTGATCTTTATCGGTGTTCTGGTGCTGGTCGAAGGTCTGTACCTGGTCGCCTTTGGCAAGTCGATCAGCCTGAACTCGCGCGTGAACCGCCGGCTTGAGATGCTGGAAAAGGGCACCCGCCGCGAGGAAGTACTGGAAAAGCTGCGCAAGGAAATGCAGCAGCATATGGATGCCAAGTCGATCCCGCTGTATTCCTTGTTGTCGGAAAAGGCACAGAAGGCGGCCATCGCCTTTACCCCCAAACAGCTGATCATGCTGATGGGCGGACTGGGGGTAATCGCCTTTCTGGGGCTGACCATCGGCACCCAGACCGACGTGGCCGTGCGCGCCATGCTGTCTGTGGGCATCGGCATTGGTGCCGTCTATTTCTGGGTCGCGTCAAAGGCCGGCAAACGGATGGGCATGATCGAGGAACAGCTGCCCGACGCCGTGGAACTGATGGTGCGCTCCTTGCGGGTGGGCCATCCCTTCACCAACGCCATCTCCATCGTCTCAAAAGAGATCCAGGACCCGCTGGCATCGGAGTTTGGCGTGATCGCAGATGAAAGCGCCTATGGCCGCGACGTGGGCGAAGCGCTGAAGGACATGGCAGAGCGGCTGGACATGCAGGATCTGCGCTTTCTCGCCGTGGCGGTGACGATCCAGCAGCAATCAGGCGGCAACCTTGCCGAGATCCTTGATGGTCTGGCCAAAGTGATCCGCGCCCGCTTTCGGTTGTTTCGCCGGGTCAAGGCGATCACGGCCGAGGCAAAGTGGTCAGGCAAGTTTCTGTCTGCCTTCCCGATTGTGGCCCTGATCGTGATCAATGTCAGCGATCCAAATTATTACGACGCCGTTATGGACCACCCCTATTTCGTGCCTGCCTGTTTTCTGGTCGGTATCTTTCTGGCGGTGAACCTGTTCGTGATGCGCGTTCTGACCGACATCAAAGTCTAGGGGCGAACCATGGAATTCTTGAACACACTCAATGACCGGATCACCGAACTGCTTGGCCCCATGGGCCTGATCATGATCGTCGGCGTTCTGGGGGTTTGCCTGGTGCTGATCACTGTCGTCATGATGATGCAGCAGCCCGAAGACCCGCTGGATAAACTGCGCCGCTCCGCGAACGGTACGGCGAAATCCGGTGGCAAGGCACAGTTGCGCCAGGCCGATGGCAACCAGCAGCTTCAGAAGTTTGCAAAGTTCCTTGAGCCCGAAGACGTGGCCGAATTGTCCGCCAAGCAATTGCTGCTCCGTCAGGCTGGCTATCAAAGCCGCGATGCGGTGCGGATGTTCTATTTTGCCCAGATGACATTGGGCATTCTGGGTCTTCTGGCCGGTGTGGTCTATATCAACTTTCTGGGCGGCGGTGCAGGGATGACCACGCAAAAGACCATGATGTACACGGTCGGCCCCGGTGCCATCGGGTATTTCTTGCCCAAATACTGGGTGACCCGGCGGGTCGAGGCCCGCAAGGAAGAGATCACGCGTGGCTTTCCCGATGCGCTGGACATGATGCTGGTCTGCGTCGAAGCGGGGCAATCGCTGGATCAATGTATTGTCCGCGTCGCCAGGGAATTGCGCGCCTCCTACAAGGCACTGTCAGAAGAATTCGAGATCGTGGCCTATGAGATGAAAGCCGGCAAGGACAAGATCACCGTGCTGAATGACATGGGCGAACGCTGCGGGGTGCAGGATGTGTCGTCCTTCGTGACCGTGCTGGTCCAATCCGCGGCCTTTGGTACGTCAATTTCTGACGCGCTGCGGGTCTATGCCGCTGAAATGCGGGACAAACGCGTCATGCGCGCCGAAGAAGCCGCAAACAAGTTGCCAACCAAGATGACACTTGCCACTATGATGCTCACGGTGCCACCGCTGCTGATCATTCTGGTCGGTCCATCGGTTCACGGCATCACGGAATTGGGCAAAATGTCAGGACCGGGCCAATAAGACATATATTGTTCGGGCAGCTTCGGTTAGCGGCCCTTGCGTCACTCGCAGCACTTGGATTGGCCGCCTGTTCAACGGGCGGCTTTTCTGCGGCGGGCGATCAGGTTTTTGCCCCAGGCGTCGACCAATCCGCGCAGGCCGAAGACGGGGTTGAGGTGGGTCACCGCCTGATGGCTGCGGGCCAGTTTGAACTGGCCATCAAATCATTCAACCGCGCGGCATTGGCCGATGGGCTGAACGGTGAAATCCTCTCCGCACTGGGCAGTGCAAACCTTGGGCTGGGCCGTCTGGGCCAGGCCGAAGAGCTGTTGCGCCGCGCGGTCAAAGAAGACGCAGAGGTGCCAGAGGTCTGGAATAATCTGGGCGTTGTGCTGATGGAACGGGGCAAAACGCTGGAGGCGGAACAGGTTTTCAAACGCGCCTATGCGCTGGACAATGGCGAAAGTGACGCAATCCGAGACAATCTTCGGTTGGCACTCGCAATATCAGAAAATTCTGATACATTTCCTTTGGAAGACGAAGATTATAAATTGGTGCGACGCGGCGCGGGGGACTACCTGATCCGGTCAGCACTGTGATCGTAAAGATCGAGGCAGAGCAGTAAAAAGGACGCAAAATGCGCCACCCTATTCTGATAGCCGCCTGCATTGCAGGCGCAAGCGTGGTTGCAGGCTGCGCTGAGAAAAATGCAAACGACACCGTTGAGCGGGCCTTCAAGGACGTGAATGTTGTCGATGCGACCAACCTTTCTGATGTGATGCTGACCGTGGCCGACCCGAATGAGGCCGTGTCCTACTTTCAGCGCGCCTCTGCCGAAGATCCGACACGGATTGACCACCAACGCGGTCTGGCCTCCTCCTTGATCCGCGCCAAGCGGATGACCGAAGGGGCCGCCGCGTGGAAAAAGGTCACCGCGATGCCAGAGGCAACGCCGGAGGATTCCGTGGAATACGCAGATTCCCTGATCCGCTCGGGCGATTGGGCAGGTGCCGAAAAGGTTCTCGACAAGGTGCCACCAACCCATGAGACATTCAAAAGATACCGTCTGGAGGCCCTCGTGGCAGACAGCAACAAGGAATGGAAGAAGGCCGACAGTTTCTATGAAACCGCCGTTGGCCTGACCACCACCCCGGGTTCCGTGATGAACAACTGGGGCTATTCCAAACTGACCCGTGGGGATTATCCCGCAGCCGAGCGGCTGTTTTCAGATGCGATCCGGCAAGACCCTACGCTCTTCACCTCCAAGAACAACCTGATCCTCGCCCGCGCGGCCCAACGCGACTATACTTTGCCCGTGATCCCGATGGACCAGACGGAACGCGCGCAACTGCTGCACACCATGGCATTGTCAGCGATCAAACAGGGCGATCTGGAAACCGGCAAAGGCTTGCTCCGCGAGGCGATTGACACACATCCGCAGCACTTCGAAGCAGCCGTGCGATCCCTGCGCGCACTCGAGAACGGCTGATGTGATGGCGATCCCTGCCGCACACGCGCTGTGGTTTCTGCCCTTTGTCCTGCCGATCTGCTTTTATGTCGCCTTCACCGATATGGCCCAGATGCGGATCACCAATCCATCGGTGATCCTGCTGGCGCTGGTGTTTGTGATGCTGGGCTTTTTCTGGATGCCCTTTGACGCCTATCTGTGGCGGCTGGGGGTGATGTTGATCGTTCTGATCCTTGGTATCTTGCTCAATGCCGCCGGTGCGCTGGGGGCGGGGGACGCCAAATTCGCCGCCGCCGCCGCCCCCTATTTCTCGCTTGGTGACCTGCGCCTGCTGATGGCGATATTCACGCTGACGCTGCTGTCTGCCGTTATTGCCCATCGCGGCGCAAAATATACGCCCTTGCGCAAACTGGCCCCCCATTGGGACAGCTGGGAACAGGGCAAGAAATTCCCGATGGGTCTGGCCCTTGGCCCAACTCTTGCCATCTATCTGATCCTTGGTGCGCTCTACGGTGCCCGATAAAGGCCATATTCAGGGTTTACGGAAGGGATACGCACAACCGTGAGCTAAGGATCGGCCCGATGAACATGCAAACCACCACCGTTCTTGCCCCCCCACCGCCAAAGCGGCTGGAAGAAATGCAGCTGCCCCTCGTGATGATGCGCGACATCATCCTCAAAACGATCTTCCGCAAGAATGTGGATATGGTCAGCGACCTTGCCGCCGCCGTCTGCCTGCCTGTTCCCGTGACCCAGGAACTGGTCGACATGGGCCGCACCCAGCGCCTGATCGAGGCAACAGGAACGCTGAACGCCAACAAAAGCAATGAAATGGGCTATCAGCTGACCGATGCTGGCAAGGCCCGCGCGCTGGATGCCCTAGCGCAGTCAGAATATTTCGGTCCCATGCCTGTCCCGCTCGAGGTTTACCGCGAACAGGTAAAACGCCAGTCCGTGCGCAACCTGCAAATCACCCGCGCGCAGCTGACCCAAGCCATGGGCCATCTGGTGCTGCCCGACAGCCTGATCGGCAACCTGGGACCGGCAGTATCGGCGGGACGCTCCATCTTGATGTATGGCCCCCCCGGAAACGGCAAATCCAGCATCTCCAATGGCATCCGCGACGCGTTGGGCGACAGGATCTATGTCCCCTATGCGATCGAATATGCAGGTCAGGTGATCACCGTCTATGACCCCATCGTGCATTCCAAGGCCCAGGACGAGGTTCAGGACCCCAGGTCCTTGCGCCGCGTCACACGCTTTGACAGCCGCTATGTCTGCTGCAACAGGCCCACTGTCATCACCGGGGGTGAACTCAGCCTCGACATACTCGATCTGGTCTATAGCCCCACGGCCAAGACCTACCAGGCCCCGCTGCAGCTGAAATCCAGCGGCGGCGTCTTTATCGTCGACGACCTGGGCCGCCAAAAGGAACCACCGCAAAGCATCGTGAACCGATGGATCGTCCCGCTTGAGGAAAGCAAGGACATTCTGGCCCTGCAATCGGGCGAGAAGTTCGAAGTCCCCTTCGACACGCTGGTGATCTTTTCCACCAACTTCCACCCTAATGAAATCTTTGACCAGGCCGCCCTGCGCCGGATCTTTTTCAAGATCAAGATCGACGGACCCAATCAGGAAAACTTCCTGAGGATTTTCGCCATGGTGGCCGAAAAACGCGGCATGCCCCTGGATGAAGCAACATTGGTGCATCTGTTCCGCAGCAAATTCCCCACCATTGACAACACCTACGCCAATTATCAGCCAACCTTCCTCATCGACCAGATGATCGCCATCTGCGAATTCGAGGGCATCCCCTATCAGATGTCTCCCGAACTGATGGATCGCGCCTGGGCGAATATGTTTGTGAAAGACGAAACGATCGTGAAATAACGCCCCCGACAGGAGGGTCTCACATGATCACAGTTGCAGGCTGCGGCCGCATGGGCGGCCCCATGCTGGATGCATTGCGAAAGGCAGGCTTTGACGCGCGCGGATTTGATCTGCGCGCGATGGATGCAACATATATCACCGATGATGTCTCGGCACTTCGGCGCGATACGCAAACCCTGATCACCGTGGTCCGCGACACGGCCCAGACCGATGCGGTGCTCTTTGGTGCACAGAATTTCTGCGCCGGTCCCGCCCTGCGCCGGATCATCCTGTGCTCCACGCTTTCACCGCGCTATGTGCTGGATCTCAGGGCGCGGGTTCCTGAATCGATCACACTCATCGATGCCCCGATGTCGGGTGCGCAGATCGCGGCCCAACACGCCCGCCTCAGTTTCATGCTGGGCGGCAGTGATGCGGATCTGGATGCCGCACAGCCGCTCTTTGCGGCCATGGGTGCCCATTTCCACCGCATGGGCGGCTACGGGGCGGGCATGCAGGCCAAGGTCCTGAACAATCTATTGGCCGCCTCCAACACCGCCATGACACGGTTGGTGCTCGACTGGGCCGATCAGGCCGGCCTGGACGAAGAAGAACTGCTGCAGCTCATCCATACGTCATCGGGCCAGAACTGGTTCGCCAGCGGCTTCAATGAGATCGAATTCGCCCGTGACGGCCTCAGCACGGACAACACAATCGCCATTCTGGTCAAAGACGTGGCGTCCGCCCTTGATGCCGCTCCCTTGGGCGCGGATCTGACGCTGCCAAAAACCGTGCAAGACCAGATACGATCCCTCAAACCGCGCCTCTAAAGCAAAGACAAAGGTCTCAGCGCGCGGCCTGCCCCCTTCCCTTTCTCTTTTTGGCCCTGAATACCTCGGGGGTTTGGGGGCTGGCCCCCAAGGCAACGGATGCTATTTAGAACATCATGCGCGCTCTGCCCCCCCTCTTTGAAAACTGGTTCTCAACCAAAGGCTGGTCGATCCACCCCCATCAGCAGCAAATGCTGGACCGGGCCGATGCGCCGTCTCTTCTGCTGATCGCGCCAACAGGGGGCGGCAAGACCCTGTCAGGTTTCCTGCCCACGCTGATCGACCTGGCCGACGGCACCCATGAGGGGATGCATACCCTTTATATCTCACCGCTCAAGGCGCTGGCAGCTGACATCCAACGCAACCTCATGACACCGGTTGAGGAAATGGGCCTGCCCATCACCATCGAGGCGCGCACCGGTGATACAACCGCCACCCGGCGCAAGCGACAGCGCGCAGATCCGCCCCATATTTTCCTCACCACACCAGAAAGCCTTGCGCTTCTGGTCAGCTACGATGATGCCCCGCGCATGTTCCGGGGCCTCAAACGCGTGGTGATCGACGAAATCCACGCTTTGGCCGAAAGCAAACGTGGCGATCAGATGATGCTGGCGCTGGCCCGGTTGCAGACAATCTGCCCCAACCTGAAACGTGTGGGCCTGTCCGCCACCGTCGAAGACCCCGCCGCAATCGCTCATCTGATGGCCTGCCATCCTGATCCCTGCGATATCCTGCTGGCAGACCCCGGCCCTGCCCCCGACATTCAGATGCTGCGCACCACGCAGGCCCCGCCCTGGTCGGGGGGCGGCGCAGCCTATGCCATTCCGGCCGTGCTGGAGCAGATCAAACAGCATAAAACGACGTTGATCTTTCACAACACAAGGGCGCAGGCTGAAATCTTCTTTCACAACCTGTGGCTTGCCAATGACGACAGCCTGCCCATTGGCATCCATCACGGCAGCCTGGACCGCGACCAGCGCGCGCGGGTCGAGGCGGCGATGGTGCGCGGTGATCTGCGCGCCATCGTCTGCACCGGATCGCTCGATCTGGGGATCGACTGGGGCGATGTGGATCTTGTCATCCAGATCGGTGCCCCCAAGAACGTCAAACGGTTGGTGCAAAGGATCGGGCGGGCCAATCACCGCTACAATGCCCCCTCCAAGGCGCTGCTGGTGCCTGCCAACCGGTTTGAGGTGGTTGAATGTGTCGCGGCCCTTGAGGCGGTGCTCGCGGGGGATCTGGACGGAGAACCGCGCGGCGCAGGCCCCCGCGACGTCTTGTGCCAGCATATCTTGATCACGGCCTGCGCGGGGCCTTTCGATGCAGACCGGCTCTTCGCTGAAATCACCTCTGCCGGGGCCTACGCCGCCCTGTCGCGCCAGGATTTTGAAGATTGTCTGACCTTCTGTGCCACGGGGGGCTATGCCTTGCGGGCCTATGACCGCTGGCAGCGGCTGCTGCAGCGGCCCGATGGCCTGTGGCAACTGCGCGATCCACGTGCGGCACGGGCCATCCGCATGAACATCGGCACCATTCAGGACAGTGACACGCTCAAGGTTCGCATGCGACGGAACCGGGGCGGCAAACCTCTGGGCGAGATCGAGGAAAGTTTTGCCGCCACCCTGACCCCTGGTGACACCTTCTTGATCGGCGGGCAGATTGTCCGCTACGAAGGGCTGCGCGACATGACCGTGGAGGTCAGCCGCGATGCCGCCAAAAAGCCAAAGATCGCGACCTTCACCGGCACGAAATTCGCCACCTCCACCCAGCTGTCTGCGCGCGTGCAACAGATGTTCACCCAAGACAGCTGGCCCGAATTGCCCGACCACACCGCCCAATGGCTGGCATTGCAGCGCAAGGTCAGTCAGCTGCCCCAGCCCGGCCGGCTGCTGATCGAAAGCTTTCCCCACGACGGGCGGGCACAAACGGTTGTTTACGGCTTTGCCGGTCGCAACGGGATGCAGACACTGGGCCTGCTGCTGACCAAGCGGATGGAGGAACTGGGCCTCAGCCCGTTGGGCTTTGTCGCCACCGATTATGCCACGTTGATCTGGGGGCTGGACCCGGTGGAGGACCCTGCCCCCCTGTTTGATCTGCCCGCGCTGCAAGACGGGTTGGAAACCTGGCTGGCCGGAAATGCCGTGATGAAACGGACCTTTCGCGCCTCGGCCACGATCGCGGGCCTGATTGAACGCAACGCACCTTCGGCCCGAAAATCCGGGCGGCAGGCCACCTTTTCCAGCGATATCCTCTATGACACGTTGCACAAATATGATCCGGAACATCTGATGCTGCAGATCACCCGCGAAGAGGCCCTGCGCGGCCTGGTCGACTTTGGCCGGATCAAAGAGATGCTGGACCGTGTGGGCAACCGCATCGACCATCGCAGCTTAAGCCGGGTCACGCCCCTTGCAGCACCCCTCTTTCTTGAAATGGGCCGCGTTCCAGTCAAGGGCGATGCCGAAGAACGGCTGCTGGCACAAGAGGCTGCACGGCTGATGGAACAATCGGGTCTGGCGCAAATCACGCCAGCCGCCTCCAGCCAACCGCGCTGGCGGAACGGGCAATGATGCGTTTCGCAGACTGCCTGTGACATCACCCCTGGCCCTTTTGAAAACGCTCTGGCCCCCTTGCCAAATCGGGTGAATTCACACATGAACAAAAGATGAACGCATACGATCTCACCCTGGCAGGTGCGCCTCTCAAGGCGCTTTCGACCGGTGCTCTTTGGTGGCCGGATCAGGGTTTGTTATGTGTCAGCGATTTGCACCTTGGCAAATCCGAACGGATTGCACGGCGCGGCGGCACCATCCTGCCGCCCTATGAAACCCGCGACACACTGACCCGTCTAGCGGCCGATCTGGCGCTGACCCATGCGCGCACAGTCGTCTGTCTTGGCGATAGTTTTGATGATCTGGGCGCGGCACAGGCGCTGCCTGAGGCCGAGAAACTGTGGATCAGCCGCCTGCAGGCCGGACGGTCGTGGATCTGGGTCGAGGGCAATCATGATCCGGGGCCAGTGGAGCTGGGCGGCAGCCATCTGGCCGAACTGGCCCTTGCCCCGCTGACCTTTCGCCATATCGCACAGCCCACAAGCCGCGCTGAAGTGTCGGGCCACTACCACCCCAAGGCCAGCTTGTCGCTTGGCGGCCGGACCGTGACTCGGCCTGCCTTTGTCTATGACAGCGACCGGCTGATCATGCCGGCCTATGGCACCTATACCGGGGGGCTTGATACGCGGGCAGCTGCATTTGCGCCCTTGATGCGGGCCGATGCCCGTGCTGTGCTGACCGGAAAGACCGCCATCGCGGTCCCGATG
>Ga0075467_10002028_pt1 | contig 16267 bp, 15 predicted proteins | sample DEB08_DNA_9_FD_75067 | JGI IMG/M metagenome (GOLD analysis project Ga0075467, IMG submission 75067) | Aqueous microbial communities from the Delaware River and Bay under freshwater to marine salinity gradient to study organic matter... | ecosystem: Environmental > Aquatic > Marine > Coastal ... | reverse complement strand
TTGAAAGATTCTAAGATTGTGAGCTCGAAATTTTGGCGCAGGTAGAGCAGTGGATAAATGGCACCCGCTGCAACAACAATAAGTGCAAGCTGGCTATAGCTGCGAAAAGCAGCAGAATTAAATCTTGTCAAAACAACCTCAAAACAGACTTTGGGACAACAGTGTACTTCCCTTGCTCCTGAACACCAAATAGGCTGCTTGCGTTTTGTATTACCAGCAGAGGAAGCTCATCCCTCTGCTCACTTACCCGTTGAGAAGCACTTGCATTTATGTCGGAACACATTGAAGCGGGGATAGCATTTTATAAACTGGGTAAGCTTGACATGGTTGCGCCTCCTTTGCCCCACCCAGTGTCTAAAACTCATAGCCTTGAGTGGGAGTCTTGAAAAGTTTGGCTTTAATGGCGCGACTTTTTTGGAAGTATCTACAGAGATTAAGTCCTTGTTGCGCTAAGCAAATGACAACCCATATAAAGTAGCGCTGAAACCCCTTTATCGATTGATGAGTTGCTATCGAAGACAGAGGCTATATTTAGGGCAGTTGAGCAATTAAACAGCTCTCTATAAAAGTATTGATGCTCGGACATACAAAAAAAAGGGGAATGCTGAATAACCGGTATTTTAAAAATGAAATTAACAAAGGTATAGCCATAGCTAATGATAAATTCCAACAGAAAATAGAGCGAATAACCAAACAAAGAATGACGCAAAAAAAAATGGAAGACCGGAGAATAGAGAGAAAACAATGCCATTAAATTTAATGTTACGTGGCCCCAGTTATTTCAGGGATGAGAGTGGTAAAATGGTTAAGCAATGGATTAGGCAGGTCTATCAACAGTTACCACCGCTATCTTAAATGTGTTGACAGATTGCTAAACGGAATTGGATTTACTCAAAGTAAAACGCTTACAAGTACTGGTAATATTCGCTATAGTGAATTCAATATATTTAAAATAACTAATCGGTTTTAGCATTGTACATTAATCAACATAAAATCATTTTCTATCGCAATGGCTATTCACTGCTTGCTAACGTTTCAGGCACGAGCAAATCTATTATATTAAATGATATCGATTTATTTGTTTTAGGTCATATTGCCAAAAATGAAAATGCAGATGACATAATGCAAATTATCTTAGCCGATCCTGTGTTGAACACTCTTTTTCCCAATGTGAGTGAGCAACAAATAAATAGCCGATTTGTACAATACAAAGAGGTTGAAGCCATTGTTGATAAGCCATCGCTTAATCCACCCGAAGTGTCGTTTGAGGTTTTTGTTGAAAACACACATCCACTAGAAAGTGACAGACCTGAACCTCAGTTACGAGAACTTCGGTTAAGCACTCATTTTGGTATAGTCCCCACACCACAAGGATATGCGGCATGGTCTGTACCACAAAACGGCTTCCTTGCTCTAAGCGTGGTTGAGGTAATCTTATTGCTCGCTTTTGGTGATGGTAAATCAGTAGCTAATGTGATGGCTGAAAAAGCCAATTTACAATTAAGCGTTGATACAATAACCACGATGTTAAAAAAATTCACTGACGCTGCTTGGTTAACTTCAATGAAAGATAAAGTAGAGGGCACCGAGCCTGTCCTTATTCCTTTTAACGCAATTACCGAACATTCGTTAGGGCATGCAACTGATTGGCAAGCCTTACCAAAATCAAATAAAATCCCAGTATACTTTGTCCCCCATATGGAAAACCATTTTCCATTAGCCTTAGGCGTTTTATATAGTGCATTAGTCGCCTATAAAAATGCTGAGTTGTTACAACGTTTTCAATTTATTCCACTTAATTACCTCGCACCTCAAGCACTTTTTGACGGTCCATATCGCAAGTTTGGACCTGGAGTGTGGTTGTTTTCAAATTACATGTGGTCGATAGATGTGAATATGCAAATTAGTCACTTCGTAAAACAGCATAATAAAGTTAATTTGATGATACACGGAGGACCGAGTACGCCTAATTATCAACAAGCTTGTGAAGACTTTATGACCGAGCATCGTTCAGTTGATGCAGCCGTTCACGGTGAAGGTGAAGTGACTATTACTGAAATTTTTGACTGCATTGATGCTTCAGTCAATCGGCAACTAACGACAAATATTGTGCAACTAGCAAAAGTGGCAGGGCTAACTTATCGCGAACCCATGACCGGAAGATTAATGCGCACCGGCCCACGTGAACGAATGAAATCACCTGATGATGTGCCTTCACCGTATTTAAATGGTTTGTTTGATGGCTATAATGGCCGTATTGAAGCGGCCATTATTGAAACGAATCGAGGCTGTCCTTACGGTTGTACTTTCTGTGATTGGGGATCGGCGACTAACCAAAAAATTCGCAAGTTTGACCTACAACGCGTGATGGATGAAATCACTTGGATTGGCAAAAACAAAGTCCGTGTAATGTGGATTGCAGATGCAAACTATGGCCTATATGATCGGGATATTGAAATATCTCAATTTATTGTAGATATCAAACGTAAGTTCGGGTACCCGCAGGAAATTGTGGTTAATTATACAAAGAATTCAACATGGCGCTTAGTTGAAATTATTAAGATATTTACTGAAGGCGGTATTATCGGGCAAGGTATTATTTCTATTCAAACCACTGATGAAAAAACCTTAGAAGTCATAAATCGCAAGAACATTAAGACACAACGTTATGACGAACTCGCACAAGCTTTTACTGATTTGAATTTGCCATTATCGACCGATTTAATGATAGGTTTACCCGGCATGACTATTCAGTCATTTATGGCTGACTTACAGCGCTATATTGATATGGATGTCTCAGTAAAAGCTTATCCAACACAGCTTCTGCCCAATAGCCCAATGGCTGAGCCCGGCTATATGCAAAAATATGAAATTAAGGCTGATGAACATAATTTCTTAATATCTACTTACAGCTATACGCAAGCGGATATTCAGCGGATGAAAAAACTGTATGAAGTTTATGTTATGGCCGATGGCTATAGTTTACTCCGTTATGTCATCCGTTTTATGCAATGGGAATATGCGATTAATGCGAGTACTTTTATAGAAAATCTGCTTGATGATTGTGTGGCTGAACCAAACGCATACCCTCTATTAACTTGGGCAGTGCATTTCTTTAATCAAGATAAATCAATGCCAAGCGGGTGGACTGCCTTTTACCAACAGTTAAAGGATTATATTGTGGCGCGCTATCAAGTGGCCGATAATAGTACTTTAAACACGATAATCAAAGTAAGTCAGGCAACCATGCCAGATGATGCTCAGAACTACCCAATTTCACTTAATTTAGCACATGATTTTCATGCTTACTTTCGGCAAAACAAAGAGTCCTTTAAGGCATTACATACCTTCGCTCAAAGCACGATGGTTTTTTCAGATCCTAACCGATTGTCTAACGTTGACTTGAACTCAGCTCAATACGATAGCCACCAATATTTTTGGGAATTGTACAGCTCGGTCGCTCGACCAAAATCCCTAGCGGAATTTGCAGCTTGACACTTAATGGTAACAACTTCGTTTTTAAACGTTACGGCTTAACTAGTTGGTTAAGGTGTTTTTGCATCACGTCTTTGTGCACTTGTTTTCACCATTGAGGGACAAATACTTTGCAAAAATCATCGACATCACAAAACATCTTAACTAATTTACTGATACCTGTTCCTTGATAGATTGATTTTTTGTCAAAAATCAGCTCTTGAAATAGGCATTTCGTTACAGCCACAGGTACTGGCGTTTTTAGATATTTTTATATTATTCATATCCTAGTAAGCCATCTTGATGCGTGATGTCGACAGTGCGCAATACTTGGGTTTCATAGTTGCGTGATCGCACATTTGACACAGTCACATACTCCCCACGTGCACCTTTGTGATTGACTCGTAATCGAATAAAGCCAAGGTGGCGGCCATCACTCCAAATGATCTCTTCGTTGTTGGCAGTATTGAGTGCGTCGAAGCGCTGCATAACCTCGCCTCCTAGACTTTCCATAATTGAACGAGGTGACGTCACGCCAGTCGCACCAAGCTCTACGCCCATCGATTGACCGCGGTCGTCGAACAACTTATTCTGCCAGAAACTATGGCTGTCACCCGAGATTACGAGTAAGTCTTGAACATTAGCGTCTTTGGCAATCTGATAAAATCGTTCACGGGCCACAGGATAACCCGACCAAGTATCAAGGTCTGAAGGTAATGAATACTTTCCAAGATGGGTACGTTCAGCCAGATTTTGTTGTTTTTCTAAACTGAGTTTATCACGTAAATTATTAAGTATAGGATCGTCTAAACTCGGTGCGATAGATTTAGCTATAACCGATTGATTACCAATGATGCGCCAGCGCCGACCAGCGCTGACCGATTCATTGAGTTCATCTTTTAAGAAGACTTGCATCTCCTTAGACAACATTTCGCGATCAGCTGCGTTGATGACATTTTGTGAAAACGCTTTAGCTTGCTTTTTGCTTTGAATATTCGGTAAATGTTGATTATAACTGATTTGCTGGCTACGACCGGTATGCCGACTTTCAAGTGTGATGAGGCTGGCAAGATCACCAAATTTATAATGACGCCAATATTTTGCCCTTTCACTCACTTGGACAGGATCACGCACTGGCATCCATTCGTAGTAAGCTTGCAGTGATGCAAGCCGCCTTTCCTCCCAGCTTCCCTCATTCAGTTGATGATTCTTGGCGCCGTCCATCCAAGGATTATTAGCTGTTTCGTGATCATCCCAGATGACAATCAATGGATGTCTGGCATGCATGGCGAGTGAGCCTTGATCCGTTTTGTACTGGGCATGACGTTTTCTGTAATCATCAAGAGACAGTGTTTCATGGGTAGGTTGATGATCCCGTCCAATACGTTTTCCCATTTCACCACCAAATCCATCAACACCATATTCATAGATGTAATCACCCAGGTGCACCACTAAATCTATGGACGCGTCTTTTGCAATCGCATCATAAGCATTAAAATATCCAAACGGATAATTAGAGCAGGTGGTGACTGCCACAACTAATTGTTCAACATGTCCAACAGGTAGCGTTTGAGTTTGACCAGTGGGTGAAATAGAATCTGCGACCGCAAATTTATAGAAGTATGACTCTCCAGGCTTTAAATCATCAGCGACTATTTTAACAGTATGATCTCGATGAATGTCTGTGTTGAAGACTCCGCTGCTGACAACATGTTTGAAGCTTGCATCAGTAGCAACAAACCAATCCACCTTAACTGGAGTTGTTAAGCCACTTACTCGCGTCCAGATCACCACACTACTTTGGTCTGGATCACCGCTTGCCACGCCATGAGCAAAAATAACCTGATTGCCTAATTCGCCCTGAGTATCGCAACTTGTAAAGGGCAATAAGGCAACGCTAGAAACTATTTTCATTGCTTGTCTGCGGGTTACTTTTTTAGGCATTACATATTCTCCAAACGATAATGAGTCAACCTCGAATTATCGTATTATTGAGTGGAACTCTAGGCAGCGGCATGCACTGATAAAGATCAAAAGTGGTTGGCTATTATGGCTTCAAAACATATAACTTCATCAGTGCCAGCCAAACCTATTGGCACGATAAGGAAAAAGGGATACTTTGGGTGTTTTGTTACCGAGTAAGTCGGCAATAATATCACCACTAATTGCCGCTAATGTCATACCTAAGTGTTGATGACCAAATGCATAGACTACATTCTGGCTCTTACTTGAGTACCCCAGAACAGGTAAAGAGTCAGGCAGCGAAGGACGATGACCTAACCAGACTGATTCTTCATGAATTTCAAGCTTAGGTAGCATATTTTTAGCCACTGGTAAAAGTTTACGAATTCTGCTGTAGTCCGGTGGTGCATGCAAACCGGCAAATTCGACCTGACTTATGAGGCGTATACCCTTATTCATAGGTGATAATACAAAATCATTTTCGCCATTAACAATCGGCCTACTAATCAGCGATTGGGTGGACTCAGGTAACATCAAGTGATAGCCGCGTTCAGACTCTAGGGGAATAACATCCCCTAATTGTTTCGCCAGACCACGGGACCAAGCACCAGTTGCAATCACCACTTTTTGACTGAGTAATTCACCTCTTTTACCTTTAAGTTGAATAACGCCATTAATATCTTGTATTGCATCAACATTAAATTGTTGATAACGACCGCCACGCCTGACTAACAAATCAACCATGCCTTGCACCAGTAGCTGCGGGTCATTCACATTTAAGCTATCATCCTGAAAGAAACCGTGCTTAAACGTTCGGGCTAAATGGGGTTCAAGATCATGGATCTCAGACGCATTTAAGCATTGGTATTTTGTGCCCATCTGATCCAAGATTTGTCTTGAACGCAGGGTCCCATCAAACATCTGATCTGATTGATATACTTTGAGCCATCCCTTCGCATTGAAGAATTGACTAAGGGTTGTATCCTGGGTTAATTTGCGCCAGCTTTGCACCGCATGTTGTGATAGGGCGTGCAAGTTTTGGGCATTTTTGTTGACGGAAGAAGTGCGGCTTTGCCACATGAAACGCATAAGCCAAGGTAAAACTTTAGGTAAATAAGAAGGACGAATACACAAGGGAGAATTGGATTGACTGAGCATTTTGATGGCATCGAAGAATATGCCTTGAGTGGCTGTGGGTACACAAGAACCATTAACTATTGCACCAGCATTACCAAATGAGGCGCCTGCACTTGGCCGCTCTCTATCGAGTAACAATACCTCATGACCTCTTTGTTGCAATGTTAACGCAGTCGCAGCGCCAATCACACCTGCCCCGATAATGGTTATGTTACTTGTCATCGGCTAGCACTTTTGGGTTATTTTAAAAAATCCTTTCACCTGAAAGTTGGACTTCACAATAAGTAAAAACCAATACCTAGGTACTGGTTTTTACTTCCATAACTAAATGTAAACTAACTCAAATTAAATTAGCTTAGCTTAGAAACGATGTGAAACTTTTGCATACATAAAGCGACCATTGAATCCGTATGGTGAAGTTGAAGCATACGAGCGACCACTAGGGGCACCTACAGCAACAGGACCATTATCATCAGTCAAATTATTAACACCGACAGAAACAGCTGTTCCGCCATCAAAGTTATAAGCAAATTCAGCATCTAACAGAACAACAGCATCGCCAGTTATATTTGGAGAGAATTGGAACCATTCTCCATAATAATTTGCTCTTGCCAGTAATGTCCAATCATCAGCAGAGTAATCAACTGTAAATGAGCCTTTTTGCTCAGGTAATCCGCGCTCTAAACGATTAAGTTTGGTTTCGTTAACATTCGCACCAAATTTATCAACAGTGGTCTCAGTCCAGTTATAGGCAAGTGCATAACCCATATCTCCACCGAAAGCTTCATTCGAATAGTTAGCAACTACATCAATACCTTGAGTCGTTGTATCAAAGTCATTGGTGAAGAACTTAACTTTACTCAAACCAATGGCATCTGTTACACCCAGTGCCGTTAATTCTGAACGATCAGCGTCAGTTAAATCTATTGCTGAAGTTTGCGTAATTCTGTCAGTCACTTCGATGTTGAAATAATCGACAGTAAGGAAGAAATCACCGTCTTGATAAACACCACCAAACGCATAACTGGTCGCTTCTTCTGGAGTTAATTCTTGTCCACCAAACCTAGCCGAAACTGCATTGGTTGGAGGTAAGGTAGCGATATCAACTAACACACCATCTACAGCCTGAGTCTGCACATTACGCACATTACTTTGTCCAATAGTCGGAGCGCGGAAGCCGGTACCAACAGAGCCTCGGATTTTGAATGAATCAGACAAATCATAAATGCTCGCTAGTTTCCAGCTAAAGTTAGAGCCAAAATCGCTAAAATCTTCAAACCTGAATGCGACTTGAGTCATAAACGCATCACTAATTTGTGCTTCTGTATCAAAATATGCCGCTTTACTGGTACGTGATGACGAGCCTGCATCAGCTGGTTTAAAGCCTGGAAAACCATTTGAGCCGATACTAAAACCTTGATCTACAAGAGGCCCTAATTTAAACGACGCTTCATCACCTGCGGTAATGGTAAAGGTCTCTTGTCTAAGTTCAACACCGTATGAAACAACTAACGATTCTAATCCCAATATTCTATCTACTTCTTTAGAAAAATCGGCATTCAAAGATTTTTCTAATTGCGCATAGGCGCCAGGAGTAAATTGAGTTGGTGTATCTGGACCTAGAGAAGAGTTGATAGTGTTACCTATACGAAACTCTGTCGAATGCTCACCTACGCCAGCACTGAAATCGTATAGTACGCCGTTGCTGAATTCGCCACGTGTTCCCACAAATAAAGACAGGTCAACTACGTCTCCACCAAAAAACGGTGTAAAGCCACCTGGAAATCTTAGATTATGAGCATAACAATTAGCACCAGATAATGAGGCAAGTGCAGCAGCATCAGGCGCGTTATCGACAATAGCAACCACTGGACAAGCTGAGTTATCAGTGGCACCAGGAGTTAAGTCAGCGGTAAGAATAGAAGCGGAACCATCTGCAAGCGTTGGTCCTTTAAATATACCGCTTCGGGTATTAGGGTTACGAAAATAGAAACCACCCTCAACTGTTTTTTCTGACCAGTTACCAAACAGGTAAGCTTCACTGTCACCATCTAAATCAATACCGGCGTTAACAAATAACTTCAAATCATCTGAAATTTCAGGTGAGCCCCAAACCTGGGCGGCTGGTGTTCTAACGTCACTATTACCGGCATCAATCAAACCTTGTGCATCGCTACGTTGAGTACTTCTACTCGTTGCATCTTGCTGGTTAGACTCAAAGCTTAAGTTGATAAAACCATTGTCACTTAAAGGTAAACCCACATTACCTGATATTGTTATTAATTCTCCATCACCTTCAGAGAACGCACCCATTTTGGCTTCAATCATGCCGCCAGAGTCGTTATCATTAAGCACAAAGTTAATTACACCAGCAACTGCATCTGAACCATATTGTGCCGATGCACCATCGCGTAATACTTCAACTTGTTTTAAAGCAATCGCAGGTATAGTCGATACGTCTGGGCTTTGAGCACCGTCAGCGATACCACCACCTGAAAAGGCAATAATGGAACCTTTATGACGACGTTTGCCATTGATTAACACCAAAGTCGAATCAGGAGAAAGACCACGTAAATTTGCAGGCCTTACAATCGTTGCACCATCAGAAATGGCTTGAGCATTAACGTTATATGAAGGCGTTACCGTTCGCAAAAGTGTCGCCATGTCTGAAGGCCCATTAGCCATCAATTCATTACCACTAATTACATCTATGGGCACGGGTGAGTCTGCAACAGAGCGAGGGGCTGCGCGTGAACCTACCACCACTATCACTTCAGCGTCATCTTTCTTGTTCTCTTCTTCTGCGGCCATCACTGGTAGTGCGACGCATGTCATTCCCATAGCAACTACTAAATTTTTTATTATAAATTTTTTAGACAATTTCTTATCCTCTGGAAAGAGTTATAATTATATTCTAAGTTATGTGTGTACTTAGTTTGTAAATTAACGCCTCGTTAAACTGGCATTCACCTGTCCAAACACATTAATTCAACGCTACTATGCGCTATCTTTGGTTCATAAGCTATAATACGATAGTTGTATTGTTCATATAATATAACTAGCCCACCTTAAGTTCATGATGTAAACCGTTAATATGCTTAATTCGAACCGCTAACGTGTCTTATCGATTTTAAGCCAGCTGTTCTGAATTGATATCAAAATAGGTTGACTATTATGTCAATCAAACCTGTATTTAAGACTCTTTAACCTTTATTAGTAAGTCATTTCGGGGCAGGATGGGTCTCGTTGAGCCATTTATTAATAAGGTGGGCAATACGTTTACTGTCATTTTCTGCGTACATTAATAGTAATTTAGCCATATCATGCTTAGCTTTTACTTTAGGCTGTTGGCGAGCAAATAATTTCCCAAGAGGTGACTGATATACATCTGATTTAGGGCTACTTGCCATCATTTTATTCCTCCTTGCTGCCAGCCTTTATATCTTTAGCAAACAATAATAAAAATACGCCCAGCATGATTGCCATATCAGCAACGTTGAAAATACCCGTTCTTAGAGAACCAATGCCGATATTTAAAAAGTCGATCACTGCGCCATTGTTGACAGCCCTATCGAAAAAATTACTGATACCCCCTGAAAAGATAAGCATTAACGACGATAATCCATATGCGGTTTGTGTTTTTGTTCTTAAGATATAAATCAGCAGGCTTGATAAAATCAATCCCACTGCACAAACGAATATCCAGAATTTGGCTGAGTCTGACATACCGCTGCCTAAACCTAAAAAAGCGCCCGTATTTTCGGCATACCCAATACGGATTATATCACTCCAATAACTGGTCATTTCAAACTTGGGTAGGTACTCAGAAGCATACCATTTGGTACCTTGATCAATTCCGATAATCATTAAACAAATAACCGATATCATTTGGATGCGTTTTAATAAGTTCATTTTTTGTATTCTACCGTGATTGTATAAACTTGCGATTTGAGCTCAGATTATCCATGCTCCTCAAGTTCCAGTCCATAACGAGATGTCCTTAGATTAAACTATTTTACAAATTAGAAGTTAACAAGCAGTTAACAGTCAATTAACACATGGTTATTAAATATCTATTTTGATTCTAAAAGCAGCACTCAAATTATTGGCAAGCTACTGTATTATTTAATAAATAAACAAAAATTGGATTATCAAATGAAAAAAATTGAAGCCATAATTAAACCTTTTAAGCTTGAAGATGTGCGAGAAGCATTAACTGAGGCCGGGATTTCAGGGCTAACCGTAACAGAGGTGAAAGGTTATGGACGTCAGAAAGGTCACACCGAAACTTATCGTGGTGCAGAATACAAAGTAGATTTTTTACCCAAAATCAAGCTTGAAATTGTCCTGTCAGATGAGCAAGTTGAACGATGTATCGAAGTTATCATCGCCACAGCCAATACGGGTAAAATTGGTGATGGTAAAATTTTTGTCTTTGACGTGGTGCGCGCTATACGTATCCGTACCTCTGAAGAAGGTGATGAGGCTGTATAGCGTATACAGCATCACGACACATTACCCACAGACACCCTAAACATATTATTCTAATTATAAACTGAGAGCCCACATGCAAGATATTAACAGCGCCGTTGAAACACTGGTGCAAAGCTCCAATACCTACTTTTTACTGATCGGTGCGATCATGGTGTTTGCCATGCACGCAGGTTTTGCATTTTTAGAAGTCGGTACGGTGCGCCACAAAAACCAAGTCAACGCTTTAGTGAAAATCATTACTGACTTTGCTGTTTCCTGTATTGCCTACTTCTTTGTTGGATATTGGATAGCCTACGACGTCACATTCTTCAGCAGTGCCCAGGAGCTTGCCAACAACAACGGTTATGACTTAGTGAAATTCTTTTTCCTAATGACCTTCGCCGCAGCTATCCCAGCCATCATATCTGGAGGCATTGCTGAAAGAGCAAAATTTTATCCCTTTTTGATTGCCTCAGCCATGATCGTTGCCGTGGTATATCCATTTTTTGAAGGATTAATTTGGAATGGTAACTACGGTTTTCAGGCCTGGTTACAACAAACCACAGGTGCCAGTTTCCATGACTTTGCAGGCTCGGTGGTGGTGCATGGTATGGGCGGTTGGTTAGCCTTAGTAGGCGTTTACTTTTTAGGGCTACGTAAAGGCCGTGAAAAAGACAATAGACTTATCGCTTTTGCTCCTTCAAACATCCCGTTTTTAGCCCTAGGCACATGGATATTATGTATTGGTTGGTTTGGTTTTAATGTTATGTCAGCTCAAAGTATGGACGGCATCAGTGGTTTGGTCGCAATGAATTCGCTTATGGCTATGGTTGGCGGTATTTTAGCGGCGTTGTGGTTTGGTAAAAATGATCCTGGTTTTATTCATAATGGACCTTTAGCAGGGTTAGTTGCAGTATGTGCAGGTTCGGATGTGATGCACCCTATTGGTTCATTATTTGTAGGATTAATAGCTGGCTGGATTTTTGTAAAACTGTTTACCGTTATGCAACAAACGAAAAAAATTGATGATGTGTTAGGCGTATGGCCATTACACGGTGTATGCGGAGCATGGGGTGGTATTGCCGCGGGTATATTTGGCCTTGAATCATTAGGTGGGTTAGGCGGCGTGTCTTTTATCGCACAAGTAATAGGCACCGTTGCAGGCATAGTGGTTGCATTAGTCGGTGGCTTGGTAGTTTATGGACTGCTCAATAAAGTGACAAACATTAGACTCACTGAAGAAGAAGAGTTTTTAGGCGCCGATTTGAGTATTCATAGTATCGGATCAGTTAATCACGATTAAAGCCGTTCATCATTCAAGGGACTTCATGGATGAAGTCTCATAGATATTAATCGTGACTAACAAATTTAATCTTACCCATTTTTAAACCGACGAAATCTTTATCTTTTATATAAATATCATATAGTTAGGTATAAATAGACATGAAAGGTAGTTACAGTGTGATGCTCATAAGTCCGTTAGCCGTCATCATGGGGATAAAAGACTTTAAACAAAAGCGTTTTCCTGCACCTCTAGGTTTTATGGGCGGGTTAGGTGTTGGCTCAGGGATCAGCCTGCTTGCCGCACATGTTTTTGCATTGTATAACTGGTTTTATTTAGTGTTTATCAACCCAACATCTACAGCCACTTACATATAACATTCCAAGCAAAAAATTAACTCAAGTGGTCTAGAGGCAAGGGTAATAGAGCAACAACTTGCAAAATTAGCGGATTACGCAGAATTAGTGAGTAACAACTTCACACAGTCTATGCTGATGTTTGCCTCGGTGTTTGTGATTGGACTGCTGTTTTGTGTGGTCAGTGCTTGGGCACTCCGCAAAAATAACCCACAACACATAACGAAGAGAATACAATGGAATTAGGTCAATTTCCCCTCAACCTTCATATTAAAAATATAATTAAGTTACAAACCTTTTATGAAAACTTTGGTTTTAAAGCTTGTCCAGAATGTGGATCCATTGCAGATAAGTATCTTGCCCTACATAAAAGCGCCACATTGATGGGTTTATTTGAGGGTATGTTCAAGTCGAATATTTTCACCTTTAACCCAGCTAATGTGATCCCTATTAAAAAACATTATATTAAGACGACTGCCCCAACTCATGCTGACTCAGGCCCTGCACATTGTGTGTTGCATGATCCTGATGGCAACCCCATCCTATTTAACCAGTTTTAGAGGCCACTATTTATTATGTCTGATGAATTTATCTGTTGGAATTGTAACCAAGCGCTAATCAATGTCATCCTGCCGATGTCAAGACGTGAAGAGTGTGACAAATGCAAAGCAGATCAGCATGTGTGTAATATGTGCCTGTACTATGTCAAAGGCCGCTGTGAAGAAGAACGTGCTGAGCATATAAGCAATACCGAACGGGCTAATTTTTGTGATTATTTCAAACCCAGTAATACAGTGTTTAAAACAGTTGATAAACAAAAATCAGATAAAGCAAAAGCTCTGCTTGCTGAGTTGTTTGGTGATACCGTTGTTGAACAAACACCCTCAGATGAAAACCTATCCCCCGGGGAACTGGCTGAGAAAAAATTACGAGAAATGCTAGGCGGTTAACTTCATTTCCAGATAAAAACCTGGGGCTAGCTGAAACAAACGCTTATCATTTATGCTGTTGATCTTTGCCATATTCAGTGTTGAGTTCAATGCCTTTCTCATACAATCTATTCATCTTTTTGTCAGAGCGTTTAAAGTAATATAGCCACTTTACATACTGATTTTTTAACGCTTGGCGATAGACTCCATAAGCCTGAAAACGCACCGCAGAAGTCTGGCTGATAAAAGGTAACCTGATAGGGTTTGCCTGTTCTTTTAGCCTTAAACATATTTCAGTATCTTCAAAAATGTCGATTTCCGGTAGGAGTCCCACATCCAATAACAGTTGTTTTTGTGCAAACACACAGTGATCTAAATAATATATGCCGCGCCGTCCCCCTCTTATATGATTAGAATACCAAGACGTGAAATTAAGCAGAGGATGAGATATTGAAAACTGATGGGTAAAGGCACCCCAACGTATCTCGGAAGTAAGGTTAGTTAAGGCTTTAATACCCTCAACATCCACTAAACTGCGTGGGTGGTGAAGCAACACCATATCAAATTTAGCATGTTTGATACCTGCATTTAATCGACCTGCCCGCGAGCCAATATCAGTGGCAATTAACTTGGCAGTAGACTGCTTAATTATCGAAATAGTATCGTCTTGACTTCCTCCATCCACACAAATGACTTCTATATTAAGCACCCCAATATAGGTATCCAGTATCTTAGACAGATAACCGGTTTTGGATTCATTTAACGTAGGGATAACAATACTCAGCAAGACAATGGGCTCCTTTGGATTGTAACTAGACAGACCTAAATTAGTCGTCAGCGAGCATAATAAACGTTAGAGTTTATCCAGTGTAATATATTTGTTATATTTTAAAGCAAATGGTTGACGAAAAAATTAGTCGGTGTTTTTTTGGCACTTTATGTTTAAGTACTTGCTCGCCAAAAATAGGCAGCGAGAAGAGGCAAAGAGAAGAGGCAAAGAAAAATAGTGCGCAGATATAAAACAAAACCCCACAACAGTTCTAAGGGCTACACAAGCCAAAGACTTTAGCAAACACTGCATATTTTAATCTTCAACCGTGACCCATTTTTTAAGAAAGAAATAAATATGCCCACTCCAATTGATGGTGCTGCGGGTATCTGTAATGACTTCCCACTTGTCCGTTTAAAACGTAAGAAGTACAAATAATGAAAACAGTATTAATAACAGGTGGTGCTTCAGGTTTAGGTGAAGCGCTGGCATGGCATTATGCCAAACAAAATTTTGAAGTGTGTATTGTCGATCTCAACGCACAGCGCGGCCATAAAGTGGTCGATAGCATCACTCAGTCAGGTGCTGCGGCCTTCTTTTTACCGTGCGATATCACCGACGAAGCTGACATTGACACACTAAAAGGACAACTTCAATCCCGTTGGGATAAAGTGGATGTGTTGGTCAACAATGCAGGTGTTGCCACTGGCGGCGCTTTAGAATTTGAAGATATACAACAGTGGGAGTGGGTCATCAATATTAATGTATTGGGCATGGTTAGAATGTGCCGTGCTTTTGTCCCTATGATGAAGCAACAAGGGGCAGGAAAAATAGTGAATATAGCGTCCCAAGCTGGTATTACACCGGCACCATTGATGGGTAGCTACAATGCGAGTAAAGCCGCAGTCGTCAGTTTTTCTGAAACGATGCATCTTGAGTTACAAGGCAGTAAAATCCACGTCAGTGTTGCTTGCCCAGGCTTCTTTTCCACAAACCTAGACGAATCAATGCGCAGTAAACAGCCCGGCGTGGCAAAACTTGTGAGTAAGATGCTGCATACCTATTCCGATATCACCGCAGCTCAGGTAGCTCAAGCTATTTACCAAGATAGTGAGGCTCTCAAATTTATGACCATCACTCATAAAGATGGGCGTTCAGCCTTTCGTTTTAAACGTTGGTTACCACCCATGCGTTATTTGGCTATGATGAAAAAACAACTGAAAAACTTTCAGCCTAGAGCCTAATTTCTTGAGCAATACTGATAAACACAACGTCATGGACACAGCAAGCCGGATCAGAACACACGAAGAGCCGATTGTAATGGCTCACGTTCATTGGCTTAAAAGCAATGCCCCAAGTCTCAAAGATAAGCCAACCGTCATACTATATTCAGGTGGCGCATCTCACTGGACATAATGCTTAAGTTACCCCAACGAAAACGCTGTAATGCGTGAAACCATTTTTACGCCGAAGGCCTGCTGGCATCAAAGCTAAAGGTGTCTCACAATATGTGGTTATGAGTATCATTGACAAGTCGCTTACGATCTCGCTGAGAGGGTAATAACTGAAGGAGATGAGTATAAGCAGACATGGCTAAACATTATTCTTTAGCAAAGTGGAATACGATGCTTTATCTAGATGTGGCGTACACCGTACATTTAAAGTGTAGAATGCACACCCACCGATTAAAACAAGGCGAAAATAGGCGAACTTAGCAGAACTTATCAGAACTTATCAGAAAATTACGGGGATTCGCCGAAATTACACTTGAATAGCGAGGATAAACACTCACACTCACAAATAGACAGACTTTGCTAAAATAGACGAACATGTGCGATATTGGACGCAATTGGGCGAAAATAAGCGAAAGTAGAGTCGTATGAAT
>Ga0075467_10002027_pt1 | contig 16267 bp, 15 predicted proteins | sample DEB08_DNA_9_FD_75067 | JGI IMG/M metagenome (GOLD analysis project Ga0075467, IMG submission 75067) | Aqueous microbial communities from the Delaware River and Bay under freshwater to marine salinity gradient to study organic matter... | ecosystem: Environmental > Aquatic > Marine > Coastal ... | reverse complement strand
CATCGCCGGTGATCGACATCACGCCGCTCATCCCCTGTACGATCTGGTCATAAGCGGGCAGTTTCGCCAGCGGACCATCCTGCCCGAACCCCGATATAGCACAATAGACAAGGCGGGGATTTTCTTGGCGGAGCGTATCGTAGTCAAGGCTCAGGCGCGCCATCACACCGGGTCGAAAGTTTTCGACCAACACATCGGCTTTTTGCACCAACTCCTTCAGGATACGTTTACCAGATGTGGATTTCAGGTTCAGGGTGATGGACCGTTTACCCGGGTTTTGCGCTAGAAAGGACACGCCCATCAGATCGGCATTGCGCGCGGGATCGGCTCCAAGCTGGCGCGCAAGATCACCGGTGCCCGGGGTTTCGACCTTGATTACGTCGGCCCCCATATGGGCCAGCTGGTGACAACAGAACGGACCGGCCAGCACATTGGTCAGATCAAGAATACGAAAGCCTTTTAAAGGTGCCTGTGTCATTGTCCGCGCCCCTCATGCACTACTTTGGCTGCCGTAAAGAATTCGCGGCAGTAGCTGCCTTTTTCCGGCGCGCCGTAAGAAGACCCTTTTCGGCCCGTAAATGGCGCGTGAAAATCCATGCCTGCGGTCGGCAGATTAACCTGTATCATGCCTGCCTCAGCGTTTTGCGAGAAATGGTCGATCTTGATAGTATCCCGCGTGACAATGCCCGCCGACAAACCGAATTCACTGTCGTTGGCAGCGGCAAGGGCCGCGTCGTAGTCCGGCACCCGCAACACCGCGGCAATTGGGCCAAATATCTCGTCACGCGCGATGGCGGCCTGTGGTGACACGTCCGTAAACAGGGCCGGAGCAAAGTAATATCCGGGGGTTGTCGACGCCACTTCGCTGCCGCCTGCGGCAAGTGTCGCGCCGTCTGCTACAGCCTGATCTATATAGCTTTTGTTGATGGCCAACTGCGCCTCACTGGCCACTGGGCCAATCTGGGTTTTAGACGCCCGCGCATCACCAATCTTGAGGTCTTTCATGGCCGCACAAAGACGCTCCAAAAATGCGCCGTGTATGCCCTCTGTGACGATCAGGCGGGACGAGGCCGTGCAACGCTGACCGGTTGAGAAAAAGCTGCCCTGAAGGGCGCAGTGAACGGCCAGATCCAGATCCGCATCATCCAGCACAATCAGTGGGTTTTTACCCCCCATCTCAAGCTGCATTTTTGCCCCGCGAGCGAATAGCGCGGCACCGATCTTGCGTCCCACAGGCGTAGAACCGGTAAAGGTGATTCCGGAGACCTTGGGGTGTGCAACGATCGCTTCACCGACTTCAGCGCCCGCACCCATCACCAGATTGAACACACCCTCGGGAAGGCCAGCGCGGGCAATGATATCGGACAACATCCATGCCGATCCGGGCACCAGTTCCGCAGGTTTGAACACGACCGTATTGCCATAGGCCAGCGCGGGCGCAATTTTCCATGCCGGGATCGCCAGTGGGAAATTCCAGGGCGTGATCACGCCTACGACGCCAATTGGTTCCCGCAGGACCTTAAGCGACACGCCTTCACGCAGAGATTGGTACATATCGCCGGTTGTGCGATACGTCTCTGCCGCGAAATATTTGAACAGATGCCCTGCGCGATGCGCTTCCGCCGTGGCCTCGGACAGGGTTTTGCCTTCTTCGCGGGCCAGCATATCGCCCAACTCGTCAACACGGGCGAGGATTTCCGACCCTATGCGATCTAGCGCTTCGAACCGCACCAGAGGCGATGTCGCACGCCATTTCGGAAAGGCGGCAGCCGCGCACTCTATTGCTTCGCCAGCCTGCTTGGCACTGGCCTGCGCATATTGACCAATCGTATCGTTCAGGTCAGATGGGTTTATGTTGGGGGTCGCATCGTTGCCAGCGGCCCATGTTCCGGCGATATAGTTGGGAAACAGGTCGACTGTCATAACACTTCCTCCAAAAGTGGCCGCCACCCGATGTCCTCATGCCGATGGTCCACGGTGTTGACGTAGAAATAAGTCGGACAGTGATAGCCTCGGCATACACGTCCATCGGCGCGGCTAGCGACGGGTTCGGCTGTCCAGCTGACCGCACCGAACCAGTTCCACAATCTGTTATGAGGCGAGGTTAGATGATCTGGGCCTAACGGAACCGTATTATCTGATGCCTCGGGCTGAGGCGCGTTCGACGCGGCACCGCCCACCAACGCATCCCATTCATTGGGCATGGTCGCCCCGAGGTAGGGGTCATCGCGCGGCGTATCACCGCCGCTCATCAATCGGCAGCGAAACTGCCTGCCATCAATCGACACCTCGGTGCCAAAGACATACCCGGCATCATCCAGATCTTGCCAGCTGATGCGGCTCATAAGCATCCGGTCGGCCACCAGATACCGGCTGCTTCCCTGTTGGAATACATGCCAGTTCAGACGCATGAGCGGGTCTTTTGGGCTGTCCGTAAGGACCCAGTTGTCCCAATCCGGATCACGTTCGAATTCGGGGAGATCACCGGGTTGCAGACCCTCGTAAGGACAAAGCGCTGAAAGGTCCGTTATCCAGGGCCGGGTTGCGGGAGCAAGGATCTGTCCTGCATGTGAAAGCCCACCGAGCTGCCGGGTTCCGATGTATTCCATCATAGCGTTGTCACTGGCCGAGTGCGGAAGCGGCGCAGGACCCGAAACAGCATTTCCGCCGCCAGGAATTCCGTGCGCTCTGAGGGATCAAGCGGCGGTGAGACCTCGACAATATCCAACCCGCCAAAGGGTGCCTCGGCCAATCCGTCGAGCAGATCGTAGTACTGACGCGGTGTAATGCCGCTGTGCACGATGGAGCCTGTACCGGGAAGGTAACCGGCGTCCATCGCATCAATGTCGATCGACAGATAAAGCTCGTCGCAGCCCTGCATGGCATGCGTAAGAGCTTGGCGCATAGTCTCTGCCGCGCCCAATTTATGAACATCAGCGGCAGAAAACACCCGACCGCCCTGTTTTTCGATCAGGGCCAGATCACCGCCATCGACCCAGCCTGCAATGCCGATCCAGACCATATTTGACACATCAATGTTGGGCAGTTCAGAAATCCGACGAGCATTGGTTGCATGATTGTGGCTGCCCCAAGCCCCCAGACGATCAGAGAAATCCAGATGGCCGTCGATCTGGATATACCCGAAGCGCGCGGCTGGTGTTCGTTTGGCCAGCCCGCGGGAATACCCCAGACAGGCTGGAAAGCTGTTATAATGATCGCCGCCCAATGCCAGTGGGATCGCGCCTGCGACAGTCAACCTTTCGGTCATTGCGGCAATGGCCTGCGTCGTTGCATCAACGTCTTGGGGTGAAATCTCTGCATCGCCGCAATCAACCAGCCAATCCGTTGCGGGCACAGTGTGGCGGCTCGTGTCAGGGTCAAAGCTTGCCCCCTGCGGGCGCGTGGATTGTAAGAGAGTTGTCGCCCTTCGCAATGCCTCGGGACCGAACCTTGTGCCCAGACGGCTGGAATGTGTCCAGTCAGACGGCATGCCCACCACGCCAATCTGATCTGCACTGACGTCTGCCACGTCGCGTAATGGGCCATCAAACAGCCTAAATCCCGGTTGGTTCAGGGGCGGGTGGAATGTTGTAATAGCTGCAGTCATGTCAGTACATTTTCCTCTGAAGTTAGGCGACCCGGATGATCAATCCCAAATCCGAGGCGCGCATAGATAAATGCCAGAAGGGCCGTCACCATAAGTCGTTGGCCAACCTTCACGACGCCCATGCCGGGCCGGTTCGGATTCAGACCGGTTAACATGATGGCGCTGACCTTGTGTTGTCCCAAGACGCCAAGCCATTGCACCACTGTATCAAGATCGCAGCCCCCCAAACGGGGCCGATCACAAAGCGCGCTGAGCGATGTTTCAAACACGGACAGATCAAACCGCACAAACAGCGGCTTTGATACATCCCGCCATTGGGAAAACGCGGCAAGCCGTGCGGTCGTATCTAGGTTGCAGGTCGTGGCAAACCCATTCGGCAAAGATGCTATGTGAAAATCGTGCGCATCACTTGGCGTACCGCCAAGCTGCGCTGTCTGACAATTAGGGAGCGCGCTCCGCACTGTTTCAGACAGGCGATCCGACCCACCCAATATTACGGCACAGGCACCATTGAGGCTGATCTGATTTGTTGCCGCCCTCAATGCAGCGTGAATCGCTTCATCAGGCCCTGGCAATATATCTCCGAGGTCGCACAACCGCTCATGCAGACCGTCGGTCGATATGTCTTGTCGCGCATCAATATCAACGGGGTGGCTGAATTGCGGGTTTGCATGCCAGCCAAAATAGACCGAGGTTTCGCGCAATGCGCGCGGCGCCAAGGACTGGCCAGCATAAGGCGCGCTCGTGTCTTCGAACGGGACACCCAGAACCGCCAGATCGCCGGGCCTGACTTCACAGATTGCTTTGGTCTGGGCGCGCATGAACGACAGATGCCCTGCCATGCGCGGCAATGGGGCCGAACGTAAAGGCATTAACCTGCTCCTTTTGCGAGGCGCTCAGTCACTGCCTGCAATATCGCCAGCGCTGCACGGGTTTCCGTGCTCCCACGATTGTCCAATGCCGGTGCAAGCCCAAAAATCGCTGCGGCTATCACATTGCCCGAACTGACCTCAATTTGCTCAATCATCTGTGCAGGCGACAGCCCGGTCAGGTGACGCGGTTGCGATACCCAGTTGGCCGCAAGCTCTTGTAAATCCACAGACAGGATGGCCGGTTGGGTGTGGGACAGATTGTCCGCAATGCCCCCTGTGACCGGGATGACAGAGACATCCGCACCTGTGACCTGTCGTGCCGCGATGCCAAGCGCCTTCAAGCCACTGGAATCGCCGCCAACCAGCACCATCCGCGCACCGGTTTCTAGAACCGCCTCGCATTGCGAGATAACGGCGGAAAAATGCTTGTCCGGCTCGAGTGGAAATACGTTCACATCCCCGAGGTCAATGGCATTCGCGGGTGCCTTTGGGGGACGGGAGGCGTATCGTAACTGCCTCGCGAGGTAGCGTTGCCCTGCCGTTGGCCGGTCGAGATTGTCGCAAAAATAACCTGCCATCGCGACCTGCCCAGAAACGAGATCTTCCAGATCGCCAACAGGTACGCCCAGAAAACTGGGGATCGTATCAAACTGTATCTGCGCCGCATCACCCATGACGCAATGCCGCATTCAGGGTTTCAATGGCCGCCAATTCCGACATGCCTCGTGTGTCGCGGGCAGGCGCAATACCAGTGATCACAATCGCCTGCCAGTTACAGGACATTGCACCGATTACGGAAACCAACGTTTCGGGTTTCATCCCACCGGGATTGAGGCCGACAGTACCGGCTGCATGCCCCAGATCAATGACCGATATGTCGATCCAGAGAACAGCGCGCTCGGGCATATCCGAAAAGTCGGTGTGCCCTTCATCTAACTGCCGGGCGGTGCGCCAGGTCATCGTTCGTTGACTGATCTGATCCCAAACATCAGCAGGTTGCCCGCCGTTCAAACCCACCCAGATTGTGTTCTCGGATCGCGCTGCGACATCACCCGGAGCCAGTGGCTTGGCCGCGACAACTGGCAGAACAGGTAGGGCCCGCAGAACTGTCGAGGCAACATCTGACGCACCACCCAGAACAACTGGCACAATGTCGTCATCTACCATTTGCTTCACGAGCTGTATCAATACGCCGGACCAATCGCCCGAAAGATCCAAATTTCCCAGATCTCGGCCATTTGCAGGCAGGTCGGTCCCAAGCTGTTGTGTCATCTTGCGCAGCGCATCCGGTGCCAAAGAGGCCCCTGTACGCGGCCCGCTGTCGACTTCGCTTGGAACACCCAAAACCCCGACACTGCCCGCCACACATTGCGAAAGCTCGCCAAATGGCAGGTCGGCATACCCGGTTAACATCGATCGTTTCTGCGCGCTATTCATTTCCAGATGCTTTCATTGATTACGATTTCCAATTGCGTCCAAACTGGCTACAAAACAGCCATAGAATTGCGTTGAAAGGTCTGCCTATGCCCGACAAACCCCAAGCACCGGACACAACAGGTGGTGTCGAAGCGGTTGAACGTGCATTGCGTGTGCTGGACAGCTTTGAACCCGGCGATGCGGGTCTGTCTCTGAAAGAGGTCGCGGATCGCAGTGGTGTCAACAAGGCGACAATCCTGCGCCTGAGCGTCTCGCTTGAAAAGTTTGGCCATATCACGCGAGACGCTGAAGGCTTGTTTCACCTCGGACCGTCTTTGTGGCGTTTGGGGTCTGTATTTCGTCAGAACCTGCGCATGGGGCCTATTGTGCGCCCGGTGCTGGCGAACCTGGTGAACGCAACGGGGGAAAGCGCGTCGTTTTATGTGCAGCGCGGCAATTCTGGCGTTTGCCTCTACCGCTTCAATTCGCACAGGCTTGCGCGGGATCATATCGAAGAGGGCGAGATCATTCCGCTGAGCATGGGCTCGTCGGGCCAAGTATTGGATGCCTATTCTATCCGGCAAGGCAAGCAGGCCACCAACATCCGAAAGGCTGGGTATTATCTCAGTCTGGGTGAGCGTGATCCAGACGTTGCTGGATTGTCTGTTCCGGTTCTTGGACTTGAAGGCGAGCTGCTGGGTGCTGTTAGCCTCTCGGGCCTGCGTGTTCGCTTCAGCGAAACCGTTGTCGAAGGCTATCGCGCTTTGGTCCTTGATGCCGCCCGCCAGATCCGTGTTGAGTTTGGCGTAAGATAAGGAACCCATCATTTCAACTTATCCTTGCCCCGACCGATCAACTGAACGCCAATGAGCATCCCGACCGACACGACAATCAGACAGGTGGAAATCGCGGCGATGGTCGGGTCAAGCTGATCACGCAGTGAATTGAACATCCTGCGGGTAATCGTGGCGTTGTCCCCGCCCGAGACCAGCATTGAGATCACAACCTCATCGAGCGATGTGATGAAGGCCAGAAAAGCCCCTGTCTGGATCGAGAATTTGACCTGCGGAACCGTTACTGTCCACAACGCATAAGCCCGTGATGCCCCCAAACTACGCGCCGCCAATTCTTGATCGAAATCGTAGTTCTGCAAGCCCGACATGACGGTCACGATCACAAAGGGTAACGCCAGTGCGGTATGGGCGATCACAATGCCGGTGAGCGTGTAATTGAGTCCCAGCTTGGCATAAAGGCTGAAGACCCCGACCGCGATCAATATCACCGGTACGACAATGGGCATGATCACGAGGATCTGTGCAGTGTTCCTGATCCGAGGGGTGGAACAATGCAGGCCATAGGCACAAAGTGAGCCTAAAGGCGTAGCGATCGCAGTGGTCAGGACAGCCGCAATCAAGGACGTCCGCGTGGCACTCATCCACTCGGGGGACGTAAAATAGGTTTCGTACCAACGAAACGAGAAAGACGTTGGCGGAAACTCCAGAAAAGAGGCCCCCGAAAACGACATCGGGATCACGATCAGCGTGGGCAGGATCAGAAAAAACAGCACCGCAATGCCGACTACCGTCAGCCAAAGACCGTCAATTTTACGTTGTCCAACTTGTTCCATTTTCAGATCCTTAGCGCATGAAGAGTTTGTCGAGACCGAAGACACGGTTCATCAGCCAGATCATCAGCAGTGCCAGCAGCAACAGGACAACGCCCAAAGCGGATGCCGCACCCCAATTGGAATAGACAGTGATCGTACTTTCGATCCGTTGTGCCAGCATCTGCACCCGGCCGCCGCCCAGCAAAGCAGGTGTGACGAAAAAGCCGAGAGATAAGATGAAGACCAGCACGATGCCTGCAAAAAGGCCTGGTAGGGACATCGGGAAAAACACACGCCAGAATGCCCCGCGCGGGCTGGAGCCAAGGCTTACTGCCGCTCGCACCATATCTGTGTCGATGCTCCGCATGGTGGCATAAAGCGGTAAAACCAGAAACGGCAGCATGATATGTGTCATGCCGATGATCGATCCAGTTAGGTTGTGCGCCAATTGCAGCGGCTCGTCGATAATGCCCATCGACATCAGCGATGAATTGATCACCCCGTTGCGCTGCAGAAGCACTAGCCAAGCGTATGTCCGCACCAGAACGGACGTCCAGAACGGGACCAGTACGAAAACCATCAGAATGGCAGCCGTTTTGTTTGGCAGTTTGGTCAACCAGTAACAGAGTGGATAACCGAGAAGGACACAAATCACTGTCACGGCGATGCTGATCTGGAAGGTGACAACAAAGGTCCGCCGATACAACGCGCTTTCAAAAATACGCGCGTAGTTTTCCATGCTCAATTCACCCGCCGCATTGTAAAAGGATAACGACGATAGCCAGATAACCGGTAAAAAGACGACAATAAGAATGGCGAAGACAGCGGGGATCGAAAGCCCCAAAAACGTCAGGCTTTCACGGCGTTTTTCAGATTTGAGGGTGCTTGCGTTCTGAAGCGCCCCAGTACCCTCATTGGCCTCGGCAACGCTCATGACGCATGTTCCGGTACGATGATCGTGTCTTCGGGATGCAAGGCAAGGCCAATTCGCTCACCCTTGGAAGGCAAACCAGTCTGACCTGCACGGTTTGCGGGGACGCGCACATTGATTTCGCCTGCGCTGTCGTGCTGAACGATGACCAGCACGCTGTCGCCCTGATATATCACGTCGTGGACATGACCAGACAGATCGTTGGCAGTTTCTGGCACAGCACCTTGCGTGACCTCCAGCAACTCAGGTCGGATCACCAACCGATGGCCACCGCTGCCTTGTGCAATCGGTAAAATGGATTTCAGCACGCGCCCATTGAGTTGCGCCGTATCGTTGGCAACCTCCACTGGTAAGGAAACTGATTCACCGACAAAATCCGCCACAAAGAAGCTGTGAGGCTGACGATAAAGCCGCTCAGGTGTCTCGATTTGCTCGATCCGCCCGTGATTAACCACCGCAATCCGGTCTGACATCGTTAGGGCTTCGCGCTGGTCATGGGTCACATATACAACGGTTGCATCCAGCTTTTGATGAAGCGCCTTCAACTCAATCTGCATATGCTCGCGCAGCTTTTTGTCGAGCGCAGATAAGGGTTCATCCATAAGGATGATCTGCGGCTCGAACACCATCGCACGGGCAAGGGCTACTCGCTGTCTTTGGCCACCTGACAATTGGGTAATTCGCCGATCCCCATAGCCGCCAAGTTGTACAGTATCCAGCGCCCGCTCGGCGCGTGTCTTTTGATCGCTTTTGGAAACCCCCCGGACTTTCAGAGGATAGGCCACGTTTTCAGCCACCGTCAGGAATGGAAACAACGCATAACTTTGAAAAACCATGCCAAGGCCACGTTTGTGCGGCGGTGTCGCGATCATTTCGCGGTCGCCAAACCGGATCGACCCACCATCAGGACGCACAAAACCGGCCAGTGCCATCAGAAGCGTCGTTTTGCCCGAGCCCGATGGCCCAAGCAGGGTCAGGAATTCGCCAGCAGCAATGTTCAGTGAAACATTATCAAGCGCTTTGATCGCTCCGTACGCCTTGCACAGGTTGGAGACGTCGATGGGAAGGGATTGGGTTGCAGAGGACATGCGGGCTCCTGAATTTGAAAAAGTGGGCGCAGTGCAAAATGCGCTGCGCCCAGCTGGTTTACTGCTGGATCAGCGTATCAAACTCTTCGGTCAACTCACCCAGCTGGCCGATGTAAAAGTTCGGATCGACCAAAAGTTGCTTGTCGTAGTTGCTGGGATGCGTGTTAACTAGCAAAGCCTGTTCGTCCGAGATAATGCCGGTGCTAAACGCGCCCGTATTCACTGGGCCCAACGGCATCGTGACCGCCAGCCGCGCCTGCGCTTCGGCACTTAGCAATTCATTGATCAGGCGCATTGCATTCTCAACGTTTGGCGCGCCTTTGGGCACGAGCAAGCAATCGACATCCATTGTGCCGCCATCGAATGCATAGGCGACGTCAATGCCGGACTCGATCACACTTTCCACGCGGTTATTGCCCATGTGGATTACGTCGACTTCACCATCACGCAGCAATTGTGCGGATTGTGATCCGCCACGATACCAAACGGTGACTTCGGGTGCGATCTCTCCCAGTTTGGCCCAGGCACGCTCCATGCCTTCGGCCGTGGCCAACATCGCGTAGACGTCCGCCATAGGCACACCATCGGCCATCAGAGCAGCCTCAAGGTTGTAGTTCACCTTGCCATGCATACCACGATTGCCGGGGAAGTTTTCCAGGTCCCAGAACTCTGCCCAATTGGATGGTCCGGCACCGTCAAATGCATCTGTACGGTAGGCAATCACTTTGGTAAAGTTGATGAAGCCGATATAGTTTTCATGGATCAGCTCTTCAGGGATACCCGTTGTGTCGACAATGGAATAATCGATCGGCTCAAGGTTGCCCTCTCGGCTGAGTGTTTCACACGAGGGCAAATCCTGCTCGGTCACATCCCAAGCGACGGCACCCGCTGTGATCTGTGCGCGTACATCCTGAATACCGTTTGTCGTATCTTCTTTGATCGTGACGCCCAATGCGCTGGCTGCAGGTTCCAGCATCGCTGAGCGTAAAGCATCCTGAAATGAGCCTCCCCATGATGCAAACACCACCTCACCTTCGGCAAATGCAGGCGCGGCCATGACCATGCTGCTGGCCACGAGGCTGGCAGCAAGCGATAGTCTTTTTGTTTCGTTCTTCATGTCAGATTCTCCCTTAGTTGTTGTTAGTTATTTGATTGGATTTTTTTAGATGGTGTCGTGGTTCACTAGTGCTGTGTCTACAACCCAGTCGGCGATCAGTTGTGGCTTTTCGAGCATCATGAAATGCCCAGCATTCGGCACCAGCGTGACCACCGCCCGAGGATGCCGCGCGCGTAAGGCATCCAGCCAAAGCGACGAAGGGTGGGATGTCACAGGGCGACGCACTTCGTTTTCGTCCAGCGACGTGGATTGCATGATTGCTATTGGGCAGGCGAGGCGGTCGACGGCTGCCACAAACCTATCGCGATCCCATGAAGCCATAGCATGGTAATACGCCATCAAAACGTCAGGGGAATAGTGAGCGGCCCGGCTGACAAGATCACGCTTTTGATCTGGATCGAGGTTATCGACCATCATCGTCTCGACTGCCACTTCCGCCCACCCTTGCTGACCAAGCTGCACAAGCTGTTCTGCCAAGCGTGCAACTGCTTCAACGGGATCTTCCGGCACATGGCTACCATCCAGCAAAAGAAGGTGAGAGATGCGATCATGCCAATGTGCCGCCAGTTCGATGGCAATCCGCGCACCCATGCTGTGCCCCACAAGCGCAAAGCGCTCAAAACCCAGATCATTTGCATGGGCAATCACATGGGCCGCGCAGTCGCTTAGACTAATCTCGTCCTCTAACGGCACGGAATCGGGGCTTCCGGGGAGTTTGACCACGCCAATTTGAACACTGTCAGAGAGAAGTGATGAGACGCCGCTCCAGTCCTGCCATCCGCAGGCCCAGCCATGAACGAAGATAACTTTCAATGGCTCTGCCAGATCGGATTGAGGACTGGAGCGCATCAATTTGGTCTACTGCTGAACAAGCGTGTCAAACCGCTCTTGCAGCTCTGCGAAGTTTTCAACGTAAAAGCCCGCATCAATGACCACCTGGGTCCTCATGTTGTCAGGGGCAGCATTATTTTTAGCAGCCAGTTCCGGCGAGATCAGTCCAGTATCAAATGCCGATTCATTGACAGGGCCATAAGAGATGGCCACTGCCATGCGCGCCTGTGCCTCGGCCGAGAGCATCTCGTTAAGAAGCCGCATGGCGTTTTCGCGATTTGGCGCGCCCTTGGGTACCAGCAGACAATCCGCATCGGTTGTGGCCTGGTTCCAAGTATACCCAACCTTCATTGCATCGGCGTTTAACGCTTCTGCGCGGCCATTGCCGATATGAATAAAGTCGATTTCCTCATCAGCCATCAATTGCGCCGCTTGCGATCCACCCCGATACCAGACCGTGATGTCAGGCGCGATCTCCTCAAGCTTGGCAAAGGCCCGGTCAACACCGCCTTCACCGCGCAGAACGGTGTTGACATCACCCGCATCCACACCATCTGCCATCAACGCCGCTTCCAGCGCATGTGGCACCGAGTTAAACATCGCACGGGTGCCAGGAAAGGCTTCGGTGTTCCAGAAATCCGCCCAAGATTGGGGGCCGTTCTCTCCAAATTTCTCAGCTTGCCAGCCGATTACAAGCGAGTAGGTCATCATGCCAACCCAATTGCTATCCACAAGACTGGCAGGGATGCCATCGGTTGAGACTACGCTATAGTCGATGGGTTCCAGCGCCCCCTCTTGCTTTAAACGGGCACAATCTGACAAAGCCTGTTCAGTGAGATCCCAGGCAACCGCACCCGCAGTGATCTGCGCCCGCACATCTTGAATGCCGTTTGTCGTATCTTCCTTGATGGTAATCCCCAGCTCTTGCGCCGCCGGATTCAGCATCGACTCCCGAAGTGCATCTTGAAACGATCCGCCCCAGGACGAAAACACCACCTCGCCTTCGGCAAAGACAGGCGTGGCCAATGCCAAACTACTAGCAAAGAGGCCAGAGATAAGTATCGGCCGACTATCTTCTTTTTTCATCTCGGGTTTCTCCACATTTTCCAGTTGTTTGTTGAACAGTGACATCAGCGTCTCTTCGCTTTTCTCTGTCAAATATTTCGGTAGACGAAATACCGTTTCATTTTTAGTAACGGCCGTGAAATCCCCTGTCAACGACTTTCTGGTTGGTGCAGAAGCTGAAACACTCAGATTCGAAACTTGAGACCCAGCCGCCGCTCGCAAAAAGTCATGATCAACCCATAAAAGTGAGCTATCCTTGGCGATGAAAATAGCGATATGGCTGCCGTTGGTGCAGGGCGTGGCAATCGGCACAATGGACTCACAGCCACCGTTGCCACCCATCGCGGTCAGTGTGTGCTGGAGCCGATCAGCCAATGACCACAGTGAGCCCAATCAGATCGTCAGTCATACCTTTTCTCTTTATTTTTGGCCTGATACGTTAGAAGACATGGCATGTGGCTCAACCTCCAAAGTCAAATTTGACGAAGCTGACTTCTTCGTCCACGAAAGCGGTGATGGTCCGGCGTTAGTGTGCCTGCATGCGGGCGTTGCTGATCAGCGAATGTTTGACGACCAGCACTTGTCATTTTCAGAGGTGGCGAATGTCATCTCCTATGATCGCCGCGGCTTTGGGCAAACGATCTCGCAAGATGTGCCGTTTTCTCACGTCGATGACCTCGCTGCCATCATGACAACTTGCAAGATTGAGACAGCTGTTTTGGTTGGCTGCTCCCAAGGTGGGCGCATTGCCATTGATTTTGCCCTTAAATACCCGGGCAGGGTTTCGGGACTCTTCTTAATCGCGCCTGATGTAAGTGGGGTGCCGAGATTTGAACTACCACAGGATTTAATCGCTTTGGAGGAGGCTCTTAAACTGGCATACGAGGTCGAGGACCTTGATCGGATAAACGAACTTGAAGCCTACGCGTGGTTGGATGGCCCACGATCAACTTTTGGTCGCGTGACTGGACCAGCACGCGAACTATTCCTCGAAATGAATAAAACTGCGCTGGCACACTCAGAGCTGACCGAAGAGCGAAAGCCACAAAGCGCATGGGCGCGTCTCGCCGAGATAGTGGTTCCTGTCAGGGTGTACTGTGGCGATCTGGATTTTCCCTACATGCATGAAATAGCGGCATATCTGGCTAATCAGACGCCGCATGGCGAGTTCGTGGCGTTACGGGGAGTGGCTCATATGCCGTTTCTTGAAAGCCCAAAACTGATGAACCAAACGATTGAAGCATTTCTGAAATCGCGATAGTGCGGCGCACGAGGGTCTCTTTGCTCCCAGATGTCGGCTTCGTCCCACGACCCGGTCATTGAGGCGTTAGTTTTAGCTGCATCGCGCATGAACGGCTGTTTGTCTTACCGAATTGCGGCAAGCTGGGCTCAATCAGTAACTGCTGATTTTAGATCTACCGACACCGTCAAAGTCGCGAAGCGCCAGCACCGGCCATTGGTGCCAAAGTAGCGAGTGTCTCAAAAGTCCGCATTGTGTGAGTCCACCTTTCGCGAATGCTGCGCAATCTACAAAAGGCAGCAACGCGCAAGAATCTGGCTGTTGCTCCCAGCCAAACTATTGATCCCAATCTATCCAACGATGATGGCCTCTAACTGTATCATGTGTTTGGAAGGGGCTAGAAATTGAGAACAAAATACGAACATAATGAGGTATGGACAAAAACCACCCCAATTATGTTGCGACTTATGAGCCAGTAAAACATGGCTTCAAATTTGATTTTAGACTCGAACACCTGACAGTGCGAGACGTTGTGATCGTCACCTGTCCTGAATGCAATCACCAGTACAGAGTGGCACCGCATGTGTTCCTTAGTCGGTATCGTGCGCTTTCCAAAATGGTTGATATTGCAAAGTACGACATGGACTGTAAACGCTGCCCAAATAGAGGTCACATGGAATGGAAAATCCTGAGGGCAACTGGTCCTGATTTTCAGACATCTACTTGATTAGACCTAAGGCTAAGGGAGCAAAATCTGACCAAAGCTAACCAGTCATAGGTTTCGTGATCAATCTGATCTGTCCTGATGCTCAGGATGTTGTTTCGAAGTATCTGGGGCGTTGGGCCTCCCACTTCCATGCATATCTTCCCAAATTTCGCCGTCTGGGTCTACTTCATCCCAATGCGGTATTTGTAACCCAGATTGAAGATTCCTGACCAGTTCGGGCGAAGAGGGTAGGTGGCTTAAATAGAACCGTTCCAACATGGCCACTGACGTGCCAGCATTTTTTGCCAAAGAGTAGATGTTAACTTTCCCTTCGGACATCCTTAGGCGTCGTCCAATTGCATAGTGTCGCATGGAGTATAGGGATCGTTTTTGCCCATACTGAGTATATCTGAGCTTTGACCGATCCAATATGGTGTTGAAAATCAGACCGGCTTTACGCATGGCCCAAGCTCTGTTTTCATAGTGCGTGAACCAAATATAGTCGCTATCTTTGAGGTTCCTTTTGGATACTTCTTCAGAGAGAATTATCGCAGCATCTGGCATTGAGGCGGAAACTCGAAATCCGGTTTTGCCATTGATTTTCATCTCCAAATGGTAGGGGTCCCGAACTACATGACAGTCTGACACCTTCATGCCGAAAAGTTCACCTGTGGTTGGCCTCACAAATGTATGCAGCATCCATGCCAGCATTGAGGAGAATTCTTGCGTTATCAGGTGCCCTTGGACGATAGTTTCCCGATCCATCATGTGACCCAAGATAACAAACAGTTTTTGACATTCATCGTCTGTGAACGTGGGGCGGGGATTTTCCACCATTTTTGCGAGTCTTGGAGCTTCTGGAATCTGGGAAATCTTGCCATTTTCCCGAGCATATCGAAGTGCCTTCCGGATCGTGATAATGTGTTTCTTCTGCGTTGAAACTGCCAGCGGTTTGTCACGATTTTCATTTACCTTGTTTAGGTAATCTCTGATGACCGCTGTTGTTATCGCTGAAGCCTTGATATCCCCGAGAAGTGCAAGGATGCCATCGGCCTTTCGCGTCAAAAGAACCCAGTCGTCTTTATCACTCTTTGGCACCATTTTAGCATAGTACTCAAACGCTTCGTCTGTCTTCGCGTGAGCGCGGTGACCGCTTTTCTCAGCAAGATAAGTATCCTTCCACTCCCTAGCGATAGACCTCGCCTCCAGCTTGCTAGTTTCGCCCGTTGATTTCGTGACATGTTTGTTTAAACGGCGATCCCAAAAGCGGGCCATCCAAAAGCGACTCCGACCAGTTTTGTAGATGGCCAACCCCTTTTCGACGTTAGTCATATGGGTCTTTTTGTTGATGCTCATGACGCCTCTAGACACGAATATTTGTGTCTAGGTTGTGTCTAAGTTTTCCAAGAGTCAACGGTGACCCTGTTCTGGGGGTTTAAAGCATTGATATTATGTGGAAATTTGGAGGCGAGTAGGAGAATCGAACTCCTGTACACGGATTTGCATCCGGCGCTTTTCTCTGAAAAGTTTGGACTTTAATGTAAACGTACGCCATTTTTCACGGCAGACTTTCAATGGCTTGGGGGCCGGGTGTAAACCGTTTGAAAGTTGTATTATGCGAGGCTGCGACGCGTCAGAGTGTATCGAAGTCCACGCCAAAGGCCGCGAACTCCCAGTAATCGCGTTTGTTGTCGGCCCGCGACCCAACCTCCAGATGATCGGGATTGATGCACAGGCCGTTGTGGCACCGGTGCGAACAACGTCATCGAATGTGAGTACCTCGCGGTG
>Ga0075467_10002025_pt1 | contig 16280 bp, 17 predicted proteins | sample DEB08_DNA_9_FD_75067 | JGI IMG/M metagenome (GOLD analysis project Ga0075467, IMG submission 75067) | Aqueous microbial communities from the Delaware River and Bay under freshwater to marine salinity gradient to study organic matter... | ecosystem: Environmental > Aquatic > Marine > Coastal ... | reverse complement strand
GCCTCGACGTTCATGTGGATATCTTCCAACGCAGTCGAGAACGGGAAATCGCCCGTTTCAATCTCTGACAATACAGTGAGCAGGCCTTCCCGAATGGCGGCCGCATCGCTATCTGTGATGATGCCACAGGCGGCCAACATGGCAGCGTGTGCGCGTGAACCTGCGATGTCTTGAGGTGCAAGGCGTCGGTCATACCCGATCGAGGCGTTAATCGCCTCCATGATCGCGTCTGGTCCGGCGGCAAAACGCCCGCCCCACATGGTGTTTGCAGATTTAGTCATGAAGGAAATCGCCTATGCGCAAGTTAATGTCAGCCCTGCTTTATACGGCCCTTCTTGGTCTTGCAAATATCGCGCACGCCGATGTGTCTGCAGCAAGTGATATGCGTACCGGTGATATGCGCAAATTGAACTTTCACAGTGCCCCGCTGGCGACCACCGATGTCGCATTTACCAGCGAAGACGGGCAGGAAATGACACTTGCCGATTTTGAGGGCAAATACATCGTGCTGAACTTCTGGGCGACTTGGTGCGCCCCCTGTCGCAAGGAAATGCCGCACCTTTCAGCACTCCAAGACATCATGGGCGGTGATGATTTCGAAGTCGTCACAATCGCCACTGGCCGCAATCCGTTGCCTGCGATGCAGCGTTTTTTTGCGGAGATCGAGGTAGATAACCTGCCGTTGCACACCGACCCGCGTCAGGCTTTGGCACGTAATCTGGGTGTCTTGGGATTACCTGCAACGTTGATCATTGACCCCGAAGGCCACGAAATTGCACGCATGCAGGGCGAAGCGGATTGGTCTAGTGAAAACGCAATTGCGATCTTGCAGACGTTGTTGGAACCCGGCAGCTAAGCGTGACCCGCTGTTGCCGATAGAAGCAAAGGATCTATGCCCATCAATTGCAAGGCAGCGGTCCATTTCTTGTCGTTGGGCGTATTAAAGACGACGTCATGGGTTGGCTTGCAGGTCAACCAACCGTTTTGGCCGATTTCATATTCCAATTGCCCCGGACCCCAACCGGAATAGCCTAGCGCCAACATCGACACGGCCGGACCTGTGCCATTGGCAATGTCTTCAAGCACCTCAAGTGTCGCAGTCATCCGGAATGTGTCATCAACTTCCAGCGTGCCTGTTGTGGCTTGATAGTCGTTGCCATGCAGTACAAATCCACGTTGCCGTTCGACCGGTCCTCCGAAATGCACCTGCGCGTCGCGACCGCCTTCGACTTTTGGAATTTCCAACTGCTCAAGCAACTGAGCAAAAGCTAACTTGGGCTGCGGTTTATTGATGATCAAACCCATGCCGCCCTCGTCAGAATGCGAACACATGTAAATGACAGTCTTGGCAAAGCGCGTATCCGACATGTCGGGCATCGCGATCAACAGTTTACCGGCTAAATTGGAATCTGTAGCTTTCATTGTCGCTAGATTAGAAACCTGCAGCCGCGACGCAAGCACCAAGATTGCAAAGACTGGCGTAAACGTGACTTCCCATTGCAGCCGCTTTGGATAAAGAAGAAGACATGCGCCAGAACCCGCTTATCATAATTGCCCTTGCGGCCTTGCCAAGCTTTGGCTTTAGCCAGTCTTTCGAAGACCTTGCGCAAGTCGACGTGATGCCCGGTTGGCGCAGCGATGCAAATACGCATATGGCCGCGATCAAAATCACCTTGGCCCCCGGATGGATCACCTATTGGCGTGCGCCGGGTGACGCGGGTATTCCGCCAGAGTTTTCGTTTTCGGGTAGCGACACAATTCAAAGCATCACCCCCCATTGGCCGACGCCAGAAGTATTTGGCGAAGATGGCGCACGGTCGATTGGCTATTACAACAGCGTCATCGTGCCCCTTACCGTCAATCTTGGAGCCAGCCCCCAGAATATCGCTATCCAAGGTGAAATCCTGATCGGCGTCTGCGAAGAAATTTGTATTCCTGTCACGCTTCCATTCTCGGCGGTTTTACCTGTGAACGGTGTCCGAGATGCGGCGATCAGTGCGGCCATGGGCGACCAACCGATGACGCAATCCGCCGCAAAAGTAGGGACTGTGACATGCAACATCGACCCTATCGCTGACGGTTTACGTATGACCACATCAATAGATGTCGCCGCAACAGGCGCGTCAGAACATGTCGTGATCGAAGCCAGTGATCCCCGCGTCTGGGTGTCCGAGGCCCGCACCCAGCGTGTCGGTGAAGTGCTAAGCGCAACCGTCGATATGATACACCCTAGCGGGCAACCCTTTGCCTTCGATAGATCTGGCGTGCGCATCACCGTGCTTGGCACGGATCAGGCAATTGATATTCGCGGCTGCTCTGCGGGCTAGTTTCATACTTTGCGCAAGCCTTGCGACATCGCAGCCACAGCATAAATCGCCAAAAGCAGAACCATTAATCCGCCGATAAACACGCCCAAAGCTGCACCAAAACCGCCTTGCAACATTGGCAATGCTGCAACGGCCGCTGGCAACGGGCCGCCCGTAATCAGTAACGGCGCTATTGTCACCGCAAACAACCCGAGCGCCCCGAACGCGCCAAGTCCCGCAGGTATGAACATCGCCGCACGCCGCCCGCGCAACGCACGTTTCGCAGATTGCACCTGTCTGTAGACATCCGCTTGCATCGCCATCACCGATGGCACGACCAACAGAACCAGCACCATGCCGAATCCCAAACCAAAGACCAGTGTAACAACGGTCGGCTTAAGAAATTCAGCTTGGTTGGACCCTTCATATAGTAGCGGTGTTAGCCCCAAAACAGTCGTGAGCGTTGTCAACATCACAGGCCGTAAGCGGTCCACTGTGCCATCAATAATCGCAGGCACCAGACCGCGATCTTCAGCGTACTCATCCACCGTCGTCACCAAAACGATACTGTCGTTGATGATGATGCCAACCATCCCGATAAGACCCACGACCGTAAACATGCTCATCGGGATGCCCCAGACGTAGTGGCCAAAGATCGTACCGACCAAGGCAAACGGAATAATGGACATCACGACAACTGGACGCGTCCAACTGCTGAAAATCCAAGCAAGGGTCAAATAAATGCCTAGCAGAACAAGGATCAGCCCCGTCCGTGCATCATTGAGGAACCGCTGTTCTTGCTCGCTTTGCCCTGACAACATGGTTTCAATTGCAAAGTTGCTTTCGATGCGCGGCAGTATATCGTCGTTGATGATCTGCTGGATTTCGGTCGCGCGTGCTGCATCGTCATCATCCAGATCACCAATGACCGAGATGAGCTGAATGCCATTCTCGCGCCGGACTGTCGAAAATCCGGTCCGGCTTTGAACCGTAACGACATCAGCAAGTGGGACATAAATCCCGTCTGGTGTCCGGATTTGGGTCCGGTCTAAAAAGTCTGCCGAAAGTTCGCTGCCGGGCAGCTCGACCCTGATCGTGCCAGAGCGCGTACCGTCAGGAAAACTCGCCGCTTCGATCCCGCCGAGGCGATTGCGCAAAATGCGGCCCAAGGCATCAATGCCTAGGCCCAGCGCATCCCCTTGCGGAGTAAGTTCAAGGATTAGTTCTTCTTTGTCGTAGGCCAACGTATCTTCAAGACCGGAAATTTCTGCAAACTGGCCCAACTCCGATTTCAGCGCCTCTGCGGCCGCTTTGAGCGTGTCGCTATTTGCACCGAACATCTGGATATCCAGACTGTCGCCACCCGGCCCTGACCCCCAACTACGGAAGCTGACGGTTTCAGCCATAGGATGCTGCACAATGCTATCTTGCAACGCGGAAACGAATGCAAAGCTGGTGTAGGGGCGGCTGTCAGCGTCGATCAACTCGATCGTGATAGAGCCCAGTTGATCCGCGTCCTTGGTGTCTGAACCAGCGATGGCACGGCCTGAATTGCCACCAATTTCGGCCACCACGAATTTGAGCGGATTGGCCCCGTGTTCTGCCTCGTACTCCGCGCCCAGCGCATCCGCCGCGCGTTGCATTTCGCGCATCATCTCGATCGTGTCTTGGCGGGTCGCACCGGGCAGCATGGCAAAGTTACCGGTGACCTGGCCCTGTTCAGGAGAGTTGAAGAAACGCCAACTAACGTCACCTTTGATAAACAGCGAAACTTGGCTCGCAAGAAGTACCAGCACCATTGCTACCACAGGATAGCGGGCCTTGATGACCAGCCCCATGAAAGGACGAAATAGCGTTTCGCGAAACCAGTCAAAACCACGGTTCACGGTGCGCGATGGCCAGTCATACCAATGGTCCTTGGCAGAATGTGCCATTGCATGAGCAAGGTGGTTGGGCAGGATCAAGAAACATTCGACCAAACTGGCGATTAGCACAACAATCACAGTGAACGGGATATCAGAGATCAAATCGCCAAAACGCCCGCCGATGATCACAAGTCCGAAAAAGGCAATTACCGTAGTAACCGTGGCCGAAAATACCGGGCTAAACATCCGCTTGGCAGCGCGTTCAGCGGCGACAGTCGGATCTTCGCCCAAATGCCTGACGCGGAAATCAGCGTGTTCACCAACGACAATTGCATCATCCACCACGATCCCCAAGGTGATAATCAGCGCAAAAAGCGAGATCATGTTGAACGTAATTCCAACGACGTACATCAACGCAATCGCGGCCAGCATCGCGACCGGTATCCCAAAAGCCACCCAGAACGCTGTACGCGCATTCAGGAACAGGAACAGAAGGCTGACAACCAGCAACAGACCCGTCAGCCCGTTATCAAGCAAGATATCCAATCGCGCCGTTATCAGCTCTGCACGGCCATTGGTCAGTTCAATCGACACACCTTGGGGTAAGGACGCAGTGAGCTCTTGTGCGACTTGCTCGACGGTTTCCTGCATGCCGATTGCATCGCCTTGTGACGATCGCTGCACACGCACTTTGATTGCGGGGTTTTCGCCCACGAAATACGCGCGGTCGCGGTCCGTTCCTTCCACCATGACCGTCGCCACATCATCGATCGTCAACTTAGAGCCGTCGGGATTTGATCGCAGCACAATCGCGCCAATATCATCAGCCGTCCGTTTGGCAACGCCTGTGCGCACCCGCGCATTGCCTGACACATCACCTGCAGGGTCAGCTTCTGCCTCTTCCGCGATCCGTGACGCGATTTCAGACAGGCCGATGTCGTATTGGATCAACGACAGCGACGGCACTTCGACAATCGTCGAGGGTGCGGCAACGCCTTGCACGAACACCTGTGTGACACCTTCAGCGAACAAACGCGCCGCGAATTCATCAGCAAAGCGGCCCAACTGGTCCACGCTGACCGGCCCCGTGATCACCACATCCGTCACACGGTCGGACCAGCCGCCTCGGCGCACGGTCGGGTCTTCTGCGTCGGCGGGCAAGTTCGAGGTGCTATCCACAGCCAGTTGCACATTTTCGGCAGCACGGTCGATGTCATAGCCCGGTTCGAATTCGAGATTGATCGAAGCACTACCTTCGCGCGATGTGGACGAAGAGGAGGTTACCCCTTCGACCCCCAAAAGAACTGGTTCCAACACCTGAACGATGGCAGCGTCGACGTCCTCAGCGCCCGCCCCCTGCCACGCAACCGAAACAGTCAGATCATCGACGACCACATCCGGAAAAAACTGTGCGCGCATGTTCGGGAACGCAAACAGTCCCGCCGTCAGCATTAACACCAACAGCAGGTTCGCCGCCGTCTTGTGACGCGTGAAATAGGACAGGATGCCACCGGCGCCCGCGTTCAACCTTTCACCGCCAGTCACCATTAGCTGCCCATCCGCGCTTCGAGACGGGTTACGGTTTCGGACGACACTTCGCCAGCTTCCAACTGGCTGATGATCCGCGCTTTAACGTCATCGGGCATGCGACCATCTTTAACGAATGCGATCAGTTTCGCGCGACGTTCTGCGTCTAATGTGATCATTTCTGGTTCTGGTGCAGCCTCAACCGCACCGGGTCGGATCGGACGGACCTTGATCCCCGCGCCCAACAGCGGCGAGCGTTCAGCAACTATCGTTGCTCCCGCATTTTCACCTACGGCGATGATGACATCGTCACCTTGTCGGCGAAGCAGTTGAACATTGGCACTGCGCAAACGATCCTCGTCCCCAACGATCAATACCGTCTGATCGGCAGCAACAGCCGTGGCAGGTACGCGGGCAACGCCTTCCAAGGCGGGTTCCGCGATCCGAACAGTCACAAAATCACCTGGGCGAAAACCGGGGGCTGCATCAATGCGCGCAAACAACAGCCGCCCCGTTTGACCCACGCCGACAGTCGCCCCTTCACGGGTAATCTGACCTCCTGCCCGCAGGTTCACGCCGGACACATCCAATGTTACTTCGACAGGGGCTCTCAAAAGCTTGCCGTCAACATCCAAAAGCCGCGCATATTGCGATGTTGAGACGCGAAATGATACTTCGAGCTGAGAAGGATCGACGAGTTGCGCAAAGCGTTCGTTGGCCGTGACGCGCCCTCCGGGGCTGATGGTGACATCGGCCAAAGTGCCGTTGAAGGCGGCGTAAACTTGGGTATCCGCCACGGTGCGTTCAGCTTCGGAAAGATTGATCTGTGTCCGCGCTAACCGTGTCGTGGCTTGATCAATCCGCGCTTGCGCCGAGGCGAGGGCCTGTCTGCGACTAAGAACTGAAGCTTGGGCTGATGATGCGGCCAATTCAGCCGTCTCGACTGCGGCTGCTGTCCCGACGCCACGTTCTTCTAGGTCGACTGCACGCGCCAGCGCCTGATCGCGCAATCCAGCTTGGGCCCTTGCCGCTTCAAGTTCGTCTTGGGCCAATATCAGCGCACGATCCGCGTCACGCAGTTCCGCCTGTGCATCCTGCAAGTCAGCGCGAACACGGTCCAGGGCCGCCTCTGCATCAACTGGATCAATGCGCAGCAAAAGCTGGCCTGCTGTAACGGTGCCGCCTTCGACCAACGCATCGCTTGCCTCAAGCACGGTCCCGCCAATTGCACTGCGAAGATCAAGCGTGCGTTGGCTGCGCAACTCGCCGAACACTGTCAGTTCTGGCGTAATCGTCTGGGGATCAAGTGTGACGATGTTGACCGCCAATATGCGTTCGCTTTGTGGAAAACTGCGGGGTTCTTCGCTCATTCGCGCAGTCACAGCACCACGCACCATTTCACCCGCCCAAGCGAGCAGGGCCAACGTGACTGCCAGCAAGAACACACCTGTTAGGCTACGACGTAGAAACCGCATTCATATTGTCCTTAGTCTATGCTTAAGACTTAGCCGGAAAACCGGTGCTTTCCAGTTTAACGCACGATCTCGTTATTTCCGTCGCAGATGTTCGTCCAAACGCGGCATAATCTCAACAAAATTACAGGGACGATGACGATAGTCCAACTGTCGCACCAGAATCTCGTCCCAAGCGTCTTTGCAAGCCCCCGGTGATCCGGGCAGCGCAAAAAGATACGTGCCCAGTGCCACACCCGCTGTTGCACGGCTCTGCACGGCGCTGGTGCCAATCTTTTGCATGCTGACGATCGTGAAAATCGTACCGAACGCGTCGATCTCTTTTTCATACACATCGCGGTGTGCCTCGACGGTCACATCGCGGCCAGTCAGGCCCGTGCCACCGGTCGAGATAATTACGTCAATGGCATCATCAGCACACCATGTCCGCAGTTGTTCTGCAATCTGGTCACGTTCATCTGCAACAATTCTACGATCAGCGATGCTGTGACCAGCCTTTTCAATGCGGTCTACAAGCGTCTGGCCGGACTTGTCGTCAGCCAATTGGCGTGTGTCGCTGACCGTCAGAACAGCGATGCGCACGGGTACAAAATCAAGGTTTTCGTCAATCCGGGTCATTTTATGCTCACAAACATGGATTTGAAACGGGCAGTCGCGGCACCGACATCATGCCGTCAATTTCGGCGCGGCTGTCAGCGTTGAAGATCTGATCGGCCAGATTTGTCACGACACTTAGGTTGGCACAGTAAGGGCGCGCGCCTTCGATTTGCGATGCAACCAATGCATCAAACCGTTCTTGCACAGTCATCAGAGACGCCGCTGGAATTGTGTTTGCGGCATAAAACGACAACGCCTCGTCGAGATATGTCGCCTGAACCGCCGCCTGATCATCGGGAAGGGACACTTCGCAGGCCTGAAGCGCACTTTCGATCGTCGCGAGGATAGTAACAAAGCAACCCACTGCCCCTTCGCCGCTTTCATCAAGACCGGCATATTGCTGCGCCTCATTGGCGTCGTAAAGGATTTTGATGTTCTCTAGCTGCAAGATTGACCGCGTTTCCGAAACGACCTGCACATTGTCCTGATTATCGGCAAAAAGCCCTTCATAGTCGATCAGATCAAGCGGATCCGCCAGTACAGGGCTTGCACAAAGTGCCACGACAAACGCCAGTTTCTTCATTCAACTATCCTAGCTACCCGCGCAAATGCGCATTCAGTTCAAGTAAATCTGCCCAAGCCTCGCGTTTCGCAATTGGGTTACGCAGTAAATGGTCAGGATGCAGCATCGGCAAACATGCTGTACCCAAAGCCTTGGTCCAGTTGCCGCGCATGCGTGAAATACCGTTGCGCCCTAGCAGCGCTTGGCAGGGGCCATTGCCCATTAAGACCAAGACATCCGGATTGGCCAAAGCAACATGCCGTTCCAGAAACGGAAGCATCATTGCGATTTCGACATCATCGGGCGCGCGATTCGACGGTGTGCGCCACGGCAAAACATTGGCAATATACAGACTGCGCGCCGCGTCCTCATGCTTGCGACCCATCTGGATAGCGTCGAACATCTTGTCAAACAGCTGGCCTGTTCGTCCGACAAAAGGCCGCCCGGCGCGGTCTTCTTCGCGACTTGGTGCTTCACCGATGATCATCACACGAGCGGCAGGGTTGCCGTCGCCAAAAACAAACTTTCGCGCGCCGCGTTTCAATTCGCAGTGTTCAAAGGCTTCCATTGCGGCTGACAAGGCAGGTAAATCGCTGGCAGCCGCCGCTGCTGAACGTGCCAAACCAACAGCATCAATTTCTTGTGCCTGCGGCAAGGTTGGGATCGGGGCGCGCTTTTCCTGCCCGTCTTGATGGACAGCCGGTGTTGGTATTGCCTTTGGAACTGGTTTTACAGTCTCCAATGCATAGCGATCAACAGGCGCGTCCAAAATCGCATCTGTCGCACCCAATTCGACCTGCCATTCCAGCAATGCGCGGTCGTTCCAATATGTGTTCGCCGAATCCATCGCTGCCACGATATGCTGGATCGCATCGGATGTGCAGTGCTTGCAGCATTGAAGCAGACCGCACTGCCCCCTATAAGGGCGCGAACTGCACGCATGAGGGCCCTATGACATTCCGCGCCAAGCATCTTCTGGGCATAGAGCCGCTGCACCCCACCGAAATCACCACGCTTTTGGATTTGGCCGACAGCTATGCCGATCATAACAGGCGTGGGGTCGCACACCGTGATGTGCTGACAGGGCTCACACAGATCAACATGTTCTTTGAAAACTCGACCCGCACGCTGGCCAGTTTTGAGCTGGCAGGCAAACGTCTGGGTGCGGATGTGATGAACATGGGCATGCAGGCCTCGTCCATCAAAAAGGGCGAGACGCTGATCGATACTGCCCTGACGCTGAACGCAATGCGCCCTGATTTGTTGGTTGTGCGTCATCCGCATTCTGGTGCTGTCGATCTGCTTGCCCAGAAAGTGAACTGCGCCGTGCTGAACGCTGGTGACGGCAAGCACGAACATCCGACCCAAGCGCTGCTTGATGCGCTGACAATCCGCCGCGCAAAGGGGCGCCTACACCGTCTTTCCATCGCAATTTGCGGGGATATTGCACATAGCCGTGTGGCACGGTCGAACATCATGCTGCTGGGCAAAATGGAAAACCGGATCCGCCTGATCGCCCCTCCGACTTTAATGCCCTCTGGTATGGCTGATTTCGGGGTCGAGGTTTTCGAGAGCATGGAAGAGGGTCTCAAAGACGTCGACGTCGTCATGATGCTTCGCTTGCAAAAAGAACGTATGGACGGCGGGTTTATCCCGTCCGAGCGCGAATATTATCATCGCTATGGTCTTGATGCGGCAAAGTTAAGCCACGCCAAACCTGACGCTATTATCATGCATCCCGGCCCGATGAACCGCGGGGTGGAAATCGACGGCACGCTTGCCGACGACATCAATCGGTCGGTCATCCAGGAGCAAGTCGAAATGGGTGTCGCCGTGCGAATGGCAGCAATGGATTTGCTGGCACAGAACCTAAATGCAGACCGCAAAGCGGTGATGGCATGACCGTCCATGTCCCCGCAAATGACCACGGCGCGATCTATGTGTTCGAGGTCACAGGCAAACACCCCGCTGGTTTGGCTGACAAAACTGACAGCGCGTTATTGGCAGTTTTCGGACATGCCTTGCTCAACTCGGATTATGTCGATGTCGTTTATCCCGCAACATTGATGGAAATGACGCTGCCGGAATACATCACACAAGGCTACGATCTGCCCGTAACGGATGAACTGGCTGAAGACCTGCGCAAAATCACTAACCCCGCAGTTCTAGTGATGTCTGCCGCTTTCGGTGGGAAAGAAGTGACTTTGGATTTGCCTGAAAACGTACAGTTCGTGACCACATTGCGCGAAAAATCCGCGATCAAGGTCATCGACCCGATAAACTCGGCAGGTGCAGTTGGTGTGCTGACGCCAAAACCAACCAAACCACCAAAGTCCAATGCAAGGATGAGCGGCATGGTCGCCATGTATGCACTGCTTGCAATGTTCGCCCTTGTCGGCCTGATGATCTGGGTGGGCGGCTGATGCTATTTGAAATGACACTTTGCGCGCAGGATACCGCACAATGACCGCTACATTCTTTGCCAACGCCCGCCTGATTGATCCGGTCGCACTGACTGACAACATGGGAGCGATCCTGATCGAAGACGGGATCATCACAGCGGTTTTCGATAGCGATGCGAAACCCCCAAAAGATGCGAATGTCATCGATTGCGGCGGCCATTGCCTTGCGCCCGGTATCATCGACATCGGCGTGAAAGTGTCCGAACCAGGTGAGCGGCACAAGGAATCGTTTCGTTCCGCCGGACGTGCGGCTGCTGCAGGTGGTGTGACAACGATTGTGACCCGCCCCGATACGCTGCCAGCAATTGATACACCTGAAACGCTCGAATTTGTGGAACGGCGCGCGCAGCAAGATGCGCCCGTGCATGTTCTGCCGATGGCTGCGCTGACCAAAGGGCGCGATGGCCGTGAGATGACAGAAATCGGGCTGTTGCAAGATGCAGGTGCTGTGGCGTTCACAGATTGTGATCGTGTCGTGACCAACACCAAAGTTTACAGCCGCGCGCTTACCTATGCGCGGTCGCTCGATGCGCTAGTGATCGGTCATATCCAGGAACCCGTTTTGTCAGAAGGTGCCGCCGTAACTTCTGGAAGGTTCGCATCATTGCGCGGCCTGCCCGGTGTCAGCCCAATGGCCGAACGCATGGGGCTTGATCGCGACATCAGCCTGTTAGAGATGACAGGTGCGCGTTTCCACGTCGACCAGATCACTACTGCACGTGCCCTGCCCGCGCTTGAACGAGCCAAGCGCAACGGCGTCAAAATCACCGCAGGTATCGGTGTACATCATCTGACATTGAATGAATTGGACGTGGCGGATTACCGGACTTTCTTTAAGCTCAAGCCACCATTGCGCAGCGAAGATGATCGCATTGCAGTCGTCCAGGCCGTCGCCGAAGGGCTGATCGATATCATTTGCTCGATGCACACACCGCAGGACGAAGAAAGCAAACGGCTACCGTATGAAGAAGCCGCAAGCGGCGCGGTCGGACTAGAAACGTTGTTGCCCGCGGCCCTGCGCCTTTATCATGCCGAGATGATCGACATGCCGCGCCTGTTTCGCGCATTGGCATTGAACCCTGCCAAGTTGCTTGGACTTGCAGCAGGACGGCTAGCAGCAGACGCGCCTGCCGATCTGATTTTGTTTGACCCGCACGCGTCATTCCAGTTGGATCGCTACACGCTACTGTCGAAATCAAAGAATACGCCTTTTGACGGCGCAATCATGCAAGGCCGCGTCCTTGGTACTTGGGTCGACGGAAACCGCGTTTGGGAGAAATCATGATGCCAACAGCTGAAATCGCATACGGAACCCTGATCCTTTGGGGCGTCATCGGGTATCTGTTCGGGTCGATCCCAAGCGGCATGATCCTTGCGCGGGTTATGAACCTTGGCAACCTGCGCGAGATCGGGTCCGGCAATATCGGTGCGACGAATGTACTGCGAACTGGCAACAAGAAAGCAGCGGTCCTGACGTTGATCTTTGATGCAGCCAAGGGCGCAATCGTAGTCCTGTTGGCCCGCGCCCTCGCTTCCGAAGACGCAGCGCAGTTCGGCGCACTAATGGCATTCCTAGGTCATTGCTTTCCGGTATGGCTGCGCTTCAAGGGCGGTAAAGGTGTCGCCACTTATCTGGGCATCCTTTGGGCATTATCATGGCCGATGGGGGCCGCAGCCTGTCTTATCTGGCTCGTTATTGCGGGGATTTCACGCTATTCATCGCTCGCCGCATTATTCGCTGCGGGCTGGACGCCCATCGTCATGGCCCTGACGGGAAATGGTGCGTATTTCATGCTAAGTGCCATACTTGGCTTGCTGATTTACACCCGCCACTTAAGCAACATCAAGCGCCTGCGCGCTGGCACAGAAACCAAGATCGGCGGCAATAAGGTAAAAGCCTAGGGTTTGGACCCACAAATCGACTTAAGGCGGCCGTTCGCTGCGGTTTGCATAGAGGTCCGCTGCGGTGATTTTGCGACCCTTCGCTGCACGTGCGCAAATGGTTGCTTTGCCGATACTTTAGTCATTTTCGGATAAAACTAATTTCCGATCCAGTGATCTCACTAATCATTCCACCAGTATTTATAGCACTATAGACTGATCTTGGCGGACGAGCGGTTTCGTCAACACTGCGATATACCCAATCTTTGCCCTCCATAGATTTCAATGACTGTGACAAAGCGCGATCAGTGATCGTTTGTAGGTTTCGCTTTATGTCGTTGAAGCGGCTCGGTGTTTGCAGTGACGTTAACACTGGCAAAGTCCAGGACCTACGAAGCAAGCTTTGATCGTCCTCAGAAGATACGCGTTGTATTTTATCTGCGATTGCAGCTGCTTCTTTTCCAAGCTGCGTGAGACGAAACTCTGGGCGCAGCGGGTGGCCGTAACCAGGATTTCTTTCCAACAGTCCATTCTTGATGAGATGATCCATGCTTTGAACGAATGCTGTCCTACTTGCGCCAGTAGCTGCCAGCAATGTCGCCTGTCGTCCTGCAACGCCCACATGCAGGCTTGCCAATATGGGTAAAGCCCAAGCCTTTGAAGTTATGTTGACAAATGAACTGATGTACATAAAGTATAGTTAGTATATTTTAACTAAAAAGGAAAGCTCATGGCACTTATTACGTTGGATGAAACAATCAATATCTCGTTTTCCGTTAAAGATCGTCACGCAAGCGCCAAGTGGTATGAAACTATGTTGGGTTTTGAGACATTATATCATGCAGACGAAGCAGGTTGGTCGGAACTTCAAACGAACACGGTTGGCGTTACGATAGGCCTTGGCGAACACACCCAACCTGCGCCTGGAAACTGTGTTCCTGTTTTTGGAATCGCCGATCTGGACGCCGCTCGGCAGAAGTTAGAGCAAGCGAAAGTGAAGTTTGACGGTGAGACGGATGTGGTGGAAGGCATGGTCAAGACGGCAACCTTTTATGACCCTGATGGCAACGCTCTTATGCTCGCCGAAGATTTAACGGGCGGATCGTGATCGTTCCTAAGGCTTCTTTGTTACAGAACGGGCTTACGAAGGTGTAGCTTCAATGGCCACTTTGGCTTGCAGAAACGGTGACCAACTGCATTTCTTGTACGGTCTGTTCGGCTCGCACCAGATCATCCACGTGCCTGTTGTTCTAACCAGCTTGTGAACACTTGAAGCCTAGGGTTCGCGTTTGGCGTCGCCTCGGAAACGATATGGATACCTTGTGGGCGGTCGACCATGATCTGACTTAACTGAACGAGGCTACCGGCGGCCACGTCCGCTGCAGTCATTCTCATATCGGCAAGGATCACTGCCTGTCCCGACAGAGCCGCGTCAAACATGAATGCACGGCTTTCATATTCTAACATGTTCTCCGGATTGGCAATTTTTGACCCCGAAGCTGTTGCCCAAGCGAGCCAGTCTTCGCGCCACCGCCCACCACAGGCCAGTGGCATGTCCAAAACTTCCTGGGCTGACAGGGGCAACTGACGCCCATCTAACAACTGCGGCGCACAGAAAGGACTAACAACATCGTTGCATATCAGAACGCTGCGCAAGCCGTCCCAATCGCCCGCGCCATAACGGACTGCGGCGTCAAAACCGGAGTTTCGGAGGTCAACATAGTCGAACGAAAGCGACGGTATTACCTCAATGCTGGGGTGTCTTTTGTGAAAGTCCGGCAGACGCGGGAGTAGCCAACGATTTCCGAAAAACGGTGCAATCGTTATTCTTAATGTGCCAGTCAGGTCGGATTTGCGAGTCTGGGCGACGGCATTTTCAATGGCATCCAATGCCGTTTCCAATCGTTCAGCTAGGGCGCGACCCTCTTGCGTAAGTTCGATTTTTCGGGTCTTGCGCCGAAACAAGACTGTGTTCAACTCAAGCTCTAACCCTTTGATCTGATGCCCGACGGCAGCGGGCGTCACACATAATTCTTCGGCCCCCATTTTGATGCTCTCATGGCGGGCAGCGGCCTCGAAGGCACGCAGCTGATTCAGGGATGGTAAGCGTCTGGCCATAACTCATACCATAGAAAATCTAAGTCATAAGTCAATTTTTGATCGTTTGTCAGATGCGACAAGCAGCACCTATGCTGCATTCACGCATCCAGTTGACGCCAAAGGAGCATGAAATGACCAGCACTAATCCCCGCTTGCCACATCAGACGACCGACATATTTTTGACGGATGGCGGAACCGAGACCTGGCTTATGTATAAGCGCGGCTTCGAGCTTCCGGAATTCAGCGCCTTTCATCTGTTGAACGATGAACGGTCAGCGGCAGCGCTCAGAGAATACTACACCGCGTTTGCTCGTGTTGCGGTGAAGCTTGGAACACCTTTCATCTTCGACAGCCTGACTTATCGCGCAAGTCGAGACTGGGGAACTTTGCTTGGGTACTCCTCTCAAAGCCTCGCTGAGATGAACCACAAATGTTTTGAGCTGTACCGCGAATGCGCCGCCGAGGCCGGATTGGCTGAGGAAAATACCGTCATCAGTGGCTGCATCGGCCCAAAGGGGGATGCCTACAAGACCAATCAGGACCTGACTGCCGAGGTTGCTAAAGCCTACCACGCAGAGCAGATCGAGACATTCAAAGCGGCAGGGGCCGATATAGTTACAGCGCTGACCCTGAACACAACGGACGAAGCCATTGGCATCGCCAGAGCCTCTTCAGAGGCAGGCATCCCGTCGGCTATCTCCTTTACGATTGAAAAAGACCGCAAGCTGCGCAGTGGTGAAACGTTGAAGCAAGCGATTGAGACCGTCGACGCTGCGACCTCGAACGCCCCTGCCTACTACATGATCAACTGCTCGCACCCTGTCGATTTTGGCCCCGCACTTGCCAGGGAGCCTTGGGCCAACCGCATCCGCGGACTGCGGGCCAATGCGTCATCCTTGGATCACGGCACCTTGTGCCAGTTGGGCCATCTCGAAGAAGGCAACCCTGAAGAACTGGCGAGGCAATACGTGGACATTCGGGCGGCCCACCCAAAAATGAACGTCTTTGGCGGGTGCTGCGGAACGGACTACGTGCATGTTGAAAAGATTGGACAGGCGTTGCTGGCGGCCGCCTGAGCCGCGTAAGAAACACACCTGAGACCATATGGGTCGGTCAATTCTGGACTGACCCAAATTCGTTCTTCTCGAATGCAGAATTGCCATCTGCTGCATCCGACACATTGGGCTCTTCATTAAGGCAAAGCAGAGTTCGAAACTCAGGTTCCGACGGAACAGTGATCGCCATTTTTGCAAAACAGTCATTGGCTGCTTTGCATCAAGCAGACAGTAGGCGCTCGAAGCTATCGTTTCCTGCGGTTTGAACCAAGCTCCGCTATGAAGATATTCGGCGGCTTTCGATTAATGGGTCCTGACCCTAGTTGTTCTGTCCCGGCATCTGGTGGATTGGATTTAAGATGAATCGATCTGGCTCAAAAGTCCAGATTTTGCAGATGTATTCGTAAGGTGTGAGACCGCTGAGCCTTTTGAGACGACGCGCGTAATTGTAGG
>Ga0075467_10002023_pt1 | contig 16284 bp, 16 predicted proteins | sample DEB08_DNA_9_FD_75067 | JGI IMG/M metagenome (GOLD analysis project Ga0075467, IMG submission 75067) | Aqueous microbial communities from the Delaware River and Bay under freshwater to marine salinity gradient to study organic matter... | ecosystem: Environmental > Aquatic > Marine > Coastal ... | reverse complement strand
TGGTGTGGCGCCGGGTGATGGACATGAACGACCGCGCGTTGCGCGATGTTGTGACCAGCCTTGGTGGGGTGTCGAACGGCTTTCCGCGCCAAACCGGGTTTGACATTACTGTTGCCTCCGAAGTCATGGCGATTTTGTGCTTGTCCAATGACTTGGCCGATTTGCAGCAGCGTTTGGGCAGCATCGTTGTGGCCTATCGCCGTGACAAATCTCCGATCTATTGCCGTGACATCAAGGCCGATGGTGCGATGACCGTGCTGTTGAAAGACGCGATGCAGCCAAATTTGGTGCAGACCTTGGAGAACAACCCGGCGTTCGTGCATGGCGGCCCATTTGCCAATATCGCGCATGGTTGTAACTCGGTCATTGCGACCAAAACCGCGTTGAAGCTGGGTGACTATGTGGTGACCGAGGCTGGCTTTGGTGCCGACTTGGGTGCTGAAAAGTTCATGAACATCAAGTGCCGCAAGGCGGGGATTGCACCTGATGCGGTGGTGCTGGTCGCCACTGTGCGTGCCATGAAGATGAATGGTGGTGTTGCCAAGGCGGATTTGGGCGCAGAGAACGTGGATGCTGTGACAAAGGGGTGTCCGAACCTGGGCCGTCACATTGGCAACCTGAAGTCGTTCGGCGTGCCTGTGGTTGTGGCGATCAACCATTTCGTATCCGATACCGATGCCGAAGTGCAGGCCGTTAAGGACTACGTGAAGTCGCAAGGGTCTGAGGCGATTTTGTGCAAGCATTGGGCGCAAGGGTCTGCCGGGATTGAGGATTTGGCCAAAAAGGTTGTACAATTGGCCGAGAGCGGGGCGGCGAATTTTGCACCGCTGTATCCGGATGACATGTCGCTGATGCACAAGATTGAGGCAATCGCAAAGCGGATTTACCATGCCGATGAAGTGTTGGCCGATAAGTCGATCCGCGATCAGTTGAAAACATGGGAAGCGGCGGGCTATGGCCATTTCCCGGTGTGCATGGCGAAAACCCAGTATTCGTTTACCACCGACCCAAGCGTGCGCGGTGCACCAACGGGCCATTCGGTGCCAGTGCGCGAAGTGCGCCTATCGGCTGGGGCTGGGTTTATCGTGGTGATCTGTGGTGAGATCATGACAATGCCTGGCTTGCCACGGGTGCCAAGCGCCGAGGTGATCCGCCTGAACGATGAAGGCAATGTTGAAGGCCTGTTCTAAAACCAAAACGGGGGGTGCGTCACCGCGCCCCCTTTGCTTGTTGTAGGGCGATCTTAACCCATCGGCATATCGGTCCAAAGTGGACCCGACGCCATTTTGGAGGACGCGATGAAACGCCCTGCTGACTGTGAGACGATGCAAGACATTCGGGCCGAGATTGACCGGCTGGACGCAGCACTGATTGCGCTGTTGGTTGAGCGGGCTGGGTATATCGATCGTATTGCTGGTGTGAAGGCAAGTGCTGGGTTGCCTGCTCGGATTGAGACGCGGGTGGAACAAGTGGTGGCCAATGTGCGGTCGTAGGCGGTGTCGCAAGGATTATCGCCCGACTTGGCCGAAAGGCTGTGGCGCAGTTGATTGATTGGTCGATTGCGCACGAAGAAACGGTATTGGGGGCAGAGGCCCCGAAGGAGACAAAATGACTGCGGTGATCATCGACGGCAAGGCGTTTGCGGCAAAGGTTAGAGGCCAAGTGGCGGCGCATGTGGCGCGGTTGGTCGAGGAGCACGGGATCACGCCGGGGTTGGCCGTGGTGTTGGTCGGTGCTGACCCTGCGTCCGAGGTATATGTGAAGTCAAAAGGCAAGATGACGGTTGAGGTTGGAATGACCTCTATCGAACATCGGCTATCTGCGGACACGGCAGAGGTGGATTTGCTGGCGCTGATTGCCAAGTTGAACGCAGATCCGAAAATTCATGGTATTTTGGTACAGCTGCCACTGCCTGCGCATCTGAACTCTGAACTGGTGATCAATAGCATTGATCCGGCCAAGGACGTGGACGGGTTTCATATTTCGAACGTTGGGCTGTTGGGCACGGGGCAGAAAAGCATGGTGCCTTGCACGCCTTTGGGGTGCTTGATGATGCTGCGCGATCACCATGGCAGCCTGTCTGGGTTGAACGCGGTTGTGGTCGGGCGGTCTAATATTGTGGGCAAGCCGATGGCGCAACTGTTGTTGGGCGATAGCTGTACGGTGACGATTGCACATAGCCGAACCAAGGATTTGGCGGCTGTGTGTCGTGGGGCGGATATTTTGGTGGCGGCTGTTGGGCGGCCTGAGATGATTACAGGCGATTATGTGAAGCCCGGTGCCACGGTGATTGATGTGGGCATCAACCGCATTGAACGGGGTGGCAAGACAGTGTTGGTGGGTGATGCGGAGTTTGCCAGCTGCGCCGCTGTGGCGGGGGCGATTACGCCTGTGCCGGGCGGTGTGGGGCCGATGACGATTGCCTGCTTGCTGGCCAATACCGTGACCGCGTGCTGCCGGGCCAATGGATTGGCGGAACCTGAGGGGCTGACAGCCTGATCACGGGGCGGGGGCGACGGCGATCATCGTGCCTTGCAGCGCGGCGATGCAGGTCTCGGCCCCGTTTTCCACGGCGAACACCTCGGCGCGTACTACTGTCAGGCGGCGGCCTGCGCGCACCACTTCGCCCCGCGCGATGAGTTTTTCACCCCGAGCAGGGGCAAGGAGGTTGATTTTCGCCTCAACTGTCATGACCTCGCGGCCTTCGGGCATCAGGCTAAGGGCAGCATAACCGCCTGCGCTATCGGCTAGTGCAAAGGTTAGGCCTGCATGGCCGATCCCGTGTTGTTGATGTGCGAGGGGTAGGATCGGCGCTGTGATTTCGACCCGCCCCGGTGAGAGCGCGGTGATTTGTGCGCCAAAGGTCGCCATAAGCGCTTGTTTCGAAAAGCTGTCTTGGATGCGGTTGGTCATTGCGGCGCTTTCGATAAAGGGGTCGGGATGGCTTTTCGTCCTGTCAGGATGGCGCGAGCGGGGGGAGTTAGCAAGCCTGCAAGTGCTGGGTCATAGCACCACAGTCCGCCGGTATAGGTGCCGTAGGCAGGCATGATCAGGCGGTTTTGACCGAGCAGAAAGCACGGGCGGCTGCGCGATTTTATCCGGGCCTTGGGGTGGTAATGGCCTGAGATTTCGGCTGTTGCCCCCGGTTCGGCGATATGGCGGAAAGTGAGTGTTTCAAGCATGAACTCTGCCCGGTCGGTGCCGCCTAGGCCCAAGGGTGCTGGGTCATGGTTGCCAGCGATCCAGATCCAATGTCGGCCCGCCATAAGGCGGAGAAGCCAGAGGCGGTGCGCTTCGGTTAGGGTTTCGGCAGCAGCCGTGTCATCAAAGCTGTCGCCGAGGCAGATGACGGTTTTCGGGTTATACGCCGCGATATCGGCATCGAGTTTGGTAAGGGTATCCGTCACCTCATAGGGGGGCAGTAGCGCGCCGCCGCGCCGGGCCATGCGTTCGGATTTGCATAGGTGCAGGTCAGAAACGCAAAGCAGGTTTTGGGCAGGCCAATGGAGTGCGCCTGAAGGGAGGGCGCTGAGGCTTTGGCCGTTCAAGGAGAAGGGGTGATGGGTCATGGCGGGACGCTGGCGCAGGATTGCGTGCGTTGCAAGAGGGGTGTTTGGCGGGGGCGAATGCTTGCCCCCATCGAGGGGGCGCACATTCGCGGCAACTTTGCCGGGTGATGGTTCTGTGAGGGTTGGTTTTGTGGGGATAAAAGTATTTTGACACGATGAAGTCGTGGGGTGTGCTTTGCTGGTGTGGCGTTTTAGCTATTTTTGCCGAGGTGAATGGGGGAGGCGGTTTCCTCTGAGAGGCCCGCGGCGGCCATGAGTTTGGCGGCCTCTTCTTCGACCAGACGATCCATGCCTTTGCCATCAACTGGGACGCGGCCGCGCTCGAGGAACATCGGGAAGGCGAGGGGGGAGACATGGCGCAAGTGGCGGGTGTCGATGCGTGATTGGATGCGGGTGAGCAGATCTTCGATGCGGCCGAAATCGACCATGCCGCGCATCGCCTCATCGTGGGTGATACGCAAAAGCAGGTGGTCGGGATCATGGCGGCGCAAGGTGTCGTAGAGAATGTCAGAGGAAAAGGTGGCTTGGCGGCCCGAGGTGCGGTGGCCTTGGTTTTGACGCGCAATCAGGCCTGCGATGGTTGCTGCGTTGCGAAAGGTGCGCTTCATCACCGCGTTGCCGCCCAGCCAAGTTTCCAAGCCGTTGCGTAGGTTGTCTGGGTTAAGCAGGCTTTGCGGGTTTAACACGGGTTCCAGCCCCCAGATCATTGTGGCGTAATCGGTGGCAACGAAGCCCAAGGGCGCGAGGCCTTCATCTTCCATGCGTTTTGTGACGAGCAGGCCGAGGGTTTGCTGGGCATTGCGGCCTGCAAAGCCGTAGAGGACAAGGTGTTCGCGGCCATCATGCGGGAAGGTTTCAATCAGGAGGCGTCCCGGTTCGGGCAGTTGGCTTTGCGCGCGCTGCAAGGTGAGCCAATGGGCGGTGTGGGCGGGCAGGTTGGGCCATGTTTTTTGTTGAAAAAGGCGCAAGACGCGGTCTGCCAGCAAGAGGGAGGTGGCGAATTTGGTACCGTTGAAAACGGCGACTTTGGGGGTGCGGCCGGGGGTGCGGGTGACTTGAACGGTAAGGTCTTTGATGTTTTCAAAGCGCACGATCTGGCCGCCGATCAGGAAGGTGTCACCGGGGGTAAGGGTGGCGGCAAAGCTTTCTTCGACCTCGCCCAGTGGGATGCCGCCCATCCGCGATTTAAGGCGGACTTTGAGCGTTTCCATATCGATGATGGTGCCAAGGTTTTGGCGTATGGTGGCCGCTGTGCGGGGGTCGCGCAGGGTCCATTTGCCATTCCGCAGCATGAGGCGTTGCCATTTGTCATAGGCGCGTAAGGCGTAGCCGCCCGTGGCCGTGAAATTGAGACAGGCGTCGAAATCTGCGCGCGACAGGGTTGCGTAGGGGCCGGCGGTTTGGATTTCAGCGTAAAGCGCATCTGCGTCAAACGGGCCTGCGGCGGCGGTGGCGAGGAGGTGCTGGCACAGCACGTCGAGCGGGCCGGGGGCGCGGGTGTCGCCGTCTAGGGCATTGGCCTGAACCGCCTCCAGTGCTGCGATACACTCAACAACTTCGAAACGGTTTGCGGGAACCAAGAGCGCCTTGGGCGGCGCGTTGTAGCGGTGGTTGGCGCGGCCGATGCGCTGCACAAGGCGTTTGACGTTTTTGGGCGCGCCGACTTGGATGACCAGATCGACATCGCCCCAATCAATGCCCAGATCGAGGCTGCCTGTGCAGACGATAGCGCGCAATTGGCCCTTGACCATTGCCGCCTCGACCCGCTCGCGCTGTTCGCGCGAGAGCGAGCCATGGTGGATGCCGATGGGCAGATTGTTCGAATTTTGTAGCCACAAGGCGTGGAAAAACAGTTCAGCTTGCGCGCGGGTGTTGTGAAAGATCAACGTGGTTTTATGCGCTTGGACCTGCTCGAGGATTGCAGGCAAGGCGTAATGACCCCCTGCACCGGCCCAAGGGGGTGCGGCACCGGTGTGCAGCATTTGGATGTCGGGGGCAGGGCCGGAGTCGGCGTTCAGGATATCGCAGCCGGTGGGGGCAAGGAAATGGGCCAGCGCTGTTGGATCCTCAACCGTGGCCGATAGGCCCACGCGGCGCAGGCCGGGGGCGAGGGTCTGAAGTCGCGCGATTTGCAGCATCAACTGGTCACCACGTTTGCTTTCGGCCAAGGCGTGGATTTCATCGACGATCACGCGTTTGAGCGAGGCGAAGATGCGCGGGGCATCCTCATATGACAACAAAAGCGCTAGGCTTTCGGGGGTGGTGAGCAAGATATGCGGCGGGTCGGCGCGTTGGCGGCGGCGCTGGGTGTCGGTGGTGTCGCCGGTGCGGTCCTCTACCCGTACCGCCAAACCGGCTCCTTCAATGGGGGTGGAAAGGTTGCGGCGGATATCGGCTGCCAGTGCCTTGAGAGGAGAAATGTAGAGTGTGTGCAAGCCTGGCCCCGGTTTGACCCCGAGTTCGGCCAAGGTTGGCAGGAATCCTGCAAGGGTTTTCCCGCCGCCTGTCGGCGCTATGAGCAGGGTCGCGGGTTTACCCGTGGCGCTGAGCATAGCCGTTTGGTGCGGGTGCAAGGACCAGTCGCGACTGTCTAGCCATTGGGTAAGGGGGGGTGGGAGTATCATGCGGCTAAGATAGGGCGGTGGTGGGGGCAAGCAAAGCCCCCAGCAGTCGTTCATTTCGCTTGCCCTTGCGGCCCGCCCCGCCTATGCCAACCTTATGAGATTACTGTTTCTGGGCGATGTTATGGGGCGATCAGGCCGGGCCGCGATTACCGAGCGGTTGCCGAAGCTTCGTGACGACTGGAAATTGGATTTCGTCGTGGTCAACGGTGAGAATGCCAGTGGTGGCATGGGTTTGACCGGAGTACATGCCAAGGGCATTTTGGACGCGGGTGCCGATTGTGTGACACTGGGTGACCATGCCTTTGACCAAAAAGATATGCTGCAGTTTATCGAAACCGAACCGCGGGTTATCCGCCCCTTGAACTTTGCCAAAAGTGCGCCCGGCAAAGGCGCGCGGGTGTTTGAGGCGCGGGGCGGGCGCAAGGTTTTGGTCGCGCAAGCCTTGGGCCAAGTGTTCATGAAACGCCCGTTTGATGACCCGTTTTCGGCGGTTGAGGCGGTTCTGAGAGCACATCCTTTGGGCGGCATGGTGAGCGCGTCCATCGTGGATATGCATTGCGAGGCGACATCGGAAAAGATGGCCATGGGGCATTGGTGTGATGGTCGGGCGTCATTGTGTGTGGGCACCCATAACCATGTGCCCACGAGCGATGCGCAGATTTTGTCACAAGGTTGTGCCTATCTGACCGATGCGGGCATGTGCGGCGACTATGACAGTGTAATTGGCATGGAAAAGCTGGAGCCGATGCGCCGCTTTATTACCGGCATGCCCAAGGCGCGGTTCGAGCCTGCGAATGGCGATGCGACCTTGTCAGGGATTTATGTCGAAACCGATGACAAAAACGGGCGGGCGACCCGTGTCGCGATGATCCGCATCGGCGGGCGTTTGCAAGAGGCATGGCCCTAAGCCGCGGTGCGCACTTTGGGGCTATGTAACGCGCCAGCAGTCAGGCTAAACTGACCAAGATCTAAAGGAGGCGGATGCGCGGCTATGTTTGGCTTGGACCTTTCTGAAACGATGCAGGCGTGGTTGGCGATTGCCATTCTTTTCGGCATGTTGGCGCTGTTTATCCGCGAGACATTCCCGGTTGAGGTGACTGCGCTTGCAGGTGCTGCCGTGATGCTGGTCACCGGAATTTTGCCGCAAGATGACGCTTTGGCGGTGCTGTCAAACCATGCGCCATGGACCATTGCCGCGATGTTTGTGATCGTGGGTGCCTTGGTACGCACGGGTGGCCTTGATTGGGTGACGCGTTTGGCCGTGCGCAATGTTGAAAAACGCCCTGCAATGACTTTGGCCGCTTTGACACTTGCGATCGTCTTAATGTCTGCGTTTTTGAACAATACGCCGATTGTCGTTGTGATGATCCCCGTGTTCATGCAATTGGCCAAGCAACTGAAGCTTTCGCCGTCCAAGGTCATGATCCCCTTGTCGTATTTGGCGATTTTTGGCGGTACGATCACGTTGATCGGCACGTCTACCAACCTGTTGGTAGACGGGGTGGCCAGACAAATGGGGATGGCACCATTCGGGATTTTTGACATCGCACCTTTGGGTTTGGTGATGGCGGTTATTGGCGTTTTGTATCTGTTTCTTTTTGCGCGCAAGTTGCTGCCCACGCGTGACAGCATGGGGATGCTGTTGGGCGACCGGTCCAAGATGAAGTTTTTCACTGAGGTGGCCGTGCCTGAGGATTCGGGTTTGATTGGCACCAAGGTGATGGATGTAGATCTGTTCAAGCGTGACAGCATGCGGGTGATTGACGTGCTGCGCGGCGATGCCAGTTTGCGCCGTGCTTTGGCCGGTGTGCAGTTGGAGGCCGGCGACCGCGTTGTGTTGCGTACGCCAATGTCAGAGGTGCTAGCGCTACAAAGCAGCAAGGACTTGCGGCAAGTCGACAAGCTTTCATCGGTGCAAACCGAGACGGTCGAGGTGTTGATTACACCCGGTTGTCAAATGGTCGGACGGTCCTTGGGGTCTTTGCGTTTGCGGCGCCGATACGGTGTTTACACGCTGGCGGTCCACCGCAGGAATCAGAACATCGGGCGGCAGTTGGATGATCTGATCGTGCAGGTCGGCGATACCTTGTTGTTGGAAGGGGCGGCTGCGGATATTCAACGCTTGGCGCTGGATATGGACCTTGTCGATATCGCGCAGCCTTCGGATCGTGCGTATCGCCGCAAGCATGCGCCTATTGTTTTGGGTGTTCTGGTCGCCGTGGTGGGCTTGTCGGCGTTTGAGCTGGCACCGATTGTGATTTTGGCGCTAATTGGTGTGGCGATTGTGCTGGTCACGCGCTGCATTGATGCGGATGAGGCGTTTGGGTTTATCGAAGGGCGCTTGCTGGCCTTGATCTTTGCGATGCTGGCTGTGGGTCTAGGGTTGGACCATTCGGGTGCTGTCAAGCTGATGGTAGATGCGATTTCGCCGTTAATGCTGGATTTGCCGCCGTTTGTGCTGGTGTTTGCGGTTTATGGTTTAGCGTCGGTGTTGACCGAAATGGTATCAAACAACGCGGTCGCGGTGATTTTGACACCGATCGCGATTGGGCTTGCCACATCGCTTGGGGTGGACCCGCGGCCTTTGGTGGTGGCGGTGATGTTCGGTGCCTCGGCCAGCTTTTCGACGCCAATCGGGTATCAGACCAACACGCTGGTTTACGGGCCGGGTGGATACAAGTTTACCGACTTTTTGCGTATTGGCGTGCCGTTGAACATATTGATGATGGTGGTGATGAGCACGATGATCCCGTGGTTCTTCCCGTTCTAACAAGCAGGCGGGGTTGCGGATAAGGGGTGCGCTTGTGTATAGGGCAGTCACACAGATTTCAGATTTCGGAGACCGGGTTCATGGCAGGCCATTCCAAATGGGCGAATATCCAGCACCGCAAGGGCAAGCAGGATAAGTTACGCTCGAAGATGTTTTCCAAGCTGTCCAAGGAAATTACCGTGGCAGCCAAGATGGGTGAGCCGGACCCCGACAAAAACCCACGCTTGCGCCTTGCCGTGAAGGCTGCGAAATCGCTGTCGATGCCCAAGGACGTGATTGATCGTGCGATCAAGAAATCACAGACCGGGGATGCAGCGGATTACACGGAAATTCGTTATGAAGGGTACGGCGCAAACGGGATTGCGATTATCGTTGAAGCGATGACCGACAACCTGAATCGCACCGCCAGCAATGTGCGCAGCTATTTTACCAAAAGCGGCGGGAACATGGGGCAGACCGGGTCGGTCAGCCACGGGTTCGACCGGGTAGGTGAGATTTCTTATGCGGTTGAGGCAGGCGATGCCGACACGGTCATGATGGCTGCGCTCGATGCAGGTGCCGATGATGTTGTCTCGGACGATGATGGTCATTGGATCTACTGTGCGATGGAGCAGTTGAACGATGTGTCGGATGCGTTGGAAAAGTCGTTGGGCGAGAGCTTGGAATCCAAGCTGATCTGGAAGCCGCAGGTTTTGACCGAAGTGGATCTGGAAACCGCGCAGAAATTGATGAAGCTGATCGATTTGCTGGAAGAAGATGATGACGTCCAAGACGTGACACATAACTTTGACATCCCCGAGGATGTTGCAGCGCAGCTTTAAGCTTTTCGGTTTTTCACATTCAGGCCTCCGGTTTTGCGACCGGGGGCCTCTTTGTTTGTGTCAGGCGTCAGGTTTGCGCAGGTGCTGCGCGAAGGCGACGATCAGAAAAGCGAGTACTGCGAGGGTTAGAAGGGCCAACCGAAGCGATGACGCTTGGGCAATAAAGCCGATCACGGGCGGTCCCAGCAAGAGCCCGCCATAACCCAAAGTGGCGACAGAGGCGATGGCCCGGCCGGGGCTGATGGTCGGATCGGCGGCGGCGCGTGAAAAGGCGAGCGGGAACAGGACTGCGTAGCCAATTCCCATCAGGCCAAAGCCCAGCAGGGCCGTGCCAAGATTTTGGCTTGCTACCACCATAAGCACGCCAATCAGGGCGACTGCGCCAGAGCTGCGGGCGGTTTTGACCGCGCCAAAATGCCGGATCAAGCGGTCTGCGGCCAAACGCATGGCAAAGATGGCGATGGAAAATGCGGAGTAGCCCAAAGTGGCCTGTGCCTCGGTCGCCCTTAGGCTGCTGTTCAAATACACTGCCCCCCAATCGGCCACAGCGCCTTCGCCCATGGCCGACGCAAAGGCGATAAGGCCAACAAAGACCAAAGCACCTGTTGGAAAAGCAAAAAGGCTGCCGGGTTGCGCCGCGCTGCGCTGGGACTGCCAAGGGGCCGAGGCGACAGAGAGGGTCGCAATGCCAAGGGCAAGGCTGAGGGCTGTGAAATGCAAAGGTACGCCGATGCCGGATTTGATCGCGACATAGCCAAGGGCTGCGGCAGTGCCAGCGCCAAGGCTGAACATGGCATGGAAGGATGCCATGATGGGCTTGCCTGCGGCCTTTTCCACTTCGGTTGCCCAGACGTTCATGGAAACATCCATCGCGCCATGCGCCATGCCAAACAAGAACAAGGCCACCGCTAGTAAGGCTATGTTTGGGGCGATGCCTAACAAGATGAGCGCCGCGCAATAGGTGATTGCGATGGCGCGCGTGACGGGGGCTGCACCAAAACTGTCGACCATCCGGCCTGCAAGCGGGAAGGAGACGATAGCACCTGCGGCAAGGCAGAGAAGGAGAAGGCCGAGGAGGTTGGGGCTCAGGTCATGGGTGGCTGCGATGGCCGGGATGCGTGACGCCCAGATACCCAAAAGCGCGCCGTTTAGGATGAACATGGCAACGACGGCCAATCTGGGAGTGCGAAAGGGCATGATGATCCTTTTGGTTTGGGCTGCAGGTTTCATGCCGTGGGGATTGGGTCAAGTACAGTCACGCTTTGTGACAGTCTGTCGCGTCGGATTTCGGGTGAAGTTGGCTCTAAAAAAGGTGTTCTGCACTGGCGGCTTTTATCGCGCGGGTCAAGGGGGCGATGGCCTGTGATGTTAGGCGGGCGAATTGCCAGTAAAGCGGCACATCAAACGGGGTGTTAGGGGCGATTTCAACCAGCGTTCCGGCGGCGATATGAAGGGCGATCAGCGGTTCGGGGTTCATGCCCCAACCAAGGCCCAGCAGGGCGGCCTCGACAAACGCTTGCGTTGACGCGATGCGGTGGGTGGGGAAAGCAAAGGCGGCCGCCGTGCCCAGTTGTGTCGCGATCCAATCGCGTTGCAAACGGTCCTTGTCGGAAAAGGTCAGTGCGGGGGCATGCGAAAGGGATGCGCTGGTCACCCCGTCCGGAAGCCAGCGCGAAACAAAACCAGGCGAGGCGGTGGCACGGTAGCGAAGCGCGCCCAGAGGCATTGTATCGCAGCCTTGCAGCGGACCTGAGTGGCCCGTGATGGCGCCCACCACTTCGCCCCGGCGCAGCCAGTCTTGGCTGTGATCTTGGTCATCAATCACGAGATCGAACAACATGTTTTCGGTGCTGGCCAGCGCTGGCAAAACCCATGTGGCCAAGCTGTCGGCATTGACCGCAAGGCGGATGGTGCTGGGCTTTGGCCCTTGCGGCAAATCAGTGGCAAGGCTGGATTCGAGCAGCATCACATCCTCATAATGCCGGATCAAACGCAGGCCGGGGTCGGTGGCCGTGCAAGGTTGACCTCGGCGGATAAGCAGCGTGCCCATCCGATCCTCTAGTGCTTTTAGGCGTTGGGAAATGGCCGAAGGCGTGACGGCGAGGGCCGTGGCCGCAAGATCAAACGAGCCACGGCGATGGATGGCGGTAAGCGCGGCGAGCTGGTTATAGTCAAGCATTAGCAATACTTATCTGGATGCATAAAGATTAATTTGATTGGGCGTATTGGGGTGCGGTAAGTCAAGTCCAAAGCAACGGGAGCGTGACATGGCGGGACTTGGGGACTTGGCGGAATTACTGCGTAGCATGGCGCCCGAACTGCATGAGGTGCCATACGGCTTTGGCTTGATGCAAGGTGAAGGATGGGTGTCTGGAGCCTTTGCCATGATGGTTGAAGACGAAGGGGTGACGGTTGTGGCAACTGAAGCGGTGCTGACCGCCGCCGGGATTGCGCATCAGTCGGGGTGGGCCAGAATTTCCCTGAAGGTGCATTCGGATTTGCAGGCGGTTGGCCTGACGGCAGCAATTTCTACGGCGCTGACAGTGCGGGGTATTAGCGCGAATGTGGTGGCTGGCTATCACCATGACCATTTTTTTGTCCAATGGGCACGGCGGCAAGACGCAATGGCAGCACTGGATGCGCTGCGATGATTAATGCGTTGATTGCTGGCTTTTTTGTAGCCATCAGCCTGATCGCGGCGATTGGGGCGCAAAACGCCTTTGTGCTGCGCCAGGGTATTCGGCGCGAGCATGTAGGTTGGGTGGTTCTCATCTGTGCTGCTTCGGATGCCTTGTTGATTGCGGCGGGGGTGGCCGGGTTTGGCGCTGTGTCCAAAAGAGTGCCATGGCTTGCCGATGCGATGCTTTGGGCTGGGGTTGCGTTCTTGCTGGTGTATGGCGCGCTGCGGTTTTGGGCGGCGTGGCAAGGCGGCGAGGCATTGGTGCCCGCGCCCAATGCCCCGGTCGCGCTCCGGCGCGTGATTGTGACGTGCTTGCTGCTGACATGGGCGAACCCGCATGTGTATTTGGATACGGTGGTCCTGATCGGGGCAATTTCGGCGCAATATGCGCCGCATGGGCCGGTTTTTGGTATCGGGGCTGCGGCAGGGTCTGTCAGTTTCTTCACCGCCCTTGGGTTTGGCGCGCGCCTTCTGGCTCCGGTGATGGCGCGGCCCCGGTCTTGGGTTGTACTTGAGGTGATTGTGGGTGCCACGATCTGGACGATTGCGGCGGCGCTGGTCTTTGGGTGACAACACGGTCTTGCGCCGCCCCAACGCATGGGGCTTTGTTGCGGAATGAACGAATCTCCTTCTAACCCCATTATTGGTATTGCGTGGATGCTGGCTTCGGGGCTGTCATTTGTCGTGGTGACGGGGATCGTGCGCTATTTGGGGACAGACCTGCCTGCCGCGCAATCGGCGTTTTTGCGCTTTGGTTGGGGGGTGGTGTTTTTGGCGCCTGCGTTGGTCACGCTGTGGCGCGTTGGCGTGCCGCGAGGCCTTGGCCGTGCGATTGTGCTGCGCGGTGCGGTGCACACGCTGGCCGTTGTGCTGTGGTTTTACGCCATGGCCCGCATTCCCGTGGCCGAGGTGACGGCAATTGGCTATCTGAATCCGGTTTGCGTGACGCTGGGCGCGGCGCTGTTGTTTGGCGAAAAGCTGGCAGCGCGGCGGCTGATTGCAATTGCGGTGGCCTTGCTGGGCGCGCTGATCGTGCTGCGACCGGGACTGCGTGAGATTGAACCGGGGCATTGGGCGCAGCTTGGCGCGGCGGTGTCTTTTGCCGGGTCGTATCTGTTTGCCAAAAGCCTGAGCGGCAAGATGCCTGCGGGTGCGGTTGTGGGGATTTTGTCGGTGGTCGTGACGCTGGGGCTGTTTCCCTTTGCACTTTGGGTGTGGGTGCCGATTTCCCTGACGCAGGTGGGTTGGCTGGCCGTAGTGGCGCTGGCAGCAACTTCAGGGCATTATTGCATGACGCGTGCCTTTGCGGTGGCGCCAATTTCAGTCACGCAACCGGTTACGTTTTTGCAGTTGGTCTGGGCGACGATGTTGGGTTATTTTGCCTTTGGCGAAGAGGTAGATCCTTTTGTGTTGCTTGGCGGTGCTGTGATTATTGGTGCCGTCAGTTATATCACATGGCGCGAGGCGCAGTTGAAACGCCGCGCGGTCACGCCGCTGGTTGGCGCGGGCAAGCTTTGAACACCAAGGGAATAGCAGGGATAGCATGCGGGTATTGATCACAGGCACGGCGGGTTTCATCGGCTTTCACCTTGCACAATTGCTACTGCGCGACGGCATGGTGGTGCATGGGTTTGATGGCATGACCGACTATTATGATGTCAGGCTAAAGCAACGCCGTCATCAGATATTACTTCAAAATCAAGGGTTCACGGCTACCGAAGGGATGCTGGAGGATCAGGCGCTGTTTGACCGGGTGGCGGATGACTTTGCGCCTGACATGATCGTCCATCTCGCGGCCCAAGCGGGGGTGCGCTATAGCATCGAAAACCCGCGCGCCTATCTGGATAGTAATGTCATCGGGTCATTCAACGTGATGGAGGCGGCGCGGCGGTTGGGGGTGCAGCATTTGCTGATGGCCTCTACCTCGTCAGTTTACGGCGCGAATGATAAGGTGCCCTATGCCGAGTCTGACAAGGTCGAAACTCAGATGTCATTCTATGCGGCGACCAAAAAAGCCAATGAAAACATGGCGCATGCCTATGCCCACATTCACGGGCTGCCGATTACCATGTTTCGGTTTTTTACCGTTTATGGCCCGTGGGGGCGGCCAGACATGGCGCTGTATAAATTTGTTGATGCCACGTTGGGCGGGCAAGCGATTGACGTTTACAACTACGGCGAGATGTACCGCGATTTCACCTATGTGACCGATTTGGTGCGCGGCATCCGTTTGCTGATGGATGCCATCCCACAGCGGCCCGAGGATGGTAAAGTACCGGAAGGTGACAGCCTGTCACCCGTAGCCCCGTGGCGGGTGGTTAATATCGGCAATTCTACCAGCATTAAGCTGACCGATTTCATTGACGCGATTGAGGTGGCTTTGGGCATGAAAACCACCCGAAACCTGATGCCGATGCAGCCGGGTGACGTGCCGCGCACTTGGGCGGATGCAAACCTTTTGCAACGCTTGACCGGGTATAGGCCGGAAACCGATGTGCAAACCGGTGTGCAGAAATTCGTGGATTGGTATCGCGATTATTCAGGGAAATAGTTTTGTACTGTCATACCTTGCTCTGACTTGTTTTCGCTCAATTAAGTCACAGGGGCGATTTTTTCTTTGGTAATGCAACCAGAGCGGTTTCATGCCCTACTGGCTACGCCTATTACTGGCACAGAATCAATACGATGTCTTTGCCGAAGTAGGAGCCGCCATGCGCCTTGGGTTTATCTGCGCGTTTGCGATCATGGGGGTGACGCTTCAAGCGTGTAGTCTGCCGCGGGGGGCCGCCCTTTCGTCTGAAATTCTGCGCGAGAAAGACGCCAAAGAGCCGACGTTCGCGGTCATCGCCGTCAGCCGCAGCAATATGGGCCAACTGGCAAAATTGGCCCCGTACGGGTAGCGGCGGTTATGGTTGGATCGGCGCCAAGGAGGGGCCAGCCAGCCCTGTCATCCAGTCGGGCGACACGATAAATTTGGTTATTTGGGATAGCCAGGAAAACTCGCTTTTGATGGCACGGGGTCAGAAAACCGTGTCTATGGCACCGATTGAAGTGTCAGCTACAGGGGCGATTTTTGTGCCTTATCTTGGCGAGGTTGCGATAGGCGGCCTAACCCCGGATGCGGCTCGCGCGGAAATTCAAAAGGCGCTGGAACCCATTGCCGCATCGGCGCAGGTGCAGTTGTCGGTTGAGCAGGGCATGCGCAATGCGGTGGACCTTGTCAGTGGGGTTGGCAGCCCCGGAACCTATCCATTACCCAACCGAAACTATTCCATTCTCAGTCTTCTGGCCCAGGGCGGGGGCATCGCCCCCGGCCTGAAAAACCCGTTGGTGCGTTTGATCCGGGATGGCAAAACTTATGAAGTTCGCGCCGACCGTTTGCTGTCCGAGGCGAATAAAAACACCACTTTGCGTGGCGGCGATAAGGTGATTGTCCGTGACGATGATCGCTATTTTACCGCCCTTGGCGCCACGGGCCGCGAAAGCCTTGTGACGTTTGACCAAGACCGCATCACGGCGCTTGAGGCGATGTCGCTGGTGGGGGGCATCAATGACGCCCGCGCAGACCCCAAGGGTGTGTTGATCTTGCGGGAATATCCAGCACGGGCGCTGCGGGCGGATGGGATCAAGGGGCCAGCGATGAAGCAGGTTGTGTTCACCTTTGATTTGACCAGCGCCGATGGTCTGTTCGCCGCCCGCAACTTTGCGGTGAACCCCGGCGACTCTGTACTGGCAACCGAATCCCCTCTGGCGGCGGCCAATACGGTCTTTGGCTTGGCGCGTTCGGTGGTTGGGCTGAACAACGCGTTATAAACGTCTG
>Ga0075467_10002022_pt1 | contig 16292 bp, 13 predicted proteins | sample DEB08_DNA_9_FD_75067 | JGI IMG/M metagenome (GOLD analysis project Ga0075467, IMG submission 75067) | Aqueous microbial communities from the Delaware River and Bay under freshwater to marine salinity gradient to study organic matter... | ecosystem: Environmental > Aquatic > Marine > Coastal ... | reverse complement strand
TAAACAAAGTCAGTCTAGGTTGACCCTTTTTCTATGTGGGGAAACTCAAAAATATAAGTAAAAAAATCGCTCACTAAAGTATTGCGTTCGTTTATTAATATGTCACAACCTAAAGCACCTTGACGCTGTATTTTTTTAAAGTTAATACAAAATCAAGTCTATGTCTTATCTAAGATCAACCTGCATTGGCTTCTTGTCCACCATCCAAAACAACAGTATGACCACATACACAATTGCTCGCACAAGAGCAGAGATAAATAGCGGTACCAGCAAGTTCGCCTATTTTGCGAGCAGGGAGAACCTTCACTATCTCCTGTTCATGTGCCAGTACATGTTTTGTTATCTTGCTAGGGAAAAAGCCGGGAGCGATACCATTGATATTAATGTGGCTTGGACAAAGATCTGCTGCCATATGCCGTGTCATTTGGATGACGGCCGCCTTACTGGCCGAATAAGAATAATTATTCATGCGCGGATGAGAGATGCCATTTACGGAGGCAATATTCACTATCCTTGAGGGTTCGTCTGCTTCACCAGCCAAACGCACTGCCGGTAATAAACGTTTGCTTAAAAAGAAATAGACTTCACATTTAAATCCATTACCTTGTTCCATCCTGCTTCTGGAAATTCCTCAACCGGGGCTCCCCAGGTTGCATCAGCATTATTGATGAGAATGTCGATTTTAGGTGCTCTTTTAAGTATCTCATCTGCAAAAGCATCAAGCCCAGCCATTGTTGATAAATCAGATTGAATGGCGATAGATTCACCTAAAATGGAGAGTTCAGCAGCAGTTTGCTGTAACTGCTCAAGTTTGCGTGCAGTGATATAAGTTTTGACATCATTTTCGACAAAACCACGAGCAATCATTGCGCCTATTCCGCTTGACCCACCAGTAACCACGGCAACCTTTTCAGCAACCTTTTCAGCAACCGAAAATAAATTGTTCATATATGAGCCCTATTATTTTGAATAACGTTAATTTTTGAGGCGCTTAGTAATAGCATTGTGCCCAAGTATGCGAGAAATGAATGATAAATGTTTGTTCATGTTCGTTATGAACGTTTGGGACTTAACGTGAACACAAAAAATTATCGAATAGGTATTTAGTGATCAATGGTATAAAGGGACTCTGAATTGATTGTCACACTTTTCCATTTTCACGTTCCCAAAATATTAGATGGTCATTTGTAAGGTAAAATGGCTCATAGGTTTGCCGGTTTTAGACATACACATAGGGCTCCCAGCTTTTTTTCATATAAAAATCAAGCAACAGCTCAGCCACAATTGCCCTATGACCCACTCGTTGCGTTTTTAAAAGCGGTTAGTAGACTGTCTCAGCCTAAACAAAGGGGAACAACCAGTTTTATCAATTACCCCAAGTATATTGCTGTCACAGTCACTAATGGATAACATTCACAAATTAACAGACATAGACAAGTTACTGCTACTGAAGTGGCATAGTAAATTTAACGTAAGGAATTATAAATGGAATATCGTCGTTTAGGTAAAGCAGGCTTAAAAGTTTCAGCTTTATCGTTGGGATCTTGGGTGACTTTTGGAAAGCAAGTTGATATTAACGATGCAAAGCAGCTATTAAAAACCGCTTACGATGGCGGGATTAATTTCTTTGATAATGCCGAAGGTTATGAAGCTGGAGAATCAGAAAAAATTATGGGTGATGCACTTTCGGGCTTAGGTTTAGCACGTGATTCCTATGCTGTGTCTTCAAAAGTGTTTTGGGGCGGTGATCATAAAATGCAAATGGGATTAAGTGCCAAACATGTGCGTGATGCATGTGATGCAGCGCTTAGACGTCTACGCGTCGATTATTTGGATTTATATTTTTGCCACCGCCCAGATATTGATACCCCCATTGAAGAAACAGTGCGCGCCATGCACAACCTAGTTCAGCAAGGTAAAGTGATGTATTGGGGTACTTCAGAGTGGTCCTCACAGCAAATTACTCAAGCGCACGCCATAGCGAGACAAGAACACTTAACCCCACCCACTATGGAGCAACCTCAATATAATTTATTACACCGAGATAAAGTGGATGGTGAGTTTAATCCACTTTATGAACAGTATGGTATGGGCACCACAATTTGGTCACCATTGGCCAGCGGATTGTTGACGGGTAAGTATAATGATGGCATTCCAGATGACAGTCGCTTGTCACTCCCAGGTTATGAATGGTTGCGGGATTTGTGGACCAGCGAAGAGGGCAAGAAAAAACTTGATAAAATTCGGCAATTGACCACGCTAGCTAATGAACTAAGTATCAGCCTAACCCATTTATCAATAGCTTGGTGTTTGAAGAATCCAAATGTGAGCACGGTTATTTTAGGGGCTTCTCAATTGTCACAACTAGAAGACAATTTAAGCGCAATCAGTACTCTTAAAAAATTAACCCCAGAAGTTATCGAACGTATAGAAAGTATTGTTGATAACAAACCCACAGCAGCAGAGCGTTTTGGGCAGTAACTTCGGTTAAAATACATAACACTTGAACCTGCTATGTTTTCTATTGGCGCTACCCATAAAATGGTTCTGGTTAACTGCATTTAGTTATATTCAAAAGACTTTTCTCAGATTTACCTTATGATAAACATCTTCTAGTTTGTATTTTGACTACAGGTGTTCTTACATGCTGTTATAAGTGAAGTCGATTAATGACCCCACAACAGCTATGTCTGAGCATGTTTTTATATTTTTTCATAATCCTTGAGCATACCCCTCCATCGCTTCTGCAATAAAAGGTATGGCTTGTGCATTTTTGAAATACTGCGGCTCAAGTCTTCGCAAAGAGTATTGTTCGTATGCATAGGCATAAGAGAGGATCAGGGCATCAGTATTTTTACCACCAATGAATGACAGGCCAACCGAAATGTTATGAATACCACCCATAGGCACTGTCACATGAGGATACCCAGCGCGCGCAGCGTGACTACCATACCCAGGCCAACTATTAGGCCAAACATCCCCATTGATAGGGTCGACTCTTGGAACTGTCGGCCCAGAAGGTGCCAACAGTACTTGCACATTGTATCCTTGCAATAGTCTGTCAATGCCTTCTTGGCGAGTTGAATTTTGTACTGTTTTAATCGCTGTTTTGTATGCCTCACTTTCAAGAGAATCCATGGCTTGTGAAGCCAAAAAGATACCCTGGTCAAACAAAGCGAGTTCAATTTTTTTGTGCGCCTCATTAAAAGCGATCAACTCTTCCAAATTTCGGGTGGTGACCAGTTCAGGAGACGTGGAAGCCAGATAGGCATTTAACCCATTTTTAAATTCGTATTTAAGAATATCGTAGCTCATGCTGCCAAAATCAGCCGGAGTCTTTGGGCGCACATCGATGTCAACCAGAATGGCCCCAGCAGTCTGAAGATCAATCAACGCAGTTTTGAAGTGAGTCAATATTGGTTTTGACTCTCCTTTAGCAAAATTCAATACGCCCACGCGTACACCTTTCAGAGCGTCCTTTTTTAGGCCTCCGCTATAGTCAGTATCGGGTGTGGTGGTGGCCATGGCATTCATCATCAACGCAGCACCCATCACAGTTTTAGTCATCGGACCTGCAGTATCTTGGGACTCAGAAATTGGGATAATATACTGCTGGGGTATAAGACCCACGGTAGGTTTAAACCCTACAATGCCGTTAGCGTTTGATGGACAAATAATAGAGCCGTTAGTTTCAGTCCCTACTGAAGCAGCGGCAAGGGAAGCAGCGGTGGCAGCTGCGGATCCTGAACTGGAACCACAGGGATTACGGTCTAACATATGCGGATTTCTGACCTGTCCGCCCAATGCACTCCAGCCACTCATCGAACCTTCTGAGCGAAAATTGGCCCATTGGCTCAGGTTGGTTTTACCCAAAATTATCGCTCCCTGAGCACGTAAACCAGCAACCAGAGGGCTATCACGCCCAGTCATATTATCTTTCAGCGCAAGCGCGCCAGCTGTAGTGGCGATGCGGTCTTTGGTCTCTATATTGTCTTTCAGTAAAATAGGGACACCATGTAAGGGTCCTAAAATCTCCCCTGCTGCCCGCATTTGATCAAATTGCTTTGCGTTTTCCAATGCATCAGGATTAAGAACTAAAATGGATTGTAACTTAGGCCCACGCTTGTCGATTTTTTCAATTCTATCTAGGTATAACTTTACCAAGGCTTGTGAACTTACCTTTTTACTATTAAGTGCTTCAATAACATCAGGTAAAGAGCCTGCAAGAATACCCGTAGCACGAAAATCAGTATCAACCGATATTGGTCGTGTTGTCTTGAAAATTTTTATTGATGGCGAACAACCAGAAATGGAAATGCCAGCGGCCAAGGCACCAAACAGTAAATGCTTCATGAGATCTCTTTTTAAATTCTGGTGGGGTAATTAAAATTAATAAAACTGTCTAATTATTGCAAGACAATATTGTTCACAGGCAATGTTGTGGCATAAGTTAGCCAGTTTCTTTAGGGCCCGTTTGGCTGACATTAAGGTGAAATACATCTTTAAATATCTAGTCCAATTAACATACACTAATCTTCAGATTTTATGCTGCGTTAGAAGGGCAATCAGAGTAATGTGTATAAAGGGTTTAGAGGGTTTAATCTTAAATGATTATTACGCAAATTCTTAAATCAGGTTTGTTTTTCTCACAACATGTCAATATTCTTCATTAGGCCAAACCTTGTAAGAAATGATCAACACGTTGTATTTTTAAGAGTCACAAGGTAGGTAGCATGGTAACCAAAAAAAATAAACCGTCCATCACACCGATAAAAAAAACTGAAAAATCTGAGAGCGACATTAAAGTCAACTCAATAAAACCGGCAACAGCCCGTTTCCCGATTGTCGGTATCGGTGCTTCTGCAGGAGGTTTGGCTGCCTTTGAAGCCTTCTTTCGTGCTATACCTGCTGATACAGATATGGATATGGCGTTTTTAGTAGTGCAGCATCTAGCGCCTGCACACAAGAGCATTCTCTGTGAACTGCTGCAACGTTATACGCCGATGCCGGTAATACAAGTCGAAGATGGTGTTGTTGTGAAACCAAACTGCGTTTATATCATTCCGCCAAACCGATTTATGGCTTTTATCAATGGCACATTACAATTGCTGGAACCTTTTACACCACGTGGTCACCCGTTCTCTATAGATTTTCTGTTTCGCTCTTTGGCGCAGGACCTTCGTGAACGGGCCATTTGTATCATCCTTTCTGGTACTGGTAGTGATGGCACACTGGGTCTTCGAGAGATCAAAGCTGAAGGCGGCATGACTATGGTGCAAAGCATGGGAACTTGCGAATTTGATGGCATGCCGAACTGCGCAATCAATACTGGACTGGTAGACTATGTGCTGTCGCCGGCGGACATGCCAAGTCAACTCCTTACATACTCTAAGTATGCCTATGGTAAACCACGGATAACGACTACTCCCCCTGAGTCGCAAACGGATAATTTTGTGAAAAAATTATTTGTGTTGATGCGCGTTCAAACTGGTCATGACTTTTCTGGGTATAAACAGAGCACTATTCATCGTCGAATTGAACGGCGTATGACTGTACACCAAATCACCAAACTTGAAGACTATGTGAAATATGTACAACAGATGCCAAAAGAAATTGATTTACTGTTTCACGACTTATTGATTGGCGTGACTAACTTTTTCCGAGATCCAGAGGCGTTTGCCGCACTTAAGCAAGTGATTACCTCAGCGTTACTTAACAATAAGCCAGCCGACAGTGATATCCGGATTTGGGTATGCGGCTGTTGTACCGGTGAAGAAGCCTACTCTATTGCTATTCTGTTACAGGAAAAGCTAGATCAGATGCCTAATAAAAACTTCAAGGTACAAGTATTTGCCAGCGATATTGATAAATTAGCGGTTGAGCAGGCCCGTCAGGGGGTGTTTCCACAGAGTATTGAGAATGATGTCATACCTGAATACTTAGCACGGTATTTTAGCTTGAATACTGAAACTAAGACTTATCGTATTAATGAAAAAATTCGAAAAATGTTGATTTTTTCTGAGCAGAATGTCGTCAGGGATCCGCCATTTTCTAAGCTTGATCTGATCAGTTGTCGTAACCTGATGATCTATATGGGACCGTCCCTACAAACGAAAATCCTTTCACTGTTCCACTATGCATTAAATCCAGGTGGCTTACTGTTTTTGGGAAGCTCCGAGACCCTTGGTGACATGAGTGCATCTTTTACCGCACTGAATAACAAACAAAAATTGTACCAACGCAAAATAGACAGCTATGTCTCTCATCATAAGTCTTCAAAGTTGTATTCTACTCTCAATACTCTAGAACCGAAGAGCAGCCTAGAAGCATTACCTTATAATGTTCCAATAAAAGAACTGGCTGAGAAAGCCATATTAAAACAGCTGGTACAAGCCGGTGTGTTAATCAACCAAAATGGTGACATACTCTATGTGCATGGCCGCGCTGGGATGTATATTGAGCCCGTTACTGGTGGGCTCGACTCTTACAATATCCTGAAAATGGCCCGTGACGGCTTACAACCTGAGTTAATAGTAGCGCTACACAGAGCCGCTACTGACAATGAGATTGTGCGCCGATGTGGTGTGCGCATCAAAACCAATGGTCACTACAGTAACGTTAACTTAAGTGTTAGCCCAGTCACAGCAGGAGTTGCCGCAAGTTCACTATTTATGGTGGTATTGGAAGAAGCATCCAGTCAACTTGGAGTCACGAACGAGGTTTCTACCGATACCTTAGATATTCAAACCAATTCACGCATAAAGGTACTTGAACAAGCATTACGAGACAAAGATAGCTTTATTCAAAGTGCCAGCGAGAAACAGTTAGCGGCTAACGAAGAGCTTAAATCAGCAAACGAGGAACTACAGTCAATCAACGAAGAGTTGCAGTCCACCAATGAAGAGCTCGAAACTTCTAAAGAGGAGCTACAGTCGGTGAATGAGGAACTAGCCACAACCAACGCCGAGTTACAGGGCAAAGCCTTGGAGTCGGCCCACCTTAATAACGATATGAACAATCTGGTGGTTGGAACCGGTATTGCCACAATATTTGTGGATCTAAAACTGAATATACTGCGTTTTACGCCCGGGCTGACTAACATCATCAGTCTGATTGATGCAGATATTGGCCGCCCTTTGATGCACTTTACCTCCACTTTGAGCGTCTATAATCAACTGGAGCAGGATCTTCAGTCTATGTTGCATAGTCTCATTCCACGTGAAGTAGAAGTGCAGACCATAGACCACAACTATTTCATGTTACGGATGTTGCCTTACCGCACGACTGACAACCGGATTGAGGGTGCAGTGATCAACTTTATCAACATCACTGAACACAAGCATGCAGAGTTATCACTCAAAAAGGCCAACGATCAGCTCCGTCTAGCGACTGTGGTGCGCGATGCCCACGATGCTATTCTGTTGCAGGACTTGGATGGAAACATTATGGCATGGAATGCGGCAGCACAAAGATTGTATGGTTGGACTGAATCAGAAGCGTTAATACTGAACATCGCTAAACTGGTACCCGAAAATTTACAAATGATTGAGTTAAGCCGGATCAAGCAGTTGAGCCAAAAAGAAATTCTGGAGGCGTATCAAACCAAACGCCTCACTAAAGACGGTTCAGTCATCAACGTTTGGCTTACCGCCACAGGGCTTATAAATCAGTCTGGGGAGGTGTATGCCATTGCTACCACCGAGCGTCATAATAAGGGAAATCAACAACGGAAGCTTAAGAGATGAACAAAAACCGATTCAAATTGATGAGGAATTGCGGCAACATGCCACAGGCTTACTTGACGCAAGCTAGAGAATGAACTTAACAAACTCATCCTCAGATAAAGCGACTTTTGCACAAGCTGCTTGTGCATCAGATTGAATTAGACACAAAATAAACAGCGACGCAGCGCACATCAGCAACTGCAGGCTTGGCAGAAACGCGACTGTGTCTTCGATGATCTAACAGTAATAGGCTATTTCACCTCTTTTGAACGTTGATGAATAAAGGATTGCCACTTTACGCTGCCAAAATAAATGACATAGAACTCGCTCTTAAATTACAAACTTTTAGCCCCAATTTGAAGCTAAATATCATGACTGGCTTCTGCAGGTTTTGCTTAGAAATCAAGCTAACTTTGAAAATGGTGCTCGCCTTTGCAGAAACTGTTCCCGGCGGAAGCGCCCTCACCAAATAAACTGAAAGAGGTGTTGGATGCCGATAAAGTTGAACCCCAAGTGAGATCATTCATCATCTTAGTACAACATCTAGCATAGTATCTAATCAAAACAGCTACTGAATACCTAACTGGTTAAAACGTGACGGATAAAGTTAGCATTTATGGCGACAATTGTTTGTTTTTCATAGTGTCTATAGCAGCCTTTATACCTTGCTAGAGAATAATCGATGGCGACATTTCAGCCTCCAAACCACCAATAGAATGAATGCCACAGCAGATTTCATCCCTTTGGCACAAACGACAAGATAGAGAGCATTTCAAGCAGATTATTGGCCAAAATGTTGAACTTCAAATAGCACAGGTTATGGACAGTTTATGTCAGTAAAGTAAATAAAGTGATGTGCCAATGAAGTCAGTTTTTTCTGAGCGACGTCCGCCCTAAATTAGAGTTCAAAATCCTAATAGCGTTACAAAAAAACTACTTAATAACACGATTTTTTAGTAGCATAATCTCTTAACATCGTACCGAAGGGAACATTATGACCGTATACATTCTTTCAAGACTCTCTATTCATGACCGTACAGAATATGAAAAATATGAAAATCAATTTAATGAGGTATTCGCTAATTTTAACGGCAAACTGTTAAGTGTTGATGAGGAGCCTCTTGTCCTAGCTGGTGAATGGGAAGCTACACGTTCGGTTCTTATGGAATTTCCCTCAAAAGAAGAAGCATTTGCATGGATGCAATCTGATGCCTATCAACGAATTTCAAAGCACCGCAACGCTGGTAGCACATTGAGCTCGATATTAGTTAAATCGTCTGAAACCGATTAAGTGTTATCACACAATTTTAAATGCTAATACCTGAAATTACGCTGTAAAGATTAACAGACACATTAGACCGATATACGTCGGTTTAATGTTATATCCAAAGAAGGATACCCGCAATTAACAAGACATATATGGACACTCAGGGATGTCAACGTTCTACTTGCCCCTTCTTGCTACCTTTCAGCCCACACTTCGTTTAAATCTAGTATTACCGCTAGTCCATTGTGTTGAAGACAGTCTACAGTTGGCTTAGTTTTGAGATATATTCAGGCCCTTTAACTGTATTGGCTTTATCAATACAGGCCTCTGATAAAGTCCGCACCGGATAACGCGCAACATACCGCGTTTAAATACACCTACATGGATTAATATCTTTGTGTCAGCCTAGCTTTGATGAGGTAGTGAGGACCATTTTGTAGGGTTAACGTTTTTGCAGTTGACAATATTTACTGGGTAAATATTCAACAGTTGGCCTAATCACTTAAGGTGAATATATAAACACCTCAAATTTCAGATATAAAAAAACCGACAAATGTCGGTTTTTTTATTTTCTAATCTTCACAATTAGAAAATGGTACCAGTGGGCGGACTCGAACCGCCACTCCCGAAGAAACCAGATTTTGAATCTAGCGTGTCTACCAATTCCACCACACTGGCTTTGCAAATACTTGGAAGTTGCTTCTGCCAATCTCCAAGTGGAACGCATTATAGCCATAGAGGCTTTGCTTGCAAGTATTTTGTTAACTATCATAAGAGTTTGTCGACTTTTTAATCGACAGACTTTAGGACTGCTTAATATTGTACCCAAATCAGTAATTTACCCAACCTTGCATTGAGGATCTGATTGGGATGATTTAATTACATATGGGCATCTAATAACGGCGGGGAATGAGGTCCTGTGTAGCAACTAATCCACTGACACTGCAACGTATTTAATAAGTTTACTGAGCTTACAAACATAAATATCGAAATTGCATTCGTGGCCTGGGAGAAATTTTTTATAACCCAATCTAGGATGATGGTATTTCAATATGAAAGGTTAGTAAAAAATGTTTAAGCCGACTAAAAAATTAAGGTTTATTTGACATAGATTGTCATCCTTTAAAGACTTTATGACACAACATAAATACAAAATTCGCTCAATGCAGGCAACTTCACTGAGTCATCAGCTAGTGGTTCAAATAGTCAATGACGCCGAGTTACATTCAATGAAGTCCAGAAGATATGTCTCTATACTCCCTCTGCTAGGATGATATTTATGGACCACTGAATTGAAAGGTGTCAACCAAAAAAACAAGCCCGCCAATAAGCAGGTTTGTTTGTGAGTATTTTATTTATTATGATCACACCACTGACTGATTTTTAAACACCTAGGCGCTCACTAATTTTTAGATACGCCTTAGTCTGAAAACTGCCTGATGATGCCATTAAGAGTTTCTTTGGCGTCACCAAATATCATTCGACAGTTGGGTTTGAAAAACAGCGGATTATCAATACCTGCAAAACCTGAGGCCATACCGCGTTTGAGCACAAACACGTTTTTTGCCAGATCCGCATTGATCACCGGCATACCATATATTGGGCTGCCTTTCATTTCTCGGGCTGCTGGATTGACTACATCATTGGCACCAATGACTATGGCCACGTCAAAGTTTTGAATACGCTTATTTATTTCGTCCATTTCAAATAACTGCTCATAAGACACATCGGCTTCCGCTAACAGTACGTTCATGTGCCCAGGCATCCGTCCCGCGACCGGATGAATGGCATATGCGACTTCAGCACCGTTTTCTTCTAACAGTTGCTGCAGCTCTTTCATGGCGTGTTGTGCTTGCGCCACTGCCATACCATAACCAGGAATGACCACCACGGATTGCGCCGCTTCGAGCACGTAATAAGCATCCTCAGCCGATAAGGGTTTTACTTCCCCTTCTATTACCATATCTGTTTTAGTCACTGACATAAAGCCACTGAATAACACATTGCTTAAGGAGCGATTCATGGCTTTACACATGATCTTAGTCAAGATAATACCGCTAGCACCTACCAGCGAACCAGCCACTATCAGGATGTTATTGTGCAGAGCAAAACCGGCTGCACAAGCTGCTAGTCCCGAGTATGAGTTCAGCAGTGAAATAACCACTGGCATGTCTGCCCCACCAATGGGTAATACCAACATGATGCCAAACAACAAAGCAAAACCCATGGCTGTGTACAACACCATATTAAAGTCAATGGTTATATCAGCCAGCATTGTGGGCTGGGCAACAAACAGATAAGCGGTAAATATAATAGCCAGTACCAATAGACTATTAAACACCGACTGACCTGCGAACGTTATCGAACGACCAGAAATGCGTTCACTCAGTTTTGCCCAGGCAATCAGGCTTCCTGAGAAGGTCACACCACCAATTAAAAGGGCCAAAAATGTCACTATCATGGTGAAGGCTGTAAACTCACTATTAGCTTCAACCGTCGCCCAAGCAACAAACAAGCTGGCAAGACCACCGATGCCATTCAACAATGACACCATTTCTGGCATGGCAGTCATGGCTATCATCCTAGCGGCAAGGATACCTATTATGCTACCTGCTAACATCGCAATAGCTATCATCTGAAAACTAACAATGTTGTTATCGAACATGGTGACGACAATCGCAATCAGCATCGCAATGGCAGAAAGCAAGTTACCCTTGCGAGCTGAAGAAGGATGGCCAAGCAGCTTTAATCCAAAAATAAATAAGGCAGCAGCGAGTACATAACTGAAGTTGATTACTAGATCGGTTGTGGTAGTTTCTATCATCATATTTTCCTACTGCTTTTTCTTGAACATGGCAAGCATTCGGTCAGTAACCAAATAACCACCCACGACGTTTATCGTCGCCAAAAAGACTGCGAATGCACCAAGATAAGTGGAATATTCACCCATGCTGTCACTACCAGCTAAGGCCAACGCACCCACAACCGTGATACCAGAGATGGCATTCGCTCCAGACATCAAAGGTGTATGTAAGGTAGCAGGAACTTTTTGAATAAGTTCAAAACCAACAAAAATTGACAGTAGTAAAATGAATAGTAAGTATATGGCGTCCATCATTAATCCTCTTTTTCGCTTGTGGTTTGATTATTAGCCTCATAAACAGACTTAAGCATGGCATTCACTACTTGTCCTTGATGAGTAATGATGCAACCAGACTGGACTTCGTCTTCAAGATCGAGCTGAAAAATATTGTCTTCTTTGTGCCAAAATTCGCTGATTAAATTAAACAGGTTATTGCTGTACATTTGTGTGGCATGTTTGGCTACTCCATTTGCCCAATAACCCGTGCCAATAATAGTCACTCCTTCGTGCTTGATAATTTCACCCGATATGGTGCCCTCAACGTTACCACCATTTTCAGCGGCCATATCAACTATCACACTGCCCGCTTGCATCGATTCAACCGTTTTCATGTCGATAAGCATTGGGGGCTTGCGCCCAAATAACTGAGCGGTGGTGATCACTATATCTGACTCGGCAATACATTTAGCTTGTTCGCGTTGCTGAATTTGCATTTGCTGTGGCGTTAAAGCCTGAGCATAACCCTGTCCTGTTTCACCGGTTTCACCTAAATCGATATCCAAGAACTTGGCCCCCAAAGATTGAACCTGCTCGGCTACCACGCTACGGGTATCAAATGCTGTGACACTGGCACCTAAACGTTTAGCCGTGGCGATAGCTTGTAAACCTGCCACTCCAGCACCAATGACAAATACTTTAGCGGGCTTAAGGGTGCCTGCTGGTGTCATCATCATGGGTAAAACACTTTCAAGCTGATTAGCCGCTTGCATCATCATGACATAACCCGCCAAACTAGCCTGGGAACTGAGGGCATCCATCTTTTGACAACGACTAATACGCGGGATCATTTCCATACTAATGCTGGTGATATCATTGTCACACAGACTGGCTACAAATCCCTTCTCATTAAATGGGTCTAAATAACTCATGATAAGGGCGTTGGGCTTTAAATGGCGAAGATCATCTGTACTGAGCTTGTGCAAACTAGGCACAATGTCAGCACTTGCTAAAATATCAATGCGATTAGCCACAATCTCAGCTCCAGCGTCTGCGTATTCCTCATCACTCACATGGATATGTTGACCGATACCAGCTTGCACATGCACAGTAGCACCCAATAATTTGTATGCTTTAACGTTTACTGGTAACACAGCACAACGTTTTTCCTGTGGCTTAATCTCAGCAGGGAACCCAAGAATTGTCATAGAAACCTCAAAGTTAATCCAGTTCGATAAATATGTCTTATTTAACAGTAGAATGAAAATTCACAGTATTTATAGTGGTTATGATATTGCACGGTTTTTAGCGAACGTATAAGAAAACACTTATCGTTTTGCATTAAAAAACAGAATGGCTGTATCAAAATAGTTAACCCAAACGAGGATAATAATAATAATAGATGCAGACTGTCGAACGCATTATTCGGAGCAATCGCTCCTAGAGGTTGGTTCACAATACCCGCAGATGCTGGAGCATGGTTTACCACTTTGGCGTTACATAGCCATAAAATTTTTTACTCAATCTACACTTCTTACTTTTACTTTTACTTTTACTTTTACTTTTACTTTTACTTTTACTTTTACTTTTACTTTTACTTTTACTTTTACTTTTACTTTTAATTTTAATTTTAATTTTAATTTTTAGCAGCACCTCTAAATGATTGGCTTAGATTAGCGTTTTAAGCTTGCAGAAACGCGTTTATTAACATTACTACTGGTCTCTAATGATCAAAACCTTATGACTAATAAAAATTTCAATATTAAGTTATCTCAAAATGTATATTTCTGTGATTTTACTGATAAGCTCTAATTTTAATTTTTCAAGGTATATTGTGAGCTCTTCGCACCCACAACACATTCGAGCCAATTTTTTACGTAGACTAGCTGCCATGGTATACGACGTATTAGTAGCGGTTGCTGTCGGCATGTGTGCGGCAATGATAATGTTACTGACAATGTTGTTGCTAGTTGAAAACAATGTGCTGGACAATCAAGGTTATGAGCACTTTAGTGATCTCATTCAACAGTCTTTTAGCTATCAATTAACTTTGCAGGTATGGGTAGCCTTATGGGTTGTTGGATTTTTTCTTTGGTTTTGGCGAAATGGCGGTCAAACTATAGGTATGAGAGCGTGGCGCCTTCGTTTATTTAGTACCAATGAGAAACCTTTTGGCTATAGACGCGCACTTTTGCGTTTAGTATGTTCGTTTGGCGGATTAGGCACTATTTTAGTGTTGTTGGATTTCAAATCAAAACAATCATTGCAAGACAGGATCGCCCAAACTGAAATATTGGTGTTAAGCAAAGAAGATAACCATCATTCTTCTTGGGGAAAAATACAAGAATAAACGGACAGACACTAACCTTTTCTTTGCAGTAAATACATTGAAAAAGCGGCAAAAACTAAGCTAGGCAGAGCTGCCCCTATGAACGGTGGAAGTTGGTAAACCAAGCTTAAAGCGCCAAACACTTCGTTACTGACAAAAAAGCCAAAGCCTGTTAATACCCCTAATATCACTCTCGCTCCCATGGTAACACTGCGAAGCGGTCCAAAAATAAATGACAATGCCATTAACAACATCACACCGACAGACAAAGGCTGCAGTACTTTTCGCCATAAGGCTAACTCGTAGCGACTAGGATCTAGGCTGTTATTATTACTATAATTAACATATTCAACTAACCCCCGAATCGACAGAGCTTCAGGCTTGACTGTTACGACGCCTAGTTTGTCTGGTGTGAGTGTTGACAACCACACACCCTTTTCAAGTTGTTGGTATCGGATCCTCTGATCGCCAATAAAGGTGTATTTGACTTGCTCTAATTGCCAACCATCCTCGCTATAATTCGCTTGTAAAGCACTGGTAATTTGCCTTAGTACCAGATTCTCATCGAACTCGTATACATTGACTTTACGCAAAGTATTGGTATCGACCACTTCACCGATACTCACAAAGTTATCACCATCTTTTGCCCAGGTTATTCTGTCAGAAGCAAATAAGCTACCGCCAGAAATAGCCTGAGTACGTATTTCTTTGGCTTTTGTTTCAGTAACAGGGGCAACCCATTCACCTATGAACATCACAAATAACATCATTAACAAAGCTGACTTCATGGCAGAAGTAATAATATTCCAGCGGCTTTGACCGGCTGCTTGCATCACAACCAATTCGCTATTGCTAGCCAAAATCCCCATACCAATTAGTCCTCCAATCAAGGTAGCCATAGGGAAAAATTGCTCAACCTCTCTGGGTAAACTAAGTAAGACATATACTAATGCGACTGTCATATCATAACTGCCACGCCCTACTTGTTTCATTTGCTCGATAAATTTAATTAAGGCGCTTAATCCTATCAACACACTCAAACTCAGTGCAGTTGTTGCCAGCAAGGTCTTAGCAATATATACATCGAGTATTTTAAGCATGGACATCACCTTTTAATCGAGCACGCAGTTTTACACCAAAAGGACGTCCTTTTAACAATAATACGGCGCCAATGGATAACAACACTGCATGCACCCACCATAATCCTAATTGCTCAGGTATGTTGCCATCTTCTAATGCCTTCCTTCCCGCCATTAGCAGCATAAAGTAGCCTAGGTACAGCAACAATGCAGGAAACATTTTTCCAAAGCGACCTTGTCTAGGATCAGCGGCACTGAGTGGTACTGCAATTAGTACCAAAAATGGTAGCGATAAAGGAATAGCAATGCGCCAATGAAGTTCTGCTAGCGCATCTACTGATGGGTCAGTTATTAGGTCTGCGGTTGGATATGCACTTAATTTTCTACGTTTTTTTTCAGGCTGTTGTTCAGCAATTTGAATTTGATACTCTTCAAACTCAACAACCCGATAATCTTGCCTACCCACTTCGCCCTCATATTGTTTGCCTTGATTCAGTATCAATTTTTGGGCGCCATTTACCTGCTCTTTTATGCCACCACTGGTTGCATACACAATTCGCACATCTTCAGAATCGGAGTCTGCATCTCTTTGTGCTAGAAAAACCTTTCTTAAGGGGTTCTGACTATTATCGATATCATGTACAAATATTACGGCTTGCTGATTAGCAGTTTGTTGGAAACGTCCAGGGATCAAGCTTGTTAAGCCACTTTGTGCACCGACCTTTTCTTCTAGTTGGTAAGTACTTTCAATGGATAAAGGCGTTAGCCACAGAGTTAATCCCCCTGTAAATAAAGACATAAAAAAAGCAAGGAT
>Ga0075467_10002021_pt1 | contig 16295 bp, 11 predicted proteins | sample DEB08_DNA_9_FD_75067 | JGI IMG/M metagenome (GOLD analysis project Ga0075467, IMG submission 75067) | Aqueous microbial communities from the Delaware River and Bay under freshwater to marine salinity gradient to study organic matter... | ecosystem: Environmental > Aquatic > Marine > Coastal ... | reverse complement strand
AGGATTGCATTTTTATGATTTTTGGATTCCTGAAATGATTCATAAATATATTGAGACAAATCCTGAAGATCCAACTAGGTATTTAGCAGAAACAGTTCATAAATTTGAAAGCCCCGTTCGTGTTGGGATATATATAGTGTCCTTTGTACTATTAATGTTCCATCTTTGGCATGGATTTGCTTCATCCTTTCAGAGTGTTGGTTTCAATAATATATATTCAAAGGCTCTAAATGTCTTTACCAAGGTTTATGCTGTGGCGATACCATTAGGCTTTATTTTTATTGCCTTATATCATCATTTTAATCAACTTCACCACTAAAATTAATAGCTATGTCGATATTAGATTCTAAAACACCTAAGGGGCCCTTAGCAGATAAGTGGACAAAATATAAAAATGAAATTAACCTTGTAAACCCAGCTAACAAGCGGAATATCGATGTGATTGTGGTTGGAACTGGGTTGGCTGGAGGTAGTGCCGCGGCAACTTTAGCAGAGCTAGGGTATAATGTTAAAGCGTATTGTTACCAAGATTCGCCAAGACGAGCTCACTCCATTGCTGCACAAGGTGGTATTAATGCCGCTAAGAACTATCAAGGAGATGGAGATTCTACCTATAGGCTGTTTTACGATACTGTAAAAGGAGGAGATTATCGTTCTCGTGAGGCTAATGTTTATAGATTGGCAGAAGTTTCGACGAATATTATTGATCAATGCGTAGCCCAGGGAGTACCTTTTGCACGTGACTATGGTGGCTTATTAGATAACCGTTCTTTCGGGGGTGTTTTGGTATCGCGTACTTTTTATGCCAAAGGGCAAACTGGACAGCAGTTGTTATTAGGAGCGTACTCGGCTATGAATCGTCAAATTGCTAGAGGTAAAATTGAGATGTTCAATCGTCATGAAATGTTGGACGTTGTTAAAGTAAATGGCAAAGCTCGAGGGATTATAACACGTAATTTAATTACAGGTGAGATAGAACGACATTCTGCACATGCTGTTGTTATTGCAACGGGAGGCTACGGAAATGTCTATTATTTATCGACCAATGCTATGGGGTCTAATGCAACGGCCGCATGGAAAATACATAAAAAAGGGGCGTTTTTCGCAAATCCATGTTATACGCAGATTCATCCTACGTGTATTCCTAGATCTGGGGATTATCAGTCTAAATTGACATTAATGTCTGAATCACTTCGGAATGATGGACGAATATGGGTGCCCAAAAACATAGAGGATGTGAAAGGGATTCAAGAAGGTACATTAAAGCCGACCGAGCTTTCAGAAGAAAACAGAGATTATTTCTTAGAGCGACGTTATCCTGCATTTGGAAACTTAGTTCCTAGAGATGTAGCTTCAAGAGCAGCAAAAGAGCGTTGTGACGCTGGATATGGTGTAAATGCGACTGGAGAAGCTGTTTATCTTGATTTTAAAGCTGCTATTCAGCGATATGGAAAAGAGCAGGCAAAACTTCATAATATTGAAAATGCTTCCGAAGAAAAAATAATTGAACTTGGGGCTGCTATTGTAAAGGAAAAATACGGAAACCTTTTTCAGATGTATGAGAAAATTGTAGATCAAGATCCATATAAAACGCCTATGATGATCTATCCTGCTACCCACTATACGATGGGAGGAGTTTGGGTAGATTATAACTTAATGACAACAGTAGAAGGACTGTACTGTATTGGAGAAGCAAATTTCTCAGATCACGGCGCAAATAGATTGGGAGCTTCAGCTTTAATGCAAGGCTTAGCAGATGGTTATTTTGTCTTGCCATATACCATTGGGGATTATCTTTCAAATGACATTCAAACAGGTAAAATTTCTACAGAAACTCCAGAATTTGAAGTTGCGGAAAATGAAGTAAAGGAGAAAATTGATTTCTTTGTCAATAATAAGGGGACACATTCTGTCGATCATTACCACAAGAAATTGGGATTAATCATGTGGAATAAGGTTGGAATGGCCAGAAACACGCAAGGTTTAACTGAAGCTATGGCCGAAATTAAAGCTTTGAGAGAAGACTTTTGGAAAAATGTAAAAGTCCCAGGAGCTAATGACGAGATGAATCCTGAACTAGAAAAAGCAGGAAGGGTTGCAGATTTTCTTGAACTAGGCGAGTTATTCGCAAAAGATGCCCTAGACAGAGAAGAGTCTTGCGGTGGACATTTTAGAGAAGAATCTGTAGAAGTTGATGGAGAACAAAAAGGCGAGGCAAAGCGTAAAGATAAGGAATATGCTTATGTCTCAGCTTGGGAATATAAAGGAGAGCCAGGAGATGCAATTCTTCATAAGGAGGAATTAGAATTTAAAGATATTGAGTTAAAACAACGTTCATACAAATAAAAAGCATTATGGATTTAACACTTAAAATTTGGAGACAAAAGGACGCGAAATCGAAGGGTCAAATGGTCTCTTATGAAGTATCCGAAATTTCGGAACATATGTCTTTTTTAGAAATGATGGATGTTTTAAACGAGCAACTAATAAATAAAAATGAAGACCCTGTAGCCTTTGATCACGATTGCCGTGAAGGAATATGCGGTATGTGTTCTATGTTTATTAACGGGGAAGCTCATGGACCAGATCGAGGTGTTACCACGTGTCAGTTGCATATGCGTATGTTCAAGGATGGTGACACAATTACCATTGAGCCTTTTAGAGCTAAAGCGTTTCCAGTAATAAAAGATTTGGTTGTTGATAGGATGTCTTTTGATCGAATCCAGCAAGCAGGAGGGTATATTTCTGTTAATACTTCTGGAAACACTCAAGACGCCAATTCGATTCCAATTTCAAAGCACGCCGCAGATGAAGCGATGGATGCAGCTACTTGTATAGGTTGTGGAGCCTGTGTTGCTACGTGTAAAAACTCATCAGCCATGTTGTTTGTAGGTGCTAAAGTGTCACAATACGCACTATTGCCACAAGGTCAAGTAGAGGCTGGGGAGCGAGTTTTAAATATGGTTGAACAAATGGATAAAGAAGGTTTCGGAAACTGTACAAACACCGGTGCCTGTGAAATAGAATGTCCTAAAGGAATTTCACTCGAAAATATCGCAAGGCTAAATCGAGAATATTTAAAGGCTAGCGTTTAATAGCTCATTATACTGCTTTTAAATGTGACGGTCTATGTTTATCCCTTTCCGACACTTCGCTTTGAGGTAGGTTTTTAAGTAATGTTTGAGTGAAATTATTGATGTCATAGGGCTTTACAATAATATCATTCATGCCTGATTCATATATCTGTTGACGCATTTCTTCAACTTCAACGGCAGTTAAGGCAATAATCGGAATATCTGAATTAAATTGCCTTATTTCCGAAGTTGCTTCCATTCCATTTTTCTTAGGCATATTGATGTCCATTAGAACCAGATCAAAATCCTCTTCTCTAACCATCTTCACGGCCTCTTCACCATTTTCGGCTACAGAGCAGATGGCGTGACTTTTTTGAAGAATTTTTTTAGTAACCATCTGATTGATGCGGTTATCCTCAACAATTAGGATTTTTTTGCCCCAAATGTGTTGTGTGTCTATTATGGCTATATCTTTTTTCTTTTCTATTTTGGCGGTTACATCGAATGTAAGAGAAAAAGAAAACAATGACCCTTTTCCCGACTCGCTTTCTACATCGATTTTTGAGTTAGACAGTGCTAATAATTTTTTTACAATTGGGAGTCCTAGACCTGTTCCTTGATATTTATAATCTATAGTATCTGCTTGTGAGAATTCATCAAAAATACATGTCAATTTATTTTTAGGGATTCCTATTCCGGTATCTTTTATATAAAACTTTATAGTTGTATTTGATCGTGTAGAGGCAACAGTTTCTGCTATAATATAAATATCGCCATCTTCTGTAAACTTGCAAGCGTTTCCTATTAAATTCATTAATACTTGTGATAATCTAACAGAATTCCCAAGAATAAATTTTGGAATACCTTCTGAAATATGAATATGTATCCTGTTTTTATTCTGAATACGCATATATTCAAAAGATGAAGATATTTTTTTAATTAAACTTCTAAGATTAAAGGCAGCACGTTCATCCTCATGATTCTTTGAGTCTATTTTATTTATCTGCAATACGTCATTAATTAGGGCTAAAAGATAATCTGCAGAAAATTTTAGGGTCTTTAAATCCTCTTCATGCTTCTTTAGTGATTTATCTTCTAGTAGAATTGTACTTAATCCAATCACACCGTATAGTGGTGTTCGTAATTCGTGACTTACAGTAGAGAAGAATCGGCTTTTAGATTTGGCTAATTGTTCACTTTTCTCCTTTGCTTTTAAGTATTCTTTGTTCTTAATTTTTAATTCGGATACAAGTTCTTTGCGATGCTCATAAGCAAAGAATAACGATATCAATAGAATAACAAAAGAGGCTGACAGAATTATCAGTACAGTATTGAGTTTACTCTTACTGCGGACTATTTCTGCCTGCAATTGGTAACGAATTTCACCTTCTTTTACATTTTTTTTATACTCTGAAATTTGATGATTTACAGAAGCTTCGTTAATGTTAGTTGATAAGATCTGGAGTTGGTTTGATTCTAAATACTCTTCATATTTCTCTCTAGCCTCAAACGCTCCTTGGTAATTATTTTGCGCAGCTAAGCTTTCGCTATATTGATAATAGACGTCTTCAAGGACTATTTTAAAACGTCGTTTTTCGGCTTCTTTAATGGCTTTCAAAAGGTACATGTCGGCCATTTTAAAGTCACCTTTATTAAAGTAGTATTCACCAAGAAGGCCGTCAATAGTTGCTAAATAAGTCTTGTCACCGTGATCGGCGTATTTTTTAGCCTTAATAATGTGAGCATAAACTTTGTTGAGGTCTTCAGTTTCAAAGGCCGTAACAATTACATTGTAGTGGGCCTTCGCTAATTCGACAGAATCTTTTAATGTTTCAAGTATATGTATAGATTTATTGTAGTAATTAAAAGCTTGTTCTGAGGTTTTACCCGAAAGGGTATAGAAATTTGCCAGATCCATATAGGATTTGGCCTTTACCTTTTCGTTTTTAGAAAGCAGTGCTTGTTTTTCTGATTGGACGAAATTTTCTTTGGCTAACGTGGTGTCTCCTATGGCTATATAGTCGTATGCTAAATTTCTGTACCCGTTATATAAATAAAACGATTCATTTAGTTCTAAAGCTAATTTTAAAAGTTTAAAATTAACTGCCAGGTCTTTATTATAGTCACCATTGTCGTAGTGAGTCTGTGATGAGTCTAATAGTGTTTGAAACATAATGTGTTTCGAAGATCTATTGATCTCATTTACTCCTTCATTGAACAGTGAGTTTTGTCCATTTGAATGAAATGATAGTACATAAAAAAGCAAGAAATAGTATAATTTCTTCATTTCTTTGGTAAATTTGGGTAGGGCAATATACGAAATAATTCAGATAAAATCTATAAAGAGCACAAAAATAGGTTAAAATACACAATTAATATTTATAAGAAAGATGATTCCTACAAAATTAAAGAATATTACAACAAGTATATTTTCGGTAATGAGTGAGTTGGCACAAGAACATGACGCCATCAATCTTGCACAAGGTTTTCCCAATTTTAGTAGTGATCCGCTTCTAATAGATTTAGTAGCGCAAGCAATGCGTGATAGCTATAATCAGTATGCACCAATGGCTGGAGATGTAGGTCTTCGAGAAATAATCTCACATAAAACTGAATCACTTTATAAAAAAACATATAATCCAATTACAGAAGTTACGATTACGGCTGGCGCAACTCAGGCTATATTCACTGCCATTGCTGCTACTATTAATATTGGTGACGAAGTAATCATCTTTACTCCTGCCTATGACTGCTATGATCCAACGATAAGACTTTTTGGTGGTGTTACTGTTTCAGTTCAATTAAAATCACCTAATTATCATCCAGATTGGGAGGAAGTTTCAAGTAAGATTACTCCGAAAACTAAAATGATTATTATCAATACACCCCATAATCCGAGCGGAACTTTATTTTCGGAAAGTGACATGAGGCAATTGGAGGATTTAGTAGAGAAGTATAATCTCCTAGTGATTAGTGATGAGGTATATGAACATATTATTTTTGATGGCCAGCTACATCAGAGTGCTGCCAAGTTTCAGAAATTGGCATCAAGAAGCTTTATAACTGGGTCATTCGGAAAAACTTTTCATAATACGGGATGGAAAATGGGTTTTTGTATTGCTCCTGAAAAACTTACCAACGAATTTCGAAAAGTCCATCAATACAATGTTTTTTGTGTAAATCATCCAATACAAAAGGCTCTGGCAACGTATATGCAAGCGCCAGATAATTATTTAGGGCTTTCGGCTTTTTACCAGCAAAAACGTGATTTTTTCCTAGAGCTTTTGAAGGATTCCCGGTTTAAAATACTCCCGACTAAAGGGACGTATTTTCAGTTGTTGAATTTTTCTGAAATTTCTTCCGAAGGAGATGTCAATTTTGCTGAATGGCTCACTAAGGAGCACAAGGTGGCAACTATACCTACATCCGTGTTTAATTCCAATAAGGAAGATTTTGCTCAAATTAGAGTTTGTTTTGCTAAAAAAGAAGAGACCTTAATGAAAGCTGCTTCTATTTTGAATAGGATTTAGTCCATTGAACTTCCAGAAGATAGATGTGAAATATGAGAATCGCGGCGTGAGAAAGAAGAAAAAAAGGAAGGTTGATTTGTTTATTCGTTGAATCGTGCAATCGTAGATTAAAAGTAATATTTCATCCAAAAGGATTCGCAGTACCCGAGTACCGATTTAGCTTTGAATACGATTTTGCGAGGAAGCCATCGGCGGATTTGGCAATCTCATGACCCTAACTAAATCACGTAAAAAGAATCCAATAACCTGCCTTTGCGACTAGTGAGATCTTCCTGCCCGTCAAGCGGGTGTGAGTGATGAGAAAAAGATATAAAAAGTAGGCGGTAATTGCGTCAATTTATGTCCCCTGTCAGTTCGAGTTAATTTATAGGAAGCAATCCGTTAAATTAGTATCGAGAATAACCAGTACCAATACTCCTCAAAAAAAGCAATGCTGATTTTTTTACGCACGTTTTTCTAATTAACTAATTTCATCCCCTTTAAAGTATAAGTTTTATCGATATGAAGATTGTCACTTTTAATCTTCTTTACTCATTTGTATCAACTTATTTGGGTAATTTTATACGCACGCAGATTTAAAAAAATAAATGATATTATGGATAGTAATAATGGTGATATAAGCAAGTGCCCATTTATGGGTGGAGAACATAAACAAAGTGCTGGCGGAGGTACTTCTAACCGAGACTGGTGGCCTAATCAGTTAAAGCTAAATATTCTACGACAAAATGATTCTAAATCTGATCCTATGGGTCAAGGCTTTAACTACGCCAAAGAGTTTAAGAGTCTCGATTTGAAATCCATAAAAACAGATCTTGTTGATTTGATGACAAACTCACAAGATTGGTGGCCGGCAGACTATGGTCACTATGGCCCTCTTTTTATTCGTATGGCTTGGCACAGTGCAGGTACATATCGTATAAGTGATGGTCGTGGAGGTGCGAATACAGGAAGTCAACGTTTTGCTCCACTTAATAGCTGGCCAGACAATGGAAACCTCGATAAAGCACGTCTACTACTATGGCCTATCAAGAAGAAATATGGTAAGAAAATTTCGTGGGCAGATTTAATGATTCTTGCAGGAAACTGTGCTTTAGAATCAATGGGTTTTGAAACTTTTGGATTTGCCGGTGGACGTGAAGATGTTTGGCACCCAGAGGAAGATATTTATTGGGGTTCTGAAACCGAGTGGCTAGGAGATAAGCGTTATACAGGGGATCGTCAATTAGAGAGCCCACTTGGTGCTGTGCAAATGGGGCTTATTTATGTGAACCCTCAAGGTCCAAATGATAACCCTGATCCATTATTGTCTGCTGTAGATATTCGAGAAACTTTTGGCCGTATGGCTATGAATGACGAAGAAACTGTAGCACTTGTTGCAGGAGGACATACTTTCGGAAAAGCCCACGGTGCTGCAGATCCAGATGTATATGTTGGTAGAGAACCAGCAGGAGCAGGAATCGAAGAACAAAATTTAGGTTGGAAAAATTCATTTGGTACGGGGACTGGAGATGATACAATTACAAGTGGAATAGAAGGTGCTTGGACTCCTAATCCAACACAGTGGGATGATGACTATTTTAAAGTCTTACTAGGTTATGATTGGGAATTAACGAAAAGCCCAGCAGGAGCACATCAATGGACTCCTACAGCTGCTTCAAATGCGAGAATGGCACCAAGAGCTGGAGATTCTTCAAAGACACAGGTTCTTATGATGACGACGGCAGATATGGCTTTAAAAATGGATCCAATTTATGAGCCTATTTCTAGACATTTCCACGAAAACCCAGATGAGTTTGCGGAGGTTTTTGCAAGAGCTTGGTTTAAATTGACACATCGAGATATGGGTCCAATAACGCGTTATTTAGGGTCAGAAGTCCCAAAAGAAGAACTAATTTGGCAAGATCCTATACCAGCAGTGACTCATGCCTTGATAAGTGAAAAGGATATCAGTTCTTTAAAGAATTCGATTCTTAGTTCTGGACTTACGGTCTCACAATTGGTTACTACAGCTTGGGCTTCGGCATCAACTTTCCGTGGTTCGGATATGAGAGGTGGGGCAAATGGAGCTCGTATTCGTCTTTCTCCGCAGAAAGATTGGCAAGTGAATAACCCAGCTGAACTTTCCAAAGTTATAGAAAGCCTTGAAGGGATTCAAAGAGAATTCAACGAATCTCAAACTGGCGATACTTTAGTTTCGTTAGCCGACTTAATTGTTTTGGGTGGATCTGCAGGTCTTGAACAGGCTGCGAAAAATGCAGGAAATGATCTAAGCGTTCCTTTTACTCCAGGTAGGGAAGATGCGTCGCAAGAGCAAACGGATGTAGATTCATTCGGTATCCTTGAGCCAAGCGCTGATGGGTTTAGAAATTTCTTGAAAGATAATCACACTGCATCTGCAGAGGAATTGCTGATTGATCGTGCACAATTAATGAACCTTACAGCACCAGAGATGACAGTTTTATTGGGCGGTATGCGTGTACTTAACACGAATGCTGATCGGTCGAATCATGGTGTCTTTACGGATAAATCGGAAAAGCTTACAAATGATTTCTTCCTTAACCTTCTTGATTTGGGGATTACTTGGAAAGCTACTTCGGAAGACGATCGTGTTTTTGAAGGTCGCAATCGCGCAACAGGAGAACTTCAATGGACGGCTACACGGGCAGACCTTATCTTTGGTTCAAACTCAGAACTTCGAGCTATTGCGGAGGTATACGGATGTGAGGATTCTCAAGATAAATTCTTAGAGGACTTTGCTGCAGCATGGGCTAAGGTGATGAATAATGATCGATTTGATCTAGTATAACATTGTAGATAAGCTTATAGCACTTATTTATTTGCTGAAATAAATGCGGAACGGTATCTTTACTGTTCCGCATTTTTATTAATATATATGATACAACAATTTTTTGGAGCTATTAAAAGTGAAGATTCCGAAGCTGTAAAAAAGATTTTAACAGCACAACCGCATTTGGTTAATGAAAGAGATTTGCGTGGGTCAACGCCATTATTACTAGCTACATATTATGGTTTTACTGAAATTGCAGGGATTATACTTCAATATCCTCAACATATTGATGCGCAGGATACTTCTGGAAATACAGCCCTTATGGGAATATGTTTCAAGGGCTATAATGAGCTGGCGAAATTGTTGATTGAGAACGGAGCAAATGTAAATGTTAAGAATTTTAATGGGACCACTGCTTTGATATTCGCAGCTACTTTTGGAAAAAGGGACATTATTAGTTTGTTACTCGAATGCGGAGCAGATCCATCAATAAAAGACGATAAAGGATATACAGCTAAGGATCATGCAAAAATGCAAGGTAGTGATGAGATTGTAGCACTATTTGAAAACTTGTCATAATGAAATCCCTTTCGATTACAATCATACAAGCAGATCTTCATTGGGAGAACCCGATTGCAAATCGTCGAAATTTTTCAGAAATAATACAAGGTATAACGGAAAAGACAGATCTGGTTGTTTTACCTGAAATGTTCACCACGGGATTTTCGATGCAGGCCACTGATTTGGCTGAAGAATCGAATGGTGAAACATTAAATTGGATGATTTCCGAGGCAAAAAAACATACCGTTGCTATCACTGGAAGTATTATTGTTAAAGAGAATGAGAGGTTTTATAATCGCTTGTATTTTGTATTTCCTAATGGTGACTTTAAATATTATAACAAGAGACATACTTTCACCCTTGCGGGGGAGCATCTTAGCTATACTGCGGGCAAGGAACAGTTAATTGTTAATTACAAGGGTTGGAAAATTTTTCCCCTAATCTGTTATGATCTTCGATTTCCGGTTTGGGCGAGAAATTCTCATGAATACGATTTAGTGCTTTATGTTGCTAATTGGCCCGTTAAACGAATTGTTGCTTGGGATACGCTGCTAAAAGCCCGTGCAATTGAAAACATGGCGTATTGTGTTGGCGTAAATCGTGTTGGTCACGACGGTAATGGATACGAGTATAGTGGGCATTCTGCGGTTTTTGATGTCCTAGGAAAGCAAATCTCTAATAGAGATTTTGAAAAGGAATTTGTTGAAACAATTACATTGAGTAAGGAATATTTGACGAAGCAAAGAAAGCAGCTCCAGTTTTTAAGGGATCGTGATCTGTTTACTCTAGAATGAAAGTTTCATTTAGGCTCCAATTTGTATTTACTTCAATTTTGGATGGATAGTATGTGATTTTTTCCGGAGCTCTACGTTCTAGAAAGTTTCCGCTGTCCCATTTTCCATTTTCATTTTCATCGTAAATGATTCGTACATAGTAGTTTCCGGGTACTATATAGTCGAATATAACAGGCTCATTTTGCGTTAGAGACTTTTCTTGAAGTACCTTATAGTTTTCATTTACTAATTGTACTATAATTGATGTTTGAGGTACATTTACAAGTGCCATATTGAGGGTGCCATAGTCTGAAATGGGCTTTGTAATAATATTATATCTCAATGTATCGTTACTTGCATTATAAAAATCTGTGAATGCACCAGGGAGCAATTGAATTTTATAAATCTGTTCTTCTTCCATGGCAAAAATTACTTTTGCAGTGTTGTATATGGTATCGAGACCAAGTATTGCTGGAATTACCAGCGAGTCTTTATCTATTATTTGAAGTTTTTCTGAAGCAATATTAATTATTGGCTTATTGGCTTTAATTTTGAAGGTGTCCTTTGCTGTCAGTATACCAGCATTTAACGGGTTAAAACGCAAGGTGTCTCTGTACAAATCCCTAATTCTTACGTTTAAAGTATCCGATTTTCCATAATTCCTTGAAATAAAGACTAAGGAATCTAAAGACGTTTCTGGTTTGAACCAATATTGCAAAGAATCTGTTTTAAGGTCTTTAAGTAGTCTTGATTCAAATCCCTCAGGGGTATCCGATAATAACTCTAGTGATATACCTTCTGATTGTCCCTTAAATCCAAATGAGATATGGTTCTTACTAATATGCTTTGCCCGTCCAATTTCATTTGGTACATCTTCTTTAAACAACGTTACTGTATAAGAACTGTCGTTGGGTATAGTAATAATAGAATTCACAAATCCAACTTTGTCCTTTGCCGGTTGAAATGTGTAATCGTTGTTTTCCTCTTTAAGAGCCAGTAAAAGAAAAGAGCCCTCCTTTAAATTGGTAAATTCGAAAGTACTGGTGCTATCTTTTGAAATTGTGATATAAGTTGGTTTTTCAGTAAAAACCAAAGAGTCTTTAAATAATTCATTAACCTCATATAACAATAGGCTTGTGGGTTGCTCTGGAGTAATAAATTGCACGTCTTTAATTTTTCCTGAAAGCTTTAAACTGTCAATATAAGTGCCGGTAGAAAAGACGTATTTAAAATATTCAAAGACATTGCCCTCGTTATTATCGGTGATGCTATTTCCGAAATTAAATGAATAAGTGGTGTTTTCTTTTAGTGTGTCTAAAATTTTTATTTTTAGAGTTTTAGAAGCATTTAAAGGAGTGATAAGAGGGGTGTATTTTAGTGGTGGTGAAACGATGAGTTCTTTTTGTAGGTTTTTTAATTTTATGTACTCATCGAATGTAATTTTGATTTCATTTCCCGTAAATGAGGTGCTATAATTTTCTGGATTACTTTTTACAATTACTGGTGGGATACTGTCTTTTTTTCCTCCAGTTGGAGTACCCTTCTTGGCGCAGTCCACAAATGAAAGTGAAAATAAAAAAAGAATAGGGACGTAGAGCAGCCTATGTTTCATTGAACAAAAGTAATAAGATTTTTTAAGTCCCCTCTTCTTTTCATAGATGGATTTTATTTAGGCAATTGCCATAGTCGCCAGACTAATTTTTACATTGGATCCTTTTCGTAATTGGGAAGCACAATTTTCAAGGGTTGCTCCAGTTGTAACAATATCATCTACAAGTAAAATATGTTTGTTCATTATTTGTTCAGTATTTTGAACTGCAAATATTTCTTCCGAATTAAACCGCGTTAATCTTTGTTTAAAAACTTGAGAGCTGGTTTTGGAGATTTTGATTAAGACGTTATCACAATAACTAATATTTAGCGCATTCGCTATTTCTTTTCCGAAACCTTCAACTTGATTATACCCTCTCTTCTTTAATTTTTGTTTGTGCAAGGGTACCGGAATGACAAGATCTATATCATTATATTCACTTATTTCTGAAAGTTCACTACCTAGCCATTTTCCGAAGAAATTACTTATTTGCCTTTGCTCACGATACTTTAAATTGTGCATTAATTCTTGGGTCATTCCTTTTTTCTGAAACTGAAATAGTGCGGTTGCATGTTCTACAGGAATCCTTCCGTAGAAAATATCTTTCATTGCAGGATTCCCGTTTAGGTGATGGCTTACAAGAGGTAATTCATGTCTGCATCGAAGACACAGCACGATTTCATGCTTCGAAAGTATTTCACCACATCCGCTGCAAACCTTTGGAAAGAAAAGATTTAACATTATTTATTTATTTTTCAATTAAAGAACGTTTTATTTTAATACACTTCATACTTTTACTAAATTATAACCTAAATTACTGATAACATGGAATCTGACAATAACAGTGCTAAATTTAAGATATTAATTGGTGTATTGACTTTATTACTAGTTGGCCTAGCTGTTTATACAGTCTCGTTGTATAATGACAGTAAAAATACAGTTTCGGGATTGGAGCAACAAAAAATGGAAATTCAAACTGAGCTTGAATCGTTAATTACAAATTATAATGAGGTAATTCAGGAGAATGAATTAAAAGACAAAGACTTGTTGGCGGCTAGAGAAAGAATCGTGATGCTGTTGGATTCAGTTAAAGATTCTGAAGCAAATGTTGCACTAATTGGAAGGTATAGAGCCGAAATTGGCAGGTTGAAAAATGAACGCAAGAAATTATTTCTAAAGGCAGATAGTTTGATTTTCGCAAATCAGCGATTAGAGATGGAACGTGATAGTACCACAAATGTTTTGGAAAAAACCTACCTAGTGGTTGACTCTGTTAACCAACAAAATATCGATATGGCAGAAATCATAAAAAAAGGTTCTGCGCTAAAAGCAACCGACCTTAGAGGAGAGGCTGTTATTGTTCGAAAAAGCGGCAAAATTGTAGATACGAGGCGTTCCTCAAGAGCAGATAAGGTGAGAGCATGCTTTACTTTGGCGCCTAATTCAATCGCAGAAAAGGGAGATAAACTACTGTATGTTCAAGTAATAAATCCGCGAAATAATCTATTAGGGGATAAGGAGATGATATCATTGGATGAGGGAGATCTCACCTATAGTTCTTCTACAAAGGTTTATTATGAAAATGACGAGCTGGATGTCTGTATTCTTATAAATGCAGCCGAAGAAGATTTAATAGGAGGAAGATATGTAATCAATGTCTTCGATGGCGCTCGGATAATCTCAACGGCCACTATGATTCTAAAATAGAGCCTCTCAGTGCCATAGATAGGGTACACTAATTGTCAAAAATGTATGGTATTTAGAAGCATCTAAAAGTCAGAACTACTATAGATGCTTTTTTTTTGTATTAAATATAAATCTGCCATTGGAGGTCAAGGGGCTTTTCCTATTTTTGCCAAATGGCAAATAACGAAGATCAGTTTAAGAAAGTAATATCACACGCAAAGGAATACGGATATATTTTTGCATCCAGTGAGATTTACGATGGACTCAGTGCGGTTTATGATTATGCGCAAAATGGGGTGGAACTTAAAAAAAATATTAGAGAGTACTGGTGGCGTAGTATGGTGTATATGAACCAAAATATTGTTGGAATTGATTCGGCAATTTTGATGCATCCAACAACTTGGAAAGCCTCTGGACATGTTGATGCTTTCAGTGATCCATTGATCGACAACAAGGATTCGAAAAAGCGGTATCGGGCCGATGTGCTGATTGAAGATTTTGCTGAAAAATTGAATCAAAAAGCACAAAAAGAAATCAATAAAGCAAAGAAACGCTTTGGCGAAAGCTTTGATGAAGCCGAATATGTTAGTACCAATGCGAGAGTAATTGGGTACAAAACTAAGCAAAAGGAAATATTAGAGAGAATGGCAAGATCTCTCGAAGCAGAGGATTTGGCAGATGTAAAAGCATTAATTGAAGAACTAGGGATTGCTGATCCTGACACGGGATCAAAGAATTGGACAGATGTACGTCAATTTAACTTAATGTTCGGAACTAAATTAGGCGCCTCCGCGGAAAGTGCGATGGATTTATACCTTCGCCCTGAAACCGCCCAAGGTATTTTTGTAAACTTTCTAAATGTGCAGAAAAGTGGAAGGATGAAAATTCCTTTTGGAATTGCTCAAACAGGAAAGGCCTTTAGAAATGAGATTGTCGCGCGTCAGTTTATCTTTAGAATGCGAGAATTTGAACAAATGGAAATGCAGTTTTTTGTGCGTCCAGGGGAAGAAATGAAGTGGTACGATTACTGGAAAGAAACTCGTTTGAAGTGGCATCATTCCTTAGGACTGGGAGAAGAGAATTATCGCTTCCACGATCACGAAAAACTAGCGCATTACGCCAATGCAGCATCAGATATTGAATTTGATTTTCCTTTTGGTTTTAAAGAGTTAGAAGGGATTCATTCGCGTACTGACTTCGATTTGAAGGCTCACGAAGAATTTTCAGGTAAAAAGCTTCAGTTTTTTGATCATGAGTTGAATAAGAGTTATACTCCTTATGTAGTAGAAACGTCAATTGGGTTAGACCGAATGTTTTTAGCAGTTTTCAGCAAATCACTTCAGGAAGAAACCTTGGAAGATGGGAGTACTAGAACTGTATTAAGACTTCCATCTATTCTTGCTCCTGTAAAAGCAGCAGTTTTACCTCTTATCAAGAGAGATGGATTACCGGAAATTGCTGGGCAAATTATTGAGGACTTGAAATGGGAATATAATGTTATTTACGACGAAAAGGATGCCGTTGGAAGACGTTATCGCCGTCAAGATGCTAATGGGACCCCGTTTTGTATAACGGTTGATCATCAAACCAAAGAGGACCAAACGGTTACTATTCGATACAGAGATAGTATGAAGCAAGAGCGAATAGCAATTAGTGAGATTTCAGAAAAAATGAAAGAAAGTATTTCTTACCAAAAATGGCTTAAATAGCGGTGCTTCAATAAAAATAGTGATAAAAGAGCAGAGGTTATTCTGCTCTTTTTCGTTTTACTCAATTTCCACCGAATTTATTTTATACCAGAAATATATTATTTTTAATCTTTAGAACTAGACCCAAATTTTAGGGTTTATAATTACTTAGGACCATTAGAACTAATTACGCATTGGTCAATGACCTTGTAAAATAGATGTTATATCGGTTGCTTTTTAAGTGAATTGGTTGTAACTTTAAAATCGAATTTTTTCTATAAAAACTTAACTTTAAACTTGACAAAATGAAACTAAAAAACTATTGTTTATTGTTGCTTTTAGCGGCATTTTCTTTTACGGCAAATGCACAAGAAGCTGCGCCAAATGTACCGACACGGGCAACTTCGGTTAAGGTAATAACGCCTATTCATGTGACTTCAATCGCTTCAAGACTTGATGAGCTAGTGGTTTCTGAAGATACAACTCCTAGAGAGGCTCGTGACAAAAGATCCTTAGGAAACCAAGTAGTTATTGGTAAGGACCGTCAAACGCAAGATGATTATTTTGTAAGAAATAAGCATGAATCAGCACAAAGTATTCGTGT
>Ga0075467_10002020_pt1 | contig 16299 bp, 13 predicted proteins | sample DEB08_DNA_9_FD_75067 | JGI IMG/M metagenome (GOLD analysis project Ga0075467, IMG submission 75067) | Aqueous microbial communities from the Delaware River and Bay under freshwater to marine salinity gradient to study organic matter... | ecosystem: Environmental > Aquatic > Marine > Coastal ... | reverse complement strand
TGAATATAAAGGTATTTTACAGTTTTAGTTAACTTTTAGAGTTAAAAACCTTCAAAATGATTAAATAAGTACCTTTTAAAAGCAGAATTTCTGACATTTAACAAAATTTAGTTTGTTATTAAATTAAAAATTAAAAAATAATATGGTTAAATTTATTTATATGCAATTAAATTCTGATATTTTTTATAATTTTTATAAAAAGCTATTTTTTAAAGCTGAAATAGATTTTCACCAAATGAAACCATTTGATAACAAACTCAATTAGCAGAGTGTTAAAACTAATTAATTCAATAAATTCAAAATATCAATAATTTTTAAGCAATTGCATTAATCCTTAATAAATGAGTAGAAGAAAAAACGAAAAAAAATCCTTCAAAGAACAGTTTGAAGCCCTACGAAATTTGCCGAAGTTTTTCCAAATGATCTGGGAAACAAGCCCTGCATTAACTTTGGCGAATGTCGGCTTGCGTTTATTGCGTTCCGTGATTCCGTTGGCAATGTTATATGTTGGAAAGTTATTGATAGATGAAGTGATTCGTATTATTCCGTTGTATCAAAGTGGCGAAGCGATGGAATATCGCTTTTTGTGGATTTTAGTTTTATCAGAATTAGGCTTGGCGATTTTATCGGATTTTATAGGTCGAGTTGTGACGCTATTTGATAGTTTATTAGGCGATTTATTTTCTAATAATACTTCCGTAAAACTAATCAGACACGCTGCGACTTTAGATTTGTATCAATTTGAAAATGCAGATTTTTATGATAAATTAGAACGTGCAAGACGACAAACGGTCAGTAGGGTAGTGTTGATGTCGCAAGTTTTGACACAGTTACAAGATATAATTACAGTTGTGTCGTTAGGTGTTGGCTTAATTTATTTTAATGCTTGGCTGATTTTGATTTTGTTGTTAGCCGTTATTCCATTGTTTTTGGGCGAATCACATTTTAATCAGGCAACTTATTCTTTATCAAGAAGTTGGACACCTGAACGGAGAGAGTTAGATTATTTGCGATACATCGGAGCAAGTGATGTTACCGCAAAGGAAATTAAGATTTTTGGTTTAGCTGATTTTTTAGCAAATCGTTTTAAGAAGATTTCGGATAATTACTACGAAGCCAATAAAAAAATTGCTGTCAAGCGAGCTTTTTGGGGTGTTTTGTTTTCGAGCATCGGAACGATCACTTATTATGGTGCTTATATTTTTATTATTATTCAAACAATCGGTGGCTTAATTACAGTCGGAACGTTAACTTTTTTATCGGGGTCATTTAAGCGAATGCACAACATGATGGAAGGTATTATGACCCGTTTCACACGAATTGCCGATAGTGCCTTGTATTTACAGGATTTGTTTGATTTTTTTGCCATTGAGCCGCAAATAAAATCCAATAGCGAATCGAAACAAATTCCAAATCCAATTCAAGAAGGTTTCACATTTGAAAATGTGAGTTTTAAATATCCTGAATCCGAAAGATGGGCGATTCGGAATGTATCATTTCACTTGGCGAAAGATGAAAAATTGGCTTTAGTTGGTGAAAATGGAGCAGGAAAAACAACTTTAGTTAAATTATTAGCTCGTTTATACGAACCGACCGAGGGACGAATTTTATTAGATGGCGTTGATTTACGAGCGTACAACTTAGAGGACTTACGTCAAAATGTGGGCGTGATATTTCAAGATTATGTCCGCTTTCAAATGTCGGCTTCTGATAATATTGCGATTGGTAAAATCGATCAAAAAACAAATCAATCATTAATTACAACGGCGGCGAACAAGAGTTTGGCGAATACCGTAATTGATAAGTTACCCGAAGGTTATGAGCAGTTCTTAGGAAAACGTTTTCATAATGGCGTGGAATTGTCGGGCGGTGAATGGCAGAAAGTAGCGTTGGCTCGTGCGTATATGCGAGATGCACAATTGTTAATTTTGGATGAACCGACTTCGGCTTTAGATGCTCGTTCAGAACATGAAGTATTTTTACGTTTTGCAGATTTGATTAAAGATAAAGCAGCCGTTTTGATTTCTCATAGATTTTCGACAGTTCGCATGGCAGATAGAATTTTATTACTAGAAAATGGTCAAAAGAAAGAGTTAGGAAGTCACGAAGAATTATTAGCCTTAGGTGGAAAATATGCGGAGTTGTTCCGATTACAAGCACAAGGTTATTTATAGTAATGGAGGCGTTTGCGTATCGTATATGACAAACTTTTTATTTTACAAGTCGTTTTTTTGCAAAATGATAAAGCAAATTATACAACAATCGTAATTTCATGATTATTATTAATAGGGTATCTACTTTTGTAACAAGAAATTAAGGTATTTTGGTGTTCAAATGACTACGCCTCTATTCTAAACAGAATAGAGGCGTTATTTATTCATTCATTCATTTATTATTCATTTACCTATACTTGTCTTGCGATGAATTCGGTCGGTTTTACCATACCGTTGCCAACAATCCAACTTTTAAACCCCAAACATAGTTACGTGAAGCGGCATAATTATTTCTTAAATCAGGAAAACGCCAGTCACGAGCGTTGAGATCAGAAATACCCCAAGTTAATCGAGATTCTGCCGTTAAAATTAAATAATCGCTTAATTCAAACGCTGCACCGAATCCACTTGCCAAGGCTAAATCGAAGCCATTGAATAGTTCTAAGTCTGACGTATATTCAGGGTGTCTTTGATTCAAAGGGTTATAGGCAAAATCATTATGGTATTCCTCAAAACTCATTGTTGAGCCGTTGACGACATACTCTGATTTGACACTTTGTAGAAAACCAAATTGTGGTCCTGCCACAAAGTATAAATCTGGAGCGATTTGACTTCTGCTATAATTTGTAAAAGTGTACTTAAAAAATATCGGTATTTGAACGTAGTTTAATGACACATATTTATAAACGTCAATTGTATTTTGCGTACCAAAATAAGTTTGTCCCTGAAAACCGTAGTTACCTTCTATTTGGAGGCCCAAGTTTTCATACCAATTGATGTTAAATGTAACTCCTGCAGTATATGCAGAGGTCGGCTGAAAAGTCATTTCGGGCGCACCATAGTTATTTTGTTCGGCGATTAAAGACAGACCGCTGAGTACAGAGCCGCCGACATTAATGCTTGAAATAGATGTTACCTGTGCTTGTGCTGATGTTACTATGAATGCGGATAATACAAAATATAAAATGTGTTTCATAAAGTAATTTTTTTCTGAATCGTGATAATTTCAAAATCAAATTATTGTTGGTATAAAGTTGTTTTGAAAGTTATTAAGGTTTTATTTTGACACTAAGTAATAAATGATTTTGTAATTCTCCAACATTATTGAGTTCTTGTTGGGTTTTTTAATTAAAAATAGTAGAATTACATTTCGATCATTCAAACTTAAAGGTCTATTTATTTTATGAAATAAATTGTACAAACGTTAATATAATGCCTTATCTTATAGAATATTGTATAAAATTTCAATTTCATTACTTTTGTGATAAAGTTAATAATGGCGTGAAGTGTGATTGGGTAGAAAAAATTTAGAAACATAGGATAATTTAATTGATATATGATTTCAGTTACAAACTTAACAGTTCAGTATGGCAATCGAATTTTATTCGACAATGTCAATTTCAAAGTTGATGTACGAGATAGAATTGGATTGGTCGGGCGAAACGGAGCAGGAAAATCTACTTTGTTAAAAATAATTGCGGGTTTTCAGTCAGGAGATGAAGGGACTGTTAGGATTCCTAACAATGCCACCTTGGGTTTTTTGCATCAAGATTTACAATTGCCGAAAGGCAAAACGGTGATTGAGGAAGCACTGACGGCATTTGCAGAAGCTAAGAAAATCGAAAAACGAATCGAACAAATCAATATTGAACTGGGAGAACGAACAGATTATGAAAGTGATAGCTATTTGCAATTGGTGACAGATTTGGCAGACGCAACGGATCGGTTTCAACTCTTGGGTGGTAATAAGGCGGAGGCAGAAGCGGAACGAATTTTATCTGGTTTGGGTTTTAAGTCTTCGGATATGAACCGTTTAACAGATGAGTTTTCGGGAGGATGGAAAATGAGGGTTGAATTAGCTAAAATCTTGTTGCGACAACCGGATTATATGCTATTAGATGAGCCTACTAATCACCTGGATATTGAGTCTATTATTTGGTTAGAGCGATTTTTGAAAGATTATTCGGGGGCGATTATTACAATTTCTCACGACAAGACTTTTTTAGATGGCATCACGAATCGAACGGTTGAAATAGAACTGGGAAAAGTCTATGATTACAAAGCGGCTTACTCTAAATATCGAGTGATGCGAGTTGAGCGGAAGGCACTACAGGAAGCTGCATTCAAAAATCAACAAAAAATTATTGCAGAAAAAGAGCGAACGATTAGTCGATTTATGGCGAAGGCTAATAAAACGAAAATGGCTCAGTCGATGCAAAAACAGCTGGATAAAATGGAACGTATTACCTTGGAAAGTGAGGATACGGCAGCGATGAAAATCACGTTTCCACCTGCACCTCGTTCTGGTCAAGTTGTTGTCAGTGTTAATAAATTAACGAAAAAGTATGATGCTTTAACAGTTTTGAATGAAGTTGATTTTGAGATGAATCGTGGTGATCGGGTGGCATTTGTTGGGCAAAATGGGCAAGGAAAGACGACTTTGTCTAAGATTATCGCTCAAGTTGAGTCGATTTCTGGTGGTGAATGTAAGCTGGGCTACAACGTAGAAATCGGGTACTATGCTCAAAACCAGGCAGAGGCTATGTTTCCGAACTCGACAGTATTGCAAACGATGGAAGGTATTGCACCTGAAAGTATGCGGACAAAGGTACGGTCGATTTTGGGAGCGTTTATGTTTAGCGGTGAAGATGTGGACAAGAAGGTAAAAGTACTTTCGGGTGGAGAACGAGCGAGGTTGTCGTTAGCTTGTTTGTTACTGAAACCGTTCAATTTACTTATTTTAGATGAGCCGACGAATCACTTGGATATGATTTCTAAAGAGGTGTTAAAACAGGCCTTGAATCAGTATGAAGGTTCGTTGATTGTGGTGTCGCATGATAGAGATTTTTTGCAAGGGTTGACTAATAAAACGTTGGAGTTTAGAGATCAAAAGTTGCATCATTATATCGGTGATGTGTACGCTTTTTTGGAGAAACGGGCAGTAGATGATATGCGTGATGTCGAGAAAAAGACACAAGCTATCATTTCCACGAAAGTGGAGAAAAAGACAAAGTTGACTTATGAGGAGCAAAAGGCATTACAACGGGAGCGACGACGATTAGAAAAAGGAGTCGAAAAGGCGGAGCGACGGATCGAGAAATTAGAAAATTCGATTAGAGAAATCGAACTAAAAATGGCTAAACCTGAGTTTTATGGCTCGCCTGATGAAGCTGAAGTTATTGAAAAGTATCAGAAGGCGAAAGAGCAGTTAGAGGAAACAATGGAAAATTGGGAAAATGCCCAGTTCGACCTGGAAGTGTTTTTAGAGGAAAATGAGGAGTAATTATTTTTTGAAAATAGGTCGTTCGGATAGAATTATAAGAGATGAATCTGTGTCAAAAGTTATAAAATTGAATGTGTAAATATTTTATCTTAGCTTTTGATACAGCCTCTTCAATTATTTTATAATAAACAATGTTCCATTTCGAAGCGATTCGTCACAGCATTTTTTAGTTGTACATCGTTTTAAAATATCATATCTTATTCATGAGTTAAGCGTCTAAGTCTTTTGTAAAAATATTCAAAATATCCCGAAGTAAGTATCAAAATAGGCATTTGTACGTTCTTTAATCGTTATTGTCTATTAAAGTAATTGAAAAATCATATAATTTTAGTTTGAGCTAAAGTTATTCTGCGTGCAAAGACGAAAACTAATAATATAAAGCTACAATAGTGAACCAAAAAGTGACGATTCAAAATTTCATAAAACATTATCACCATGAAAATTACTAAAAAGTTAATTACTCTATTTATCCCAATTTTATTTAGTGTATCCGTATTTGCACAAGTGCAGATGGAAGAAGGAAGTATTCAATTTTCTTTTGATATGTATAAAAAAATAAAATTATCAGAGGATAATAGTAATATTTTCTTTTCGCCGATGAGCGTATCGAGTGCTTTTACGGTGCCTTACGCTGCTGCGTCGGGTTTGACCAAAAAACAGATTGAAAGTGTTTTGTATTATGACGATAACCCTAAGAAAAGTTTAAAACAACATAAAGATTTTAGTAGACGTTTGGAGAGTTCAAATGATGTGACGATTAGCTTGGCAAACGGCTTATGGATCGATGAATCAATGCCTATTAATCCATCTTTTCAACGAATGGTGAAACAATTTACAGGAAAAGACGAAATTCATAGAGTGAGTTTCGCAAAAGAGCACGAAGGGTGTAGAAGTCAGATTAATCAATGGGTCGAGGACAATACGGAGCAAAATATTAAGGAGTTGATTCCAGAGAATGGAGTCAATGAATTAACTCGTTTTGTGATGTCGAATGCGATTTATTTTAAAGGTGATTGGCAAACAAAGTTCGAGGAACAATTAACTGCTACGAATGGGTTTTATGGACCAAATAAGGAAGTGATACCAACTCAATTTATGACGAAAGCAGTGACCGATCATAAGTATTATGAAAATGATAAAGTTCAGATTTTAGAATTATCGTATAAAGGTGAATCAATATCAATGGTAATTGTTTTACCTCGATTTGAAAATGGTTTAGAAACGATTGAGAATAGTTTATCGGTCGTCACTTATAAAAAATGGTTGGATGCTATGACCAAAAGGCCAGTTGTAGTTGCTTTGCCAAAATTCAATATGAAAATTCAATATGATTTACGTTCGATTTTTCGTAAAATGGGCTTGAAAGAGCCTTTCACTGATGCGGCTACTTTTGATAAAATGACGCCAAAAGGTGGTTTGAAATTGACGAAAGTCTATCATCAATCATTCATTGTGGTGTCAGAATCAGGAACGGAGGCTGCCGGAGCAACGATTGGTGTCGGAACTATAAAAGGACCAAAGCCAAAACTGGCTTACTTCAATGCGAATCAACCGTTTTTATTTTTTATTAAAGATAATCAAACGGACATGATTTTGTTTATGGGACGATTGACTAAGCCGAGTTTTAGCGATAAAGTGATGTACTCTAACGAACAACCGCCCCGTTTTCCGTCGATTAATATTCCTGAATCGGATCAAATTCATTTTGTCGAAAAAGGAGAATCGTTATACGGTATTTCTAAAAAATATGGTGTTAAAATAGAACAAATTCAGCGACTAAATAATATGAAAAGTAATGTGGTGAGGATTGGTCAAGAGTTGTTGATTCAAGAAGGAGAAAAAAGTCAAAATGAAAAACCCGCTCCGATTGTGATTATGGCCTCAAATGATACGCACGAAGTTCATCCTGGCGAAAGCTTATTTTCTATTTCACGAAAATATAAGCTATCTATTGACAAATTAAAAGAGTTGAATGGTCTGGTTGACAACACGATAATAATCGGACAAAAATTGGTGGTACAAGAAAATGTACAGAAAGCACCAATGCCAAAACCAGAAATCAAGCCAGAGCGAAAGTTAACCTTAGTGACTGATAAGATGTATAAAGTTAAGAAAGGCGATACGCTTTGGAAAATCGCCAATCAACACAAACTATCCGTTCCACAGTTAAAAAAAATGAATAATTTGGTGGATAATATGCTGAATATCGGTCAAGAGTTGAGAGTACAATAGCATAAAAGAAAGTCAGAAGTTAGCGATTATTCGAGGTTGTTTAGAAAAGTGTGTCAAATTCAAATGATGATTTGATACACTTTCTAAAACGAAGCATAATCCATTTTAAAGCCGCATTTTATTCCTCTAAAATTACCTTAATTGCCTTTTCCAGTAGCTTATCACGACGATTTTGACGCCTTCAATCGTCGTATGAATCACAAAATGATACCGACACGTTGTGTTTTGTTCTGTCAGGATAATACAGACCGATTCAAATGATTGACTTGCTAAAAATAGTGGCTGATGTTAATTCAAATAATTTCACCACATTTTATATCGAAAACTAAATCAAAACCCAAATAACAAAAACTTAAAAAAACGATTTTCGAAATTATTCCCGATGTTTCGAGATAGGCTAATTATTAAATTTTTATTATTCAAAATATTGATAATCAATTATTTATAATAAATTTTGTTATAACAAATAGAAAATAAAATTTACCTTTGTGGCGATTTTTGTTAATTGATTAATTTGTTAATTGGTGGAAAATACTAATCCCTCCCGAGTCCTCGGGAGGAATAAATGACAAACTAATCGCTAATCACTAAAAAAGAATGACAATACTTTGTGTTTCAAGCTATTTTAAAGGTTCCAAATTTATGACTGCTGCCAAAGCAGAAGGAGCAACCGTTTATTTATTGACTTCTATAAGTTTGAAAGATGAACCGTGGCCAAGAGCAGCTATTGATGAGATGTTTTATGTGGAGGAAGAAAACGACCAAAACTGGAACATGGCGAATATTATCAAGGGGTTAGCGCATACGATACGCTCCAAAAAAGTGGATAGAATTGTAGCTTTAGACGATTTTGATGTAGAACGGGCGGCTCAGTTGCGAGAAGAGTTCAGAATCCCAGGTATGGGACAAACAACGGCTCGTTATTTCCGTGACAAATTGGCAATGCGGGTAAAAGCAGCAGAATCAGGTATCAAAGTACCTGCATTTTCGTCTTTATTCCATGATGCAGATATTCACGAATATACACAAAATGTACCAGCACCGTGGTTAGTCAAACCTCGCTCGGAAGCATCAGCAACTGGTATCAAAAAGATTCATTCGGCAGAAGAATTGTGGCAACATTTAGCTACTTTAGGCGATAGAAGACACGAGTATTTAGTAGAGAAATTTGAGCCAGGAGATGTGTATCACGTTGATGCTTTGTCGCAAGATGGTCAATTGATTTTCTCACGAGTGTCGCAATACTTGAACACCCCTTTTGAAGTGGCTCACGGAGGCGGTATTTTTCGTTCGCATATTTGCGAATTTGGTGGCGAAGATGACAAAGCCTTACAAGCGATGACAGCAGAAGTCATGTCTGCTTTCGGAATGGTTTTCAGCGCATCACACACGGAGTTTATTAAATCTCACTCGACGGGCGAATTTTACTTTTTAGAAACGTCCTCAAGAGTCGGTGGCGCTCATTTGGCGGAAATGGTAGAATATTCATCAGGAATTTCACTTTGGGCAGAATGGGCAAAATTAGAAATCGCACAATTTAAAGGCGAAACCTACGAATTGCCAACTGTGAAAGATGATTATGCAGGAATTGTAGTGTCTTTAATCCGTGATTATCGTGCCGATTATTCGTCATTCAACGATAGCGAAATTTGTTGGACAATGGAAAAAGATTATCATATTGGTATTATTATTAAGTCGGATAGTCGCCAACGTATTTTAGGATTATTAGACGGTTATGCAAAGCGAATTTTTGAAAGTTCACACGCTTCTGCACCTTCGCAATAGCTATTAAGGAATCGAAAGTTATTCAATAAAAAAAGTGAGCATTGAATACAAGGTCAAATGCTCACTATATTTTATAAAACACAAGATTGTTATCTTATCAGAATAACAGTCTTGTGTCTGTTTTTCCAAATATCGTATTTTCAAATGATAAAATCGTGAAGACGATCACAGAAGTAATAAAACCATTAATCAAAATCCCGTTTTTATTTTTTACTTTGGTTATAATTTATATCCCCGTGTCTCGGTTATCTAAATATGTAAATATAACGCATAAGTAATAGGAATGTTTATAATTAATTGATAATCAATATTATTTACTTTGTGGTAAACTTTAAATAATTCCATAACGAAATCATCAGAATTCGGTATTTTGAAGTTTCTGAGTATTTATCAATTTCCAAAATCCATAAATTCCGTGAAGTACAACAGCAAGAATAATTCCGATGACCAAAATATCTGAAATCCTGAAAAAAGCTAAAAATGCGAGCGACATCGGAATTGCTATAAATATCCATGCAACCAATCCAATTTTTTGACTTCTGGCAAGGCTTCCGAGTGTAATTGTTCCAAAAAAGACAATACTAAATAAAACGGCTAACTGCCCAAAATGCCATACTTGCTCGTTATTGATGTAAATCAAAAGTAATAAAAAAAGGAGTAACGAACCAACGACAATATACATATCGCTGATGCGAATTTTTGAAAATTCACCGTCTTTTTTCTCTCGAATATTAATCTTGAAATAATCAAAAATAGGGAGCATATTTGCCCAAAATGGGTTTTCTGGATTGACATTATTTGTAGTACCGTAACGAATGATTATATCATCTTTTTCGGGTTGAAATGTGCCAAAAAGTTTGTCCCAAAAAACGAAAGTTCCACCATGATTTTTATTAATATATTCTGGATTTTTGCCGTGATGCACTCGATGATGCGATGGCGTAATCAATATTTTTTCTAAAAAACCTGATTTATTGACAATCGCATTATGATTATAAAATTGTATAAAATAATGAAAAGCAGATACTAATACAAATTGCTCCAAACTTACGCCTAATAAAGCCAACACAACAAAGAACGGAAAAGAAGTCAGCGGCTGATACCAAGAGTTGCGAATGCCTAACGACAGATTGAAATGTTCGCCTTGATGATGAACGCTATGGATATTCCATAAAAAATGAAATTCATGGTGCATACGATGTGACCAATAATAGCAAAAATCCCAAGCGAAAACCGTGAAAATCCATTGTGCGATAATCGGTAATTCGGTGATTAAATCAAGCGACCAATTTGTTACCAGAAACTCATAAATGACCAAAATCGAGACCCTTGCCAGCCAAAGCATAATATGGCCAGAGTTGACATTGGCCACGATTTCTTTCCATGGCATTTTCTCGCCTTCGACTCTTGCTAAAAAAATACATTCTGCTACAATGAAAACGAGTAGCATAGTTGTTCCGAAGATTAGATTCATATTTTGTAATTATTAAATTATCATGATTTTTAGAAAAAATTGAGATTTTTAAATCCTTATATCCTAAGTTTAAACGATATTTTTTTGTATTTATTTACGTTTAATCAATTGCAATTCATCGTCGGTGAGCGGTTGATATTGATGGATGCTTTTATAATTTTTAGAAAAATCATCTTGTTGTTGTAGAAAATTTTGGTAGTTTTTATCAATAGATAACTCCAGCCAATAATGGATTTTTTCGGACTCATTTGATGGATATTTAACCATATTTTTAAAATCAATATCTAGTTTTTTCCAGTCACTTTTTTGATTAAAATAGGTTACATATTTGTGCCATTCGAGGAGCATTTCAATCGTTCTCTGCCTAATGTGTTGAGAGTGATTCGGAACCGTGCAAAAGTAGCTGTAAAGATTATTATTGAGACTTATTGTTGAGGCGATTGTTTTTTCTAAAGGTCGTTGAAGTAGTAAGTATTGAGCCTTTGGAAAAACAGTCGTTAAGCTGTCCAGACGTATCGGATGAATAGGATTTTTTGATAAAAAGTATTTTTGATTTTCTTTATTAAAAATGTATAAGTGTCTTTTTATCAATGATTTATAAAAATTTTGTTGACGAATCCTTTCTTTCAGATTATCTTTATTATCAGGGTAAACGAATTGATGAATTGTTTCTAACTCTGGAAAAATAAACATCAAATAAACGGATTTTAAATCGTATAAATATAATAATTCATCTTCTTCAAAAGCTCCTAAGCCCAAGTCATGAATACCTTTCATCCGTTTGAAAAACAGATTTTCTATAAAGTTTTGAATGGCTTTTGTTGGGAAAATTCGACTGATAAACAGCCAAAATTTCTTTTGAATAATAGAAGGTGCAAAAACCAGTTCCCATAATCGAAAAGCGGTAAAGGCCTGTTGATTATTTGCCAAAAGGTTTAATAAAAAAGAGGTGCCGCTTCTCGGTACACCAACGATAAAAACGGCTTTATCAATATTTTTTTGCTTAAAATCAGAATAGAAAATAGTGTCTAGCCATAAAAAAAATCTTGTAATTAGAATGTGAAGTAGCATCGAGGGGACAACGACTAAAATGATAAAAATGCGCTTTAAGGTTGGTCGTCTAAGGCTATTTTGTTGCCAAGAAAAAGCGTTGAATAAGAGTCGAATCATGTGTTATTGATAATAGATTTATTAGCAAATTATACGAAATTAAAAATTCTTAGGCTTTAGCGTTATAAATCTTTAACAAAATGACCAAAAACTATAAAATAATTGATGTTTTGAGCAGTGATTTTAGGCATTACTACGACGACTTTTGGCTCAAAGCCGTCAGAAATACAAATGGAAAAATCGAAGGTTTTAAAAATTAAGGATAAATTAAAACGAGAACAAAATCAGGAAAAGACAAAAATAAATCAAGTAAAAAACATAAAATCTTGTAGGTTTATAATCAGGCAGTTATGTTATTTTTTTGTCGAAATAAGTAGGCGAACGTCTTTGAAAATCTTCCTGCAGATTTTGTAAATACCCTTGTAAAGTAAGGCGATGACTTCTCTGAAAATCAGTTTGTAGATTCAACAAAATCTGCGAGAAAATATTTATTTCGCTTGAATTTTCTTATCTACTTCATCTATCCAGCGTTCATGTCGATTTTCATAATCCTGCCACATTGCTTCCTGTTCGCTTTCGCTTAACAATGAATTATCGCCATAAAATCCCTTTTGCTGACGTTGCCTAAAGGCTTCGTAAATTGTCACGGCACAAGCGACCGAAATATTCAACGATTTCACCATTCCAACTTGTGGAATTAAAAAGTTACCGCTGCAATATTCCAAACTTTCTTTAGAAACGCCCGAATGTTCATTTCCAAACAACAAAGCCACCGATTCGGTCAGGTCCAAACTATAAAAATCAACGGCATCTTCACTCAAATGCGTTGCATAAATCTTGTCATATTTCGCTTTCACGGCTTGCATACACTTATCGACATCATTATACAAATGCACATCGACCCATTTTCTCGCACCAGAAGAACTGCGTTTTCCGAGTTCTAAATTTTCCTTTTTAACATTGGTATATAAGACAAAAATCTCCGTGATACCAACCGAATCACAAGTCCGCAAAACGGCACTAATATTATGTGGATCATGGACATTTTCCAAAATAACCGTTAAATTTGGCTGTCGTGCCTTGATGACTTCTTTGAATCGTGCTTCTCGTTGTGGTGTCATTGTAGTCGATTTATTGATTTTTTTTAAATTTGGATTGCAAAGATAGAAAAATCGTTTGTTTGAAACATATTTGAAGCTTGAACACATTAAATTAAACGGTAGTGTTATACATGTGTACTTTTTGACGAGTGGTTTTTAACGAATTTACGTTTTCTTTTGCCTTGATGTAAAAGAAACAAAAAATCAAGGCTGGATTGATTTCTTAACGCTCCAAAATGATTGAAAACACTAAACAAAACAAACTCGCTTGGCTCAAACAGTGTTTTGTTTTTAACGTGTTTTCAACCATTTTTCCACTAAAATCAATTATGCCGTTTAAAAAGTGCACATTTGTAGCACTACCAATTAAACATTTATAAATGGCTCGAAAATTAAAATATATTATAAAATGTCCGTGTTGTGAAACTGTAATTAATGAAGATAAATTACAGAAAAGCATCGGACGAAATCCAAATATGTGGACTGGAAGATGGACTTCTTGGGCAACTTTTTTTGATTCCGATAATGAACATCTACTTTGGGCTTGTGATGATTGTATTGAATCTGGAAAAGCTATTCAGTCTGATTTTACCAAACAAAAATACTGTGATTATTTTCCACATTTGGCGTATTATGATAAGATAATTAACTGTGAAACTTGCCAACAAGATTTCCTATTCTCAAAAGAAGAGCAACAATATTGGTTTGAAAATCTGCAATTTTGGGTGCAAACCAAATGTATCAATTGTAAAAATTGTAGAAAGGAAAAGCGAGATAAAGCAACACTCAACACCGAATTATCGAACATTCTCAAGGATAAATCGAAAATGTCCGCAACAGACTTTGACCGAGTAATTGAAATCTATAACTTGATGGGAAAAGCAGAAAAAGCAAAGGAATATTTTACCTTAAAACGAAAATCGAAACGATGAAACAACTGTTGATAATACTTACCATTTATAGTTTTTTTAGTTGTGAGTTAGATTATAAGGGTGGTTATAAATATAATGAAGTCATGGGTAATGATTCTTTGAATATTGAAGAAGTGGATAGTTTTAGGATGGATAATTCAATAAAAGTTGGTCCAAGAATACCGGATAGTTTGGTGATTGAATAAGCTTTAATCATTTTAAAATCAAGAATTTAATTATGGAAAAAATAGAACCTATTTGGACAGTTGTCGGAAATATCGTTGAAAAACGGATTAACGGTCAAGATGGAAAAGAGTATTTCGGTACAAAATATTTTACACCAAACACAAAAGTATATATTATCTATCCTTATTCAAGTGGATTCAGCGTTGAAGTTATTGGAAGAGAAAGAAAAACAAAACATTTTATAAAAGTAATTTTGAATATTAAATACATATATAATTTTAGGGCTAAATTATGTTACAATCCAAATGTTATAAATAAAGTTAATCACCAATTTTTTGATAAAGAATCTTCGGAGAGTTTTGTTGAAGAGTTTCTACTTTGGCAAAAAAATTATTAAAAACAAAAAGTTACGTATTCAGCGTCAGAATCACGAATCACAAAAAATGGAAGAAATCAAAGGCTACATAGAACGCATCACTTTCCAAAATGCGGAAAACGGTTGGACAGTTGCTCGAATGAAAGTTCCTAAGAACTATGATTTGACAACGATAGTCGGCAATATGCCTTCGATTCAGGTCGGTGAAACGATACGTTGTAAAGGTTATTGGCACAATGATAAAAACTTTGGTTATCAGTTTCAAGTCAAGGATTATGAAGTCGAAACGCCTTCTTCGATTGCTGGTATTAAAAAGTATTTGGGTTCGGGGTTGGTCAAAGGAATCGGGAATGTGTTTGCGGATAGAATCGTGACTTATTTGGGCGAAGATACGTTGAATATTATTGACACAAACCCAGATAAGTTATTGGAAGTCAGCGGAATTGGTAAGAAACGGATTGAAAAAATAAAATCGTGTTGGGCAGAACAAAAAGCGGTTCGGGAAGTAATGATTTATTTGCAAAAGTTAGCGGTAAGCCCTGCTTATGCTCAAAAGATTTTTAAAAAATATGGTGACGAAAGTATTTTTAGAATCGAACAAAACCCTTACGATTTAGCCAAAGATATTTGGGGAATTGGCTTTAAAACAGCCGACAAAATTGCCCAAAATATGAAAATCGCTAAAGATTCGGATATTCGGATTGATGCAGGTGTGGAATATGTTTTATCTGAACTTTCCAGCAACGGACACACTTGTTTTCCTGTCGAAGACTTCACCGAAGAAGCCGCCAAACTCTTAGAATTCAAAGCCGAACAAGTGCAAAATCGCTTAGAAGAAATTGCTTTAGAAAATCGTGTGGTTCTCTCAAATTTGGTCGTTGATTCGTTTAACTCGCAACCCGAAACTCGAAACCCGGAACTCGTTCCTCATATTTGGTTGCAAACTTTTTATGTGTCTGAAGTTGGAATAGCGAAGGAACTCCGAAGATTAGAAAATGGCAAAACGGACTTTCGTCAAATTGATAACGAAAAGGCTGTAGAATGGGCAGAAAAACTAATGCACATTCAGTTAGCTGACAATCAAAAAATAGCTGTAAAAACAAGTTTTACCGAAAAAGTCCACATCATCACGGGCGGTCCGGGAACTGGAAAATCTACGATTACCAAAGTGATTTTGGCGGTGATGAAAACGCTAACGGACAAAATTCTGTTAGCTGCACCAACGGGAAGAGCGGCCAAACGCATGGCAGAAATTACCAAAATGGAAGCCAAAACTATTCACGCTTTACTCAAATTTGATTTTAAAATCAATGGGTTCACCCACAATCGAGAGAAGCCGTTGGATTGTGATTTGATTATTATTGACGAAGCGAGTATGTTAGATACGATTCTGATGTACAGTTTACTCAAGGCGATTCCGACGACTGCAAGAGTGATTTTTGTAGGCGACATTGACCAGTTGCCGAGTGTCGGTGCCGGGAATGTTTTGAATGATTTGATTCAGTCCAAAACCATTACGGTTACTCGCTTAACGGATATTTTTAGACAAGCCGTTTCCTCTAAAATTATCACCAATGCACACCGAGTAAACGCAGGGATTTTTCCTGATATTAATATAGAAAAAGACAG
>Ga0075467_10002019_pt1 | contig 16300 bp, 12 predicted proteins | sample DEB08_DNA_9_FD_75067 | JGI IMG/M metagenome (GOLD analysis project Ga0075467, IMG submission 75067) | Aqueous microbial communities from the Delaware River and Bay under freshwater to marine salinity gradient to study organic matter... | ecosystem: Environmental > Aquatic > Marine > Coastal ... | reverse complement strand
CCCGTTTTCTGTGGATAGGTATCTGAAAAGTGCAAGCCCCCGCTGACCGACCGCTTTTTGGCATCGTGTTGATGCTGGGGTTTTGCATGCTGATCCCGTTTTCGGATGCACTGGCGAAACTGCTTGGTGACGATTTCCCGCTGTGGCAGTTGATCGTCGTGCGGTTCGTCGCGCAGACGGCGCTGTTGCTGCCATTTGTGTTGGCCATGGGGACGCCGCTGTTTCCGTCGCGCCGTATCGTGGGGCTGACCTTGGTGCGCACGCTTTTGCAGATCATGGGCCTTGGCCTGATGTTCACCGCCCTCAGGTTCCTGCCTCTGGCCGATGCGGTCGCCATTGCGTTCGTCATGCCGTTCATCATGTTGCTTCTGGGCAAATACCTCCTGAAGGAAGAGGTTGGGCCCCGCCGCCTTGCCGCTTGTGCGGTCGGGTTTGCGGGCACGCTGATGGTGGTGCAACCCAGCTTTGCCGCCGTCGGCTGGCTGGCCATGCTGCCGCTTGGCGTTGCGGTTGTCTTCGCCTTTTTCATGCTGGTCACCCGGTCGATCGCCAAGGACATCTCCCCGATGGCCCTGCAGGCATCTTCGGGCCTTGTTGCGCTGCCGGTGCTGGCACTGCTGTGGTTTTTGCCGATCACGGGTGGCACACCGCCAATGGTCGGCTGGATGATGCCGGTGGGCGGGCAAACATGGCTGCTGGTGGCGCTTGGCGTTACCGGGGCTGCCGGTCACCTGTTCATGACCTGGAGCTTGCGTTTCGCCCCCGCCGCCACCTTGGCCCCGATGCAGTATCTCGAAATTCCGGTGGCGACCCTTGTGGGGTTCGCGATCTTTGGCGAATTGCCCAACGGGTTGGCCGCGTTCGGCATCGGCGTCACCATTGCCGCAGGTCTTTATATCGTCGCGCGGGAACGCAACCTGTCACGCGTGCCGGCTGCTCCGCCTGCCTGATCGCGTGTGCCAACCGCCATCAGGCCCGGTCAGGCGGGCAGCACGGCGGCCGCGCAACGGTTCGCGACCGGCTTGGTCGCGGTTCGTGCCGCCCGCAATCCGCGTCTTTACCCCGCTTGGCGGCGGGCCTATAACCCCGCCCATGATCGATATGCGCATCGCAACCGTCATTCGAATTACAACCCCGGCGTTCTGATGCCCCAGGCGCCGGAATAAGGTGTTTGATCTGCTCACACCGCCCCTGATCCATTCCTGAACACCCGATCCGAAGGACGCCCGATATGTGCGCCGAAACCACTGATTACAAATCAACTCTCAACCTGCCCCGCACCGATTTCCCGATGCGTGCGGGCCTTCCTCAACGCGAACCCGAATGGCTGGCGCGGTGGGAAAAGATGCGCATCTACGACCGCTTGCGCGCCAAGGATGCGGGGCGCGAACCCTTCACCTTGCACGATGGCCCTCCATACGCGAACGGGCACCTGCACATCGGGCACGCCCTGAACAAGATCCTCAAGGACATGGTTGTTCGCAGCCAGCAGATGATGGGCCGCGATGCGCGCTACATCCCCGGCTGGGACTGCCACGGCCTGCCCATCGAATGGAAGATCGAAGAGAAATATCGCCAGAAGGGCAAGGACAAGGATGCCGTGCCAGTGGTCGAGTTTCGGCAAGAATGCCGCGAGTTCGCCAAGGGTTGGATCGACATCCAGCGCGAAGAATTCAAACGGCTTGGCATCACCGGAACTTGGGATAACCCCTACCTTACGATGGATTTTCACGCCGAGCGCGTGATTGCCGAGGAATTCCAGAAATTCCTGATGAACGGCACGCTTTACCAAGGCTCGAAACCCGTCATGTGGTCCCCGGTTGAAAGGACCGCTCTGGCCGAGGCCGAGGTGGAATATCACGACAAGGAAAGCTTCACGATCTGGGTCAAGTTTCAGGTTGTCGGCACGGGTGATACGACTCTGGACAGCGCCAAGGTGGTGATCTGGACCACCACGCCATGGACCATCCCATCGAACAAGGCCGTCGTTTTTGGCGCCGACATCGCCTATGGCCTGTACGAAGTGACGGGGCGGCCCGAGGAATCCTGGGTCACCATTGGTGATCGCTACATCCTTGCCGATAATCTGGCGTCCGATGTCATGACCAGGGCGCGGCTTGATGACACGATGTATCGCCGTCTTTGTGACGTCACCCAAGACGATCTGGCCAAGATCACGCTGACGCACCCGCTGGCGAACGCCGAAGGCGCCAACGGTGAATGGGATGATATCCGCGATTTCCGCGCCGCCGATTTCGTCACTGACACCGAAGGTACCGGGTTCGTGCACTGTGCCCCCTCGCACGGTCTGGAGGAATACGAGCTGTACCGTGACCTCGGCATGCTGGAACAGGTCATCACCTATAACGTGGTCGAAGATGGCTCTTTCCGGACCGATCTGCCGTTCTTCGGGGGCAAGCACATCCTCAAACCGAGCGGCAAGGAAGGCGATGCAAATACCGCCGTCATCAACAAGCTGGCCGAGGTGGACGGATTGCTTGCGCGCGGCAAGATCAAGCACAGCTATCCGCACTCGTGGCGGTCCAAGGCGCCCGTGATCTATCGCAACACGCCGCAATGGTTTGCCGCGATCGACAAGCCGGTCGGCGACGGGCAGGACAAATTTGGCAAGACCATCCGCGAACGCGCGCTGACGGAAATCGACAACGTCACATGGACGCCCAAGACCGGGCGCAACCGCCTTTATTCGATGATCGAGGCGCGGCCCGATTGGGTCCTCTCACGCCAGCGTGCGTGGGGTGTGCCGCTGACCTGCTTCACGAAAAAGGGGGCCCTGCCGACGGACCCTGATTTCTTGCTCCGCAACACCGACGTCAACGTCCGCGTGCTTGTCGCGTTCGAGGCCGAAGGCGCCGATGCATGGTATAAGGACGGCGCGAAAGACCGGTTCCTGTCGGGTATCGTGAACCCCGATGACTATGATCAGGTGTTCGATATCCTCGATGTGTGGTTCGACAGCGGCTCGACCCACGCCTTCGTGCTGCGCGACCGCGAAGACGGCTCTGCCGATGGCATGGCCGACCTGTATCTTGAGGGCACGGACCAGCATCGCGGGTGGTTCCATTCCTCGCTGCTGCAGTCGTGTGGAACCAACGGGCGCGCGCCCTATCGCGGTGTGCTGACGCATGGCTTCACGCTGGATGAAAAGGGCATGAAGATGTCCAAATCGCTTGGCAACACGGTCGCGCCCGATGCGGTCGTCAAGCAATACGGTGCCGATATCCTGCGCCTTTGGGTGGCGCAGTCCGATTACACCGCAGATCTGCGGATCGGACCCGAGATCCTGAAAGGCGTGGCGGATGGCTATCGCCGCCTGCGCAATACGATGCGGTTCTTGCTTGGTTCGCTGGCCGACTTCACCGAAGCCGACCGGACAGACCCCGCCGACATGCCGGAACTGGAACAATGGGTTCTGCACCGCCTGTCCGAACTGGATCAGACCGTGCGCGACGGCTATGCAAAATACGACTTCCAAGGCGTATTCCAGGCGGTGTTCACCTTCGCCACGACCGATCTGTCGGCGTTCTATTTCGACATTCGCAAGGACGCGCTTTATTGCGATGGCGACACTGCGCGCCGTCGCGCCGCGCGCACGGTGCTTGATATCGTCTTCCACCGCCTGTCCACGTGGCTGGCCCCGGTGTTGGTCTTCACGATGGAGGAAGTGTGGCTGGAACGTTTCCCCGGTGATGACAGCTCCATCCACCTGACGGACATTCCCGTAACCCCGGTGGAATGGCGCAACGCCGCGCTGGCCGCCAAATGGGCATCGGTTCGCGCGGCCCGCCGCGTCGTCACCGCCGCCTTGGAGGTTCAGCGGACCGACAAGGTGATCGGCGCCAGTCTTGAAGCCGCACCCGTGGTCCATGTCGAAGACGCCGACATGCTGGCCGCCCTAAAGTCTGTGGCGTTCGAGGATATGACCATCACCTCGGCCGTGATCCTGACTGCAGATCCCGCCCCGTCCGAGGCATTTCGCCTGCCCGAGGTTCCCGGCATCGGCGTGGTTTTCGAAAAGGCCGAGGGCCAGAAATGCGGGCGCTGCTGGAAGATCCTTCCCGATATCGGCACCCACAGCCACCCGGACGTCTGCGCCCGGTGTGATGCCGCCCTGTCCTGATCTGCCTGTTCCTATGCGCCGGCCCCAATTTCTTGGGGTCGGTGCAAAACTGCACACCCACCTGCGCGTTGGGTTTGCCGGGCATCACGACTACTTAAGTAAGACCATGCAACACGGATTGAACGACAGATCATGACCGAAAACTACACACCCCCCGACGTCTGGACCTGGGACGAGGAGTCCGGCGGCACATGGGCCTCGACCAACCGGCCCATCGCCGGAGCGACCCATGAAAAAGAGCTTCCGGTCGGCAAACACCCGTTGCAGCTTTATTCGCAGGGCACGCCGAACGGCGTCAAGATCACCGTCATGCTGGAGGAGCTGTTGGCCGCAGGCCATGACGCCGAATATGATGCGTGGCTGATCCGTATCGGCAAAGGCGATCAATTCGGGTCCGGCTTTGTCGCCGCAAACCCCAATTCCAAGATCCCTGTCATGGTTGATCACTCGGGCGGCACACCGGTGCGGGTCTTCGAAAGCGGTGCGATCCTGATGCATCTGGCCGAAAAATTCGACGCGTTCCAAACGGCACCCGAACACCGCGCCGAAATGCTGAGCTGGCTTTTCTGGCAAATGGGCAGCGCGCCGTATCTGGGCGGCGGTTTCGGGCATTTCTACGCCTATGCGCCCTACCCGATGGAATACCCCATCAATCGCTTTGCCATGGAAACCAAGCGCCAGCTTGACGTGCTGGACAAACACCTCGCCGAAAACGAATGGATGGCGGGCGGCACCTACACGATTGCCGATATGGCGATCTGGCCGTGGTACGGAAACCTTGTGCTTGGCCGATCGTACAATGCCGCCACGTTCCTGTCGGTGCATGAATACAAGAACGTTCTGGAATGGGCCAAGCGCATCGACGCCCGCCCCGCAGTCCAACGCGGTCGCATGGTCAACCGCACAGCAGGCGAGCCGCACGAACAATTGCTGGAACGGCACGCGGCATCCGATTTCGATACCAAAACGCAGGATAAACTCAACCCGGGTGGATAGGCACACAGGCATCGACAGCTCGGTTGGCCCCCTGACCCTGACGGAACGGGACGGGGCGATCGTGGCTGTCACATGGGCCCGGTGCGCAGAAATCGCCGACACCACGGTTCTGATGCAGGCGGTGGCCGAACTGCGCGCCTATTTCGCGGGCGAATTGACGGCGTTCACCATGACGCTTCGCGTCGACGGGTCACCCTTTCAGCAAGACGTCTGCGCCGCCATTTCTGCAATTCCTTTTGGCGAAACCCGGACCTACGGCGAAATCGCCAAGGCGCTTGGCCAATCGGCCCAAGCCGTCGGCCGCGCCTGTGGGGCCAACCCCATCCCCATTCTCATCCCTTGCCACCGCGTCATGGGGGCAAAGGGACTGACCGGGTTTTCCGGCGCGGGTGGGGTCGAAACCAAGGTTGCGCTCTTGCGTCACGAAGGGGCCGCGTCCCTGCTGATCTGACGTGGCCGCGCCTTACTGCGACCTAGCCGGCCGCCACACCGCTCCAGCGGACGATTGCCGCGCCTGCCGTCATTTCACCCTCGGCCCGGTCAAACCGCAGATAGGCGATGCCCTTGCCATCGGCCTGCGTGTACAGCACGCCGGCCACCTTCTCGCCCGCGACGATCTCGGTGCCCACGGGCGCAGAGCCATCCACCGCGACCGTGACCAACCCCTTGCGCAGGACGGTCTTGTGCCGCATCCGTGCTGTCACCTCTTGCCCCACATAACATCCCTTGCGGTGGTTCACCCCGCCAAGCCGGTCAAACCCCACCTCAAGGATGAAGGTCTCGTTCGGGATCAACTCGATCCCGGTCTCGGGCACGCAATGGGCCACACGCAGGGCGTCCCATCCGGGCACCTCACCCGTCAACCCATAGCCCCGCCAGCCAAGTGCCGGGTGGCGCGGATCGGCAAAGGCACCATCGGGGATATCGCCCAATCCCTGACCCACCGACAGGCCGCTGTCTTCAATCGTGACGTCCGCCCGCAGGCGGTACATCATCAGCCTTTGGGCCAGCGACGGGGCAATCTCCGCCTTCACATCCAGCAAGATGTCCGCGCCCCGGTTCAGCAAGAAGAAATCCGCCAGATACTTGCCCTGCGGCGTCAGCAACGCGGAATAAACCAACCCGTCACCCGGCGCGACGATGTCTCGCGTCACCAAGCCATGCAAGAACTCTTCCCGATCCGCGCCGCCAATTCGCAAAACTGCCCGGTTTTCCATCATATCACCGCTCCTGATCTCTCATCACACACCTAATCATCGTCGCGCGATTGACCATCCCCCATCGGCGTTTTAGGCATTCCGGGTCCGCGTGAAAGGAACCTCGCACATGACCCTTGCCAATGGCCGCCATTACCTTGCTATTCCCGGTCCGTCGGTCATGCCCGACCGCGTTTTGCAGGCCATGCACCGCCCCGCCCCAAACATCTACAAGGGCGAACTGGTCGAAATGGTCGAAAGCATCGTTCCCGACCTCAAGACGATTGCCCGCACACAGCATCACGTGGCGATGTATATCTCCAACGGCCACGGCGCGTGGGAGGCGGCATTGGTTAACACGCTGTCGCGCGGTGACACGATCTTGATCCTTGGCACCGGGCGGTTCTGTCTGGGCTGGGGCGAAATGGCGGCGGCCATGGGCATCGATTGCCAGATCATCGATTTTGGCCCGCAATCCGATATCGACATGGCCCGCGTCGCCGAGGCGCTGACCGCCGACACCGCCCACACCATCAAGGCCGTGCTGGCGGTGCAGGTCGATACCGCGTCTTCGGTCAAGAACAACATCAAGGCACTGCGCACCACGCTGGACGACACGAACCACCCCGCGATGCTGTTTTCCGACAACATCGCCTGCCTCGGCGTCGATGAATTCCACATGGACGACTGGGGCGTCGATCTGATGGTGACGGGCAGCCAGAAGGGGCTGATGACACCGCCGGGCATGGCGTTCGTGTTTTTCAACGACAAGGCAGACCGTGCCCGCGATACCGCCGGGCTTGTCACCCCCTACTGGGACTGGCGTCCACGGTCCAACCCGACAGAATTCTACCGCTATTTCAATGGCACCGCCCCCACCCACCATCTTTACGGTCTGCGCACGGCGCTTGACATGATCGTCAAGGAAGAAGGCGTGGAAGCCGTCTGGCACCGTCACAGCGTGCTGGCCCGCGCCATCTGGGCCGCGATCGATACGTGGGGCAACGGCGGGCCGGTTCGCGCCAACATCGCCGATCATGCAAAGCGCAGCAACGCGGTCACAACAGTCAACATGGGCGAAGGCAACGGCCAGAAAATGCGTGACTGGATGACCGACACCGCTGGCGTGACGCTTGGCATCCCGCTTGGCGGGCTTGCCGCCACACCCGAAGCCGCCTCGGCCTTTCTGCGCATCGGGCACATGGGGCACATCAATGCCCATATGGCGCTTGGCGTTGTTGCAAGCCTTCAGGCCGGGATGGCCGCGCTGCAGATCCCGCATGATCCCAGTGGCTTGCAGGCCGCGACCGAGGTGATTGCGCAGGGCTGATCCCGCCGTCTCAATACCCGCGTTCGGCCAACCACGCGCGCATGAAGGCGATCTCTTGTTCCTGTGCCGCAATCACGGCACTGGCCAAGTCGCGCACGGCGGGGTCTGTGCCGTGTTCCAGCACAACGCGTGCCATTGCCACGGCCCCCTCGTGATGCGGGATCATGCCGCGCATGAAATCCACATCGACATCGCCGGTGAATTCGATGGCCATGTCGGCATGCATCTGGTCCATCGCGGTCACATAGGCCATTTCCGCATCGGTCTGACCGGCCATGTTATGACCGCCATGATCGACGGTTTGGGCGGTGGCAGAGGCCACCGCAAAGGTCATCAAAACAGGGGCAAGGATAAGACGCATCATTCGCGTGCCTTTGAGCAGTGGGTGGTTGTCGGATGCACGTCGCAAGCTTCCCGCGGGGGAACGCAAATCACCTTAGCGTGACGCGTCGGCCAGTGCCTTGGGCAACGCCCGCGCAAAGGCATCAAGGTCGGCATCGGTGCCACATGACACGCGGATGCAGCGATCTTGCGGCGCGGTGAACGGCATCCGCACAAAGATGCCTTGCGCCACCAGCGACGCCACGACGGCGCGGGCAAACGCACCCTCCGAACCGCAATCGATGGTCACGAAATTCGTGGCAGATGGCAGCGGCGTCAGCCCGTTGTCGCGCGCGATCCGGCCAATGGTGTCGCGCGCGGCGGTGATCTTCGTGATGGTTTCCGCCAGATAATCCTGATCCGCCAAAGCGGCCAGAGCGGCCGACTGTGCCACCCGCCCCATGCCGAAATGATTGCGGATCTTGTTGAAGGCCGTGATGAAATCCGGGGCTGCCAAGCCATATCCAACGCGCATGCCTGCCAGCCCGTAAGCCTTTGAAAATGTGCGGAAACGGATAACGCGCGGGTGGGTCAGATCAAGCGGTGGAATGGTGCCCTCAGGGGCCGTATCGGCATAGGCTTCGTCCAATGCCAGCACGCAACCATCGGGCAAGCGGTCGATCATGCGCTGCACCGTGGCCGCGTCATGCCAACTGCCCATCGGGTTGTCGGGGTTTGCGAAATAGACCAGTTTGGCATCGACCGCGATCGCTTTGGCGATCAACGTGTCAGGGTCTTCGCGGTCGCCCACATAAGGCACCTTGTGCAGCACCCCGCCAAACCCTGCGACGTGGTAGTTGAACGTGGGGTAGGCGCCGTCGGACGTGACGACCGCGTCATCGGGGCCAATCAGCAGGCGCACCAGATAACCCAACAACCCGTCGATCCCTTCACCCACAACGATATTTTCGGGCGCGATGCGGTGGTGCGTGGCCAATGCCGCGCGCAAATCATGCACTTCGGGGTCGCCATACATCCATGCGTCGGGTGCGGCCCCGGCGATTGCGGCAACGACGCGCGGCGATGGGCCGAACACGCTTTCATTCGCCCCAAGACGCGCCGTGAAACCCGCGCCGCGCGCGCGCTCCTGTGTTTCGGGGCCCACGAACGGGACGGCTGCGGGCAGGGTTTGCACAAGCGGGGTGTAGCGTGGTTTGGTCATGGAGTGCAGGAAAAGCCGAAACCGGCAGCCGCCGCAAGGGGCATGTTAACGAACAAGAAAGGTTACAAAAAATCGCGGATTGCCGAATCTTTGTAACCTATTTCCCGGCCATCTTGCACAGACACCCCGCCATTGGGCGCGTCTTGCGGTCGACCACATGCCGCACGCGACAGCGCCCGGTTGGGATTTGGGCGGGGCCGCGTGACATCGGCCAGCCCCTTTGGTCATAGGACCAAGAGACTGCCGATGATGACCACGCCGGGAAACCGGGGTGCCCCGACTCCGTTCAGCCGATTTCGGCCAGACGCGCCATGGCTTGCTTGATCTTGCCCTCTTCCTCTTCGCGGGCGGCAAGGTTGGCGCGGGTTTCCTCCACCACATCCTCGGGCGCGCTTTCGGCGAATTTGGGGTTGTTCAACCGGCCGCGCAATCCGCCCAATTCCTTGGAAAGTTTCTCCAAAACCTTGGTCAGACGGGCTTTTTCCTCGGCCACGTCGATCAGATCGGCAATGGGCAGCCCAAACGTGCCGCCCTCAACCGCGATCGTCACGGCCCCCTTGGGCAGGGCAGTGACAACATCCAACCGCGCCACCCGCGAAAGGCGTTGGATCATTGCGGCGTTATTCTCCCATGCGGCCTTCCCCTTGGCATCCAGTTGCAGTTGCAGAAGCTGCACCTTGAGCCCCGCAGGCACGTGCATCTGGGCGCGCACCGACCGGATTTCTTCGATCAACGCGATCACCCACGACATTTCCGCATCAGCATCGGCGTGGGTCAAGGCGGCACCGTATTGTGGCCAATCGCCATGCACCAACATCTTGTCGCGCGGGGCAATTTCGGCCCACAATTCCTCGGTGATGAAGGGCATCGTGGGGTGCAGCAGGATCAGGCACTGGTCGATGACCCAAGCCATGGTGGCGCGGGTTTCCGCGATGACCGCATCGTCACCGGACGCAAACAGCGGCTTGGCAAATTCCAGATACCAGTCGCAAACACGGCCCCAGACAAAGGCGTATAGCCCGTTGGCGGCATCGTTGAAGCGATAGTTATCAAGGGCTTCGTCGTGGGCCACCCGCGCGCGTGCGGTTTCGCCGACGATCCATTGGTTCACCGTTTGGGTCACGGTTGCCGGGTCGAACCCGGGAACCGGTCGGCATTCGTTCATTTCCGCAAAACGCGCTGCGTTCCACAGTTTGGTGCCAAAATTGCGGTAACCCGCGATGCGGTCCTTGGACAGTTTCAGATCACGGCCCATGGCGGCCATCGACGTCAGCGTGAAGCGCAGCGCATCGGCGCCGAATTCGTCGATCAGTTCCAGCGGGTCCAGCACGTTGCCGATGGATTTCGACATCTTGCGCCCTTTCTCGTCGCGGACGAGGGCGTGAACGTAGACATCCTTGAACGGCACTTCATCAACGACGGCCAACTGCATCATCATCATCCGGGCGACCCAGAAAAAGATGATGTCAAAGCCGGACACAAGGACCGATGTGGGAAAGTATTTTTCCAGTTCCGGCGTCTGTTCCGGCCAGCCAAGCGTGCCGATGGGCCAAAGCCCGGACGAGAACCACGTGTCGAGAACATCGGCGTCGCGCCAGACCGGGTAGACCAGATGCGTCGGATCCTGACTGACGGTGTAATCGGAAAGGCTGGCCGCCAGCATATGGGCGGCCTCGTCGCGATTCTCCACCTCGACCACGCGGGCGATGTTCAGGGGTGTGGGCAGGCCCGCGAGGACGTCGGTGAACTGCGATGCGACCGCGTCGAAATCGGCGGCGGCATGGTGCCGTTCGTCGCCCTTGAGCAGCGTTTGCGCATCGAGAATCCGCACCATCTCGACCTCATCGAGCGCGTTATCCCCTTCGTCGTCGGTAAACCCATGGTTTCCAAGGTCGAACCCGTACCAAACCGGAATCTGGTGTCCCCACCACAGTTGCCGCGAGATGCACCATGGCTCGATGTTCTCAAGCCAGTTGAAATACACCTTGCGGTGCTGTTCGGGCATGATGTTGGTGCGACCATCGCGCACGGCGTCCAGTGCCGGGCCGACGATCTTGGAGGTATCGACGAACCACTGATCGGTCAGCATCGGTTCGATCACGACCTTGGAGCGGTCACCGAACGGCTGGGTGATCGTCTTGGCCTCGACCAGCGGAACGGCGGCTGGCTGTTCTTCGGCCTCCGCTTCATCGGTCTTTTTCTTCGGGGCTTTTCCCAGACGCGGATCGTCGGGGGTGGTCATCACGGCAAGGCCCTCGGTCGTGATCTCTTCGACCACGCGGGCGCGGGCTTCAAACCGGTCCAGTCCGCGCAAATGATCGGGGACAAGGTTGAGGGCGTCGGCCTCGGTCTCGGACAGGTCACGTTCACCGTTGGCGACGGCCTGCGCAAGTGCCGCGGCCTCGGCGTAGGGGGCACCGTCGGCACGCAAGTGGGCCTTGGTATCCATCAGGCGGTAGCAGGGGATATTGCCACGCTTGGCCACGCCATAGTCGTTGAAATCGTGCGCGCCGGTGATTTTCACCGCACCCGAGCCGAAATTCATATCGGGATATTCATCGGTAATGATGGGAATCAGGCGGCGGTGTTCCTTGGGGCCAACAGGAATTTCGCACAGCAGGCCCACGATGGGGGCATAACGGGCATCGTCGGGATGCACGGCAACCGCACCGTCACCCAGCATGGTTTCGGGCCGGGTGGTGGCGATGGCGATGTAATCGCGCGTCTCGCGGAGCGTCACGTTGCCGTCCGCGTCCTTTTCGACATATTCGTAGGTCGCGCCGTCAGCCAACGGGTATTTGAAATGCCACATATGGCCGGGTTGGTCGGTATTCTCGACCTCCAGATCTGAAATCGCGGTTTCGAAATGCGGGTCCCAGTTCACCAGACGTTTGCCGCGATAGATATAGCCCTTGGCATACATCTCGACGAAAACCTTGATGACGGCGGCGTGGAAGTTCGGGCCGTTGTCGGGTTCGGGGTCACCGGGTGCGCCGCGCATGGTGAACGCCTCACGCGACCAATCGCACGATGCGCCAAGACGCTTGAGTTGTTCGCGGATGGTGCCACCGGAATGGGCTTTCCAGTCCCAAACGTGGCTCAGGAATTCCTCGCGGCTCATGTCACGACGGGATTTGCCCTGTTTCGCCAACCCGCGTTCCACGACCATCTGCGTCGCAATGCCTGCGTGGTCGGTGCCGGGTTGCCACAGTGTGTCGAACCCCTGCATGCGTTTCCAGCGGGTCAGGATGTCTTGCAGGGTGTTGTTGAAGGCATGGCCCACGTGCAGCACGCCGGTCACGTTCGGTGGCGGGATCACGATGGAAAACGCCGGCTTGCCCGGTTTCGCATTGGCGCCGGCCTTGAAGGCCCCGGCCTGGTCCCAGGCCTTGATGATCCGGGCCTCGGCCTCGGTTGCATTGAAACTCTTGTCCATGGTCCTGCCTTGCGGGTGTCAGATGGTCAGGGGGTGACTTAGCCGCTGGGCGGCGGAAGGCCAAGGGGGTTGGCGGGATCAGGTCGCAGGCAACGCCCGCATCCGCGGCAACAGCAGCACCGGGATAATCAAGACCATCACCGCCCCCAGCCCGAACGCGACGCGCAGGCCGAATGCCTCGGACATCAGACCCATCAGCGGCGGGCCGATGAAAAACCCGAAATAGCCGATCATCGCGGCACGGGACACGGCCAGCGTGCGGCGCGACGGGTCTGCGCCCTGCCCCGCCAGCGCCAGCGCCATGGGCGCCACGATGGACACCCCCGCACCCAACAGGCCAAAGCCGACATAGGCAATAAGCGGCGTCGGCGCGACCGCAGCGATCAGAAGGCCAAGGGCGGCAATCACCGACGCCCACCTGAGGATCGTCATTTCAGAGCCGCGCACGGTGACCAGATGGCCCAGCAACCGCCCCACCCCCATGGTCAGGCCCAGCATCGCGGGGCCAAGCGCTCCCTCGGCGGCCCCCCCGTTCAGGGTGCGTTCGACATGCAGGGCAGACCACCCCTCGGTCGCGTTTTCCACGAAGAACCCGATCAGCACTACAAGACCAGCCAGCCACGCATGCCGTCCGATGGCCCCGCGACTGGCCTGCGGCGCGCGCCCATCGACTTCGGGTATGCGGCGCGAATAGGTCAGCGTGATGATCAAAAGCACGACAAGACCGACCGCCGCGAACCATTGCGATGGGCCGATCCCGTTTTCGCGCGCGATGCCGGTCAGCACGGCGGCCAGCGCATAGGCAAAGGAATAACAGGCGTGGTTCAGGTTCATCAGCGACAGGTCGTGATGCGCTTCCAGCTTGGCGATGCGCGCGTTACCCAGAATATCCAGCATCCCCGTGGCCATGCCGATCCCGACAAGGATGATCCCAAAGCCAATGACCGACGTCATCGCGCCCAGTGGCAAGATGATGACCACCATCGCAAGACCCGCGACCGTGATGGCAAGGCGCGGTGCCCGCGCATCGGCACGCGGGGCCAACGCCATGGCCAGCAACGCCCCCGTCGCCGCCGTCAGCAACATCACCCCAAGCTGCGCATCACCCACGCCCAAGTCAGCCTTGATCTGCGGCAGCATCGCGGCGAATGCGCCCCAGAACACCCCGATGGCCGCCAAGGCCGCCAACGGCGACCTGCTGACCTTGATATCACGGTACAAATCCATGACATGGCGCTAGACCGATCACGGGGCACCGGCAAGGATATTTCCGCCGGGATCCGGGGTGAATTGGGGCTTTCCACAAAGGGGATTCGCCGCTATACGCACCGCTTCACGCGGCCCGACACCCTTGGAGGCAGCCGCACATTTATTGATGGAGAATAGCAATGGCTGGTGAAGTTCCAGACTTTATCGCTGAGGCACGGACGGGGACAGGCAAGGGGGCCGCTCGTCAAACACGCCGCAATGGCAAAGTGCCCGGTATCGTTTATGGTGGTGGTGTTGATCCGCTGCCGATCGAGATCCCCTTTAACGTCCTGCTCAAGCAGTTGAAGGCCGGTCGGTTCTTGTCGACCCTGTTCAACCTCAAGGTCGAAGGCCAGGACGATGTGCGCGTGATCTGCCGCTCGGTGCAGCGTCATGTGGTCAAGGATCTGCCCACCCACGTCGATTTCATGCGTCTGCGCCGCACCAGCCGGATCAACCTTTTCATCCCCGTTGAAGTCATCAACGAGGACAAGGCACCCGGTCTGAAAAAGGGCGGCGTGCTGACGATGGTCCGCCCCGAAGTCGAACTGATGGTGACAGCCGGTGATATCCCCGAAAAGTTGATCGTCGACCTTGAAGGCCTGAACATCGGTGACACCATCACCATCAGCGCCATCACCCTGCCCGCAGGCACCAAGCCAACGATCGACCGCGACTTCGTGATCGCCAACCTGACCGCGCCGTCCGGCCTTGTCAGCGCAACGGCTGCCGAAGAAGCGGAAGAGGCCGACGAGGCCACCGAGGATTGATCCTGTTTCAGCGGGATTAACCGATAACGGGCGCGGCGGGGAAACCTGCCGCGCCTTTTTCGTTCAGTCATCGTCTTGGTTCAATCATCGTCATCCGCGAAAATGGCCGCGTCGTCGATCTCGTCCGCGCCCCAGACCTTGCGAAAGCCAAGGATCTTCCCGCGCGACACGACCGGGTCATAGGTCATGTCCATCGCCGACATGAAATCGACGATCTTCTTGATCGTGCGGGGGCCATATTTCTTGGGGTGCAGCTCCAGCACGCAGAACCGCAGCGGACATTTCCAGAGACGATCGAACAGATTTTCTTCGGCGCCTTCCACATCCATCATCACGACATGGGGGCGGTGTGCACGGATCAGATCGTAAATCGGCAAGAGTGGCACATCGACCAGCCTGCCACCGCGCCCCCCAAGGCTGGAGCCGGTGAAGCCCGCGGCAATGTGGAACGGGGCGGTCGCACCTTCCTCGACGGGGCCGGACACGGCACCGTGCATCACGGTAACGCCGACATAGCCGTTACGGGCAAGGTTGGCTTCGATCACCGGGATCAGATCGGGGTTCGCCTCCACGCTGAGAACATTTTCGGCCCCGGCCTTCTGCGCGCAAAGGGCGGTGACATAGCCAAGCCCGGCCCCCAGTTCCAGCACCCTGAAACCGGGGCGCACGCAGCGGTCCGCCGATCGCGCTTCATCGGCTTCATAGGTTCCATCATAGAGTTTTTCGAGGATACCGGGCGTCGCAAGACCGGACGGCACCGACAGTTCGATCCCGTTGAGGTGAAAGATGTTCATGGTTGCCGGGCTTGGTCGGATTTGAGACTGCATCCGCGCGGATTAGCCGGGCAGTTGGGCGAATTTACGGCGGCCATCAGAGCACTGATCACGCGAGCCTTACCCCCAGATCATCGTCACCCATGGCTATCAGGGTCTTGCCTGCCGACATGTTGGCCGCATAGGCGGAGGGGGCATCAATTGCGTCGGCCAATGGCACAATACGCGCCACCTTGCTTTCCGCGAACCCTCCGGCCAGCGCCTTGGTCGCTTCGCGCACGCTCAGCATCATCAGGGGCAAGGGTTTGCGGGGCAGCCATTTCGACAACCAGAAGCCTTCGATCCGCGCCTCCTTGAAAATCATCGTCCCGGTGTGCAGGGCGATGGGTTTTTCCGCCAGACCGCCATAGACCAATACCTCGCAGCCGGGGCGGAGCGCCTCCAGAAGGCGAAATGTCATCTGCCCGCCCACCGCATCGAACGCCATCCGACAGCGCAGTGTCTTGCACAAGGCCGCCAGTTCCGCATCGAAACCGGGCGCGGTTTCATTCAGGACATAGGCCGCGCCTTCGGCCTTCAACGCGGCGAACTGTTCGGGTTTTCGGACGATATTGATGATCTTGACCCCCTTTTGCTTGCCGCGTTTGCGGATCATCCGGCCCAATTGCCCACCCGCTGCCGTCGAAACCGCCGCCCAGTGGCCGCGTTTGCGCGCCTCGGCGATCAGCGCGATGGCCGTCAGGGGGTTTACGGCGGACATCGCACCGGCACCCAGCGACACGTTTTTCGGCAAGGGCACGCAGTGGACGGCAGGCACGGTGATATACTCGGCCCACATACCACCGCCGGCACCGGCGCACGCCACCT
>Ga0075467_10002016_pt1 | contig 16325 bp, 16 predicted proteins | sample DEB08_DNA_9_FD_75067 | JGI IMG/M metagenome (GOLD analysis project Ga0075467, IMG submission 75067) | Aqueous microbial communities from the Delaware River and Bay under freshwater to marine salinity gradient to study organic matter... | ecosystem: Environmental > Aquatic > Marine > Coastal ... | reverse complement strand
TTTGCGCGGCACGTGTCATAGGCTGGCGAAATGCTTCCGCAATCAGGGGAGCGGCAGCAACCGCGCCTAACGCGACCCATCCGATTAAACTCATGCGCCCCTCATAGCCGGTTTGGCCCCTCAAGTGTCGCCCGCCGCCGCGCGGCCGCTTCACGCCAGATCAGCACCATCCCCGCGATCAGGATCAAAGCGATACCGCATAAGGCCGCTCCATCCGGAATTTCTGCAAACAATACGATCCCAAAAACCACCGAAAGAGGCAGCGCAATATATTCAAACGGCGCGACCAAGGCCGCTTCCGAGCGGCGATAGGCCTGCGATATCATATAGCCACCGACAGAAGTCACCACGCCTGAAAACACCATCAACGACAGATCAAACGCCGCTGGCCACTCCCATGCGCGGAACAAAAACACCGCTGACGGATGGTCAAACACGTTGAATTCGCCGTGCCCAAGCACCAGTCCGGCGGTGGTCGACACCATCAGGAATGTGCCCTGAATATAAAAGACCATCGCCGTCGCGTTTTCGGTTCCGCCAATGCGCCGCGTCAGGATGTGTAGGAACGCATAGCCCACCGCCGCCAGCAGCGGCAAAAGCGAGGCAATCTGAAACGCGCTCGTTCCCGGACGGACCACGATCAAGACACCGACCAGCCCAAGCAGGATCGCCGCCCAGCGGCGTGGTCCGACGTATTCGCCGAGGAAAACCACCGAAAAGACCGAGATCAAAAGCGGGCTCACAAAGAAGATCGCCACGGCATCAGCAAGGGGCAGGGCCGCCAGTGCCAGAAAAAAGCAGAAGTTCGCAAAGACGACGCAAAGCCCGCGCAATAGGTGTGTTTTTAGTTTGTGAGTCTTTAGCATCGCCATAGTTCCGGTGAGAGGCACCAAAACGGCCAGCACAAACAAAAGCCCCACGGTCGAACGCAGGAACATCACCTGATACAACGGATAATCCCCGGACAGGAACTTAATTATCACGTCATTCACTGAAAACGCCGTGACAGCGGCAAGCGCCCAATAGGCGCCAGTGAAGGTTGTCCGTTCTGCGTCGGTCAATGACATATCAAACCAGAAATAAGGAGCGCGACGCACGTTATCGCAGGGCATGCTCCAGTGCGTCGAGAAAACGCGACCGATCTGCCTTTGTAAAGCCTTTGCCGCCGCCTTGGCGGAACGGATCCGCGGCGCGCAGATCAGCCGCAAGATCGCGCATCGCCAGTGCATTTCCGACATTGGTAGCGGTCAACCGCTCGCCATTGGGCTTTAAGACAAGCGCACCCGCTTCAACCGCGCGCGCGGCCAAGGGAATGTCGCTGGTAATCACCACATCTCCGGGGCCCACTCGCTCAGCGATCCAGATGTCAGCAACATCCGGGCCATCTGCGACATAAACCATCTCAACCAATGGATTGGTGGAAGGGCGAAGCCCGCCATTGGCGACCATCTTCACTTCGACCTTGCGCCGCGTCGCTACCGCTTCAACTTGGGCTTTGACCGGGCAGGCGTCTGCATCGACGTAAATTATCGCCAAAGTGCTTCCCCATGAAACGCAAGGTGTTCCTCCATGAAGGTCGACACAAAGAAATACGAGTGATCATAACCCTTTTGCATCCGCACCGTGGCTTCCGTGCGGCGCCGCATCAACGCTTCGGCCAGGCATTCGGTCTTCAACAAATGACCAAACTGATCGTCTGTTCCCGTATCAATCAGCACTGGCAGGCCGTCAAAAGCACCGCCTTCGGCAAGCTTTGTCGCATCATGCGCAGCCCCCGCCTCGACGCTACCAAGATAGGCTTCAAACTGCTTTTTGCCCCAATCGCTCACGGTTGGATTGCAGATAGGAGAGAACGCCGACACAGATCGGAATCTTCCTGGCGACTTCGCCGCAAGCGTCAACGCACCGTGGCCACCCATTGAATGGCCTGTGATTGCCTGACGGTCGCGGTCCAGCGGAAATGCGTCGAATATCAGCGCCGGCAAATCCTCAAGCACATAGGTCTGCATGCTAAAATGTGAGGCCCAAGGCGCTTCGGTAGCATCGATGTAAAACCCGGCACCCTGTCCGAGATCATAATCGTCATGATTGGCGACATCTTCACCGCGCGGTGACGTGTCCGGAAATACAATCGCCACTCCGTGCTCGGCCGCCCAAGCCTGCGCCCCAGACTTCACCATCGCGTTCTCGTGGGTGCAAGTCAGACCGGACAGATACCAAAGGACCGGTACCGGCCTATCGGCTGCCTCCTCTGGCACAAACAACCCAAAAGTCATTGTGCCGGTCGTTGCACGTGACGTATGAGAATAGACCCCCTGCACACCGCCAAAACACCGATTTTCAGACAGCGTTTCCATCATATCCATCCTTCCTTTAGCTTGCGCTGATCCAAGCAATCACCGCCGACACCGTCACAATTGAGGCCGCCGTCGAAATCAGGATCGAAGCCGACACCCGCGTTGGCGCAACGCCATAATGCTGCGCCAGAATATAGACATTGCCCGCCACCGGAAGGGCGGCCGCGGCGATCATCACACCCGCTGCATAGGGATCAACCGGCCAGATAAACAACGCCGCGATTGCCACAGCACCCGGATGGAGCACCAGTTTAGCAAACGACAGCCACCCCGCCACCGACAAGCGTTCGGCCGACTTGCTTGCCAGGCTCGCACCGATTGCGAAAAGAGCGCCGGGGGTTGCTGCCGCACCAAGCAAAGTCAGAAACTCGCCCACCGGGGCCGGGATCGGAATGCTAAGTGCCGACCAAAGCAACCCAAGCGTGATCGAAACGATCATCGGGTTTTTCAACAGACCCAACGCCACAGTGCGCAGGACACCGATTGACATACGCCCATCTCTCGATCCGGTTATCAGGATCACAATCAGGCTACCAAAGAAGATCAGATCGACCGCTAAGACCAGAATAACCGGCCCGACGGCCTCGGCCCCAAGCAACAACGTTAGCATTGGCACGCCTAAGAAACCAACGTTGCCAATGACCCCGCACTGCGCCTCGAAAGCCGCCTCTGCGACGGGGCGCTTTCGGATCACTGCCACGAAAGTGACCAGCAAATAGACCAGCAAAGAGGCCGACAAATAAGCGGTGACGAAGGTCCAGTCGATAATCTCGGCAATTGACAGATTCGCAGTAAAGCCAAAAAGCATGGCCGAAAGCGCGAAATAGAACACGAATTTCGTCAGATAGGCCGTCGCCTCTTCGGTGAAAAAACGCGTGCGGCCACTTGCGTAGCCAAGCGCGATAATTGCGAAAAACGGCAATGTTTTTAGAAAGATATCCCACATATTACCGCCGCGTAGCACGTTGAGTAGATCGGCTCAAAGCGAAACGCCAGGGCGGGGCGAAAAAAAAGACCGGGCGCAAAGCCCGGCCAGTCTAACAGGGAGGTAAACTACAGTGGCAAAGCCACCTCGTTCAAGAAGGACTTAGGCACCCAAAGCGCCCCAATCAAGAATTTTCTGACCATTTGGTAAGCAAACCGGCTATGCAGTAGGCGCATGGCAAACAATCACGCGTCGTGCTGAAGCGCTGCGGCCTTGATGCGTTTGCGTTGTGCGATGATCTCTTCCGTCACAAAGTCACGAAACGCCGCGATCCGGCGTGACTGCCGCAATTCTTCAGGATAGGCCAGAAACACAGGGATTTCATTGCTTTCCACTTCGGGCAGAACGCGTTGAGCATCCTGAATATCTTCCACCACATAATCCGGCAGAATGCCTATGCCCAGATTTGACCGCATCGCCTGCAACACGCCAAAATAGTTGTTCACGGTCAGCCGCGAAGTGACATCATGGGTCAACAACTCTTTCACAAGACTTGCGCCCGCAATCACTTGCGTCGCTTGCGTGTTGAGATAAATCAGTCGGTGTTTTTTCAGATCATCCAGCGTCTCCGGCACGCCTCGGCGCGCAAGATACTCAGGCGTCGCATAAAGCCGCATATGAACGGTCATCAATCTACGACGGATCAGGTCGGCCTGGCTTGGCTCTTTCATCCGTATAGCCACATCTGCCTCTCGCATAGGCAAATCCAGCACGCGCTCGTCCAACATCAGGTCGATATTCAGCTCTGGGTACTTGTCATAAAGTTTGGACAGTCGCGGCGCCAACCAAAGCGAGCCGAACCCGATCGTTGTCGTAACCCGTAATTCGCCGAAGACTTCTTCCTCGCTGTCGCGGATGCGGGCTTCGGCCGTGTCCAGGCGTCGTGACATCGCTGACGCCGCATCAAACAGTAATTCGCCCTGCTCGGTCAGGATCAGCCCCCGCGCGTGTCGGTGAAAAAGCGTCGTGTTCAGGCTTTCTTCCAACGCCCGTATTTGCCGTGAAACGGCAGATTGGCTCAAGTGCAGAACGTCGCCCGCGTGGGTCAGACTTCCCGCATCGGCCACGGCGTGAAATATTCGCAGCTTGTCCCAGTCCATATCAGAGCTTTCTGTCGGTGGTGGCGGTAACAGGTTGCAACTGCTTACCCGCAGGCCCGCTACAAATGCAAATGCCGACATGACAAAGGTTTCATTTGTAGGTCAGAGTGTTTGACCTATACTTGACCAGCACACGGGAGGCACTCATGAGTCGGCACACCATCACCTTGCACGACAAATACGACCTTTCAAGAGAGGCCGTTTTGCTCAATGGCTCGCAGGCCTTGGTGCGTCTCATGCTGATGCAGCAGGCACGCGACGAAGCTGACGGCCTTGATACCGCAGGTTATGTTTCGGGGTACCGCGGTTCGCCCCTTGGCGCTGTTGATACCCAGATGACGCGCGCCAAAGCTGATCTGGAAGCCGCCAACGTACTGTTTCATCCCGGTTTAAACGAAGACCTTGCCGCGACTGCAATTTGGGGCACCCAACAAGCCGAGTTGCGCGGAGAAGGCAAACACGACGGTGTTTTCGCACTTTGGTACGGCAAGGGCCCCGGAGTAGATCGCTCAGGCGATGCCATCCGCCACGGAAACCTCGCGGGCTCGTCGCGTCACGGCGGAGTGGTTCTCGCGATGGGCGACGATCACGTCGGAGAAAGCTCGACAACCTGCCACCAGTCCGAATTTGCTATGGTCGACGCGCAGGTCCCAATCCTGTCTCCCGCAGGCGTGCAGGAAATCCTTGATTTTGGCCTTTATGGCTATGCACTTAGCCGGTTTTCGGGCCTTTGGTCCTCGCTGAAATTGATGAAAGACACGGTCGAAGTCACCTCTGTCGTCGATGCCCGACTTGATCGCATGTCCTTTGTCATTCCCGATTTTGACATGCCTGAAGGCGGACTTAACATACGTCTTGGGGACCACTGGATCCCGCAAGAATCCCGGCTGATCGACCATAAACGCTCCGCCGCCGAAGCTTTCGCGCGGGCCAATCGTCCCGACGCCCGCATGCACGGCAAGCCGGGCGCAAAGATCGGATTTGTGGCGGCCGGCAAGAACTGGCTCGACCTGATCCATGCGATGAGCCTTCTTGGAATTTCTGATGATACCGCGGACCGGCTTGGAATCACGAGCTATAAATTGGGGCAGGTCTATCCGATTGACGCCCTGTCGTTGCGGGAATGGGCAGAAGGGCTCGACCTGATTGTTATCGTCGAAGAAAAGCGTAAACTGATCGAGGTCCAGATCAAAGACGCGTTGTTTGAGGCGCGCGCTGGATGCCGGGTCTATGGTTGGTACAAAGGTGCTTCGGACGGTGCGCCACGAGAAGAGTTATTCCAAAGTCACTATTCCCTCGATCCGGTTGTGATTGCAGAGAAAATAGGAAGTATCCTGATCGAGGAAGGCCGTGAAACCGATACCATTACCGGGGCAATGGCTAAAATCTCTAGCGCCCTTTCCGCAGACAACGCCCCGGAAATCGCATCCCGTCTGCCGTATTTCTGCTCCGGCTGCCCGCATAACACATCGACCAAAGTGCCGGACGGTAGCCGCGCCTACGCGGGCATTGGATGTCACACGATGGTCCTTTGGATGGATCGCGAAACCAACGGCTACACCCATATGGGTGCCGAGGGCGTCAATTGGGTGGGCGAGAGTCCGTTTTCGACCACTGAACATGTGTTCCAGAACATGGGCGACGGCACCTATAACCATTCGGGCATTCTGGCAATCCGCGCGGCCCTAGGATCGAATGTGAATATTACGTTCAAAATCCTCTACAACGATGCAGTTGCCTTAACAGGCGGGCAAGTCATCGACGGCGATCTGTCAGCAGATCGCGTGGCCCACGAATTGATCGCAATGGGCGTGCAACATGTTGCGGTCGTTTTCGATGAAAAAGAGGAGCCCCATCGCGCAGACTTCCCAAAGAACGTCGAATGGTATTCACGCGAATATCTTCCCTTTGTTCAGGACAAATATAGAAATATCAAGGGAGTGTCGGCCATTCTTTATGTCCAGACTTGCGCCGTCGAAAAACGCCGCAAAAGAAAACGCGGCGCTTTCCCTGATCCTGACAAACGGGTCTTTATTGATCCCGACATCTGCGAAGGCTGCGGCGATTGTGGGGTGCAGTCCAATTGCGTCTCTATCGTTCCTCTTGATACCGAGTTGGGCCGAAAACGTACCATCGACCAATCGTCTTGCAATAAAGACTATTCCTGCGTCAAAGGATTCTGTCCGTCTTTCGTCATAATCGAAGGTGCGACCCTGCGGAGAAACTCAACTGCAGACGTCGATATGACCGACTTGCCTGACCGTCAACCGCCTGAAATCACGGCTCAAACTCACAACATCGTCATTGCCGGCGTCGGTGGTGCTGGCGTTATCACCATTGGAGCCATCGTTGCCATGGCTGCGCATTTGGAGGGCAAGGGCGCCAGCATGATGGAGATGGCGGGCTTGGCGCAAAAGGGCGGCGCGGTCCATATCCACTGCCGTCTTGCAAACGCACCCGAAGACATAAACGCAATCCGCGTCTCGGTCGGCGAATGCGACACGCTAATCGGCGGCGATCTTGTTGTGTCTGCGGGGGCCAAGACCATCGGGCTTATGGCGACGGGACGCACGAAAGCCGTCGTGAACACCCATGAAATCATCACCGGAGAATTCACCCGCAACACCGAATTCCGTGTCCCAAGCGAAGACCTCGCGATCTCGCTACAGTCTCGTCTACATGACAATCTGACGCTTTTTGACGTAACCAAGCTTGCCCAGAACATGATGGGCGACGCCATCTACGCCAACATGCTGCTGCTTGGCGCGTCCTGGCAGAAAGGTCACGTCCCTCTGAGCCGTGCCGCAATCGAGGAGGCGATCGCGCTTAACGGGGCAGCCGTGGAAGACAATCTTAAAGCCTTCCAGATCGGCCGTTGGTTTGCCGAAAATCAGGATGTAGCGGCAAAACTAATTACATCAGACGTATCTGATAAGTATCAGACATTAAAAAGTAAAATAGATTTTCGTGCCGCTCATCTCACCGACTATCAATCTGAGCGGCTTGCCCAGCGATATCTAAAGCTTCTCGCCAGCGTCGAAGAAGACGATCTGAAAGAAGCAGTCGCAAAAGGGTATCACAAGCTTCTTGCCTACAAGGACGAATACGAAGTCGCCCGCCTTCTTCAAACCACCCGCGAGAAAGCGGCTGAAACCTTCGAAGGCGATCTCAAACTGACCTACAATCTTGCGCCGCCTTTCCTGTCGCGAAGCGGCCCGGATGGGCGACCCAAAAAACGGGCTTTCGGCGCTTGGACGGAACGCCTTTGGCCGCATCTGGCGAAGCTGAAACGCCTGCGCGGTACGCCTTTCGATCCTTTCGGCCACACAGCCGAGCGCCGGATGGAGCGCCACTTAATCCGAGAATACGAGCGCGATATCAGGGACATCGTGAAAAACCCTCCGGCAAACCGCGAAGCCGCGATTGCCTTGGCTGCACTCCCCCTGAAGATCCGAGGTTTCGGCCCGGTGAAGCGCGCAAACGCCCAAGCCGCAGAAGAAACACGTAGAACCCTCCGCGCTGCACTCCAAACGCTTCCCTCTAGGTCGAAGGCTGCGTAGCCGGAGGGGCGCATTCCATGAAGTTGTCACTTAAATCGGGCACAAAATACGCAAAGCACGCGGATACACAGCCTATGACATCGTCCGAGCGGCACTTCGCCCGCGACATCAGCTACGCCCATGTCGCCCAAAGTCGCGGAGGTCGCGCGGTCATCCGCGCGCTGGAAAACGCCACAGGGCGGCTCAATCTTATCCGCCGCGCAGTTGGCTACCAATACGAGGTCTCAGACGGCGCTGATTTCTGGCAAGTCATGGTTGACTGGTATGGCCTCAGACTCGATATCACTGGCGGCTCGCTTGAAACCCTACCCCCAAGCGGCCTGCTCGTGGTTGTCTCCAATCATCCTTATGGCATCCTTGATAACCTTATGATGGGGCTTATCCTAAGCACGCGCGACAAGGTGTTTTGCATCCTCGCGCACAAGGTTTTTCGCAAAGTCGGCGATCTTGATTGTGTGATCTTGCCGATTTCCTTTGACGAAACCCGCGAAGCGCTTGCTGAAAACCTTGAAACCCGCAAAACAGCGCTCGATTATCTGGCGAGCGGCGGCGCGATCGGCATCTTTCCCGGCGGAACCGTATCAACGTCTGCCAAACCGTTTTCAGAACCGCTGGATACTGGCTGGCGGTCGTTCACGGCGAAGATGATCGCCAAGCCCAACGCCACGGTGTTGCCGATCAATTTCGAAGGGGCAAACTCGTGGCTGTTTGAGATTGCAAGCCACGTTCACACCAACCTGCGGGCCGTGCTTTTAATCAAGGAATTCCGGCGCCGCACCGACGAACCTTTCAAAGTCGTGATCGGAAAGCCCATGGCGGCAGAAGAAATCACTGCAAGGTGCGGGGATGCAAAGGCCATGATGGACTTTTTGCGCGCGTCGACCTATGCCCTTTCGCCAGAAGGCACACGAACCGAAATCTATGAATTCGAGTTCGAGGCGAGTCAAAAAAAGGCGCGACGCGATGGCGGTCGGTATACTGGATAGCGGATTAGGGGGGCTTACCGTCTACAAAGCGGTGTCCGAACGCATGCCGGATCTGCCGGTGGTTTATTACGGCGATAACGCTCATACGCCTTACGGAACGCGCGACGCGGAAGACATCTTTAACCTCACAACGGTCGGGACCCAGCGCCTCTTTGACGCCGGTTGCGATCTTGTGATCCTTGCCTGCAACACCGCTTCTGCTGCGGCATTGCGGCGGATGCAGGATAGCTGGATCCCCGAAGGCAAACGCGTTCTTGGCGTGTTCGTTCCGTTGATCGAAGCACTGACAGAACGCGAGTGGGGTGACAATTCTCCGCCACGCGAAGTTTCGGTAAAACACGTCGCATTGTTTGCAACACCTGCCACCGTGTCCAGCCGTGCGTTTCAACGCGAGTTGGCGTTTCGCGCCATTGGTGTCGACGTCGAAGCGCAAGCCTGCGGCGGCGTCGTTGATGCCATTGAAGACGGCGACATGATCCTAGCTGAGGCTCTGGTGCGTAGCCATGTCGATGCAATGAAACGCAAAATGCCGCTGCCCGATGCCGCTATTTTGGGCTGCACGCATTACCCGATTGTCGAAGATATATTCCAGGACGCACTTGGCGCAGACGTAAAAGTCTACAGTCAGGCCGATCTGGTGGCGGAAAGCCTCGCGGACTATCTTGAACGCCGCCCCAACATGCTTGGGGCCGGGAAAGTGTCGATGTTTCTGACTACAGGTGACCCCCAACGCGTCAGCGATCAGGCCACACGGTTCTTGCGACGACGAGCCGATTTCCACGCCGCCTGATTGCAGCGTAGCCGTCCTATCGTTACATCATGTGAAAGTCTCAAAGGAGCGGGCCCCATGCCCCACAACATCGCCATTCTGGGCGCCAGCGGATACACCGGTGCCGAACTCGTACGGCTGATCGCCACCCATCCAACATTTCGGATCAAAGCTTTGTCGGGCGACCGCAAGGCAGGCCAGCCGATGTCATCGGTCTACCCGCATCTGCGCCATATGGACCTTCCTGATCTCGTTCGGATCGAAGACATCGATTTTGCCGGTATTGATCTGGCGTTTTGTGCTTTGCCGCATGCAACGTCACAGGCAGTGATCGCTAAATTGCCAAGCGATCTCAAGGTCGTAGATCTGTCCGCTGATTTCCGTCTGCGCGATGCAAAAGCCTATGCCGCATGGTACGGCAAACCGCACTCTGCGCCCGGTCTGCAAAAAGAAGCGGTGTACGGCCTCACGGAATTTTACCGTGATCAGATCAAATCCGCGCGGCTCGTCGCGGGTACTGGATGCAACGCGGCAACTGGGCAGTTCGCGCTGCGCCCCTTGATTGAAGCCGGGGTCATAGACTTTGATGACATTATCATGGACCTCAAAGCGGCCTCATCAGGTGCGGGCCGTTCGCTGAAAGAACATCTTTTGTCATCCGAGATGAGCGAAAACGTCAAAGCCTACTCTGTCGGTGGCACCCATCGTCATCTTGGCGAGTTCGATCAGGAGTTCTCCGCGATCGCAGGCCATGACATACGTGTGCAGCTGACCCCGCATCTGATCCCGGCCACGCGTGGCATTGTGATGACTTGCTACCTGAAAGGCGACCCTGAGATCGCTTTCCAGACTTTGTCCAAAGCCTATGTAAACGAGCCTTTCATTCAAGTTCTTCCGATGGGGGAAATGCCGCAGATGAAGGACGTGCGTGCCTCGAATTTCTGCCATATCGGTGTGGCAGGGGATCGCATCGCGGGTCGCGTCACGGTGATTGCGACACTCGACAACCTCACCAAGGGTTCGTCGGGGCAGGCCATCCAGAACGCTAACCTGATGCTGGGCGAAGATGAGACGACTGGTCTCATGGCAGCACCTGTTTATCCGTGATTATCTGACTTTGGGAACGAGGGGCTTTGCCCCTCAATCTCGCCAGAGTATTTTGACCAAGAAGAAGAGATGATGAAGGGTCTTAAAAAGCAACGCCGAATACAGGTCATCGTGCTGGCGTTTGCCGCGATGATCGCCTCATTCACTGCCTTTTACATTGCAGCGCCTGATGCGCTTCAGTTTTTTCGCTCACCGTCCGAGATCGCCGAAACGCCCCCCCCGGCTACAGAGGTGTTTCGCATAGGCGGGCTTGTGGCTGACGGCACCTTGATACGCGGGCAGGGTGAAACAATCACGTTTGCTGTCACCGACGGCGGTGCCACTATTCCAGTATCATATACCGGCGTTCTTCCCGACCTTTTTGGCGAAGGTGAGGGCATGGTCGGCACGGGTCGTTATATTGATGGCGTGTTCGAGGCCTCGGAAATTTTGGCTCGCCATGACGAAACCTATATGCCATCCGAGGTCATTGACGCTTTGAAAGCCCAAGGCGTTTACCAAGACCCGAACGGTTAGGTACTGGCCCATTCTTTTCCCGGACGTTCTGGCGCAACAGTCCAGACCAAGGGAAACGGATTGATACCAACACAGTCCACTTCATTGTAGACGCCATCCTGACCCGCGAAGGCGGGTGCATGAAAGACCCGTCTGGCCCCGGCGGGGAAACCAATTTCGGTGTTGCGATACACACACTATGCGGCGGCTCCGCCTTGATCTGAACAGCGATGTCTGCGTCAACGAAGCGGATGCGCGGGTTCTGACCTGCGCCCGCGCGCGCAAGGCGGTGTCGCCATAGCCGTATGTGGCTGCACGGCGTTTCAACTATCCCAAGGAGCGTCTCAAGAGTATTTGCTGATGCTTGTCGTCCTCTCGACATTGATTGTCGGGGTCTTCATCTGCGATATGTCCCTGCACCATCAGCGCTCTCAAAGCTTTGACGCAGATATCGGTCTGACCGGCGGCCTTCTCGTGTTGTTCCCGCCGGCTTTACAGGTGTTCGGCGCGTTTGGAACGAAAGCCATTCTGCGCAAAACCAGACGGACTGATCAGATTTTCTCACGCCCGCGTCACCAAACCGCGACGAAGCGTCCCGCGCCCTTGGCCTCTCCTTGCGCGCGCTCTACTGTATGACTCATGTTTATCGAACTTGGCCACTTCACCCTGATTCTTGCCCTTCTGGTTGCCGTCGTTCAGACGGTCATGCCACTCGTCGGCGCCCACAAAGGTTGGCGTGGCTGGATGGCAGTGGCCGAACCCGCCGCAACGGTTCAATTCTTTCTTTTGGGCTTTTCGTTTGCGGCCCTCACATACGCCTTCGTCACTTCGGACTTCTCGCTCCGCCTTGTCGTAGCCAATAGCCACACTGCCAAACCGATGCTCTATAAAATCAGCGGAGTATGGGGCAACCACGAAGGCTCTATGCTGCTTTGGTGCGTGATCCTTGCCTTCTTCGGAGCGCTAGCGGCGTGGTTCGGAGGGAATCTTCCAGACCGGCTGCGTGCCCGTGTTCTTGGGGTGCAAGCCTCTGTTGGCGTTGCTTTTTTGACATTTCTTATCTTCACGTCGAACCCATTCGAGCGCTTGGAATTCCCGCCCCTGAATGGCCAGGATCTAAACCCACTCCTGCAGGACCCCGGCCTCGCGTTCCATCCGCCATTTCTCTACATCGGCTACGTCGGCCTCTCGATGAGCTTCTCTTTCGCCGTCGCCGCTCTGATCGAGGGCCGCGTCGACGCCGCCTGGGGCCGCTGGGTCCGGCCATGGACATTATTGGCATGGCTGAACCTCACCATCGGCATCGCACTTGGAAGCTGGTGGGCCTACTACGAGCTTGGATGGGGCGGTTTCTGGTTTTGGGATCCGGTCGAAAACGCGTCCTTCATGCCATGGCTCATTGCCGCAGCCCTTTTGCATTCGGCCATTGTTGTTGAAAAGCGCGAGGCGTTGAAAAGCTGGACGATCCTGCTGGCAATTCTCGCATTCGGCTTCTCGCTGATCGGCGCGTTCATCGTGCGATCCGGTGTGCTTACATCCGTCCACGCCTTTGCCAATGACCCCGAACGCGGCGTCTACCTCTTGTTGATCACCGCCTTTTTCATGGGGGGCGCGCTGACGCTCTACGCGGCGCGCGCAGGCCAGTTGCAGGCGAAAGGTGTGTTCAGCCTTGTAAGCCGTGAAAGTGCTCTTGTCGCCAACAATGTCCTGCTCGCGGTCGCCACGTTTGTTGTTTTCCTAGGTACGATCTGGCCGCTGGTCGCCGAACTCCTCTGGGACCGAAAGCTCTCGGTCGGCTCGCCGTTTTTTGACGCCGCTTTCACTCCCTTCATGATGGCGCTGGCAATCATCCTACCCATCGGTTCGATGCTGCCCTGGAAGCGCGCGAAACTGGCCAATACCATACGCCCGCTTTATGGCGTCCTTGCTGCCGCCTTCGCGGTCGTCGCCATCGTCTGGACCGTTCAGACCGAGCGCTCGATGATCGCCCCGATTGGGGTGGCCTTGGGCACCTGGCTTGTCTTCGGAGCAGGCGTCGATCTGTTGCAACGCACAGGACGGGGAGGGGCAGCAGCCAAGCTCCGTCGTCTCATCCACCTGCCACGCGCTGACATGGGCCGAGTCACAGCACATGCGGGCCTTGGAATCACCTTCATCGGCATTGCCGCCATTACTGCTTGGCAAATCGAGGATATCCGCGTCGCTAAACCCGGTGAGAGCTTCCGCGTTGGGGCCTATGAGGTGACCCTCGTGGACGTGCGACAACTCGAGGGCCCGAACTATATCTCGACCATGGCGGAAATGCGCGTCGATCGAAACGGCTCTGAAGTCACCACGTTGTTCCCTGAAAAACGCATCTATCCCGTTGCCAACATGCCAACCACGGAAGCAGCCATAGACAACGGCATCTTCCGTGACCTCTACCTCGTCATCGGCGATCCGCAAGGCAACGGCGGATGGTCAGTCCGCACCTTCGTCAAACCCTTCGCCAGCTGGATCTGGGCGGGCGCGATCATCATGTCGCTCGGCGGGCTCTTGTCTCTGACGGACCGTCGCTTCCGCGTCGCGGCTGGCGCGCGCAAAACGCCAAAAGCTTCAGGCGGGGTCCCAGCCGAATGATCCGTGTGTTGATGTTAACCATTGCACTTGCCATCGCCACGCCGGCATTGGCGGTGCAACCCAACGAAATCCTCGACGATCCGGCGTTAGAAGAACGCGCCCGGGAAATGTCGAAGAACCTCCGTTGCCTCGTCTGCCGCAACGAAAGCATCGACGAAAGCGACGCAGAACTGGCCCGCGACCTGCGCCTTTTGGTCCGCGAGCGTCTCGTTGCAGGTGATACCAACGACGAGACAATTGACTTCATCGTTGCGCGCTATGGCGAATACGTGCTGCTGACTCCTCGCGCAACTGGCTCTACCCTGATCCTTTGGATTGCAGGCCCGGCGATGTTCCTTGCAGCCTTCGGGATCGCAGCCGTCTATATTCGCCGCAGACGCCCCGAAGCTGCTCCTGACACCCTTTCGGACGCAGAAAAATCTCGCCTCAGCCAACTTATGGACGACTAACGTCGCGTTTGGACTTTTCCGAACCGTTCAGTTCACTTATGTGATGCCAGAGCGTTAAAAGGAATTCCTATGGACTATCAAACCATCCGCGTCACTGAAACCGGCGGCTACGGCGTCATTGCGCTGAACCGCCCCGAGGTAAAGAACGCATTCAACACGCAGATGCGCGCGGAAATTCTTCACGCCGTCAAAGCTCTCAGCCTCACCATGCGTGCCCTCGTCATTACTGGCACCGGCGATGCGTTCTGCTCGGGCCAGGACCTTGGCGATCGCGCCACAGTCGCGAACACCGACCTGGAACGGACATTGCGCGACGAATACATGCCAATGATCCGCGCGATGGTACACGCACCAATCCCCGTCATCGCGGCCGTCAACGGTGCCGCTGCCGGGGCAGGGACAGCCCTTGCGCTAGCCGCAGACGTTGTAATTGCCACCGAGAGCGCGATCTTCTTGCAAGCCTTCGCACGCATCGGCCTTATCCCCGACGCGGGCGTCACACATTTCCTGCCGCAGCAGATTGGCATGGCGCGCGCTATGGGCGCGGCCTTGTTCGCCGAGCCCATAACCGCGCGGCAGGCAGCCGACTGGGGTATGATTTGGGAAGCGGTGCCGGACGCATCGTTTGAGGCTCGCTGGCGCGACCGTGCGGCCAAACTCGCATCTGGTCCAACGACGTCCTACGTGGGCATCAAAGAAGCGCTCCGGGCCAGCGCTGGCAATACGCTTGAAGAGCAGCTGCTGTTGGAAGCCAAGCTTCAGGGCCGTTGCGGCAAGACCCGTGATTTTCGCGAAGGCGTTCTTGCGTTTATGGAAAAGCGCCCGGCACAATACGAAGGCCGGTAAGCCCACACTGTTAACGCAGTCTCAACCATATCGCGGAAATTTCACGGCTAAGGGGTTAACAGAACCCTACCTTTACGCGCGACTGCACGGACGCAATGCGATGTAACAACGACGTTACGAAATACCGTAAACGCCCCTAAAAACAGTACTATAAGAAAATACCCGGCGCGCAGACCGAAAAAATAGCCGCGCGCCGCCTTTCCGTTCTGTAATCCGTGTTGGCAGCTCCCAATGTTTGATCGCCCGCCGCAATTTTACCGGAAAACCCATCGTAGGCATTGCGATTCTCGGCCTCATCAGCGCGGATCACAATCACAACGTCGCGAAGCCGTGCATCATCGGGAAAACCCCAGTACGCTTTTGCAATTCGCGGCTCCGGCACGTTCTCTACCTTGCCGGCTTCGATTTCTTCAAGAAACTGTAAATAGCTCGCCACGCCTTCTTCTTCGAGATATCCGAGAATCTTGTGCGCCACCGATGGAAAGAGCAGATACGCTCAGAAATAGACATTATAGCCCCCTTGACCCGGCATGATGATCCATCTCTCGACCCGCGTCGGCTGAGCGATCTCGATAAAAGTCATCAGATGCATGCGCTCGGTGTCGGCCTCTTCGAGCAACGCTTTGATCCAGCCCTGATCATCGCGGATATGACGGATCAACTTAAGGGGCTGCAAAAGCCCGCCCACCATTCCGGGAACAGCCGCATCCGTCTCCAGACTACAGCCCAGTGGCTATAGCGTTTGGCAAAGAATTGGTCGGCAAAAATGCGCATGAACTTCACGATCCGCAAAGCCAGCCTGTCCTGAAATCCACCGGCGCGTGGCGCGTAGTAAGGTCAATATTGAACCGTGCGTCCGACGTTGATGTCGTCGGTCTTTCTCCTGTATGGCTACAGAAGATATCTGCCGCGAATGCGCATTCTCAGCATTTGCAGCGGCGGCATTATCACATACCATAGGTGTCACATCCCGGACGGTAGTATGGCTGTTTCTTGAACAGACTGGGTTTAAGTTTGTGCCAGTCCTTCATGGCTTGCAAGGGCGTCTTGCT
>Ga0075467_10002015_pt1 | contig 16329 bp, 11 predicted proteins | sample DEB08_DNA_9_FD_75067 | JGI IMG/M metagenome (GOLD analysis project Ga0075467, IMG submission 75067) | Aqueous microbial communities from the Delaware River and Bay under freshwater to marine salinity gradient to study organic matter... | ecosystem: Environmental > Aquatic > Marine > Coastal ... | reverse complement strand
TGACTGGGGAATTTCAGAACTCAACGTGCCGATTTATGACCTGCCGACTTATGCCGAAAAGTTTGTTGATAAGTTTTGCGATTGTATCGGAAATGATTTGAATGCAGGAATTAAAATTACAAACAAAAAACGTTGGACAAGGGAAGATTATGTGATTAAAGAACGAATAAATTGTATTGATAAAAAACGACTGAAAGAGTTTAAAATTGAATAAAAATAGCAGTTTTACGAAAGTGCTTATAACTTTTGTAAAGCTGCCGTTTTATTAATCTATAAAGGTCAAATTTTCTAAACTTCATAGCCTAAATCTCCAAAATTAGCATGATCCGAGTTTTAATAATCGCATATTGTTTTACTTTGTTGAGTTATAAAAATGCTATTTTTTTATCAAAAAAAATCCATTAAGTGAATAAAACCCAATTAGTTGTAAAAATGGGCTTTTGAATAGTTTAAGAACGATTATATTTGGATTTTATAATTTATAAACGAATAACAATGTCAAATAAATTATCAGAAGAGCTTATTGAAAAGTTAGCACCGTTAAAGAAAACGGCTTATTTGCCGCAGACAGAAGTAGTCGAAGCAACTTTTTCTACACAATCAAAAATCGGTGGTTTACCGTACTTGCGTAATGAAGAAGATTGGCCGGTTTGTCCAAATTGCGGCAAGCATCAACAGCTTTTTTTACAATTAAATTTATCACAACTACCGGAACGTCAAAGCGAAGGACTGATTCAGTTGTTTTATTGTACGACAGATAATCGAGAATTTTCTTGTGAAGGTGACCTGGAAGCTTTCTTTCCATTTTCTAAAGCAGTGACTTGCCGTAAGATTCAAATCGAAGGCGAATCAGCTAGGATTGAACCGATAATTGAAACATTGTTTGAAGAAAAAGAAATCAAAAGTTGGGAGGCAGTCGATGATTTTCCACATCCTGAAGAGTTGTATGAATTAAATGTGAAATTTTCGGACGAAGAAATGAATGCGTTATATCGTACGAAAACAAGGGCGTTAGCTGGGGACAAACTATTTGGTTATCCGTACTGGGTGCAAGGAGTTGAATATCCGACCGATAAAAATGGGGAGTTGATGGAGATGGTTTTTCAATTGGACTCTGAAAATAATTTACCGTTTATGTTTGGTGATGTTGGGGTTGGTCATTTGACGCAAAGTAAAAATGATGATGAGTTTTTGGCCTTCGGTTGGGCTTGTCACTAAATTTGGTAATTAAATTTGTCTCGTGGTAAATAATCAGATAATTTAAGAATAAAAGATGAATAGGTTTTATGAGATAAATAAAGCAACTTGGAACGATAAAGTCGAAATACACCAGAAATCTGATTTTTATAGATTAGAAGATTTTAAAAATGGTTGGAATGCTCTGAAAAGCATTGAGTTAGAGGCTTTGGGCGACGTTTCAGGAAAGTCTTTGCTGCATTTGCAGTGTCATTTTGGTCAAGATACGTTGAGCTGGGAACGATTAGGGGCGACTGTTACTGGCGTTGATTTTTCGGGTGAAGCCATAAAATTAGCTCGTGAGTTAACTGCTGAACTCGATATGAATGCTCGTTTTATTGAATCTAATGTCTTGGAACTTGACCAAAAATTAGAGGAACAGTTCGACATTGTTTTTACGTCTTATGGCACAATTTGCTGGTTAGGCGATTTAGAAAAATGGGCAAGTTTAGTTAATCGTTTTCTAAAACCTGGTGGTACATTCTTGATTGTAGATTTTCATCCAATTTTGAATATGTATGATTGGAATACGGCAAAAATTGATTTCCCTTATTTTTATAATGCCGAGCCAAGTTCGGAGTATGAAGAAGGTACTTATGCCAATCCTGATGCGGCAATTGGCGGGATGGAATATTTTTGGTTTCATCCGATTTCAAAAGTCGTAAATCTGTTGTTAGCTGAGGGTTTGACGTTAGACTTGTTTCAAGAGTTTCCGTATTCGCCTTATAATTGTTTTCCAAATATGGACAAAAAAGGGGAAGATTATTATGTGTACAATCAGACGAAATTTCCGCTGCCTCATGTGTATTGTTTGAAGTTTTGGAAGTGACGAATGCTCTTTTTTAAAATCGCTGAATGGCGTTTTTTAAGTGTAAACGACTTCTAAAAATCATAAAAAAATGCGAAATCACTTTGGTGATTTCGCACTTTTAAAAATAAAAAATTGGTGTTAATCGACCTCAATTAAATTCACTTCCATTTCTCTAATCATTTGATTAAACAAAGGAATTTCTTTTTCCAAAATCGTATAATAACCTTTCAACTGCTCATCAATCAGCTTCGAAATATCATTTTTTACTTGAATTGCACTGTCCGTTGGGCGAAAATCACCGATGCGGACGAGCGAATTTAAGTGAGCCAATTTATTATTTAAGCGAATTGGGAAGTTTAACGGATCTTGCGAACTGCGGTTTTTGGTTTGATATAAGGTTTTTTCGATATCGGCTAACTGTGTCGTAATCGAGTCGGCGAAGTGAATCAAATCACCATATTTTTCTTGATTCAAGCCCTTCGTTAAACGATTGATTTCCTTATTAATTTTACGAATGTTACCGATTGCCGTGTGTGTTTCTGAAACTTTGTCACGAAGTTCGATCAAGAAGTCAAATTGTGCTTGCATGTCAGCCAAAGTCGCTTCTGAACGTGGATCAGCAAGTATTTCAAATGATTGTGTTTGTGTTTCGCCATTGACCGAAAGGCTGATTTTGTAGGTTCCAGGAACGGCTTTTGGACCGGCTAAAGACGACCACCAGTTGACCATACCTTCGAAACTTTCCGCATTCGGATAATTCATATTCCAACCAAACGTATTGCCACCTTTTTTGACTTTTAATTGGTCTTTTTTCTCTTTTGCATGCGTCGAAAAAGAACGAATGATATCGTTATTATCTTCCATTAAGACCAATTCAATTGTATCTTTTTTTGCATCATATTCTTTTAAAAAATAATGTACCTGAACGCCAGAAGCATGATTTGTTCCTGCGGTTTTAGTATTAGATTGATAGCCGTCCATTCTGTACGTTGGCTTTGGTTGAAATAGTTTGAAGTTGCCAATTTTTTCAGTTTTAATTTGATGTAAAACGGTCAAATCATCAATCATCCAAATACTTCGGCCTTGCGTTGCTGCAATCAGCATATTGTCTTTAATCGTCAAATCGGTAATTGGTACAATTGGTAAATTCAACTGAAATACCTGCCAATTTTGACCATCATCGAATGAAATATACATTCCAGCTTCCGTTCCGGCATACAGCAAGCCTTTTTGACTTGGGTCGCATCGCACGACTCTTGTAAAGTGTTCTTTATCAATACCATTGGTGATTTTTGTCCATGTTTTTCCGTAGTCAGCAGTTTTGTATAAATATGGTTGATAGTCGCCAGTTTTGTACAAAGTACCTGCGATATAAGCACCGGCCTCATTATGTGGATCAGGTTCGATGCTGTTAATCATTAGCCATTTAGGCATATTTTTAGGAGTGACATTTTCCCAATTTTTACCACCATCTTTTGTCAAATGTACCAAACCGTCGTCTGAACCTGTCCAAATTATACCTTCTTTTAGAGGGGACTCGTTGGCTGCGAAAATGGTACAATAATATTCTACTCCGGTATTATCTTTCGTGATTGGCCCGCCAGAAGATTGCATTTTTGAGGTGTCATTTCGAGTTAAATCTGGAGAAACAATTTCCCAAGATTGTCCTTCGTTGGTGCTGACGTGTAAGTGCTGCGAACAAGTGTATAACTTCTTCGGGTCGTGTTTTGAAAAGAAAATCGGAAAATTCCACTGAAAGCGATAACGCATTCCTACGGCTCCGTGTCCCATCGGATTATCGGGATAAACATTGATGGCACGACGCTGTTTTGTATGATGATTATAACGGGTAAAATATCCGCCATAGCTTCCGGCATAAACGATATCATTATTGGCCGGATCGACTGCGATATGTGCCGATTCACCGCCTGCTGTTGATTCCCAGTCTCGTTCGGTGATTGAGCCGCCATCTGTTCGATGTGCGATTCTTATCGCTGAATTATCTTGTTGTGCGGCATAAATTCTAAAAGGGAAATGATTGTCTGTCGTGACTCGATAAAATTGTGCAGTCGGCTGGTTCATATAAGTTGTCCAATTGATACCATTATCAAAGGAAATTTGGCCGCCGCCATCATCGGCAATTATCATTCTATCCGAGTTATTCGGGTCAATCCAAAGGTCGTGATGATCACTGTGCGGAGAACGTCTTGCTTCAAAAGTTTTGCCACCATCTTTAGATTTAAACCAACGTACATTTAAAACATAAACGGCATCAACGTCTTCAGGGTCAGCATAAATGCGGGAATAATACCAAGCACGTTGACGTAATTTGCGTTCGCTGTTGACTTGTTGCCACGTTTCGCCACCGTTTTCCGAACGAAAAACGCCACCGTTTTCATTTTCTACAATTGCCCAAATTCGATCACCATTTTGTGGCGAAACAGTTACGCCGATAATTCCTAAAGTACCTTTTGGAAAACCTTTGTTGGTTGAAATTTCTTCCCAGGTATCGCCGCCGTCGGTTGATTTCCATAAAGCACAACCTTCACCGCCACTTTCTAAACTGTAAGGTGTTCTGCGAATTTTCCAAGTTGAAGCGTAAATAATACGTGGGTTTGTCGGATCTAAAATTAAATCGACTGCTCCGGCATCTTTGTTGGCAAACAAGATTTTTTCCCAAGTATCGCCACCATCTTTACTGCGATAAACGCCTCGCTCTTCACTTGATTTGTATAAATCGCCTAAGACAGCAGCATAAACCAAGTCAGGATTTTGAGGATGAATGCGTACACGAGGAATGTGTTTGGAGTTATCTAAGCCGATGGCTTTCCAAGTTTTTCCGGCATCGGTTGATTTCCACATGCCGTAGCCATACGATACATTTCCACGGACGGTGACTTCTCCGCCACCAACATAAATAACATTGTTATCGTATTCGCTCACGGCGATTGCACCAATCGAACCGCCAAAGTAGCCGTCAGAAATGTTGTGCCAAGAGTTTCCTGCGTCAGTTGTTCGCCAAACACCGCCACCGGTTGCCCCCATATAATATAAGTTTGGATTATCCGAAACACCTGCGACTGCTGCCGAACGACCACCTCGCCAAGGACCGATATTTCGCCATTGTAAAGTTGTGTACTCCTCAAGGGGTTGAATACTTTTGAGGCGTCCGACTTCTAATTTATCGGAATTTTTATTTTTGCGTTTTTGTGCATTGGTTGGAACGATAATAAGTATCGCAAAAATTAGTAGTAGAACGTATTTTAGTTTCATCGTCAATAAGTTTTTTTCGTAAAAGTGAGATGCAAATTATGGAATTTTCAGTTAAATTTAATTAAAAGGTCGTTTATTAATATTTAATCTAAGCATCTTTAATTCTTTGATTGAAAAAATAGAGTAGCACAAAGGGCAGGACTTATTTGTTCTTGATTACGTATGGATTTTTTGTGAAAATAGAGGGTAAATCTGGATATGTCGAATCAATGAGTAGTTTACGCTTCGTTTCTTATCTTTGAACTATTACGAATATTATAATTATAAAAATGAATGAAAGCTACTAAAGTTATATGGATAATCATTGCTGTAATTGCCTTATTATCAAGTTGTTCTGAAACAAAGCGACTCAAAAATGAGACGATGAACCCTTATTCGAGTGAGTTGGATATGGGATTTCATTATCGATTATTTCATCATTCAAAAGAGGCTTCGACCTTGTTTGTACAGTCGTATGCGATGGAGTATCGGGTGACGATTCGGGTGTATGAAGATTTTCGCTCGAAAGCGTTGGTGTATGAAAATACAGAACGGATTTTTGCAGATGCTAATTCCGTTCAAAAAGTAACTGTTCCGATTCGGTTAAAACAGTATGCCTTAGAAATATTGATTTTTAATACGAATGATAATGCGACGTTCCGAGATGCTATTTTAGTAGATAAAACAGTGGTAAATCATCAAAAAATATTACCGATTGATGAGGCGAATGAGCCAATTTTGAAAAAATATGTCAAGGTAGGAGAGCGAGTGAAATTTGATAATACGAATGATGAAAAAGTGATTTATCTACGTTATTTTGAAGATAACTACAAGCCTGTTTTGCCACCGCATATTTCACAAAAATTAATATTTAATCCGTTACGTGGAACGGATAAGATGTATCGCATTAAAAGTGGGGAATATTTTCAACTGAAAGATAAAGGTTTGTATTTCGCTCAGATGGATTCAACGACTCAACAAGGTATTTTTATAAAAGTAGTTGGTGAAAATTATCCAAAATTGACAGCTGTCAGTGACTTGACCTGGAGTATTCGATACATCACCAAAAATGAAGAATATAAACGATTGACGAATCCTAAAAATAATGCAAAAATAGAATTAGACCGTTTTTGGTTGGCTCGAACGGAGGATAAAGACCGTGCGAGGGCTTTGATTAGCACATATTATAATCGGATTCAATTGGCAAATGAATATTTTACGACGTACAAAGAAGGTTGGAAAACGGATAGGGGCATAATTTTTACTATTTTCGGTAAACCTACAAGGGTTCAGAAGACGGCTAAATATGAATATTGGTATTATCGAAGAAATGAGAATCGGGATTTCGTAGAGTTTACTTTCGATAAACGAAATGGCACGTATTTACTTCGCCGCAATCCGACGTATGCACAATCTTGGGGCGTAGAGGTTTTCGCTTGGCGTTCGGGAGACGTGCAATAGTATTTTTATTAAAAATCGGTTAATTTTACATTTAAAATCAAAATTAAATAATCAATGCAAAAAATACTATTTTCCGATATTGACGGAACACTTTTGGATAAAAATAGAAGTATCGCATCAGAAACTTATCAGGCATACCGTCGTGTGCGGCATCAAGCAGATTTAGTACTGATTTCGTCCCGAATGCCAAAATCGATGACTTATTTTCAAACGGCATTAGAAAATGAATCTATGCCTTTGGTGTGTTATAATGGTGGCTTGGTACTAAAAAATGGTTTGGCTAATTATCTAAGTGCTGAAAATATTTTGTTAGATATTGCGATTCCTACCGAAACGGTTCGTCAGATAAATGAATATTTAGAACGGTTTTTAGTGAATTTTTCGGTGTATGAATACGATAATTGGTACACGACCAAAAATGATTATTGGACGCAACGAGAAGAAAATAATACGAAAGCCAAAGCAGAAATTGTTACTTCTGATTTTTTTAAAACTCAAGCGGTCAAAGCTCATAAAATTATGATTATGGGCGAAAAATCGGAAATTGACGAGATTTACAATGATTTAGAAAAATCATTGCCAACAATAAGTTTGTATCGGGCGAAAGATACCTATATCGAAATCGCCAGTCAGGAAACTTCAAAAGGTAAAGGCGTCAATGTCGTGTTAAACGAGTTGTATCCGACTATTGCGAAAGCGGATACCATTGGATTTGGCGATAATTATAACGATATTCCGTTATTTGAAGCGGTTGGTTTTGGTGTTGCGATGGGGAATGCTCGACCAGAGCTTAAAGCTATTGCTGATACTGAAACGGTTACGAATAAAGAGCATGGTGTCGCTCGATTTTTGAATGAATACTTTGGGTAAAAAAGGATTGACGTAGGTTGAGCCTAATTTATGAAGTAAATCATTACCTTCTGTGTTATTTAATAAATTTACAGAATCTATATTTTTCATATTTATGAACTCCCTAAATCTTTTTTTGAGGAATTTAGGGAGACTTCAACTCTAAAAATAAAATGTAATCCCACAAGCTGTAAAATATGAGAAGGAAATTTTATAGATAATCTACATCTTTCACATAACGATAGGTCATTAAAAACTCAATGGCTCGGTCTAGTTCGAAATTTTCATGTAAGACCTTGTAAATCATTTTATTAATCGGTGCGTTCACATTATAGAATTCACATAACTCATTGATAACTTTGACAGTTTGAACACCTTCAGCCAGTTCGCTTCCGAGTTCGTTTTCAATATCTGACAATGTTTCGCCCTTTGCTAGCCGATAGCCGACGGTGTAGTTTCGACTTTTGGTACTTGACGCAGTAGCGACGAGGTCACCGATTCCGGCTACGCCCAGAAAGGGTTCTAAATTTGCTCCCATTGCCTTACCAATATGAATCATTTCAGAAAGGCCTTTCGTGATTAATAAAGCCCAAATATTGTAGCCCATATTCAAGCCGCCTAACATGCCGGCACCAATGGCGATTGTATTTTTTAACGCTCCAGCTAACTCTGCTCCGATGATATCGTTGGTACTAAAAACCTGAAAACGTTTTCCTTTTAGTACGTTTTTCCCGGCTAAAATAACTTCTTTGAAAGGACTCGCAATTACCGTTGCGGCAGGTTGCCCTTTGAGAATTTCACTCGAAAGGTTTGGCCCTGATAAACAACCGATTCGGACAACAGAAGTTTCTTGCTGAATGACTTCACTAATCGTATGCACATTTAGGCGACCAGAAAAAACTTTATCTGTTGTGAAATAGCTACTATCTAAGCCTTTTGTACCATGAATCAATAAATGATATGGTTTCAGAAACGGGGACATTTGTCGCATAATATTCCGAAATCCTTTTGATGGCACAACAGGAAAAATCAAGGTACAACGATTTGCAATCTCTTCTAAATCACTCGTGCCTACAATATTTTGCTCCAGTTTAATTCCCTTTAGGTGATGTGTTGTATTGATTTTTTCGACGGTTTTTTGACTTCGACTGTATAAGAAAACCGTTTTAACATTAGTCGCCAAAAGTTTGGCGATGGTCATGCCAAACGAGCCTGCACCAAGTACAGCAACAGTTTCGTAAGTTGGATAAGTCGGCGTTTTTTTCAAAATATATTATTTTAATTATTGTTTATTAAAACAGTGGAATCATTGCTTATCGTGTCAAGCAAAATTCGTTTTTGTAAATCTTTTAAAATACTGTCTAATGTTTTGCTTTCAAGTCGCATGTCATTCAATAACTGTTCATCAATGAGTGACTTTCGTGGCGTAGTATCAATTGGCGGCGATATTTTTTCGAGTGCTTGAATCATAGAATCTAACTTTTCTAAATTGTTTATTGAATGCTGTTGCGGTGTAGTTAAGTTAGAATCGATTAGGCTCGGAACATAACGGTTTGGCGAAATATGATTAAAATTATATTCGTAAGAGGGCGTAGAGGAATTATTGCAGGTGGCAATTCGAAAAAGAATAAAAATAAACTGTGCGACAAGATAAATCCATAGCCAGTTCGGTCTGCTTTTTTGCTTTGCCTTTTTCTCAATTATCTTATCCGCATTGATGTAATATTCGTGCGTAAAATCATCAACTTTTAGCAACATCCCAGCATCTAAGACGGTTCTGGCTAACTCAATCCGTTTGTGTGTATTATTTAACAATACGATTAGCTCATAAAGTTTGAATGCGTATTTATCTCGAATATCAAAAAAGTAGTCTGGCAATTGATTAAAATTATGTATAAAAGCAGGGTCAATCAACTCATAGATTTGTCTGCTCGGTACAAACTGATCCTCTTCTAAAGCTTTTTCGATTTTTTCCACTTGCCGCAATTGTTGATGATACCAGCGATAGCTTGATTGATAAGCTGAAGGCTCATATTCGGAAGAGAGTGGAAAAGCGACGTTCACTAAAGGAAATAGTTCGTTTTTATTATTTGTTCGTAAAGATTTATATAATAAATTATTATAATTTGTAACAAAATAAGGAGCGATAAATTGTTGAAATTGCTCGGGGTTTGGATAATCGTTAGCGGCTATAAATGCCGCTGCGACTTCATAATCTTCAATTTGTCCATGTTCTAAAAATCGTAATAAGGGTTTATTTTGAAAAATAAGCGTGTGAAATTCCAGGTGGGCATCTTTCTCAAGTTTATCAAAAAATTTTAGAATTGCGTCCTTGTCATATTCTTGTTCATTAATAAAAATAGTAGTTTGCCCTTGCAACTCGAACTCTGCCAGTAATACTTTGCGAGCCTGTTTCAAAGTGCGTTTATCCAAAACCGCTTTGTTTTCAAAGCCTTTTGGTAATATGTGAAATGGACTTAAATACCTCAAAAGTTAAATATTATTCAGATTTTTAGATGACACAAATATACATTAATTCAAACATCAATAATATGAAAAATATAAGCACTTTATCATTATTGAATTAATTGCATTGGATTAGATAGAAAATACCTCCAAATATTTGTAGGACTTCCGCCTTCCTTTTATTTTGCATTTTTTATTAAAACACAGAATCGTTGAATAAGCAACTTGACTTTGAGGAAATACGTATAAATGCTGCCAAACGAATTGAAAACATTCAAAATAATCGAACGAATATCACGCTGTTATGCGATCGTATGACAGACGTTAAAAATGTGGGGGCGATGTTTCGAATTGCAGATGCCGCACGGTTAGAAAAAATCTATTTTTATCAATCAACGGTTGATTTTTCGCATAAAAAATTGACGAAAGTCGCTCGTTCCACAAATAAATATGTAGATTTTGAATTAATTAATCGTTTTGAACAACTACAAACCATCGTAAAAAAATATGAAGTTATTGCTTTAGATAAAACTTCTCAAAGTATTGATTACACTACGTTACAACTAAAATCCGATAAAAAAATATTATTGATTATCGGTGCAGAACGATTTGGCGTAAGCCCAGAATTATTAGATTTTGCATCGACAACCATTCATTTACCAATGTTAGGCGTCAATACTTCCATGAATGTAAGTGTTGCCACAGGAATTGCCGTTTATTATCTCCTTGGTTTAAGTCGCTCAGTTGTTTAAATCATGCTGCTGAAAGGACTTTTTTAACTAAAAAATTATCCCCAAACATAAAATGATTCACTTCGACATATCCGTTTCTAAATAAGCAGCCTTTCATCGGGTAGATTCATACCTGAAATTTGTAGGAATGATATTTTTTAGGAAAAAATAATTATATTTTTTGATTATAAAATGTTGATTAACAAAGGTTTAAGTTATTTTTTGTGGAGCGTCGAATAAGTTTTTTATATTTTTTTTGAGTTGCTCCTAACTTAATGTCTTTACTTTCCGTGTACTTATCCGAGCGACAAAAAAGATAGCTATCAATGAACCGTTCACATTAAAACTCAATAAAATATTGTGTGTAAACACATTAAAAATCATAGTATTACGCTGCCATTTATTAAAATGGAATTGTTTTACTAAACACACATTAAAACAAAAGCCTATGCGATTAACTTCGCATAGGTTTCTATCAAAACTTGATTATAATGAAAAAGATATTATTTGTTTTAAGCTTTCTTTGCACTGCTTTCATAATTAATGCTCAACAAGTCAGTATTCAGGGCATTGTTGCAGATTCTACAGGGACACCGATTCCGAATGTTCAAATTATAATTTCTAATTCATTGTTTGGTAATCCGCAACCAGTAGGAGGGACGATAACAGATGCGAATGGTTCTTATTTTTGGTTAGATACGATCAATGGTATTCCGATCAATGGGCCAGGAGTGGTTGATGTAACAATGGTAGATTGTAATAATGGCTTCGTCAATCAGTCGTTAAGTTATACACCAAACAATATTTCACTAACAGCAAATTTTGTTTATTGCATTGGAGGTTCTAATACTGGCAGCGGAAGTTGTTCGGTTACATCATCCAGTTATAATGATACGATTAATCCAATGACAGAACACTTTATGGCACAGCCGACAGGAGTAGCGCCATACACTTACTCGTGGGATTTTGGAGATGGTAATACTTCTTCTGTTGCAAGTCCAACGCATACTTATACACAAAATGGAACATACACGGCTTGTGTTGCGGTAATAGATGCTAATGGTTGTGTTGCGACGAGCTGTTCTCCTGTATCGATAGGGACTGGCGGTGGAAGTGGCTCTTGTTTTTTAAATATAGGACTTCCTAATGTGAGTGGTAATACGATTTCGGCAAGTGTAAATTTGAGTGGAAGTGGAAACATAAGCTATTACTGGAATATGGGTGATGGAACAACTTATACTACTTCAACCATTAATCATACTTATGCACAAGCGGGTACTTATTGGATTTATGTAGAAGGTATAAATAGCACAACAAATTGTGGTGACTCGATTTCTGTACCGATTACGATTGGTTCTGGTGGAGGAAATTGTCAAGCAATAATGAATTATTTGCCGGATAGTATGAATCCGATGACGAATTATTTCGATGTAATGGTAAATGGTGCTGCTGGGCCATACACTTACTCGTGGGATTTTGGAGATGGTAATACTTCAACTGCGGTAAGTCCAACTCATACTTATGCACAAAGTGGAACATATACGGTTTGTGTTACGGTAACAGATGCTAATGGTTGTATTTCAACGGATTGCCAACCAGTATTTGCTCATCCGAATACACCTTGTAACACGTCTTTTACGGCAACTCCAAGTGTAGCGAATCCAAATACTTATATATTTACCTCCGCAAATACAGGTAATAATAACACATTATATTTCTGGGATTTTGGTGATGGTGGCATAGATACATTAAGTCAAGGAACGACGACCTATACGTATGCACAAGCAGGAGTTTATATGGCTTGTTTATATGAAATTAATTTAATGACTGGTTGTCTGGCTACTTATTGTGATACTGTAATTGTTGGCGGTGGAGCAGCTTGTCAAGCATTTATTACATATAATAATAACCCTGGTTCTTTAGTCGTGGATTTCTTTGGTACTGTGACAACTAATAATAATCCGGTGACTTACGCTTGGGATTTTGGAGATGGCAATACTTCAACGGTTCAAAATCCAACACATACTTATCAAACCGGAGCAACAGGCCCGGTAAGTTATAATGTAACATTGACAACAACTGATGCAAATGGTTGTACAGCAGTAGCGACAGAAACTGTTTTTGTATTTGGAGGAACAGGAAACGGGCAAATCATCGGATATATGTGGAAAGATACTAGTAATTTTATACCTGCCGATGGTTTAGTTTATTTAATTGAGTATGATTCAATAGCAGGGACGTTGACCGCAATTGATACTGTGACAACACAGCAAGGATTTTTTGATTTCCAAAATGTACCAATGGGATTATACTTAGTAAAAGGTGCATTATTACCAACAGATCCTGATTATGCGAATTATATGCCGACTTATTTTATCCAATCATTAAATTGGGCAAATGGTCAATATGTAAGTCCGACGCCGTTTGGCATACCAGCATTTATTGATATTCAGTTGATAGCAGGAAATAATCCTGGTGGTTCTGGTTTTATCGGAGGTTTGGTAGTAAATGGTGCAGGTCGTCCAGTGAATAATGGTGTGACTACTGTAAAAGATATCACGACGATGATTCCTATGGAAGGTGTATCTGTTTTGTTGTTGGATGCTAATAATAATGCTGTAACCCACACGGTAACAGATGTTGACGGTTCATATAGTTTTAGCAATCTTGCGATGGGAACTTATAATGTTCATGTAGAGGAAGTCGGGAAAGTTACTTTTCCTGCGAATATTTTGATTGATGCTAACAATATGAATCATTCAGGTATTCACTTTACAATACATGATAACATGGTTACCTTGACTGGTACTTATGCGGTATCAAATGTAGAGGATTTACAAATATTCCCTAATCCGGTTTACAATACAGCGAATATTCAGTTGGCGTTAAAAGCGTCAATGAACTTGACAATGACTGTAACGAACTTGATGGGACAAGAATTTATCAATCAACCATTCAACTTAAACGCAGGTGATCATTCACTTCAAGTAGAAATGAGTGATTTACCAACAGGTTTGTACATGGTAAGTTTGAAGTCTGAAACAGATGTGATAACTTACAAAATCCAGAAGTTGTAATAATATTAGATTGTTGAATTATTAGGTTTACTGAACTTCTGAAGTTTAGTAAACCTATTAATTCAATTTGATTACCGATATTTCGGGTGGGCAATTCAACAAGATAAAAATTTACGAGTTATTAACTGAATGAATATTGATACGACATTATTACAAGCCTGTCGGAAAAATGACCGAAAAGCACAATCTCAACTTTACAAAAGTTGCTTCGGCTTATTAATGTCTGTTTGTATTCGGTATAAAAATGATGAAGCAGAGGCAAGAGCCGTTCTGAACCAAGGATTTCTAAAAATATTAACTAATCTTGATAAATACGACTCGAAAATTCCTTTTGAAGCATGGATTCGTCGAATAATGATTAATACGATTATTGATGAATTCCGAAAATACAAAAAGCATAAAGAGCGAATGCAATATACTGATTTTACGGCGACTGATACTTTCAATGACAAAGTAGATTTCAATATTGCCGATCAGATGTTTGACGCAGCAGATGTGGAGTATTTTATCAAACAATTGCCTGAAATCGGTCAAAAGGTTTTTAATCTCTTCGTGGTAGATGGTTATTCACATAAGGAAATTGGGGGCATGTTAGATATTACAGAAGGCGCATCAAAATGGCATTTATCATCAGCTCGAAAACGATTAAAAACGATGTTGAAAGAAGCAATGGACAAAGAGCGAGTAAGAAGATAAAAAATTAAAAATGGATAATAATCAACATAAGGATTTAGATCAGTTTTTTCAAAACAAACTGAACGACAGACAATTTGGGTATCAGGATGATTTTTGGGTAGAAATGGAAAGTTTACTACCCGAAGAAGATACAGATACAGCAATTGCGGGCAATGCTCGTCGTCGTTTTATTGGAGGAATATTACTGATATGGCTAATCGGTTTTGCGGGTTGGTTAATTTATCCTTTCGCCCAAAAGTCAAATAAAATAGAAATACCTTTTAGCTCAAAAATAAAATCAACTGAAGTCGTCAATCAACAAGTAGCATCTGATGGTCTAAACACAGAACCGACAATTATAATCAACCAAAAAAGCGAAAATAATCAAAATAATATTAACACAGCAAAATTCCAACTTACTGATAATCAGATAAATGTTGAGAAATTAGTAACAACGAAAAAAATAAAATACGATTCAGTAACAAAGGGTATGACTAAGGCGGTTGAACAAGTTACAAAAGTACCTAATCCGTCATTAGATAATAAGAAGGATATCGGTGTTTCTTTGCCCATAAATGAGTACTCAACTAAAGAAATAAGACTTAAAGGCGATAACGGCCAACTTTCAGCTGGTATTAATAACGAAAAAATAGTTGATGAAAGTCCAAAAAATAAGACAATAAGATCGACAGATTCATTAAATCCAAATATTGAAAATGGCGTTTTCGCTACTATTGATAATTCTAATAATCAACCTTTGGATTATTCTTACTTGAAAACATTTTCTTTGGAGGATATTATTGAAAAAGAGACAAATGAAGTGAGTAAAATAGAACCGACTTGTGATGGTTGTCCGTACTTGCCGAGTTTAAAAAGCATTGATGTTGGTTTAGTTACAGGATTGTCTGCGTCTCAAGGTTGGAAAAATACCCTTAACAATCGAGCAAATCCTTCTTTAGACCCTGTAATCGGTTTGAGGTTTGAATACGCTTCAAATCCTATTGCGGAGTGGACTTGGAATGCAGCTATTTTATATTGGTCAAGAAGTAGTTTGAACGCTCAATATGGTTATGATTCGACCAGTTATGGATTCGGTGCAACGACAGTTTCACGAAGTATCAATATTGAAGAGTTGCACAGCATCTCACTACCGATTTGTGCGGTTTACAATAAAGATAAACATCAGTTTATGGGTGGCTTGAACTTGAATTATCTTATCAATGCTCAAAGTACAACCGTAGGAACTGGTAGCTTTTATAATACAAATAATATTGAACTTTTTGATGTGGCGACTACCGAACAATGGGGCTACACTTCTGCTTTCAATCGTTTTGATGTAGGGCTGACGGTAGGATATGATTATGAAGTGAAAAAAGGTTGGAGATTAGGGACACGTATCAATTATGGATTAACTGACGTTGCAAAAAATAATATATTTAATAATAATACTTTTGATAATAATTTGAATATCAGACTATTATTAACTTGTGATTTATTAGAGTTTAAATTCTAAAAAATATGAAAACGAATGTTAAAACGATTTCAGAAATATTACTTCCTGCTAAGAAATAGTAAAAAATTAAGTTTAGAACTTATTTTTTACTATTTGGGCAGGTTTAATTTATCAGAATTATTTACTTCCAGAGGTTCAGCGATTAGAAACCATAAAATTATTAATTTGGTCTTTCTAATTAGTTCTACTTTTCTAATCGGTTGTAATGACAATGTACCGCTTCCGTCACCTACTGATGGCGAAGTTGTATTCAAGTTA
>Ga0075467_10002014_pt1 | contig 16331 bp, 18 predicted proteins | sample DEB08_DNA_9_FD_75067 | JGI IMG/M metagenome (GOLD analysis project Ga0075467, IMG submission 75067) | Aqueous microbial communities from the Delaware River and Bay under freshwater to marine salinity gradient to study organic matter... | ecosystem: Environmental > Aquatic > Marine > Coastal ... | reverse complement strand
TGTCCGACGTTGCCTTGCCTGAGGAAGGGGAACTGTCATTTCACGACACCATGTCAGAGGCTGTCGCTGGCGTCACATGGATTCAAGAAAGCGTGCCTGAGCGTCTGGAGTTGAAGCGCAAGGTTTACCAAACACTGCAAGAACACTGCCCCGTCGATGCGATTATCGGCTCCTCCACCAGCGGTTTTAAGCCGTCGGAATTGCAGGGCTGTGCGACCCGTCCCGAACAGATCGTGGTCACGCACCCGTTCAACCCTGTCTACCTTTTGCCGCTGATCGAACTTGTCCCAACCGCGCAAAACAGCCCCGAATTTATCGCGCAGGCGAAAGAAATTCTGACCGAAATCGGGATGTTCCCGCTACATGTGCGCGCCGAAATCGACGCCCATATCGCTGACCGTTTTCTTGAGGCCGTCTGGCGCGAGGCGCTTTGGCTTATCAAAGACGGCATCGCCACCACGGAAGAAATCGACAACGCGATCCGGTATGGATTCGGGCTGCGCTGGGCCCAAATGGGCCTGTTCGAAACCTACCGCATCGCAGGCGGTGAGGCGGGCATGCGCCATTTTATCGAACAATTCGGCCCCTGCCTTGAATGGCCATGGACCAAATTGATGGACGTGCCAGAACTGACCGAAGAGCTGATCGACGCCGTTGCTGGCCAGTCGGACGCGCAATCTGGCCACATGACGATCCGCCAATTGGAACGCGCCCGCGACAATAACCTTGTTACCATTCTGCGCGGCCTAAAGGCGCAGGACTTCGGGGCAGGGGCTTTGCTCAATGCCCAAGACAAGCGCATCGGCGAACCCGCCGCCATGCCCGCCGACCCAAGCCAGCCCATCGTTACGATCCGCCGTGCCATCCCGCTCGATTGGACCGATTACAACGGCCACATGAACGAGGCGCGTTACTTACAGGCCTTTGGTGACGCGACGGATCGCATGATGGAAATCGTCGGTTGTGACGCGGATTATATCGCCAATGGTGGCAGCTATTTCACTGCCGAGACCCACATCCGCCATCTCGACGAGGTTCATGCAGGGGCAAAAATTCATATCGAGACCCAAGTATTGCTGGGGACCGGCAAGAAAATGCACCTCTTCCACCGCATGTTTGAGGGAGATCGCGAACTTGCCACGGGCGAGCATATGCTGATCCACGTGAGCCTTGAGACGCGCAAGGCCTCTGAGCCAGCGCCACAAATAGCTACCGCTTTGGCGATCTTGGCCGACGCCCACGCGAAACTGCCCAAGCCTGAAGGGACTGGCAAAGCGGTTGGGGTAAAATGAGCCGCGTCCTCATCACCGCAGGCGCATCCGGTATCGGGCGCGCCATGGGCGAGGGGTTCGCTGCAGCTGGTTTTGAGGTTTGGGTCACGGATATTAATGCCGAAGCTTTGGCTGCGTTGCCAGGAGAGTGGCGCTGCCACCAAGTTGACGCCTCTGACGAGGCTGCGGTCGCTGCGCTTTTTGCCAAGATCAAAGCTGCGGGCGGCCTCGACGTGCTCTGCGCCAATGCAGGGATCGCGGGGCCAACCGCTCTGGTTGAAAATGTGCAACTTGCCGACTGGCGGACCTGCGTTTCAGTTAATCTGGAAGGGGCGTTTCTTGCCGCCAAATATGCGGCACCGCTGATGAAGCCGGCAGGCAAAGGCGCGATGATATTCACGTCCTCGACTGCGGGCATTTACGGCTACCCCAACCGTGCGCCCTACTCTGCGGCGAAATGGGCAATCATCGGATTGATGAAAACACTGGCGATGGAACTTGGCCCATTCGGCATCCGCGCAAACGCGATTTGCCCCGGTGCGGTTGAGGGCCCGCGTATGGAAGGCGTGCTCGCCCGCGAGGCCGCAACGAAGGGCATGACCCGTGATCAGGTCTATGACGGCTACGCCTCTGGCACCTCGATGCGGAGCTTTGTCGAGGCTGAAGATATCGCCAATATGGCTGTCTTTCTAGGTACGAATGTATCGCGATTGGTCTCAGGTCAAGTCATCGCTGTTGACGGTCATACTGAGAATCCCGACCCAAAAGTTTAGGATATCTCGCCCAGCAACTGATCAATATGTGCGGGTACGTCGCGGGCATCAATTGATGCAGCGCGGACCAACCCATCAAAATGCGTGGTCATGGCAGCAACTCTCTCGCGATCTCGGAAGGCTAAGTAATTGCTGCCTAAATAGATCACGGCGAGCAGTGGACCAAAGATCGTAACTGGGGCCGAAAACAGCTGTCGCTGGTCAAATAGATGCAAGCGCAAGCTCGGATAAAGCTGCTCGTGAAGGTCACGAAATCGGGTCAATTGTGCGCGGCGTAGCTCGGTTGAAAGCCCTTCATAATACCCCTCCGCCCGCGCAAAGCTCGACAATTCACACAGGGGAAATGCGATCTCATAGTCCGACCGCGCGCCACGCATCCACGCCAATCTGTCCTTACTTGCACCCACAGCCTGATCAATGGTTTTGCCCAAGGACGGCTGGTATTCCCACCGCAGCATCGCATCTGTTTTGAGCATATCAGGGAGCCCCGCAGGCACGTGGCGGATTTTGTAACCTGCCGCTTCTTGGTGCCACGCAAAAATCTGTTCATCAACCAAAGCACGCGGCGCTTGTGTCATGGACATGGCCGCAGCCACCAAATCGGTCGCCTGTTCCGGCCTGTCTGATAACCCCAAAAGCCAATCCGCACTGACCCCAAGCGCCGCGGCACAAGAGGCAACCAGTTGCGCGTTCGGTAATCTCGCACCCTTATCCTTGATCAGTGCGACAGCGTAGACCGGTCCACACCCGTATCCCGCGCAAGCTTGCTCTGGTTCGAATTCGTCAAGTTCATCGCCTTCGTGAGGCGATCACGAAACAGGGCGGCGCGGTCGCGTTTGTCAGTTTTTGTATGCATTGGTGATATATATCATCAAATGGATTAATTGTGAACTACTGTCCTGCTGCGCAAAGCGTTTGCAATATGCCAGTGATAGGACATGAAACCAAAGGTCGATTGGCCCACGCTGGCCCTTATTATTCTCTGCTACGCTGTATGGCTGCTGCTCTTGTTTGTGGCCCCGCTTTGGCTAAAAATCCCGTTTCTTGGCGTGGTCATCGCATTGCATTCCTCTTTACAACACGAGGTTCTGCATGGGCATCCGTTTCGTAATCAACGCATTAACGAGGTGCTGGTTTGGCCCAGTCTAAACATCGTCATTCCTTACACGCGGTTTCGCGATACCCATTTGGCGCACCACAACGATGCGACCCTGACCGACCCTTACGATGATCCAGAGAGTAACTATCTAGACCCTGCTGTGTGGACCACCTTATCGCGCGCGAGGCAGATGGCTTTCCGCTTCAATAACACGCTGATTGGCCGTCTAATGATTGGCCCCATTATCGGCACAGTGGGCTTTTTCGCCGGCGAATTACAACGTAATACCCGCAGAATTTCGATGCAATGGCTTGGCCATTTGCCGGCTATGATCGCCGTTCTCGCAGTGGTTTCGGCTTCGCCAACCCCGCTTTGGACCTATGCGGTTTCGGCCTATTTCGGCCTCGCCATTCTCAAACTGCGCACCTTCCTAGAGCACACAGCGCACGACCGCTGTTCGCACCGTACCGCGATTGTGGAATCCTCTGGTATTTTTGGATTTCTATTTCTTCACAACAACTTGCACGTCGTTCATCACAAGCATCCCTCAGTGTCGTGGCATAAACTACCCGCGCTCTACCGCGCCAATCGCACCGCATTTCTGGAACGCAACGGCGGCTATTTCTACCCGTCTTACGCCGCGATTTTCCGCGCCTATGCGCTGCGCCCCAAAGACCCTGTCGCACATCCGCTCTTTTCAAAACGCTAGGGGCTGTGCATAGAGGCGCATGGACCTCTGGATACCGATCACAATTGGCGCGGCTTTGGCACAAACCGTCCGCTTCATGCTGCAAAAACAGCTGAAGTCTGCGCAGCTTTCAACGGCGGGTGCGACCTTTACGCGGTTCCTTTATTCCTCGCCGCTCGTGGCCCTGATCGCCGTCACTTACGCCACCAAAACGGGCCAAGGTGCACCCGACATTCCGCCTGTTTTCTGGACCTATGCGCTCCTCGGCGCGAGCACGCAAATCATCGGCACCGCCTGCGTCATAGCACTTTTTTCACATCGCAACTTTGCCGTTGGGATTACGTTTAAGAAAACCGAAGTCCTGCTCAGCGCGCTCATCGGCGTTCTCATCCTTGGTGATTTGATCACATGGCCTGCGCTCGGCGCGATCCTGCTTGGCCTGATCGGTGTGCTTTACCTCTCCGACACACCCAGCGCGGCAGGCGGCATTTTCAAACGCATGTGGAGCAAAGGAACGGCTCTGGGTCTCGCCTCAGGCCTCGCGTTCGGGTTTTCTGGCAACGGTTATCGCGGCGCATCTCTAAGTCTTGGGGATGGCGACACATTCTACCGAGCGATTGTTACGCTTGCTCTCGTCACAGCATTTCAAACTGCGATCATGGTGGTCTGGCTGATCTGGCGCGAGCGCGGGGAAATCACGCGCGTGATCAAGGCCTGGCGCATCGCAGCACTTGTTGGCCTCACATCCATGGCAGGCTCAATCTGCTGGTTCGTCGCCTACACCTTGCAAACCGCAGCCTACGTGAACGCGCTTGGCCAAGTTGAACTTCTCTTCTCGCTTATGATCGGGGCATTTGTGTTTGGCGAAACGATCAGCCGCCGCGAATGGCAGGGGCTCGCATTCCTGACGGGCAGCATCGTCTTGCTGGTCGCGGTCACCTAAAGCGGGCTTTGGCCGCCCAGTCGGTGCACCATATGGCGTTCATCGTCATTCTGGAAAAACGGCACGGTGCGCGGATGCCCACCCCACGCGATATGATCAATCAGTTCGGCCAAGACGACTTGTGTGATAAATGGCAGATCAAAATCGCGGGCGTCCTTTAACGGCACCCACTGCAAATGCGAGAGCTCATCTTCAGCCCCGCTAAAATCATCGGCGTCAGTTACCAAATCGGCCGCATCTGCGAGTAAGAATCGTGCATCAAAACGGCGGGGCGCACCTGTCGGAGTAATGGCACGGAAAAAGAACGAAGCCGCTGCAAGATTTGGAACATGCCCCGTTTGCGCAAAGCCACGCCAGCCCTGTGGCGGGTTATCCCACGCTTGGCGGTGGCCTAATATCTGACCTGTTTCTTCCCAAAGTTCGCGAATTCCAGCAGCAATAACCGCGGCGGGGGCAATGTCAGAGCGATCCGCGAGGCGGTCCTCGCACAGTTTCGCAATCGGTGTTCCCGCGACATCGGCGTCGTTGGGATCAACTGCGCCACCAGGGAACACGAACTTGCCTGGCATAAAAGCAGCCGTTGCGCCGCGCTGACCCATCAAGACTTTTGGCGTTGTGGCGCGGTCACGCAAGACGATCATCGTCGCCGCGTCACGAATGGGAACGCTCATTTAGACACCCTTATCAAAACCGTTCATACGGCGTGACCATTGTATAGCCACAACCAGACCCTTCAGGCGTGGCAGCAAAAACAGCGAGAGCGCAACCGCGAACACGCCAAAAATTGTGGCCATAACCATTGGCTCAGGGCGATACCATTGCCAAACAAAGTGGATCAAAATAGCCAGCAAATGCCCAACGATCAAGATAGTAAGATAGGCAGGGCCATCATCTGCGCGGTGGTGGTACATCTCTTCGGCGCAAACAGGGCATTCATCAACGACCTTCAAATACCCGTCAAATAAATGACCTTCACCGCATTTGGGGCAAAGCCTGCGAAATCCTAGCAGCATCGCTGGCTTCATTGGGCGGTCATCAATGGTAAGGTCACGCATCATCGTCTCCACTTTTCTTACTCTAGCAATGCGCGGTTTTTCCCATTTTGAAAAGGGGGCGCGGCCCGATGCCGCAAGCCGCTAAAGAAAAATTCCACAGATTGCGACGGAACTTTAGCACCACTTCGTTGAAGAGGGGTCAACGGCGCAAAGGGCGCCACATAGAACCGTAAAGGATAGAGACATGAAATCGACAGTATTGATCGCAGCAATCGCAGCAGGCCTGACATTGGTCGCATTTGACGCCAGCGCCGAAGGTCGCGGCGGCCCACGTGAAAAGCCAGCCTTTGCAACACTTGACGCAGACGGCAACGGCTCCATCACAATGGAAGAGCTTGAAAATGCAGGCGCTGCACGCTTCGCCGCGATGGACACAGACGGCAACGGCGGAATCTCGGCGGCAGAACTCGCCGCTGCACATGAGGCCAAAATGGCCACCCGCACAGCCAAAATGATCGAACGCATGGACGAAAACGGTGACGGCGAATTGCAGGCCGATGAGATGAAACCGCGCGGCCGTGGCAATAACGCCGAACGCATGTTCGATCACATGGATGAAAACGAAGATGGCGCAATCAGCCAAGATGAATATGACGCAGCCGGCGAGGGCCGTGGCGGTCGTCATGGCGGCAAAGGTGGCCGTGATCGCGGCTAAGGAGAGCAGGCGCGGGGCGTCGTTTGTGCGCCCCGCATTGCCGAACTGGATGATTGTGGATACGAACCTTACTCATGAATGCCCGACTGGGATCTTGGCGCGACGCGCCCGACTACGCGGTTTTGCTCGCCTATGCCAATGGGGACGAGGAGGCAGCGCGCGTGCTATCGCTGCGCCTCGTGCCGCGTGTTTTGGCGCAAGCAACCCGTATGCTGGCCGACCAAGCCGAAGCAGAAGATGTGGCACAAGAGGCCATGATGAAGCTGTGGGAAATAGCGGCCGAATGGCGACAGGGCGAGGCGCAGGTCTCAACATGGCTTTACCGCGTTGTGGCCAATCTTTGCACCGACAGGCTGCGCAAGCGGCGGGGCGTGTCCTTGGACCAAATAGCCGAACCAACCGACCCGCAAATGAGCGCGACAGCCCAAATGCAGGAAACATCGCGTTTGACTGCATTGGCAAATGCGCTCGCTCAATTGCCAGACCGACAAGCCCAAGCCGTGTCTTTGCGGCATCTGGAGGGGTTAACAAACCCCGAAATAGCGCAGATCATGGACATCAGCGTCCGATCTGTCGAAAGTCTCACCGCGCGTGGCAAGAAGGCCTTGGCCGACATCTTGGCAGCGCGCAAAGCCGAATTGGGGTATGAAGATGACAAAATCTGAAGATCAAATGCTCGACGACCTCTTCGCTTTGGGGCGCGGTACCGCACCTGTGCCCTCAGATGATTTGATGGCGCGCATCTTGCATGACGCGACCATGGCCCGCGCCGTTGAACCTGCACCTAAATTCTCGTTTTGGGCTGGATTTCGGGACATGGTTGGGGGCTGGCCTGCTGTCGGCGGTCTTGCAATGGCGGGGGTGACAGGCGTGTGGTTTGGCATTGCCCCCCCGACGTCGGTTGCAAGTTTTGCCTCTGATCTCATTGGCACATCCGTCACGGTCGACCTATTTGACGATACCAGCAGCTTTTTCGCGGAGGCCTCGATAGATGGCTAATTTCTCAAAACCTCACCGTTTGTGGCGGATCGTCTTGGTGGTGTCACTTGCCCTGAATGTTGCCGTGATCGGCGGCGTCGCGGGGCTCGCCATTTCTGGACGGGCGGCGGATGGCCCACCACAAAGGTTTATGTTTGATTTTGGCCCCTTAGGGCGGGTTTTAGACCCAGAAGATCGGCGCGCGATCGGGCACGCCATGCGCCGCGATGGTGCAAAACCGTTTAGTCGCGATGAAATGAAAGAAAAAGTGAGTGGCTTGGCTGCTGCATTACGTGCGGAACCATTTGATGTGGCGGCTGTTGAGGTGCTTTTTGTGGATTTTCGCTCTCGTTCAGAACGCGTTCAACAAGACGCCCAAGCGGCATTTGTTGCGCAGCTTTCGGCGATGAGCGTTGAGGCAAGAACGCGATTAGCTGATCGGCTAGAGCGCGGCACGCGCAAGTAAACTACGCCGCCGCGATCCTGCTGCCAAGTGCGACGGTGTCGCGGCCTGCTGATTTTGCAGCATAAAGTGCAGCGTCGGCGTAGCCGCACATTTTCTCAATTTGTCCGCGGTCAAGACGGGTCAGACCACCTGTTGCGACGCCCACTGACACCGTAACCTTTATTGGCGAAAAATCACCGCCAAGGGGAAAAGGCTTGGCCGAGATGAGGCGGCGTACGCGGTCAGCCGCGGAATGCGCCTGATCACTTTCGGTGCGGGGCATAGCGATGAGAAATTCTTCGCCACCAATGCGTGCAACAAGATCAATAGCACGCAGATTTTCGCGCAAACGATTGGCCAATTCGATTAGGACCATATCTCCTGCGGCATGACCAAAGCGATCATTAATGGATTTAAAATGATCAATATCGAGGATCATGACTGCAAATTCACGCTGCGCTGCACGAGCCTGTTCTGCGATGCGAACCAAATGGGGCTCGACATATCGCCGATTGTACAAGCTAGTTAACGGATCCGTAACAGCCGCAGTCAGGCCATCGCGGACAGTATTTCGTAATTTGTCATGCAAAAGCTTTTGGTGGATAAGCGCCTTGCTGCGCAACACAAGCTCCCCCGCCGAAATAGAGCGCTTACGGAATCGTCGGCGCCGCGGTCTAGCAAAAGTGCCGCAATTTCAGGCTGATTGTCGGGTAAAATGATCATAAGGCTTGTCGTGCGGGTTTCGGCCCGACATCTCAGATCAGACACGAGACGGAAAAGGCTCCGACCTTGATCGGTGATTTTTGAACCATCGATGATGAACAAATCTGGGACGGGCATCATTGATGTTTTCGTCAGGATGCAATCGGTTTCGAATTGCATGATCGGTAAAAACGCGCCGCTTTTCAATTTGGCAGCAATTGCATTGCTGGACGATGTCGCATTCGACACCAAGGCAACACGACCTTCTTTTTTGAAATCGCTGCGCGCTTCTTCAAAGCCTAACGCACGGCTAGTCCCGTCACGCAGCATCAATTCTTGACGCGCGTGTCTGACGCGCAAGAGGGAGCGGATACGGGCAAGCAAAAGAGCGTCATCAATTGGACGGGGCAAGACATCGTCGGCGCCAGCATCAAGCGCTGCAAACCTTGCACGGGCGGTGTCAGCGATCCCAACCGAAATGATGGCGATCGATGAAGTGTCGGGATTGTCCTTAAGTTCACGGCAAAACCCATGACGGTCCTCAATTTGATCAGACAGATTGATCAGCATGAGATCAGGGCGACGTTTCGCTATAATTTCTTCCGCCTCTTGTCTGGAAGCGCAGGCATCAACCGCAAACTGAGCGGCAAGCATTTTCACCTTCAGAACAATCCTGTTTGTAGGAATTGTATCGACAATCAAGATGCGGCCCGTCATAGCTATATTCCTTCTGTGGTTTCACCACTGCGACAGGTACAAAACTAGGGCCGAAAAGTTAAAAAACTGTTTCTGAGAATGAGAGGACGCCAATGACCCCCGAATTTGCGCAAACCATCGCGCTGCAAGCCCTCGGATGGCTGGCTGGCAACGACGAGCTTTTCCCAATTTTTCTGGGGTCTACAGGCGGGTCGGCGGATGACTTGCGCACACAGGCAACCGACCCCGCATTCCAGTCATCGGTACTTGAATTCATCACGATGGATGATGCTTGGGTGATCGCATTTTGCGATGCGCATGACTTGAAATACGATCAACCACTGCGCGCGCGCTACTCGCTTCCAGGTGGTGAGATAGAGACTGATTCTGCCTACTAAGCGGTTCGCAAAACGGGAAAGCAAACGCTGCTCTCCCGTTTTTACACTTAAGTAGCAGGCGCTTCTTTGGCCCCCGTCATAAAGGCCACGGCGTCGGACATCGTATAATCCTTAGGATCGATCACACAAAGCCGTTTGCCCAAGCGGTGTACGTGAATGCGGTCGGCGACCTCAAACACATGCGGCATGTTGTGGCTGATCAGGATGATCGGAATACCACGTGAACGCACGTCGAGGATCAACTCCAGCACACGACGGGATTCCTTCACCCCAAGCGCCGCTGTCGGCTCGTCGAGGATGATCACCTTGGACCCGAACGCGGCCGCACGGGCCACGGCCACACCTTGCCGTTGACCACCCGAGAGCGTCTCGACCGCTTGGTTGATGTTCTGGATCGTCATCAGGCCAAGCTCGGTCAGCTTATCGCGCGCAAAATCTTGCATCTTGCGCTGGTCCATCTGGCGGAACACCGAACCCATGATCCCCTCTTTGCGGATTTCACGGCCCAAGAACATGTTGTCAGCGATCGACAGGGCAGGGGACAAAGCAAGGTTTTGATAAACCGTCTCGATTCCTTCGCGCCGCGCATCGTCGGGTGACTTGAAGTGAACCGCTTTGCCGTCGACCAAGACCTCGCCGTGGTCGGGTGTGACCGCCCCAGACAGTGCCTTAATCAGCGTTGATTTGCCGGCTCCGTTGTCGCCAATGACGGCGCAGATCTCACCAGGGTAAAGGTCAAAATCTGCCCCATCCATGGCGATCACAGTGCCGTAGCGTTTCATCAGACCGCGTGCTTGGATGACAGGTTGAATATCACTCATTTCGTGGCCCTCCGCAGCCATTGGTCGAGCGCCACGGCGATCAACACGAGATTGCCTGCCGCGAACATTTGCCAGTAGTCGTCAACACCTGCGAGCGAGAGCCCTGTGTTGAACACGCCGACGATCATGGCCCCAAGGACAGAGCCGAGGATTGATCCACGTCCGCCGAAGAGTGACGTGCCGCCAATCACAACTGCGGTGATGCTGGCGAGATTGATGTCGGTAAATCCGATTGGTGAAATTGAGCCCACACGGCCCGCCGCGACCCAGCCTGCAAAGGCGCAGATCAGACCTGCGAGGGCATAGACAGAGATCAGCGTGCGGTTGATCTTGATACCCGACAGCATCGCCGCATCAGGATCGTCACCAATGGCGTGCACATGCCGTCCCCATGCTGTTTGGTTCAGCAGATACCAGACCGCAAGCGCCAAGAGGATCAAGGCGATCCCGCCGTAGGTGATGACAAAGCCGCCGAATTTTAGGGAATTGCCAAAGAACAGGATACTCGGCGCGATTTCGCGAATGTCTGCGCCGCGAATGGATTGCGAACCAGAATACCAAAGCAACAACGCGGTAAAGACCGACAGCGTGCCGAGCGTTACGATAAATGGCGGTAGCTTGATGTAGGTAACAAGAAAGCCGTTGAGCCAGCCCATCAATGCACCAAAGAACATCGAAATCGTGACAGCAAAGATCGGCGGGATGCCAAAATCAACGGCCAAGCGTCCCATGATCATCGACGACAAAACCATGATCGCACCAACCGACAGATCAATACCCGCGGTCAGGATGATGAGCGTTTGCGCGATGGCGACAACACCTGTGACGGTCACTTGCTTGAGGACCAGCGACAAAACGCCGGGCGTCATAAAGTTCGGCGCGATAATGCCAAAGCAGATGACGCTGATCAGCAGCACCATTGCGGGAATGATTGTTGGATTGCGGCGCAATATGCCGCGTAAAATATAGCCGATGGTTTTATCATCGCGCGCGAAGGAGGCGACGGATTTATCAGCGGCGGATAGGCCTGCCTCAAAATCCGCGCCTGCGGGCGCTTTTGGTTTCTGGTCAGTCATAGTCTGTGTTTCCCCCACTTATGCGGTCCGACTGTAAGAAAAAGGGCGACATTATAATGCCGCCCTTTCACTATTTCAGCGTGTTAAAGGCTTAGCCCCAGCAGAGCTCAGTGCCCTTGTCGCTGTCAATAGAAGGCACGCCCTCGGCTGGTGCATCCGTCACAAGGTTCACACCTGTGTTGAAGAATGTCAGGCCATCTGTTGCCGCAGGCTTTGTGCCGTCAGCCGCATAAGCTGCGATCGCTTCAACGCCTTTGGACGCCATCAACAATGGGTACTGCTGCGATGTTGCACCGATCACGCCAGCCTTAACGCTTGCGATACCTGGGCAGCCGCCGTCGACGGAAACGACGAGAACACCTTCAGCTTTGCCAGCATTCTGCAGCGCTTGGTAAGCACCCTCAGCGGCAGGCTCGTTGATAGTGTAGACAACGTTGATGTCTGGGTCTTTTGCGAGCAGGTTTTCCATCGCAGTCACGCCACCCTCAACGGATGCCTGTGATGTCTCATGGCCGATGACGCGTGCGTCTGTCTCGGAACCCATCACTGTCAGGTCAGGCACTTCGATGCCGAAACCAACGAGGAAGCCCGTGTCGCGTGCAACGTCAACAGAGATGTTGTCTTTGTTGATGTCGAGCATGCCGATTTTGGCGTTTGCAGCCTCATCACCAAGTGTCGCAGCAGCCCACTGACCGATCAGAAGACCAGCTTCAAAGTTGTCAGTCGCAAATGTCATGTCTTGTGCTTCTGGATTAGCAAGCGGTGTATCAAGTGCGATAACCAGAACACCAGCAGCGCGCGCATCGATCAGTGCCGGACCAACAGAGTCGTTGGACGGTGTGATCAGGATGCCCTTGGCTCCAGCCGCAACGCAGTTTTCAATCGCGTTGATCTGTGGGGCCGCGTCACCGTCTGTGATACCTGCGTAGGCTTGGAAATCCATGCCAGCAGCCGTTGCAGCAGCTTCAGCGCCTTCTTTCATCTTCACGAAAAACGGGTTGGTGTTGTTCTTTGTGATCAAGCAAGTCAGGTCAGCAGCAGATGCCATGCCAACGGATGCGATAAGGGCCAATGCGGACCCAGCCAGTAATTTCTTCATAGTTTCCTCCCAGAAAACAAAATGTCAGGGCATTAGCCCTTCGCTGTTAGCGATCCAGCTGATGCCGGTGCTGGAGCCTACATTGCGCGATTCGAGACCCTGCGTCAATTAATTAGTTAACTTTCTTTATTAATTCACTTCTGCTATGTTTTCTTAAGGAAAGCACAGGTAAGGTGCGCAAAATGGATGACGGGTTGGTAAGAACACTGAGTATTGGCTTAAGCCAAAGGGGCGTGAGAGATCACAACGAACGCCTGCTGCTCTCGCTTATCCAACGCCACGATTCGCTGCCCGGCAGTGACCTTGCCAAGATTGCAGGGCTATCTCCGCCAACCGTGTCCGGCATCCTGCGCCAGCTAGAGGCGGACGGGTTGATCGAACGCGGCGATCCTGTGCGCGGCAAGGTGGGCAAGCCCTCGGTGCCGAAGCGGTTGGCGGCAAACGGCGCCTTTGCGTTTGGGATCAAGATCGGGCGCAGGTCAGCTGATCTTATGCTCATGGATTTTCGCGGCGGCACCAAGGGGCAACTCAAGGTCACCTATGATTATCCAGTCTTTCAGACTGTTCTCGCATTTATCGCCGATGGCCTTGCCCAGCTCAGTGCGAGCCTTTCTGATGATGAACGTAACCGAATATGCGGCATTGGCGTCGCGGCCCCCTTTGAGCTTTGGAATTGGGAGGCACCGAAAAACGCGCCGGCCAGTTCCTTTGTGTCGTGGAAAGACGTGGATATCACGGCCGAAATCGCAAAATTCAGCGACCTGCCTGTCGTTCAGATGAATGATGCCACCGCCGCCTGTCAGGCCGAACACACCTACGGGCGCGGCAAAGAATTCCAAGATTACGCCTATTTCTACATCGGGGCCTTCATCGGCGGCGGAGTCGTCCTCAACAATTCCGTCTACATCGGACGGCAAGGGAACGCGGGCGCGCTTGGTTCACTGCGCAGCATCAGCCCTATCGGCGAGAGTATGCAGCTCGTTGATATGGCCTCGATCCATCAGCTAGAGGCACGCCTGCGCGAGGTCGATATCGACACCCGCCAGCTTTGGGATGATCCTACAAGTTGGACAAAACTGAGCCGCTACGTCGAGCCGTGGCTTTTGCAAACAGCGCAGGAATTAGCCAAGGCCAGCCTATCGATCTGCTCGGTCATCGACTTTGAAGCGATCCTCATCGACGGATCATTCCCTGCCAGCCTGCGCGAAGACCTCGTCAACCGCGTCCGCCGCTATGTCGCTACCCAAGATACCCGTGGCCTGATCCCGCCCAAGATTGAGGCAGGCATCATCGGAGGCAATGCGCGTGCGCAAGGGGCCGCCTGCGAGCCAATCCGCGCACAGTTTTTTCTCAACGCGAATACGGGGCGAGGGGCGAGTTAGGCACGCCTAGAGATCAATCTCGATTTCACCATCCACTTGAGCGGCGCGGCTTTGACACAAAATAATCTCGCGCGCGCGTTGCGCCTTTGACAGTACATAATCGCGATGCTCGACTTCGCCCGAAACTACGCCGCATTTGCACACACCACAAAGCCCATCGGCGCATTTCACATCCACGGGCACCCCGATTTTCAACAGCGCATCCGCCGCCGTTTCATCCGCCGCAACAGGCACAATCCGCCCGTCTTTCATACGCAACGTAAAGGCATGGTTCACATAATCGGGCGCATCAGGCACGGCGAAATATTCCAAATGCCGCGCCTCTTCGGGGTAACCATTCGCCTCTGCCGCCGCCATCACCGCCGCCATATAAGCGTCAGGACCACAGGTATAGGCATGCGCACCATCGCGGTATGTCATCACGTGCGCCAAATCTGCACGCGTGCCCTCATCCGTAATATTCAGATGTACGTTCGCCGCCCAAGGTTGCGCTTCTAACAGTGGAATAAACCCAGCATCCGCACGGGTTTTGGCACTATAATACAGCGCAAAAGGTCGCCCCAAAGCGTGCAATTTGTGCGCCATTGCGATCATCGGCGTGATCCCAATCCCGCCCCCATCAGCATCGTGTGGCTCGCATCCTCGACCAGTGGAAAATGGTTAATCGGTTTGGAAACAAAGACCCTGCGCCCCAACCCGAAAATCCGGTGCATCAACTTCGATCCGCCACGGCCCTTGTCCTCGCGCAGCACAGCAATCTGATAGGACTTGCGATCGGCGGGATCGCCCGACATCGAATACTGGCGGAAAAACTCTGGCGCCACGACCACATCCAAATGCGCACCAGCCGTGAACTCTGGCAAATCAGCACCCTTTGGGTCCGAAAACTCATAAAGTGTCACGGCATCCGTCAACTTTTCGACCCGCGTGACCACCAAATTCAGGATCGGAATATCGCCCTTCGCAGCACTATAGATATGCTCCGTCGGCACGCCTTTTGCGCGAAGCAACTTGTGCTCATCCGCCGAAATCATCGCCTGATAGGCCGCGATCCCCGCCTCGCGGTCCATTGGAAACGGCCAAGGATAGGGCGGGGGCGCAAGTGGCGCAGGATAAACCGCCAGCGTCTGATCCGTGTAAACCAGTTTCAAATCCCGTGACAATTCGCGCTTGTTCACAGGCTCGCGGGCAGGGCGGTAAGCGCCATCGTCCAACATCTCCAAATCCCACCACCACTTTTTAACGGGATTAATCGACCCTTTGCCAAGCCTGTCGTCCAGCGCCGCCAATGCCTTCGCCGCCTTTGGCACAGTCATCGCCAACTTGCGGAACGGGGCCTCCGCAAACAGCCCTTCAAGGTTCCAAGGGCAGGTTTTCATACACCGCCCGCACATCGCGCCGTTCTTCTGGCTCACGCGGTATGTTGTGCATTTCTGGCTATCGGATTTCCAAATCTCATAGCCGTTGAACATAAGTTTTGGCCCTGCGGTAATTGCACCAGAGGGGCACTCGCGGGCGCATTTATTGCAGGCCTCGCAAAATTTTTGCAGGCCAAAATCAATCGGCTTGTCATGCGTCATCGGCATATTCGTCGTGACAACACCCGATTTTAAACGGGGCCCAAGGAATGGATTGAGGATCACCTCGCCAATGCGGCTCACCTCACCCAAGCCCGCCAGCAATAACAATGGCGGATGCAAAACCTCATCGTCCATCACCGAATGGACCCGCGCCGTATAGCCCAAGTTGCGCAAATGCTGCGCCAATACACCGCCCAAAAGCGAGAACCGCAAATAGGCACGCATGGATTGGGCACAAGCGATCCAGTCGTCACCAGACGCGCCCTCCATCGTCTCATGACCCTGATCGATAATCATTGAAATTGCGTTACTGTGATAAGGCGTAATCGACTGGCCCGCCGCATCGTGACTATAGTAGGTCCAGTCTGGACAAGCGCTTAATCCGCAGGCATCGACCCCAAGAAAATAAAGTGCCGCTTTGATATTCGCAGCATTATGGCTTGCATTATCCGTGCCCTTTTGCTTTTCACGCGCGTCGCCGTCCTGCAGTAAAACGAACGCGCCTAGCGACGGACGGAAGGCAAATGCACTCGCAGATTTCCGCACGTAATTGCCGTTCTTCGTGGCCTCTTGCACATGCTTGCCCATATCGCCAAACAAGGCCCGCGCAAACAAGTTCGCCCGCTTCGGCACTCGCGCCACATTCGGGGCATCTATATAAGTCGTGGGA
>Ga0075467_10002012_pt1 | contig 16340 bp, 19 predicted proteins | sample DEB08_DNA_9_FD_75067 | JGI IMG/M metagenome (GOLD analysis project Ga0075467, IMG submission 75067) | Aqueous microbial communities from the Delaware River and Bay under freshwater to marine salinity gradient to study organic matter... | ecosystem: Environmental > Aquatic > Marine > Coastal ... | reverse complement strand
GTTACTCTGGTTACTGACGAGACTGTTACTGTCGACGGCAATCACCCGCTCGCGGGCAAAGACCTCAACTTTGATGTGACTATTGCCGATGTTCGCGAAGCTACAGCAGAAGAACTTGAGCATGGCCATATTCACGGCCAAGGTGGACACAACCACTAAAAGTTCTTAAAAAAGAGATCCTAAAAAAAGGCCACCTAAGGGTGGCCTAAATGGGAGGAGATAATAAAGCTATCACCGCGAACCTCAGCTCGCTGAAGTTCGCGGATGGATGGGAATTAGTTAGTCAAACATCGGGGAAATTTCACTGACTGCAACGCAGGCGGCAAGCGCACAGCCTATTCCAGTGCTGGTCCAAAAATCTGAGCCGTAGGCAAATATGCCAATCGAGACGCCTAGAAGAGCGCCGCAGGTAATCATCAACAAACTAGTAAAACCGTAACCGTTCATCCATAAATCCTCTATACAATCCAACAGGTTCCTTCCAATTCAGACGGAGAGCGTTAATGGCTTTAGCTGCCAGCTTCGCTGTCTGCTTTATTACAAGAAGGTGCATTTGAAACCCATTTGCGGCTGATTACTCACGAGCGGTTGGCAAATTCAATGTTGCCCTGTTCACAGTTGACCAGCTGATGCAAAATACTGTGCGCTGTGTCGACAAAATTCAGGCGATCTTTAGCCTGACTGATCTTTTCACGGACCACTTAACAAAAGAGATATCAGACTCTATGACAATCAAAGTAGCGATTAACGGTTTTGGTCGTATTGGCCGTTTGGCACTGCGCGCCGCATGGCACCGCGATGATTACGAAATCGTGCAGATCAATGAAGTTGCCGGCGATGCGCACGCTGCCGCACACCTGTTGAAATACGATTCAGTACACGGCACCTGGGACAAGAGTATTACTAGCGAGGGCTCTGGCAGCGAGGCGAGAATAGTGATTGATGGCCAATCCATAGCCTACAGCCAGAACCAACATATTGCCGACACCGACTGGTCCGGCGTGGACATGGTGGTCGAATGCACCGGCACTTTTAAGTCTCAGAAAGCACTGGCACCCTACTTTGATCAATCTGTAAAAAAAGTAGTAGTCTCTGCACCGGTAAAAGACGGTACTCTCAATATAGTGATGGGGGTCAACGACCACCTCTACACAAACCAAGTCATAGTGACCGCCGCCTCTTGCACCACCAACTGCCTGGCACCTGTGGTGGATGTGCTGCTAAAGAGCTTTGGCATCAAGCATGCCGCGATTACCACTATTCATGACATCACCAATACCCAGAGTATTCTCGATGAATACCACAGTGACCTGCGACGCTCTCGGGCCAGCGGCCTGTCCCTAATCCCCACCAGCACCGGTTCAGCTACAGCGATCACAGAAATTTTTCCCGAGCTCAAAGGGCGTATTAATGGCTTGGCTGTGCGGGTGCCCCTAGCCAATGCCTCATTGACTGACTGTGTGTTTGAGCTAGAGAGTGAGGTTGATGTCGATCAGGTTAATGACGCGCTGCGCACTGCATCTGAGGGACGTTTAAACGGTATCCTTGGCTTCTCAGACCAGCCGCTGGTCTCAGTGGATTACACTAATGATAAGCGCTCGGGCGTTGTCGATGGCTTATCCACCATGGTGATCAACAAATCTCAGGTAAAATTGCTTATCTGGTATGACAATGAGATTGGCTACGTTAATCGCATGATGGAGCTGGCGGCCAAGGTTGCGACATCAATTGAACGCTAGAATAAATAATCACTACCAACAATCCATTTTGAGAACTCGATAACCCGCGATGAACTTCGATCTGAAAGCGCCTGCCACCCAATACGGTTTAGTTACCCTGAGTTACTGGGCTTTTACACTCAGCGACGGGGCCCTGCGTATGCTGGTGGTGCTATTTTTCCACCAGTTGGGCTACAGCCCAATTGAAATAGCCGGGCTTTTGGTGCTTTACGAGCTATTCGGAGTGATTACTAACTTATACGCTGGCTGGCTGGCCACGACCATTGGCTTAACCGTCACCATGCAGATGGGCCTGGCGCTGCAAATTGCGGCTCTACTGATGCTAACGGTGGACAGCTCAATACTCAATGTGGTCTACGTGATGGTCGCCCAAGCCCTATCGGGGATTGGCAAAGATCTCAACAAAATGGGCGCCAAGGCGAGTATTAAGTCGCTGGTGCCCGCAGATGCTCAGGGTCAACTCTACCATTGGATCGCACTGCTGACCGGATCAAAAAATGCATTAAAAGGCGTTGGGTTTTTTCTTGGCGGCTGGCTTTTAGCCACGGTGGGATTCCAAAATGCGGTGGCAGTCATGGCCACTGCTTTAGGCGGTGTGCTGATACTCAGTGTTCTGCTGCTAGACCGCAGCACAGGTATAGCCAAAAAACCTCAGCCGTTCCAACATCTGTTCTCCAAGAGCAGCGCAGTCAATCGGCTCAGTGCAGCAAGGTTTTTTCTGTTTGGCTCACGGGATGTTTGGTTTGTTGTGGCACTGCCGGTATTTTTGCAGAGTCAATTGCAATGGAGCTATGTGCAGGTGGGAACCATGATGGCCGCCTGGGTCATCGCCTACGGTGTGGTGCAAACAGTAGCCCCTAAAGTCACCATTATTGGCAAGACGATAAAAGACAGTAATATGACTCACCCCTCCGGGAGAACTGCATTGAGGTGGGTTGCACTACTCTGTCTAGTGCCTGCCGCAATCGCTGGCGGTCTTTATGTCGCGGGGAGCAATACTAGTCTGCTGGCAATCGGATTAGTGTCTGGACTGTTAGTGTTTGGCGCTCTATTTGCGATTAACTCGTCGATTCATTCCTACCTGATTGTCGCCTATGCTCGTGAAGATGGCGCCTCTCTGGATGTTGGCTTTTACTATATGTGCAACGCCGCAGGCCGATTGGTGGGCACCCTGCTCTCTGGCTTGATCTATCAACAGTTTGGCTTAGCTGCCTGCTTGCTACTCTCCTCGGGAATGCTGATCACCACTGCGGTAATCTCGAAAAAGCTGCCGGGTTAATTGGCAGACAGGCTTTTACTGCGGAAACTGGGTCTGCTAGGCTGGCTCTTTTTTAATCACCTAAAGAATTTATTATGACCACTGAAAATAATACCGCCATGAATCCCAACGCCCTGTTTCGCGAAGAGAATTTTACCGATCAAAAGATGGGTGCGATCCGCAAGCTTATTCCAGTGAAGGCCGATGGCAGCGACGACCCAGATCGCGCTGTAGCATTTTTTGGCTCAGCCCAGGTGATGACTCAGATGGGTGCTATACCGCTTAACTTTGCACTGGATGGAGAGACTATTGGCGAAGCCGCCAGAGACTTTGCGGGCAAGGCGCAGATAGCCGTTGAAGAAGCTAGCCAAGAAATTGAGAAAATGCGTCGTGAACAGGCCTCGAAGATCGTCATTCCAGGCCAAGGCGGTGGCGGTATGAGTAATTCCGGCGGCGGGATTATCACTTAAGTAAAAGCTTAGCCTGAATCGGTTGAAAGTGATCGGCAGCATCAATCAGTGATGCTGCCGTGAGCGCCGCGACACCGTAGACACTGGTCGCAATATCATAACGCTGGCTCACTCGAGTAAGCAGCAAATCAAAATCACCATCTCCAGATAGCAGTACGATTTCATCCGGCGGATTGTCACTGGCAGCGCAATCCATCATATCAATGGCAATACCCACGTCCCAGTCGCCCTTTGCCGACCCATCGCTGCGCTGAATAAAGGGCTTAAGCTTAACCTCGAAACCTATTTCGCGAAGCACCTGTTGAAAGCCCCGCTGCCCAGCATCATTGCGTTCGATGGCATAGGCGTCTGCCTGAACAATCTCACCCTGCGCACTGAGCTGACGCCAAAGTTCACGGTAGTTAAAGTAACAGCCAAACTGTTCTTTAACCGTGTAATAGATATTTTGCACATCAACAAATACAGCAATTTTTTTCACGTTAGACTCTTTTAAACTAATTTTATGCTTAATTAAGCGGATTTTCGGAGACGTTACAGCAATAACTCCACACCAATGCGACAGTTCGCGCCGCTGGCAATGCGACGACTTACACTGATCACTCGATCCTGATACCAACTGCGACGGCTTATCTTGATACAGGGACTCAGTGTTGCCAAACCCAGCGCACCAGTAATCACTGCATCAGCAGTTATCGCCTGCAACTGATGCTCATCTCGGCTCGGGCTGATGACCCAGTTCAAATAGACTTGCGGACTGACCCTTTGATAATTTTGCTTGAGATAGGCTGGCACCAGTGCGGGGCTTACAAAACACTCTTCCCACTGCATTGGAACAGAGGCAATCGAGTGCACGACTACCGAATGATAGATCAATTCCCCCTCAGTCAACCCGAGTAGTGAGGCAATATTACGCTCTGCGGCAATCGCCTCCAAGGTAATAAGCCGGTTGCTATATTGAGGGTTGCTGAAACTATACTGCTGATTGAAGTCAGGCAATTCCACAGCTGAGACCGGCGATGGCGGCTGCGTTACAAAGGTGCCAGCACCCACCGAGCGCTCTAGCAGGCCTTCGCTCGCCAACTCCTGCACCGCTCGGCGCGCCGTCATGCGGCTAACCGAGAACGCCTCTGAGAGCTGAGTTTCCGAAGGAATACGCTCGCCGACCTGCCACAGACCAGATGCAAGCTGGGCTTTGAGGTGACTTTTGATTTGCGCATATCGAGGCAATACATCTCTAACTCGACTCATAAAATACCACCAACATATGTCTATACGAATAATCGGGCTATACCAATAGTGGGTAGGCATTCGCTACTGACTGATTTAAGACCTACAGCCTATCGGCTAATAATATAAGGCAATCAAGAGAATGTAACCAGAACAATTTATTCTGAGTAGCTTATACAATATGTCTATACAATCATAAAGCAAAAACGTCTAAGACTTTATTAAGGCGAGCTTGTGCTGGCGGGAAAGCTTTTTGATTTGCGCCTCGCGAATGCTGGCGCTGCTGCGGTCATGCCCACCCTCGACAAAGACAACCTCTTCTGGACTGCGCCCACGAAAGTATTTGGCTCCGGCGCGCCCATTGAGATGCTCGTTAAAACGTCGCTCAACGTCAGTGGTAATGCCCGTGTAAATCGACTGATCTGTGGCCCGAATAAGATAGACAAACCACTGGTTCATGCGCTGGCTGCAATATCGGCGACTAGAAAGCCATGGCAGAACTGGCAGCGATACTGGGCTCGTCGCTGGAGAATTTTTTTGTGTCGCAGGCTGGTTAGCTGGTGTGTTCTGCAGCCACACTTATAGGCGAAAACGGCGTATTGCCGTACCGGAATGCCAGTTAGATCATAGCTCCCGGTGGCCTTGGGCTCGGCACCCAGATCCACCATCACCGACTTCCACTCAACACCATGAGGTTTGACCCGCCGCAAGCCATAGAGACAATCCACCACATAGTGGGCGACCTCGTGGGTTACGGTGTCAGTGAGGCTGTCTTCAAAATATTTCGCAAACAGCCAAGGGTTGTAACGAATGCGTCGATTGCGACCCTTCACTTGATACATGCCGGCGCATTTACCCTTAAGATCAAAATGCACGGTTATGGCATCGAATCGGCGGCCATAGAGCTGCGAGGCCTTTTCAACACAGTGTTTGGTGGCCGCCTCGACTTGGCGCATTTGAAATTCAGAGATTGGCTCAATCATGAGGCTCAGTATACGTGGAGCGAGCCTGTTACAATACGTGAAATTTCCGGTACAGCTAATAAATGAATATTGATTTCCACTGTCATACCACTGCATCCGACGGCACCCTAGATCCAGCCGCGCTAATTGATCTCGCTCGTGAGCGTGAAATAGATATGCTCTCGATTACCGACCACGACACTCTGGCGGCTTATCAGATATTGGCTGATATGGAGACTGGACTGCGGATTATTCCCGGAATTGAATTATCCAGCCAATGGAACCGCCGCGGAGTACATATAGTGGGGCTCAATGTAGATACCCATAGCAACTCCATAGTCGAAGCAGTGACAAAGCAATCTCAGGCGCGCGAGGGGCGAGGGGAAATCATTGCCGAAAGGCTCGCACGGCTGGGCTTTGCTGACTGCCTTGAGGGAGCAAAGTCATTTTCCAGTGGCCCTCAAGTTGGGCGACCACACTTTGCCCAGCATCTGGTGGCGATTGGCGCCGTTAGTAACATCCAGCAGGCGTTTAAACGCTATCTGGGTGCAGGCAAGGTTGGCGACGTTAAAGATCAATGGGCCGATCCCAAGACAGTGATTAACTGGATCCGCGATGCCGGCGGAGTGGCAGTGCTGGCTCACCCGACCAAATACAAATTAACTCGCTCTAAATTAATTGAACTGATCACTGATTTTAAGGCGGCAGGAGGCGAGGCAATGGAAGTTATTTCTGGTGCTCAGGTGCCGTCACTAACCCGCGATATGGCGCGTCTTTGTCGCGAAAGCGGATTGGAAGCCTCCTGTGGATCAGACTTTCACAGCCCCGACCAACCCTGGGCATCACTTGGCCATGTTGCACCGCTACCAGAAGATTGCGTGCCAGTCTGGCACCGCTGGCAGTGACTCTATCGGCCGCGACTTAAGAGCCGAATTACCCGCCGCACTGCAGTGTTAGCTCAAGCTGAAATTCCTGTGTATACTGCGCGCCGCAGAGGCTTTTGAACAGAGTGCTCAAGGCGCCAACCAGTTACCTCGGTTAGCCTTCATAATAATTTTACCAATGGAAAATACGACGTGAATATTTTTATATTTGTCAGTGAGCAGTGGCTTCTTATTTCATTGTTGCTCGCGTTAATCGGTGTGTTTTTATTCACCGAACAGAGCAAAAGCGGCAAGACCCTTGGCACAGCTGAGCTGGTTCGCTTAATGAATAACGACCAGGCCGTGGTAGTGGATGTGCGGACCACAGCGGAGTTTGAAAGCGGTCATATCCATGGCTCGCGCAATATCCCCCACACCAAGCTCGCCAGCCGTATTGGTGAACTGGAAAAGTCACGCGGCAAGACTATTGTGGTGGTTGATAAGATCGGCCAACACTCCGGTGGCGCCGGCAAATTGCTGACTAAAGACAACTACGATGCTCGACGCCTTAGCGGCGGCATCAGCGAGTGGCAGGGCGCAGGCCTTCCTCTTGTAACAGGTAAGTAATTGGTCGCCTGATCTCTCTCGTCGCCATTCGATGGCGCTACTCAAGGAATTTACATGTCTCACGTTGTACTATTTGGCACTCGATTTTGCCCTTTCTGCACTGCCGCAAGACGGTTACTCACCGCCAAGGGCATAGATTACCAAGATATTTCGATCGACAACAATACCGAACTACGGGGTAAACTGATCGCCAAGAGCGGACGCAACACAGTGCCACAGATTTGGTTTGGCACTCAGCATATTGGTGGCTTCGATGAATTGCGTGACTTAGAGCGCCAGGGCACTTTTGATGCTGTGCTCCAGGCCGGGGTTGAAAGCGGCGAAACAGTCTCCATATAAGAAGCTAACATAATAAAATTATTACTTTTAAGGGTTCAATCATGACTGACGAAACGACCACTGCCCCAGAAGCAGCCAGCGAAGAACAAGCACCGGCACCCAAGTTTGCCGTGCAGCGCATCTATGTAAAAGACCTCTCATTTGAGACTCCCCAAGGCGCAGAAGCTTTTCAGAAGCAGTGGACTCCGAAGGTGAATCAGGATCTGAGCACCAAGACCAATAAGATTGCCGACGGCGTTTATGAAGTCGCTCTGCGTATTACAGTAACGGTCAAGGACGAAGAAGAAACTATTTACCTGATTGAGGTAGACCAAGCTGGCCTATTTACAGTGGAAGGTTTGGAAGGTGGTCAACTGGCTCAAGTGCTTAATGTTACTTGCCCAAGTATGTTACTACCCTATGCTCGCGAGACCATCGACAGTACGTTGACCAAAGGCTCATTTCCTCCGCTGATGATCCCACCGATTAATTTTGAAGCGCTATTTGCCTCTGCAGTTCAGCAGGCAGCAGCCAAGCAAGAGGCGGCCGCGGCGCCAGAGAGCAGCACTCACTGATTAGCAGTTAATCGCTGACCAATAAAAACCCCGCCTTGTTCAAGAGCGGGGTTTTTTATTGCCTGGAGCTTTTGCTACTGGATATCTTGCTACTGGACATCTTGCCTGTGGATTTTAATGCACTAGAGCGCCTGGTTCTCCATTTGATATTCCTGCAGTTTTCGGGTCAATGTGTTGCGACCCCAGCCCAACAATTCAGCGGCATCTTTTTTCCGGCCACTGGTATGAGCCAGCGCAGTTTCAATCATGGTGCGCTCAAAATCCGGTACCGCCTGAGAGAGAATATCTCGACGTCCCGACTTGAGTTCACGCTCACTCCAGCGGCGCAGCATCTGCTGCCAGTCACCCTGCACACGCAGCTCGCCAGCCGCATCTTCAGCCTTTAGCTCTGGAGGCAAATCCGTCAGCAACACCTCGCGGCCTGCGGCCATCACGGTGAGCCAGCGGCATATATTTTCCAGCTGACGAACATTGCCGGGCCATTCCATAGCGCAGAAAAAATCTTCCGCCTCCCGAGACAGCGACTTGGGCTCCATCTCCAGCTCTTTAGCGGCGCGATGGAAAAAATGCGTCATCAGCTGAGGGATATCTTCACGGCGATCCGTGAGCTTGGGTAGGTGGACGCGAATAACGTTAATGCGATGATAGAGATCTTCGCGAAAGCGATTACTCTCCACCAGTTCTTCTAAATTTTGATGGGTTGCCGCAATAATCCGCACATCCACCTTCACCGAGGTGTGGCCGCCGACTCGATAGAATTCGCCATCTGCCAACACTCGCAATAGACGAGTCTGCGCCTCGGGTGGCATATCGCCTATTTCATCGAGAAATAAGGTGCCGCCATTGGCCTGCTCGAAGCGTCCTTCGCGGCGCTGGGCAGCACCGGTAAAAGCACCTTTCTCATGACCAAACAGCTCTGACTCAATCAGGTCATGGGGAATAGCGGCCATATTCAGGGCGATAAATTTAGCGTTCCGACGCGGACTATGCTTATGCAACGCATGAGCTACAAGCTCCTTACCAGTTCCCGATTCGCCGTTAATCAAGACGGTGATATTGGAATTGGAGAGTCGACCAATGGCACGAAATACTTCCTGCATGGCCGGTGCTTCACCAATAATTTCTTGGGAAGGTGGCGCATCACGAGGCAGGTCTTGAGGTTTTTGTTCCCGGGCAAAGGTGACACCGCGACGGGCTACATCGACCAACTCGTCGAGATCAAAAGGCTTTGGCAGATATTCAAAGGCGCCACCCTGATAGGCCGCGACGGCGCTATCAAGATCCGAGTGTGCAGTAGTAATAATCACTGGGATATTGGGCCGCGTGGAGTGGATCTGTTTAAGCAGTTCGAGACCGTCAATGCCAGGCATGCGAATGTCGGAAATAATAATTTCTGGCAGCGATGACTGGAGTGCCAGCAACAGATCGTCGCCATTTTCAAAGCTGCGCACTTCGATGCCTTCGCGAGAAATTGCCTTCTCCATTACCCAGCGCAGCGAGCGGTCGTCTTCGGCTATCCAAATTTCAGATGTGCTGTTCATGCTATGCCTTTATCGGTAAATAGATCGAGAAACGGGTGCTGCCCGGCTCTGAGTCGCATTCAATAATGCCCTGATGAACATTGATCGCAGACTGGGCAATGGTTAAACCCAACCCGGTGCCCTCGCTGCGACCACTGATCATGGGAAAGAAAATTCGTTCTTTAATATCTTCAGAAATACCCGGCCCGGTATCCATAATGTCGAGGCGGCACAGGACCTTGTGATGCTGGCCTGCAATAGTGAAATTGCGTTGAATTCTGGTTTTTAGGGTTAAGCGCCGCTGGGGGGAATCTGATTCAAGCATTGCCTGCATAGCGTTGCGTGCAACATTTAGCACTGCCTGAATAAGCTGTTCGCGATCACCTGACAGATCCGGAATGCTGGGGTCGTAATCACGCGCGACAAGCAGCCCGCCCTGTACTTCTACTTCGATTAATGTGGCGACGTGCTCGGCCACCTCATGAATATTGATCGGGGCAAATCTAGGCAACTGACTGGGACCCAACAGCCTATCGACAAGGTTTCTCAGGCGATCGGTTTCGGTGGTAATAATCTGACAGAGCTCAGCGGTCTCGCTATCGATTTTACTGCTAGAGATTTCCTGGGCTAACAACTGAGCCGCTCCGCGGATACCGCCCAGGGGATTTTTAATTTCGTGGGCTAAACCGCGAATTAGACTTCTCGAGGTATCGTGAACCGAGAGCAATGCCTCCTCGCGGTTAATCCGCAGAATACGGTCTATCGGCTGCATCTCCATCAACACCCACCGGTCTGAGCCAATACTTATAGGCGTCACGGTGTAATCCACCTGAGAGGATTCAACCCCCAAACCACGGAGAAATTCATGGCGTATTGTCAGAGCCCGCCCAAACTCAAGCGCCTCACGCAAGGTCTGGCGTGCGGTTTCATCATCATCAAACAGATCACTCACCGCGGAACCACGCAGACGCGCGCTGCCGGCCTGAAGCAGAGACTCCGCGGCAGGGTTTATATAATCGATCAATAGGCTCTGATCAATCAACAACACGGCAGTGTTGAGATTATCCAGCAGCAATCTATGTAGTTGATCTGAGGTCATAAGTTCCTAGTCGAATCGAGCATGAATACTGAAGAGACTACTGAGCCCCTTTAGTCTGTCTTGCAATAAGCAAGCCAAAAGCCAATCGTAATGAATCTTCGCAAGCGACCGCTATAGGCGGGTCGGGGACGATAGACTGAGCCAAGTATAGTTCAGCCCAGGGAATAGCGCACCATTATGGTGCAGGTAGATTTTAAACGGGGTTAATTGCGCTTGAAATGACGCTGCACATGCACCGTGACGGACTCAGTAATGGCCAATACTGCGCCCTGAGATGAGAGCACACGAGCTGATATACGGTGGGATCCGCGCTCCAGTCCGCCAATAGAAAGCGAGCTTGCCGGGATGGCGCTGCCATAAGCGGAGCCATCGACATAAAACTGCACTAGGTGATCCGCCTCAAGCGGCGGTGTCAGGGCTACTTGAACCATGAGGCTGGGCTCGTCGAAGTGCACTAGAGAGCCGTCCAAGGGCGCGGCCAGAGCGGCTGATGAGTAACCTGCAAAGGCCATAACCGGCTCTGCATCTGCAGATTCTGGGGATCTTGTGGCCTCTGAATTTGGAGCGGGACGTGGAGCTGGGCTAGAGATCGGATTAATAGCAGGCAAGAGCACCTCATCCATAACAGTTTCAGCTGGGGGCGCATCTGTGTAAGTGATATTGCCCTGATCATCGACAACCTTATAAACACCGGAAGCCATTGCTGAGGCTACAGCCAGAGTAATGGGGAGAGTGGAGAGAATTGCTGCACAAGAGGATAGAAGTGACTTCATTGATCCGGCCTGTAAGTCTGTTAATTAACCGTGACTGGCACAGATGCCAGGGTACGCTATTTAAAGACTAGACCTATTTTGAGCAAAGAAAAAGCCCGCCATTGAGACAATGGCGGGCTTTTCAGGTCTTGCTAGGAGTAAAAATGTATTCGGCTATTTATACGCTGTAGTACATATCAAACTCAACCGGGTGAGTGGTGTGCTCAACGCGGTAAACTTCTTCCATCTTCAACTCAATGTAGGCGTCGATCATTTCGTCGGTGAATACACCACCAGCGGTCAGATACTCACGGTCAGCATTAAGCTCGTCCAGCGCTTCGCGCAGGCTGCCAGCAACCTGTGGGATAGCGGCGGCTTCTTCAGCAGGCAGATCATAGAGATCTTTGTCCGCTGCATCGCCAGGGTGCATCTTGTGCTTAATACCGTCCAGACCCGCCATCAGCATTGAAGCAAACATTAGGTATGGGTTGGCAGTTGGATCACCAAAGCGTACTTCTACACGCTTGCCACGTGGGCTAGCAACGTAGGGAATACGGATTGAAGCAGAACGGTTACGGGCTGAGTAAGCCAGCATTACCGGTGCTTCAAAGCCTGGGATCAAGCGCTTGTAGGAGTTAGTCGAAGCGTTGGCAAAAGCATTCAGCGACTTGGCGTGCTTGATGATGCCGCCAATGTAGTACAGAGCAGTTTCGCTCAGGCCAGCATAGGCATCGCCAGCAAACTGGTTGACGCCGTCTTTAGCGAAAGACATGTGAACGTGCATGCCAGAACCGTTGTCACCAACAATTGGCTTAGGCATAAAGGTCGCTGTCTTGCCATAGGCGTGAGCAACGTTGTGCACGCAGTACTTAAGAATCTGAACCTGGTCAGCTTTAGCAACCAATGTATCAAAGCGAACACCAATCTCACACTGACCAGCAGTGCCTACTTCGTGGTGATGTACTTCAATATCTAGACCCATCTGCTCCATGGCATTACACATGGCAGCACGCAGATCGTGCAGGCTATCAACTGGTGGTACTGGGAAGTAACCGCCCTTAACACCAGGGCGGTGGCCCATGTTGCCATCAGCGAAATCACTACCTGAAGACCAAGCTGCTTCGTCAGAATTAATCTTGTAGAAAGCGCCGCTCATGTCGACACCCCACTTGATATCGTCAAAGACGAAAAACTCAGGCTCGGGACCAAAGAATGCAGTATCGCCAAGGCCAGTAGAGTTCAGGTATTGCTCGGCGCGCTGAGCAATGGAGCGTGGATCGCGTTCATAGCCCTGCATAGTCGAAGGTTCAACGATGCCACAGCGAATAATAACAGTAGGCTCATCAGTGAAGGGATCGAGAACAGCAGTGCTGTCGTCTGGCATCAAAATCATATCTGATTCGTTAATACCCTTCCAACCAGCGATAGATGATCCATCAAACATTTTACCTTCAACGAAAAAGTCATCGCCAACTTCACCAACAGGTATAGAAACATGCTGCTCTTTACCTTTGGTATCAGTAAAGCGCATATCGACCCAGCGAGCGCCACTTTCTTTAATAAGATTCAAAGTCTTCTCAGACATGTATTCCTCCAATAGGGATTGTGCGTTTTAAATTGTGCTTTCTAATTCGAAGCCTTTCAAAGAATCCTTTCAAAACTACCTGAGCAATTCTCTACAGACTGTTACTGTTCGAGAATCTGCAATAGTCGTGCCAATAGACCTACCACTGTGCAGATCAAGCCGTGCCAGCCAAAGCCATCGCCAAATCTGCCACACCGGCCGATCATAGGCCGCCAGCAACTCACATCAACCAACCAAAGGGCACCATTGTGGTGCAACGTAAAAGCCTGACGCACCATTTAGGTGCTTTAAATCAAGTTTTTAATGGCGCCTGCTATCGAGCCGCAGCAGTATAATGCTTTTGAATGGTTTTTCTGCCATTCTTTCTAGCCTATTCATCAACAATATCGATTCAGGAACTCAATAATGGCGAGCATTGAGACAATATCCCAGCCACAGGCTCAGGACATTATCCTCGACATCCGCCATCCGGATGAAACCGAGCAGCGCCCACTCGTCTGGACCGGCAATAAAATCATCTGCCTGCCATTCTTCCAGATTGTGAAACACTTCGACGAACTCGACAGGCAGCAGTCCTATCTGCTGTATTGCGAAAAGGGCATTATGAGTCGCCTCCACGCTGACTCTATGCAAAAAAATGGTTTTGCGAAGATCGCTGTTTTTATCCCCCTGCGTTAGCCCCCCGATAGATCCAAAACAAGAAATAAGCACTCAAATCAAAGTTATATCTGCACTATTTCGCATTATTTAAGTTGATTAGTCGCCATTATCGCTGAGAAGCGACTATATTTAGAACTTAGCCTGAGTTTTGTCCAACCGAAATCAGCCGCAGGATGCAGCCGATGATGAGCACTGAAAATTTGCTCGGGGAATTCAAGGAAGCAGAACACTCCACTCCCCGCTCACTCAACAGCTCGATTCAGATCGAGCTGGAAAGGCACGTTTCAGAAAACATCAGCTCAGGCTTGGCCATTTCAATGGCCGGCGCCATATTCCTACTGGTGCTGGAAAGTGCTCAAAACCAAGCTTTTTTACACTGGAACTGGATCTGGCTAGCCGCTGTCTCCCTCGCGAGCCTGACAATCTGGCTGTGGTCAGTGCGCATCAGCCGCGACAACAGGCCAAGTAGCAGCCAAACGCGCGCTCTTATCACTACCTCGTCACTACTTTTTGCCGCCCTATACGGGGCCGCAGCTGTGGTTTTCATCACCCCCGACCATTTAGAAACCTCGGTCTTCGCTGCTATAACCCTGATTGCCCTGACCTTTGCCTGGCCACTGACCCATGCGCTACTTCCGATCTTTCGCCACCTCTTTTTAAGCCTGGTTTTTGCGCCACTATTTATCTCATTGTTCAGCTATCAAGCACAGATAAGCCCGGGCTTTTTAGTCTTCGTCGCACTGACCTATTTTATTCTCAACCGCAACCAGCTCAGTCAGCGCCGCAGCTTTAGCTGGGCGACCGGCAATATGATCAAAGCCAATGAGCACTCAGATGTGGTGGTCGCCACCAGCCAAAAGATCACCAGCCTGATTGAACAGACCCCCCTTGGGTTTATTGAATGGAATCAGGAACGCAAAATAATTGGCTGGAATCCAGCAGCCACCACCATATTTGGATATGCCAAAGAAGAAGTCTTGGGGCGCACTACAGAGTTTCTATTTGATAAAAAGAAGAGCTTTTTATTACAGCAGGTAGAAAACGATCTTTTCCTCTTTGGAAAGGACTTTACCGGCACCGCAGAAAATGTCACCCGCGACGGCACCATGATTATCTGCGAATGGAACGATACGCCACTGTTTGATGCGGCGATGAATGTGGTGGGCGCAGCATCCTTCGTGGAAGATGTCACCGACCGGGTCAATCTCGAAACACGCATCAAACAGCAGGCGTACTTTGACCCCTTAACCGGCCTGCCCAACCGCCACCGTTTAATGGAAGAACTCAATCGCGTTGTCGCCCTGGCCCAGCGCAGTCAAAATTACTGCTCGTTACTCTTTATCGATCTCGATCATTTTAAAGAGATTAACGATACCCGCGGCCATCATTACGGCGATATAGCACTGGCCCTATTCGCTCAGCGCCTGCGCAAGGTGATTCGCTCTGAGGAGGCCGTAGCCCGCCTCGGCGGTGACGAATTTGTCGTACTGCTGGAAAACCTCGGCACCGAAGAAGAACCCTCGCGCCTGCAGATCGCTCAGGTGGCAGAAAAAATCATTGATGCTGCCCGCGAGCCCCTGGTGATCAAAGATGAAAAATTCCGTATTAGTTGCAGTATCGGCATTGTACTGTTTAACGATGGCAGCTCTGATAGCGAGGCAATTCTGCAGCAAGCAGACAAGGCCCTCTACACCATCAAGCGCGAGGGCAAATCGAACTACTATTTCCACAACCAGAAACTCCCCTCTGAGATGCAAACTCAGGCCATTCTGCTGGAACAGCTCCGTGACAAGACCAATAACCAATCGTTTTTGCCTTACTACCAACCTATCCTCAATACCAAGAATAATCTGATTAGCGGCCTACAAATATTTTTGCGCTGGAAAAATCCTAACAATGAATTGATCGCCGCCAATGAAATTATCACACTGCTCGAGTCAGGCTCGATGATCGTAGATATCTCACTAACACTCCTCGATCAGATTTTTAATCAGGTCGATCTGTGGCGCGATCAGGATTTATGGCTTAAGGATCAGCAGATTTACTTCACCCTCAGCTTGCGTGAGCTGGAGCATCCGTCGTTTAGCTTGAGCATTGAAGCACTGCTGGCCAAATACTCTATCGAGCCAAATACTCTGGTGTTTACTATTCACACCGAAACCCTGCCGAAAATACATAACCCCCTGACCCTGCAATTGAACAGCCTTAGAGCTCTAGGTATTCGCTTTGTTGTCGACAACGTCGGCTATCAGACCCTGCCAATTCAAAAGTTGCGGGAATTCGACGTGGATACCATTCGCATTTCTCACAAACTAATGGCCGAATGTCCCTACATGGAGAGTTCTTGGAATTTGGTCAAAGGTTTGGTGGAGCTGACTAAATCTGTGGGCCTAAATTGTATAGCTCCCTGCGTTGAAGAGGCCGAAATACATCACCTTTTGCTCGATACCGGCTGTCAGCTATTGCAGGGAAACCTGATCGCACCCCCCTCACCAGCCATCGCAATCACCCGAATGTTGATCGAACGTAACACTATCAGCAGCGAAGAATCTACCGCCTAACGAAAAGATCCGTAGCAGTTTCTGTCAATTAGCCTATAATCGCGCCTTTTTGCGCCTACTGGTACCTCTCATGTCCATCGAAAACCTGCGGAACATTGCAATCATTGCCCACGTTGACCACGGT
>Ga0075467_10002010_pt1 | contig 16342 bp, 15 predicted proteins | sample DEB08_DNA_9_FD_75067 | JGI IMG/M metagenome (GOLD analysis project Ga0075467, IMG submission 75067) | Aqueous microbial communities from the Delaware River and Bay under freshwater to marine salinity gradient to study organic matter... | ecosystem: Environmental > Aquatic > Marine > Coastal ... | reverse complement strand
ATGTCCGGATATTGGCCACCCTGATTAGACGCAATATAAGCGCCGTAGAGTGCGAGGCTTGTGCTTTTGGCTAGGGTAGTAGCGGACGGGGTATAGATGACGTTCTAAGGCTGTCTGTATTGAGTGAATGGCCACGGTCCGGCATAGGTCAGGTATAGTACAGGTTATGGGATACAAGATAGGTGTGGGTTTGGTTTAGGTCAGGGTCTCGATCTAGTCTGGTATTTGTGCATAACGCCGCGCACCGATACGCCTGCATGCTTTCGTCATAGCATGTTAACACCCTTAACATATATCTCTTTGTTTGTTTCATGCCCGGATTGCAGGGGGATACATGCCTGCCTCTAACTATTGGTTATGCGACATAGCTAGGTTAAATGCCTGTTTTCTATGGCATGTATTCCATTCTGTGGATGTTTGTTTGTATCCACAGTTTTCCCCATGGGTTTAATGGCTTATTAACTCTTTGCCTTGGCATATATACCGGGAGGGCGAGTGCCATGGGGGGGGTGGGGCGTTACCGTATACAACCCCTGCATAAAATTAGGCATTTCAACTGTAAACTGAGTCCACCACAAAATACCTGTATGAAACTGTCACCTTCTTTATTTGGAGGAATTCAGATCTGTGGGGTGGCTTTATCTGGATGTAAATCGATCTCGCCTTGACTTAGGGTAATAGTTAGGGTAATATCGCAGACAGTAACCATCCTTGCTAGGTAATGAGTGAATGTCGGTAGAGCGTACAAGTACAATCGAAACAGATCTATCAGTGTGGCTTGAAGTGGCATTTGATACGGACATGCTAATCCATGTGGTTCCTTCGATTGAAGTGGATGGAGACGAAGAACCTACCAAGCTGGATGGGATATCTCTGGAAGAGTTGATGGATGATGTTCTTATCCAGCTGGTAGACGACGGGGATTTTACGTCGATCTATTGCATGGCCCATGAGCTGAGACGACTTGCTGAGATCTTGCATTCTAAGGCTGGGGCCATGGAAGTGAGTGATGAACAGATTGCTATGCAGTTTGATATGGAGCCTGAACGACTGGCTCTTGATTTTGGTGGGTTCAAGTGATGCTGTACCGTGCTTACACCTCAGATGATGGCCGTATGTTTATCCGGGTTCGTGGGAAGACGTTGTACATCAAGGCTGCAGATTTGATTGCTACTCAGGAAGCCCTGAATGAGGCTTTTGCACATGGTGGAGACGCCAAGATCCGGGAGATTAAGGAAGTCTTGCGGATAAAGGATTGTGACTGTGATTGATCTTGTAGATTTCCCCCCGATGAAGTCTGCTGCTATGGCAGGACAGGCTGGAGAGTTCCTCACGACATATTTGCTTGTGAGAGCGGGCTTACAGGCTATTCCTGTGGATGTATATGGTCCTGATATTTGGTGCAGGTTCCCTAATGGTGCTGTGAGGACCATAGAGGTTAAGACAGCCCAGAGTGTGTCCTATAGGCTCCGTGGTGGTAGGCGACCTAGTTACGCATATCATGTTCCCCGGAGAGAGGCTGATATCTACGCATTTGTGGCGTTGGATAAGGAGCGGGTTCTATTCAAGCTCCCGGAGGACATTCCCACATACACCACAATCCGTCTCAGCCCTGAGGAATTCTCCATTCGCAACATTCAGGATTCATTGTCTCTCCTTATTCCAGACTACAACGTCCGGAGTGCAGCATGAATCGGCGTAAGATACTGTCCATATTACTTCAGGTTGTAAGTGTACTGATACTCTTGTTTACTCTGTTGGTTGGTATGTTCTCCTTAGCCTCTCCTGCTCTAGCAGATGGAAACATCTACAAATGGACAGAACTGACCGGAGAGAAGACAGGTTCATACGTGGTTATGGATGCACCACAGGTTCCTGCAGCTGTAGCTACAATCACCTTTCAGAATGATCTGGTACACAATGCTGATATCCGGTTCACCCTGACATATGAAGGCATCACTGTGGGTGTCTATTTCGACTACAACTACAATGGACGTCCAGAAGAGCGGCTCACTGTGACGGCACCTGAGGGGTATGTCGCTATACCAGAGGATATCCTCGTATCTGAGTACGATATCGGGGTAATCCACATCTATCGGTACATCGGTAGCTAGTCTGTATCCAATAAAAAAGGACAGCCCTAACAGGACTGCCCTTCATACTACGCACGATATATCGGGTATATTATATATTACCCTCGGCCAAACAACTTCTTTAAAATATCATACTTATTACCGTTTGTCCAGTACTTTTTGTTGACATTGTTACGGTAATATGCGATAACTCATCTTGTGCCGGGTGAGTTGTATCCTCGGACATTTTCTCATGATCAATCTTATCTACATTCGTGCAGCTATTGAAGCGGCCACAGGTGTTCGGGTTTCCTTAGACGAGACCCGCCAGCTTCTCCTAGAAGAGGGGCTGATCACCCGTAAGCAGTATAACAACGATTGTTACTCGGGTGTCGATTATGGGTCTTTGTTTGAATACGACGCATCTGACGTAAATAAACAGCCCCTTGATCTTGTCGAGGGTCTTCCCCTCTAAATGACAGGTATCCCCATGAAAAACGTGACTCCCAAAACCCCCAAGCCAATTAAAGCTGGTGCATCAAAGCCTGCAGGTTCTACGAAGAATGTTGCCTCCTGCAAAAGCAAGTAAACCCTTGCATGCTACGTCCGTGGTTCCGGCTGCGGGCGTAGTGTCTTATTTGAGGCCCTTATTTATATGGCTAGACATTCAGATGCCCAGCAACATTACGAGCATTGGGATGATATACCCGAAGATCGCAAAGCTGCCCTGCTTGAAATGGCAGAGGATCGTCTCTTCTGGAAGATGGTTTGGGGTAAAGTCAGTTGGCTCAAGGGTGCTGCAACGGTGTTTCTGACGCTGGCTGCGGCATTTGTGCTTATGCGGGATTCTCTTGTTGATATCATTCGTGGTTGGGTTGCAAACTGATGTTTAAGTATATTCATAACGCCATTTTGACTGCGTCGATCCTTATTCTGACCGCTACCTCTGTATTCAGTGTGGCTAAAGGCCCTATCGGTGTATTAGAAGGTGCGATATTCCCTGTTGTGGACCCAACCTTAACCATAATCTCATATGAAAATCTTGGTGGCGGCGAAACCAAACTAGCGGGGTACGCCGGGAAGGTTCGGAATTGTAACTACATTCTCGACAGCCTTGAATGGTACTACGGTAATGAAGAGCGTAATGTAGGTGTATCAGCCTACTTTGAAGATCCTCCCGCAATTAACTCTGTCGGGCAGCTTGAATGGAAATCCATCATTGTGGGTCTTTCCGAGAAGCGCATCCGAGAAAATAGCTACGCCACTGTGAAGCATGATTGTGGCTTCCCGTGGCTCACAACATCCCTCTTCTATATCTCTGAGAATGGAGCCTACAATGGCTGATAAAAAACAACCTCTGACAGAGAGGCAGGCTAAGTTCATTGAACTTTTGGTTGGCTCCTGCCAAGGAGACGTACGGGCTGCGATGAATGAGGCTGGGTACTCTCCGAATACTTCCACCAAAGAAGCTACTGACCCTATCAAGGATCATATCATCGAAGCTGCCTCCAACCAGCTGGTGTTTTCTGCCCCTAAGGCAGTCGCAAAGCTGATTGGTATTTTGGACAATCCAGAAGCTCTGGGTAACAAGAACCTTATTGCAGCAGCCCAACAGATCTTGGATCGAATGGGAATTGTGAAGACTGAGCGTATCGAAGTCGAGGCGACTCAACCGGGTGTATTTGTTCTTCCCCCGAAAGACCCTAGCTGATGTACGACAGGGATTTCCCTGAAAAGACCCGGCTACATCCCGGTATCAGGCCTGCGTATGGCTATATGGTGTCCCCGGATGATCCTCTTGTGCTGATCCCGGACCCGGACATGATTGGTCCTGTTAAAGAAGCCTTGGACGCCATCGACAACGGGATGTCTCTTCGTGAGGTTGCTGATTGGCTTACACAGAAGACCGGGAACAAGATCAGCCACCAAGGCATTAACAAGATCTGGAAAGACCGAAGAGGTTCTGACCCGAAGAACGTCCGCGAGAAGAAGCAACGTAAAGAGCGACGTGCGAAGGCTCCTAAAACTGGCCCTGATAAAGCCAAAGCCAAGATCAAACGCAAGCTTTCTGACGCCCGTCGTATTGCTGTTATGCAGCAGAAGAAATTGGAAAATTGGGTAGAACCCGGTTCCGAGAAATCTGAGGAGGAATTGGCTACTCCTGAGATCCACAAAGAAAAAGACGTAGATAACTATGTTGATTTCACAGAAGCTGAAGAGAGTGTAAATGCTGTTTTCACCCCAAACCCCGGCCCGCAGACTTCATTCCTTGCTGCTAGTGAGCAAGAAGTATTGTACGGCGGTTCTGCAGGTGGCGGTAAGTCCTTCGGGCTATTGGCTGATCCCGTACGGTACTTTGATCACCCTGAATTCAATGGCCTGATCCTACGACGGACTAACGACGAACTTCGTGAATTGGTCTGGAAATCTCAGCAGCTGTACCCAAAAGCGTTTGCAAAGGCGAAGTGGTCAGAGCGAAAGTCTAGTTGGACCTTCCCTAACGGCGGTCATATGTGGATGACGTATCTTGAGCGTCCAGATGACGTTTTGCGATATCAGGGTCAGGCCTTTAGCTACATCGCATTTGACGAGCTTACTCAGCATGCCACTCCGTTTGCGTGGAATTACATGCGATCCCGTCTTCGTACAACAGCTTCCGATTTGCCCACATATCAGCGCGGGACAACAAACCCCGGGGGTCCGGGCCACTGCCTCACGCATGGCGAGGTTCTAACCCCCAATCGCGGTTGGGTTGATATCCGTGAGATGCAGTCCGGAGATGCTATCTACTCCGTGGACTCAGATGGAGTGCTGTTTGAGACGGTCGTGGATCACACGTACAAGGCGTGGATTGAGGAGGAGATTGTTCAGGTGTCTGCTCGTGGTCTGAACATGTCTATCACCCAAGACCACAAGGTTGCAAAAGTTGGTGGTAATAGGTATAATAAAGGCAGTAAGTACACTCTTACGCCTTTCTCCGATCTGCCCGGACAAGCTCAAATTCTGCGTTCGGTATCTTTCTCTGGTAGGGATGTCTCTCACGTAGAGATCGAGCATTCTGGAGGCCGCAAAAGAAAGCTTAATCAGCCCCACCTCCTTCCTGTAGAGGGATACGCGGCCCTTGTGGGTTGGTATGTGTCTGAGGGGTGTCGTGTACATCGTGATAAAGCTGTTTGCATCGCTCAGTCAAAAGAATCTGGCAGAGAGGTTATCGCGGCTCTTTTAGACTCCCTTGGATACACCTACTCCACGTCCCCCGACGCTTTCACGATTTACTGTCCGTCCCTCTACGCCCACATGGAGAGATACGGAGACCTTTGCCGTAACAAGCGTCTAACCACAGAGTTTAAGAACCTCCCAAAGGTGGCTCTAGATGCATTCTTCTCTGCCGCGATGATGGGGGATGGATCTGCCAGTTACTACTACACTACTTCTGAGGCTCTAAAGGACGACTTCTCCGAGGTAGCTGTAAAGATTGGCCGCATCGTGTATGTTTCTACTCGTCAGCGTCCGGATCGAGTTGGCCTTGTTTATCAGGTTAGTACAAAGGTTACAAATAGTGGTGGGACGGAACTTCTGACTGGTAACCACGTATACGATGTTTCCACCTCGACTAAGAGAACGTCAGACGTCCGTAAGGTACCTTACAAAGGGTATGTGTACTGCGTAGGTATCCCAGAAACCCATACCTTCATTGCACGTCAGGACGGCAGTGTTTGGGTAAGCGGGAATACATGGGTCAAATCGATGTTTATCGACCCTGCCCCTGCTAATGAGGCGTTCTGGGCTACGGATATTGATACCGGGCTGACTTTGGCCCATCCGGACACGTATCCACCCGGGCATCCTAAGGCAGGACAGCCTAATGCCCGAGCGGGGGAGCCTCTGTTTAAGCGTAGGTTCATTCCTGCGTCCTTGTACGACAATCCGTACCTGATCCAAGATCAGTCGTATGAATCCAGCCTTCTCTCTCTCCCAGAGAACCAGAGACGACAACTTCTTGAGGGTGATTGGTCTGCCACAGATGGTGCAGCCTTTGCTGAATTCAGGCCTAGCATACACGTAGTAGAGCCGTTTGATATACCGCAGACATGGCGTAGATTTCGCAGCTGTGACTATGGCTATAGCTCATTTTCAGCTGTTCACTGGTTTGCTGTAGATCCGGCTTACGAAATGCTTGTGGTGTACCGTGAGCTATATCTCTCCAAACATGAGGGTGACGCTCTACAACGCGCCGTTAATGAGGCGGAACGCGGTGAGAACATCGATTACGGCATTCTGGACAGTTCTGCGTGGCATAACCGAGGTCAGCGCGGCCCTAGTATCGCAGAAGAAATGAACGCGCTGGGTGGTCGTTGGAGGCCGTCTGATCGATCTCACGGTGCTAGGGTTGCAGGTAAGAACCAGATGCACAAACGTCTCCGGATTGACCCTGTAACGGAACGCCCCGGAATTGTGTTCTTCAATACCTGTAGGAAGATTGTTGGTACTCTACCCATCATCCCTACAGACCCAAAAGGTGGGGAGGATATTGATCCTCGTTTTGCAGACGACCACGCCTACGACTCCGTTCGATACGGTGTGATGTCTCGGCCCACTGCTTTTGACCCCTTCTCATGGGCGTCTCGCAACAATACCCCCCACCAACCAATGGACGCCGTGTTCGGCTACTGACGAGGTAAATTATGTCATTCATGGAAAACAACACGCCATCCACGGTTTTCAGTAAGCAATCCCCTGACTTGGAGGAGACTATTGACGATGGTGGTTACGTCCTTGAGGAAGAAGATGATACGGCACAGGATGCAGTAGAAATGAACGCCGTGGTGTCTCATATCACGGATCTCTTTTACAAAGCCCGTACAGCCCGCCAACCACGAGAAGAAAAGTGGCTGCGCCATTACCGGAATTATATCGGTGTGTATGGCCCCGAGACCACCTTTAGTGATTCAGAGAAGTCTCGGGTGTTTATCAAGATTTCCAAGACGAAGGTTAATGCGGGCCATAACATGGTCGTAGACGTCCTTCTGGCAGGTAACAAATTCCCTGTTGGGTATGAAACCCCGTCTGACCCTATCGGTGCTGCAGATGCCGTTACCATGGACCCGTCCACCCCTTCTGCGGAACAGACTAAGGAATTGGCCCAGAAGGGTTATGAACCCCCTGCACGAAATACCCGCCGCCTTAATCTGGACAAGGATCTGGGTATTCTGGCACCGAAACTGGCGTCTGTTAAGGACGACCTTAAGCTGGGTCCGGCGGATTCTCCTGCCGCTGTTATGTGGGAGCCTGCTAAACGTGCTGCCCGTGCAATGGAGAAAAAGGTTCACGACCAGCTGGAAGAGACCGACGCAGTGAAGCATCTGCGTATGACTACCTTTGAGACCTGTTTGTTTGGTTCCGGGGTTATGAAGGGTCCATTCCTTGTGTCTAAGGAATATCCAAAGTGGGACGACGAAGGAACGTACATCCCTGAGTTCCGGGATATCCCACAAATTGAATCTCGTTCTGTGTGGTCTATTTACCCCGACCCCAACGCCCGTACTATGACTGAAGCGACGTATGTTGTGGATCGCCATCGGCATAGCTCACACCAGCTTCGTAAGCTCCGTAACCGTGCGGGGTTCCGGGTATCCTCTATTGAGGCTGCAATTGAAGAGGGTCCAAATTATGTCCCAGAGCATTGGGAGTCCACCATTGATGACGATCAAGATAACCTGACCACAAATGATCGTTTCGAGGTTCTGGAATTCTGGGGTGTGGTCGATACGGATCTTCTGCGTGAACAGGGTGTGGATATTCCTGAGGCTCTTGAGGAAGCGGTTGAAGTTCAGGCGAATATCTGGATCTGTAATGGCCACATCTTGCGCCTAATGTTAAACCCATTTACACCGGCACGTATTCCCTTCCATATCGTACCGTATGAGCTTGATCCCTACTCCGTCTGGGGCATTGGTATTGGCGACAACATGGAAGACACGCAGAGCTTGATGAATGGCTTTGCCCGTCTCGCCGTGGACAACGCTGTACTGAGTGGGAATATCTTGGTTGAGGTTGATGAATCCGCGCTTGTCCCCGGACAAACCCTAGACATTTACTCAGGTAAGGTATTCAGGCGGCAAGCTGGCGCACCCGGCCAAGCCATCTTTGGTACAAAGTTCCCCAACGTCTCCAATGAAGTCATGATGATGTTCGATAAGGCTAGGATGTTGGCGGATGAAGCTACAGGCATCCCGTCGTACTCTCATGGTATCGGTGGCGTCATGGGTGCAGGCCGCACGGCTTCTGGTATGAGCATGCTGATGGGTGCTGCGGCACAGAACATTAAGGGTGTCGTCCGTAACTTCGATGATTACCTGCTAACCCCATTGGGTAGGGCCTTCTTTGCCTTCAACATGCAATTCAACTTTGACAAAGATTTCACCAGAGGTGCTATCGAAGTGAAGGCCCGGGGTACAGAGAGCCTGATGCGGAACGAGATCCGTAGCCAACGCCTTCTGCAGTTTATGCAAATGACCGCAAACCCCCTGATGCAGCCCTTTGTGCGTTACGACTACATCCTCCGTGAAATGGCCATATCCATGGACCTTGATGCAGATAAGATGCTCAACAGCAAAGAGGACGCGATCTTACAGGCCAAAATCATGGCTGAAGTACAGAAGTACATGCCGCAACCCCAACCCGGCCCCGCTGGTCCTGCAGGCGCTGGTGGTCCGTCCCCAGATGACCCTACGGGGAATGGGAATGGGAACATAGCCCCCGGTAATGCCCCAGAACCCGGTGCAGAGGGCTTCACAGGCGCAGGAGGCGGTGCCAATGGTGGTAACCCTGCCCCAGCGCAGCCTAACGCAGGACAAGCAATGTGAGCATCACAAAAGACCTTGCCAAGAAACTAAACTACCCGATCAACACCCCTGAATTCCGTGACGCCCTAAACGCCTACGCTGAATTCCGGATGGATCAGATCAAGACTTCCCTTACGACTGCCTCGGACGCAAGGGAGATCGCCGTATTACAAGGGCGATACAAAGAGGCGAGTGACCTGAAGTACCTGAAAGAACAGGTTCAGGATGTAAAAGACAAATCGTAACCAGTGCCAACGTAATCGGGCCACCCGGCACCCCCGGCCCCCATGGAGAATCCATATGCCTAAATACCAAAACGCCTTTTTCGAAGATCTGGACAAGCCAGATGAAGATCAGCCTAATGCAGAGGTAAAGACCGAAGAGCCTACCTCTTCTGCCCCCCAAACAGATTGGGAAAAGCGGTACAGTGATCTACGCCGCCACAGTCAGCAGAAACAGGATGAATTGTCCCGTCGCATCGAAACGATGGAAGCCCAATTGTCTGACGCCACAAAGCAACAGATTAAATTCCCCAAATCAGAGGAAGAAATCCAAGCATGGTCTCAGAAGTACCCAGAGGTTGCAGCCATTGTGGATACCATCGCTCGTAAACGGGCATCTGAGGTCGCGGATGAAACTGATAAACGTCTTGCGAAGTTGCGGGAGCGGGAAGAGCAATCTGTTCGTAAATCCGCTTATGAACAGCTTCTTGAGATCCACCCTGATTTTGACGACATCAAATCAGATCCAGAATTCCGGGAATGGGTGGACGAACAACCTTCCTATATCTTCGACGCTTTGTATAAAAACGGTACAGACGCTCGTGCAGCTGCCCGTGCCGTGGATCTCTACAAGGTAGACATGAAGAAGGCGGGTAAGGCTGTCTCTGATCCTTCTAAAGATGCTGCCCGTGATGTAGCAGCTGGGGGTTCTTCTACACCAAAGTCTACGTCTAAGCCTAAGTGGTCCGATAGCAAGGTAAAGGCTCTTTCTGATCGTGAGTACGACAAATATGAAGCTGAAATTGAAGAAGCCATGCGTTCAGGTAATTATTTGTACGATCTGACGTAAAAAGTTCTTGCACTATTACCTTAACTAGTGTTATAACGTGTCTACAGTCCCCGGGGGAGGGTTTTTTTGTTCTCCTTTACCTCCCCCGTGGGATTTAACTAATTTGAAGCGCGTTGGAGTAATGGTAACTCATCTGGCTCATAACCAGAAGCTGGGGGTTCAACTCCCCCACTCGCAACCAAATTGAATAAACTTCTGCTTATCTAGGATACCCTAAATAGCCACGAGTTTATCTCGACTTACTGCTCTTTGAGGTCTTGGCCGTACCTGCATAGCAAAACGGCGTCAGAGCATAACCAGACAAGCCGCCTCTAACGAGCCTACCTTGTCGCCTTTTCCAACAACCCACACAAGAAGATATTGAGGACAGGTCCACCAGTGACTTCGGCCCGGTAATACAACCGCACCCGTTTCCGTTACTGCCACTCTGTACACTCCCTTCTGTGACCTGATGAACGACCCTTATTAGGGTCTTTACCAACTCACATAGATAGGACATGCAAAATGGCATTTTCAGCTGAAGGCGGTTACACAAACCTGCCAAACGGTAACTGGTCCCCAACGATTTTCTCGCGCAAAGCACAGAAAGCTTTCCGTAAGAGTTCTGTTGTTCAGGGCATTACAAACACCGATTACACTGGCGAAATCGCTCAGTACGGTGACTCTGTTCGCATCATCAAAGAGCCGAACATCACAGTGAACGCCCTCAAGCGCGGTACTCCTGTGGCTATTCAGTCTCTGGACGACGCTGACTTCACCATGGTAGTCGATCAGGCTAACTACTTTGCGTTCTCACTGGACGACATTGAGAAAGCCCACAGCCATGTTAACTTCATGGAATTGGCGACGGATAAAGCTGGTTACGAAATGACTGATGCGTTTGACGCTGAGGTTATGGGCTACATGGCTGGTTTCGAGCAAAGCGGTGGTAACTGGATTCCTCGTACTGCCGCAAGCGGTACCAAGGCAAATGCAGCTGCAGACGCTGACGAACTTCTGGCAGTTAACAAGCTGGATATCACTGACTTTGGTGGTGCTGATCTGGGTGTCCTGCCAAGCGCGACATCTATTCCAGTAGCTCCCGGTGGTGGTGCTGGTGCGATCACGTCGCTGTTGTCTATCATCAACCGCATGAAGCGTAAGATGGATCAGGCGAACATCCCGACAGAAGGTCGCTGGATTGTTCTGGACCCAATCGCCATGGAAGTTCTGGGCGACGAAGACTCCAAACTGATCAACGCTGATTGGGGTGGTGATAGCGAAGTCCGTAACGGTAAGCTGCCAAACAAGATCCGTGGCTTCACCGTTTACCAGTCCAACAACCTGCCGTACATCGGTAACGGTGCTGATACTGCAGCTGCAGCTGGTTCTGAGGCAGACTATAACGTGATCATCGCGGGTCATATGTCTGCTGTAGCGACTGCAGAGCAGCTGTCCAAGACAAGCCGCTTTGAGTCCGAGACATACTTCGCAGAAGTTGTTCGTGGCATGCACCTCTACGCACGTAAGATCCTTCGCCCAGAAGGTCTTGTGACAGCGTACTGGAACCTCGCCTAATACCAAATCTTAACGAGAGGGGCTGTCTTAACGGATAGCCCCTTTCCGTCTTTTGGAGGCTCCTGTGTCCTTTACCTACCTATCACTCTGCAACGATGTTCTTCGCCGCATTAATGAGGTTGAGATTGCATCGGCAGAGTTTTCTAATGTCCGGGGTATCCAATCTCTGGCCAAGGATGCGGTTCAGGATACTCTGGACCAAATCAATCAACAAGAGTTTGAGTGGCCGTGGAACTACACCACTGAGACTATGACCCTAACACCGGGTAAGGTGGATTACGATCTGCCCGCGAATATTAAGATCCCGGAGTGGGACAGCTTTCTTGTGATCGACCCGGGTGGCGATGTATCTGGCCCTTCTATGGGTCGTCTTCGTCAGATGTCACGGGAAGAGTGGTACAGCAATGGCCGGGTAGAGGACTACCGAGAAGGTGTTGCTGGTCGTGGTCGCCCTACTCATGTTTTCCCATGGTCTAACCACGGTTTTGGTGTGACTTGTTCCCCGGATAAAGCCTATCTGATCCGCTATGAGGCGTACCAGAAGAGACAGGAGCTTGTCCTACCTGCTGATGAACCTCGTGTGCCTTTTGAATTTAGAAACGTGATCGTGTCCGGTGCTTTGTACCACATGTACATGTTCAAGGATAACACAGAGCAAGCTGCATTCACCCGAGACGTCTTCGATCAAGGCATCCAGAATATGCAGACCCTGTACATTAACAGCTTCAATAACGTGTTCACTAACAGGAAGATTGGTTAATCAGTGGCGGATAGAATTGATCAGTTTAAGGTGTTGTGCGAGGGTGGTCTTCTCACCAACGAGCATCATCTTGATATGTCTGACCGCTCTCCCGGTGCAGCTACCTTGTTGGTGAATTTTGAACCGTCTATCTACGGTGGGTATCGCCGCATGGAAGGGTATCAGTATTTTGACGATACCTACCCAGCTGTGGGAGATAATACTGCAGAAGGCAAAGTTCTGGGCGTTATCTACTTTAGTAACCGGGGTATTGGTAACCCCTACGTTATTGCGGCACGTAAGGATGTTGGTGCTGCGACCTACTCTCTCTGGAAGCATATCCCTCTAGTTGGCTGGTCAAAGCTGACAGGTGCTACGGGCTTGGCTATGTCTGCCTCGGGCCGGGATGTAACCCGTGTACGGGCGGAAGAATTCGACTTTGGTAATGGCCCCGAGATTGCTTTTGTTGATGGGGTAAATCAGCCTTACGTTTTTGATGGTGTAACAGTTTATACCTTGACTGTGGGCGGTACAGGTGGTACAGGTTCACCCGGAGGTGATCAACTTATTACTGCCCCGGCTCTGGTTCAGGTATTTGAAGATCACCTCTTCTTCTCGGGTGGTATTGAGGCATCTTTGGTATGTCATTCGGCTCCGCGTGATCCTTATGACTTCACTGTAGCAGCTGGGGCAGGACAGATTCCAGCAGGCTTCTTTGTAAATCAGCTATACCCCTTCCGCGAAGACCTTTTCATATTTGGTACTGCATCAATTAAGAGAATTGAGGTGGGTTCATCTGGTGATTTCCTTCTCAAGCAAGTTACCTCGAATGTTGGCTGTATCGCCAGAGACACAGTCCAAGAAATTGGGGGGGATCTAGTATTCCTTTCAGCTGACGGTTTCCGTCCTGTTGCTGGTACAAGCCGCATTGGTGACGTTGAATTGGAGACTATTTCGAAACCCATCCAAGGTCTTCTTCTTGATATTATCAAGACTCAGGAATTAGAGGATCTGGTATCTGTAGCTGTTCGGTCGAAGTCTCAATATCGCATGTTCTATGGTGCAGATACAGACACTGTAGAGGCCAGTTACGGTATCTTGGGTGGTCTAACGTCTCGTAATGGAAGCCTCGCGTGGGAGTATGGTGAGATTAAGGGAATGAGGGCGTCTTGCGCTAGTTCTCAGTACATTGGTACGGAAGAGATTGTTCTACATGGCGACTTCGACGGTAATCTATATCGCCAAGAACAAGGCACAACATTCAATGGCGTTCCCATTTTCGCAGTATACGCTACTCCGTTTCTTGATTTCGGGGATACTGAGATTCGAAAGACCTACCGCAAACTGAATACATTTGTACGGGCAGAGGGTCCATTCAATGTATTTCTCAACGTCAGATACAATTGGGGTGAAGGCGATATTTCTGTCCCTGTAGGTTATAGCGGTTCAATTTCTGGCTCTCCTACAGTCTACGGTGGTAGAAGCGTCACTTTTGATGGTGAGAATATCATCTACGGTGGCTCTTCCCCGGTATACGAACAGAACATCCAAGGCTCTGGTCGATCCGTCCAAGCAACATTCATTAGCACAGAAGATTGCAAACCCTTCTCTATTCAGGGTGTTGTTTGGGAATTTTCTGGTGCAGGGAGACGTGATTAATGTCCGGGTATACAAGACAATCTGCAGGTCAGATCCTTAACGGACAACCTGTTGTTGCTCCCCCAATTAACGCTGAATTCAATCTTCTGGAGGATGCTTTTGATGCAACCACCGGGCATGCTCATGATGGCTCTGCTGGAAATGGTCCGAAGATCAACCTTGCTACGTCTATCTCTGGGTATCTCCCTGCCGTAAACGGTGGTACAGGTACTAAGAACAACCCTACAGCTGTAGTGGACCCTAGTACCTTAGATGATGATGCCGTCGGCTATGGTCCCGGATCTCTCTGGGTTAATACTGCAGGATCTCGCATTTACCTGTGTCTAGATGGATCTACGAATGCCGCTGTATGGGTTCAGGTATTCTACAAAAGCACTACAGGGCATTTCCTACCTCAGGTTACAGGGACTGTTGATCTAGGGTCTGATAGCCTCCGTTTCCGCGACTTGTTTTTGTCTCGTAATGGGAGATTTGGTAACGACATCATTGTAGACGGGTCTTCTACCATTGCAGGTACGCTAGGCGTCACAGGAGCTGCAACTTTTAGCTCTTTGACTGCTACTACAGCTGATATCAATGGCGGTAACGTAGACAATGCCCCCGTAGGTATCGCAGTCGCCTCAACAGTACGCGGTACGACTATCACGGCTCTTACAGGGTTTGTAGGTAGCCTTACAGGTAACGTAGCAGGTAATGTAACTGGGGATGTTACAGGCAACCTTACGGGTAACGTCTCTGGTAATGTGACTGGAAATGTAACCGGGGACGTGACTTCTTCTGGTACATCCACTTTCAACAATGTTACCATTTCTGGTAGCTTGGACATGGCGTCTGGTACCTCTGCAACGGTTACGGGTCTGTCTTCTCCTGTTAATCCAACAGATGCAGCTACAAAGCAGTATGTCGATGATGGCCTATCGGCTCTTGTAGACATTGCTCCTGCGGCATTGAATACCCTTAATGAGCTTGCTGCGGCTCTAAATGATGATCCTGCCTTTGCCACAACTATCACCAATCTTGTAGGCACTAAGCTGGCCCTTGCTGGCGGTACCATGTCAGGCGTCATTGATATGGCGTCCAACAAGATCACTAATGTAGGTACTCCTACTGTAGCTGGGGATGCCACCCCTAAGACATATGTAGATACTGCTGACGCCCTTAAGCTGGATAAATCCGGCGGGACCATGACAGGTAGCATTGTCTTGGGTGGTAATAAGGTCACCACGACAGCCGACCCTGTTGCTGCAGAGGATCTGGCCCGTAAGGCTTATGTAGACAGTATTCTAGGGTCAGCTACAGCTTCTGCTACGTCGGCCTCTGAGGCTCTTACATACCGTAATGCTGCAGAAGGCTTTAAGAACGATGCGTCGGCATCTGCCATTGCTGCTGCTGCTATTGAGACCACTCTAAATGCTCTGTATTTAGGCGCACAAGCATCCGATCCGGTTGTAGACAATAACGGAGACCCTCTACAGGTGGGTGCGTGGTATTTCAACACCACTTCCGGTACTGTGCGGGTTTATGACGGTATTGGCCCTTGGCATTTGGGTATTTTGGATGCTGCCGGATTTCTCTCATCTGTAAACAACCTATCCGAACTCACAAACGCAGCCACAGCCCGAACAAACTTGGGTCTTGGGTCAGCAGCTACAACAGATTCCATTGATTATGCCACAGCTGCACAAGGAGCTACAGCTGATACAGCCGTACAACCCGCAGCCATTGCAAACGCTACAAATTGGGACACCGCTTTTGGGTGGGGAAACCACGCATCGGCAGGCTACCTCACAACTATCCCCATTCCAGACCAACCCACTGCCGAAGCTGGGACTGACAACGCCACATTCATGACCCCGCTCAGGACTGCTCAGGCTATTGCAGAACTTGCATCTGGAGGTCTTACGGCTGTTGGTATCAAAAATGACGCATACACAGTGTTGCCTAGCGAGAATGTATTGACTGACACGACCGCAGGTGCATTTACGATCACCCTCCCGGCTTCCCCAGCATTCGGGACTGAACTTGCCATCACAGATGTAGGTGGCACTTGGGATACAAACAATCTCACAGTTGCACGTAATGGCTCTACTATCGAGGGTGCGGCTGAAGACCTCGTTTGTGACATCAAAAACCTAAAAGTTGTACTCGTATACACAGGCGTTACATGGTCCTTAACCGCTGAAACAGGCGGATATATCAACGAGACACTAGGTACGGCGGCTGTTCAGGATGTTGAGTATTTTGCCACCGCTGCACAAGGCACGTCTGCGGATACTGCGTTCGGTTGGGGCAACCATGCGTCTGCTGGTTACGCTACGCCAACTTCTGTCGAGGCCCAGCTATTTTCTAAAGGTACAATCACAGCCAGTGATTTGGATTTGAGTACAGGCAACTCATTT
>Ga0075467_10002008_pt1 | contig 16369 bp, 21 predicted proteins | sample DEB08_DNA_9_FD_75067 | JGI IMG/M metagenome (GOLD analysis project Ga0075467, IMG submission 75067) | Aqueous microbial communities from the Delaware River and Bay under freshwater to marine salinity gradient to study organic matter... | ecosystem: Environmental > Aquatic > Marine > Coastal ... | reverse complement strand
GCGGTCGTAGCAGCCATGACGACATCCGTGTCGATATCCATTTCATTGTTAAGAAACCGGAAAAACGCGTGTTTTTCGCTATCTTTCATTGCCTCATAACGATCAAGAATCTGACGTGCCACGGCATATCCCGTCACCTCGCCGAGGGTGCCAATCAGGTCTCTGCAAAGCATTTCCGTTGAGCGATCATCAGCCCGCACGCCCCCCAAAACAGGGAGCCTGCGGTCGATCAGTGTTGAAAGAAGATCGGCAAGTAGGCTCATAGGGCTGGCCCCATTAGATAATCGGGAAGCCAAGTCGCCAGACTTGGAAATGCGCAAAGGATCACAATCGCAAGCACCATACAGCCCACGAAAGGCATCGATCCGACAAGAATTTTCTTGAGCGAAATGTCAGGCGCGATACCGTTGATGACATAGAGGTTAAGGCCCACAGGCGGTGTGATCAGACCGATTTCCATATTGATCGTCAGGATGACTGCAAACCAGATCGGATCAAAACCAGCCGTTGTGATGATCGGCAATAGGATCGGAGCGGACATCAAAATCACCGCCACAGGTGGCAAGAAGAAACCCGCAACCAGTAGGAACAGGTTGATAATACCCATCAGAACCCAGCGATTGACGTCAAGGTCTGCGATCCAACTTGCGACCGATTGGGTCACAAACAGCGATGAAAGCATGAAGGAAAACACCCCCGCGGCCCCAATGATGAAAAGGATCATCACGGATTCCTTGGTGGCATCGCGCAACACAGCCCAAAGTGCTGATGGTTGGTACAGCCGGTAAACAATCATCGCGACGACAATGCAAAGCAACGCGCCGACCGCAGCCGTTTCAGACGGCGTCGCGATCCCACCATAAAGGGCATAGAGCACGCCAATGATGATCCCGACAAACGGCAGGACGCGCGGAAGAACCTCGAACCGTTCTGCCCAGCTATAGTTGATACCCGACAGGGCCACACCAGCCGCGCCGCGCCGCCATGTGTCGTAGATCGCCCATGCGATAAACAGCGACACAAGCAGGAGGCCTGGAATGACGCCCGCAAGAAACAACCGCCCAATGCTTGTTTCAGTGGCAATGCCGTAAACGATCATGGTGACAGACGGCGGGATCAGAATGCCAAGCGTACCACCTGCCGCGATGGACCCTGCGGCGACTTCATCGGGATAGCCGCGCTTGCGCATCTCTGGGATGCCCATCTTGCCGATAGCCGCGCATGTGGCGGGACTTGACCCCGACATCGCGGCAAAGAGCGCGCAAGCTCCAAGGTTGGAAACAACCAATCCACCCGGCACTTTGGTCAACCAGCGCTCAAGCGCTTCATAAAGGTCGGGCCCTGCCCGCGTCGACGAAATTGCAGCCCCCATGATGATGAACATCGGGATCGACAAAAGAGCAAAGCTGTTCAACTCGCCATACATCAGCTCAGGCAAGGCCACGAGCGAGCGGGCGCCATCAAACACAAAAAGGAACCCTGTCGCGACGATCAACAGGCCTGTTGCCACCGAAACGCCTGAAAACAGCACCACAACGGTGCAAAGGGCGACGAGGCCACCAACAACAAGCGGATCCATCAATACCCCCGATCTTCGGCAGCGCCGATGTCTTCGCCTCGCAAAACCATCCAGAGGTCAGCGGCGAGTTGTAAAAGGAAAAGCCCAAAGCCAACGGGCATGACCAAATAGGGAATCCACAGCGGAACAGCCCAAACGGTTTCGGATTTCCAGCCGCGTTTCCACGCGAAGTGCCACATGTCGTAGGCATAATAAAGCATCAGGGCCATCATCATCGCCGTCAAAAATAGCGTAAAGATCGCCATGATGCGTCGCCCCTTTGGGCCGAGCATCGTCGGGATGAGATCAACGCCAACATGACCTTTAAGCTTTTGCACATAGGCAAGCCCGATCATCGTCGCACCGATCATCAGATAGATGACAGCCTCCGTTTGCCAGATCGTCGATTGACCCAACACCGCACGGATAAAAATCATCTGACAGGTGATCAGCACGGAGGCGAGGATCATAAATGACGCCATGACGCCACTAACCGTTGATATCAATCCGATAAAGCGGACAACAGGCGGCGTTGAAAAAGCGGGGCTATCCACGAGGCAAACTTTCAAATTGAGTTGTGTCCGCGCCCGCCAGATGATCCAGCGGACGCGTCGTGAGGATTACTCGACGGAGAGCGCCATATCGAGCAGCCGCTGGCCATCAGGCGTTTCAGCAACAAATGCCGGATACGAAGACATCGCGGCAACATCGCGCCAAGCGTTAAAGTCGGCTTCGGTCATCTCTGCCAGCTCCACACCAGCGTCGCTAAACGCCTTGGCCGCAACCGCATCACCCAGTTTTGCTTGCTCAAGATAGAATGCTTGCGCCTTTTCGCCAGCTGCACGCAACGCCGCCTGTTGGTCCGCATTCAGGCCGTCAAAAGTTGCCTTGTTCATCAGCAATGGCTGATACATGAACCACAGCGCATAATCGCCTGCAGGCGTATAGCACTTGAGCTGCTCGTAAAGGCGGTAGCTGACGAAGCTCTCGGAAGAGGTATTGGTCGCATCCAGAACGCCCGACTGCAATGCGGGGTAAATCTCAGATGACGCCATTGAGGAAATCGATGCGCCCGCAGATGCAAGCATTTCTTCAAATGATTTACCAGCCGCACGGATTGTAACGCCTGCCACGTCTTCTGGTTTGGTGATGCAGCCCTTGTTAGAGCCAAAACCACCGGCCAGATAACCGTGGACGAGAACCATCACGTCATCACCAGCCATTATGTTTTCAATTTCGGCCATGAAAGGCGAATGAGACAGACGGTCACCGTGGTCGTGGTTTTTCACAAGGCCCGGCATCAGCGTCAGGTTATAAGCTGGTTGCTGACCGCCTGCGTAAGACAGCGGCAAGACCGTCATGTCCAACTGGCCACGGCTCAACGGTGTATATTGCTCACGCGCCTTAAACAGTGTCTGGTTCGGGAAAATCTGGATCGTCAGATCGACACCCGCCGCCGCGACGTCATCGGCAACCATTTGAGCAACCTGATGGCGCACATCGCCTTCAGCCCACTGGTGGGACAAGCGCAATTCCTCTGCGGAAACAGCACCTGCAAATAACGTAATCGCCGCCGCTGCGGCATAAAGCTTATATTTCATTGTACCCTCCCTAGGACGCCAAACCGAACCTCCGTCGGTGGCTAATCGCCAAAGCTTTTAGATTATTGCATCCCATGTCAAGTTTATTGTATACAATATGTCCTATATTGATTTTATGCTACCGCTATCAGATAAGAGAATTATGGAAAATCGCCGCGCGGATCATATACTTGACGATCTTGAACAGATGATCGTGACAGGCAGTTTCGCCAACGGCGAACGTCTGGACGAAATTCGTTTGGCAGATCATTTCGGCGTCTCGCGGACACCGATTCGAGAAGCATTCCAAAAATTGGCGTCGACTGGTCTGGTGGAACACCGCCCTCGCCGCGGCGTTTTTGTGGTCGAACCTGGCCCGCTAGAGCTGGTGAAAATGTTCGAGGCGATGGCAGAACTAGAAGCTTCTTGTGGGCATCTTACCGCAAAACGGATCACCGAGCCCGAGCTAGATGCTCTCAAGCAGGTCAACGACCTTTGCAAGCAAGCGGTCGTCAAAAACGACGCCGACCGCTACTATGGCTACAACGAAAAGTTTCATCACCTAATCTATGAAGCCGCAAAAAGCAGCTACTTGCAGGGATTGGCGATCAAGCTCCAAAAGCGCCTAAAGCCATACCGCCGCATGCAACTTCACCTGCGCGGACGGCTGGAGCAATCTATGTCCGAACACGAAGCCATCGTTTCAGCTTTGTCCGCCGGCGACAGTACAAGCGCCGCCGATGAACTACGCGGCCATGTAGCTGTACAAGGTGAAAAATTTCACCACCTGCTAACCCACTTGCACGCCAAGTCCTAAGCGCACTGCAACCCAACCGATCGAATGTCGAAGCAGGCGCCAGATTTGCCCAAAGAGCCAACTGGTCTTCGGCGCCAAGATTAACGTTCTTGCCGGCAGCCCGAACCGTGCAACCGCCAAGTCCGAGGCGATTGTTCTGCTACGTGAGCTTGTTACTAAAGTCCGGATGATCCCAGAAACGACAGCCCTGAACGGCCATGTGATTGAACCACAAGGGGGGTTTCCGGAAAGAGCCGTTTTTTCCTTAACTAGCAGGTTAAAAAATGGTCCGATTGATGCCTAAAGCTGCGGTTCCCGTGCGTCCGAAGCAGTTAGGACGAACTGCTTCTTATAAGCACGCGCCAAGCTTTCGGGGTTGTTGAACCCGCGAAAGCTCCTAATCTCGCTGATCCGATAGGTTGAGTTCTGCAAAAGGCGCTTGGTCTGTAACAGCCACAGATAGCGATAGTATTCGGACTAAGTCATTCTGAGGTGGCGTCAAACAAGCGCACCGATGTCCATTCGGGCCAGCCAAGCTGTCCACCAATAGGGGGAACTCTCAGCGGGTCGGCATAGGCTTCACGATAGCTTTGCAACGCCTCGAAATGAACGGCGGCAGGCGTCTTGGCCAAAAGCCCCGCCTCGGCAAAAACCATGGCACCGGTATCCATGCATCCCATGAGCGTTCAGGCTCGCGCCTACAAAGCCTACCGCGCTTTTTTTTTGCGCTCGTGTGCGAAACCCTATCTATCAGCTGAAATTGCGATATGAGGCCGGCGATCTGCTCGCCTTCGACAACCGGATAAATGGGGTGGCGCATCCGCAACCTGAAAATGAACTTTGGGAGGTGGTCGATCGGTGAAACTGGCAATCACACTCTGAAATCAAGGCGACTGTGATTGGGCACGCCGATTATCAAGTGACACGACTGACTGCCTTTGAAATGGACATTGGCGCAGCTCATCTCGGTTCCGAGCCCATCCCGTCATGTTTCTGCCGAGCTGCAAACAGCGGTTATTTGTCTATTGGTTGGGGCAACTACGCCATCTGGCGGAAGTAGGGGCTTGGCCTAAGGTCTGAAAACTCGCCAGACACAGGTCGGCTTCCCAGACAGCTCAGGCATGACAGTGACATGGGACATGGGACATGGGACATCTTTGAGGCTATCAATTTTCAGCCAATATCCACAACATGGGAATTTTCAATGTCTTCTATCAATTGGGCCGACCCGCTCTGGGAACTTGCCGCTCGTTTCGCGATCAACACTGTCGCAATGGTTTTGCTCATGTTCGGTATGTATTATCGCCGCTACCGCGACAAAGAACTTGCGACAACGGCCTCAATGTTCAACATCTTTGCCTTTTCTGTTCTGACAATCCTCTCAAGCGTCGAGTTCAGTATCGCGGCGGGGTTCGGACTATTTGCAATTCTCGCGTTGTTCAGTTTGCGCTCAGAGCAAATTTCAAAAATTGAGATCAGCTATTTTTTTGGTGCAATCGCTGTTGCGGTCATTTGTTCCGTGCTTGGGACCGGTTTGGGATTTGTCTTGATCATCGTGACATTCGTTCTGTTTGGCGCGTGGGCCTTGGATCATCCAGGCATCCTGCAATCCGCTGCCAGCACGAAACTGACCTTGGACAGAATTGACGCCTATATGCTCGCCGATACCGAGAAGATGCGGCAAGAACTCTCAGCCAGACTTGGCGTTGAAGTTATGAATTTTCAGGTCATTGAGATGAATTACGTCAATGATCTCGCCCGTATCAACGTCTTTTACCGCGCAAAAGGATGAATAGCATGTCCAAACATGACCCCAATTTGATCTGCAATGGCTGACAAAATGTTTTGACCCCATCAGCTTGGACGCTTTGAATGAAAAGGCAGAGATGCTTAGTCGGATCGACAACAAATACGCAATTTCCCAAACTTCTTTGGCAAACAGCGTATCAACGCTGTCTGCCCATTTTGATGTTTTGAAAATTAAAGAACAACGCGCGTTCACCTATGACACCCGTTACTTTGATGACCTGCAGCGCAGCGCATATTTCGAGCACCACCAAGGCCTGCGAAAGGGGTTTAAGGTCAGGGTCAGACGCTATGTTGACGCTGAACTTTGTTATCTGGAGGTGAAGGTCAAAGGGGGGCGTGGCATGACCGAAAAGTATCGGCAGCCCTACGATGCAACACAGCTAGGCGCGTTGACACCCGAAGCTCAGAGTTTTGCGCGCTCTACCTACCACGCACAATATGACAAGCCGTTCGGATATGATCTTCGCCCTGCACTTGACGTTCGCTACTTGCGGATCACGCTGGTTGCAAAAGCGGGCGGCGAGCGGATGACCATCGACACCGATCTGCGATTTACCAATGACCATGGCACCATGCCCCTTGGCACAGGCGTCTTTATCGTCGAGACAAAATCGGCAAACGGGCGCGGCATTGCCGACCGTCATTTGCGTGCCATTGGGGAGCGCCCGACGAAGCGTTGCTCAAAATACTGCATAGGCATGGCCGCGGTGGGCGAAGTTAGCCGCTACAACAGATTTCTGCCGACAATGCGCAAACTTGGCATGATCGCGAATTCACCCACTCTTGGACGTTGGTCTGAAATCAGGGCGGACCTCTGCCGCGATTTGAGTGGCCATAGGTCAATATTGGCACTCCAGCCCGTGTGACAAAGTGATCTCACCAATAACTCAAAACTGGAGAACGACAATGAAATCACTTCAAATTCTTGCTTGCTCTGCTCTCATGGCCAGCAGCATTCTTGCACCAACGATGTCTTTCGCGTCACTTGGGGGCCCAACTTTTGACCAAACACCATCCGTTGAAACAGATGATGGCGCTTATCAGGAGGCACGGCGTGGCCGGGGCCGTGGTGGCGATCGTGATCGTGGCGACCGTGACGATAGCCGGAGCGATCACGACGACCGTCGCGATGATCGGTCTGGTGGACGAAGCAAGCCACGCGTTCCTGGCGGCTCAGGCTGCGATGATCCAGGCGACATTCGTGAACATCCCGAATGCAGCGGCGGCGGTGCTGTGAATGGCACTTCGCCTTCGCGCGGTGGTGGTGGCCACGGTGGGCGTCCACGTATCCCCGGCGGTTCGGGTTGCGATGATCCGCAAGATATCATCGAGCATCCAGAGTGCCGCGTATAAGTTTAGTTCACCAGACTAACGTCTGATGCGGGCTTAGCGGCCCGCATCTAATGTTATGCAATCAATTGGTCCGTTGGGCCACATTTCGGCAGGGTCACACGTGCAAAATACCATCACACAAATTCTAAGAGTGATTGCTCTAAGCTCAGTCATCGTTCCGTTTCAATTTGAATTCGGCGCCGAGACTGATGGGGTTTGGTCATTTGGCCTTCGCCCCGCATTCGCAGAAAGCGGATCAGGGAGAGGTGGTGACGACGATAAAGGAAGAGGCCGTGGGCGTGGGCGTGGTCGCGGCGGTGATGATGATCGCGACGATAGAGATGACGATGACGATGACGATGACGATAATGATCGTAATGACAACCGTGATGACGATCGCAACGATGATACAAGCAGGGATCGACAGCGTAACGCGATACTAGGCTCCGAATCCAACATCTCGCTGCAATACACGAATGGTTGGCGGGAGTGGGTGAAGGACGGGCGCTACGTGCTGATTGATCCCGAAGGGCGAACTGTTGCGAACAGACCCGCGTCGCGTGAAGACGTCACCCGTATGCGTGATCTAGCGGGCCAATAATCAGTCAGTTTCCCTTGCCTTTTGCGCAATCAGCGCGGCCTCGACACGGTCGCGCGCCTGCAATTTGCTGAGGATGATCGTCATGTAATGCTTCACAGTCTTTTCTTGGATGCTCAGGTCCAATCCGATTTCCTTATTGCTTTTGCCAGCAGCAACGCCCTTTAGAATATCCTCCTCACGTTTGGTGAGATCATCAATGGGTTGTCGCACGACTGGCTTTGGGTTTTGCATGATCCGCAGCAATTGCGCCGCCAGTCCGGGGGAAACATGCGCCTCGCCTGCTGCGACCTTGGCCAGAATATCGCGAAGCTCGGCTGCCGATACGCCCTTAAGAACGTAACCAGATGCGCCGGCCTGCAAAGCTGCGGTCACATCGGCACTGTCCTCGGACACGGTGAGCATGGCAATCGCAGCCGCAGTTCCCGCCTTTGAGATGCGTGCGGCTGCCGAAATACCACCACCCGGCATCGACAAATCCAACAGGGCGAGGTCGGGTCGGTGTTCGGCGGCAAGAGCAACCGCCTCATCGGCGGATCCACCAACACCCACGACTTCGAAAACGCCCGTTTCTTCGATGCTTTGGGTCAATCCATCTCTGAATATTGGATGGTCGTCCGCGAGAATGATGCGAATGGTCATGCTAGGGTGTCCTCGTTGGGTAACTGAAGTGTCACACTGGTGCCTTTTCCGAGGCTTGAAGTGATCTGTAATTTGCCACCAAGGCTCTCGGCGCGGTCAGCCAAAGCAAACAACCCTTGTCCGCCATCATCTCTGATCTGTCGCGCAGTGTGTGTGTCGAACCCGATACCTGCATCACTCACTTCGAACGCTATGCCGTCGGGCCCACTTTTGACTGTGACCCTCGCTTTATCGACGCCACCATGTCGTGTTGCGTTTGACATGGCTTCTTGCAGGAAACGAAACACACATAGCTTTTGCGCATAGCCTAGCTGAGGCTCCTCGCCCATTTTCACAGGCACATCTATCTTCATTCCGGTTTGTTTTTGATGGTCGTGTATTGCCCGATCAATCAACGCAAACAAACCAAGCCCATCCAGATCGGGCAAGGCAAGGCCTCGAGAAATGATCCTCAATTCCTCAAGTGCTTTATTCAACGCATCGCGAACAACACTGGCATCAGTGACCGATGTTTTATCCCACGAAAACGCACCGTCCAAACGCAGGGAGGCGAGTGACAAATATTGCGCGGGCCCATCATGCAAGTCGAACCCGATACGACGGATAGCGCGTTCATTTTGCGCCGTTGCACGTGAGGACGCAGCCACGACCTTGCGCCGCAATGCTACATTTTGTTGTGAGATTGTTTTGGTTTCAGCCAATTGCCTTTTTAGGACTTGGCGCTGTTGCCTGATCGTGCGCCCCCCCGCTTGCACAATACCGAACAAGATAAGTCCACTAGCGAGAAAGACCCCTCCAACCACGAGCCAGCTATTCCGGCGCGCAGTTGCCAAGTCGCTCACAAGCATATCGGCACGTTCGTAAAACTCCGCCACAGCAATGACATCGCCGGTCCAGAGCTGACGGATTGGGCTGTAAACCTCGAGCAGCGGCACACCCAAAGCCGCCTCGGCTTCGCTCTCAAGCTCATCAAGACCCTCAAAGGATGATGAAACTTCACCGCCACTTGCCCGCATCAGATCGTCGGAAGGATCAAACCGTTGACCGATCAGGGCCGCATCGGAGGCATGCACAACAAGCCCGTCTGGCATCCAGATTTTGTAAGAGACGACCCGTTCTCCAAGTGCTGTCCCATCAAAAATCTCGGCCAATGCTTGCCGTGCAGGTGGAGACAGCGTTTCCGTCTCGGCCAGTTCTTGGCTCAAGGGTGAAATGAAGCTTTCCATAAACAAGGCGGCCGAAGTCGCCGAGTTTTGCACAACGCATCTTCAATACGGCTGCCGATCCAATTGCCCACGATCGCCATTGCCAATGACATCACGACAGCCCCGGCCAGCAGAAACTGTCCCGGCAATGTCAGGTCACGCCAATGAAGTAATCTTTTGAACCAGTTCATAAAATTTGAATACCTATGCGAAGTGTAGGTGGATATGGACCATGGTCTGAATAGTTCACTTCTCCGCGACTTCAGCCTCAGGAACCCATAGCAGATAGGCGGCAATGGCCGCGAGATCGCTGTCAGGAAGTTGGCTTGTATTTGCAATCACTTCGACCATTTCGCCACCTGCGGAATCGTAATCGGGAGTCAGGCCCGTTTTGAGATAGGCCACGATATCGTTACTCGTCCACTGTAGCGTCTCAGGCCGAATGTCGGGTGTGCGGCCCTTGCTGTTTGGGATGGCGGCACCTGCCAGCCAAGCATCGCGCTTCATGCCACCCAAGACATTGCGCGGGGTATGACATTCGCCACAATGTCCCAACGCCTCAACCAATTCACGGCCACGTGTTTGCTCTGGTGAAAGCGTGCCATTCACGACCCAGCTTGACCGTGCAAACAACATTTTCCAACCGCCCAAACTTGCACGGATGTTGAAAGGAAACGCAACATCGTGCGCCACGCTTGGCGTTTGGTCGGGTTCAAGTGTCCGCAAGAAAGCTATGAGATCGGCAATGTCCGCGATATCTGCGCGCCCATACGACCCTTAGGGAAAAGCTGGGTAATAGTGCTGGCCGTCTGGTGATGTGCCTTTCAGCACCGCATTTGCGATATCAAGATCGGACCAACTGCCAATGCCATAAGTAAGATCGGTTGATATATTGGGGGCGTAAAATGTCCCAAAATCCGTTTGGAAGGATTTACCTCCAGCCAGCACATTTTCGGCATCGGTCTCGGGCGCAATATGGCAACTTGCACATCCCATGGCCGCAAAAACAAGCGCACCACGGGCCTCGTCAGGAGAAGTGCCCGCCAATGCGTTAGGTGCAAGCCGCTGCGGCCGCGTGACAAAAAGCCCCGCGGCACACAGCGCGCCACCCAACAGCAGCGCTTTGAAAACAATGCTTCGCATTGAACGCACCGGCATCCGCTCCTGCGTTTAGTTGTTGGACTGGCGATAAGTCTTGTGACATGCGCCACAAGACCCGCCCAATGGTCCAATAGCCGCCTTGAGCGCGTCAACATCTGTCCCTGCCGCGAGTTGCATTGCTAAGACCGCGTCGACAAAGGCTTGTCCCTTGGCGCCAACATCGCTGCCTTCGGCCCAAATTGCGGGCAATGCGCGCGTCTTTTCAATGCTCTCGTTGTCGCTGCCTGGCAGCCAATATCCCGCTTGCGATAGGCTTGCCAATGCCGCCAAACTATCCGCTGCCGTTTGGGCCGTCGCGACGTCATAGGCGATCTCGTCCTTCGCCATTCCACCGAGGGTCGCCAAGTGGAACGAGTAAATCTGCATATGCGCTTGGCGCGCTTTGACTGCAGTTTCGAGTTGTTTTTCGCTGATATGCCCATCCGCACCCGCCAGCGCACCAAGCGACACTATTACAGCGGCAAGCACTACAATAATTGATCTCCGCATTGTTCTAACTCCTTGCTTCATTTTGTGAAATTAACTGCCTCTAGGTTACCTGTTCAAAAATATGGTAACAGTTACTAAAATAGCGAAATAGGGTATGAAAAATTGCACAACGAAAACTGGGATGATCTTCGTTATGTTTTGACAGTCGCCGAGACGGGATCCGTTTTGCAAGCAGCCAAACGGTTGGGCGTAAATCATGCAACGTTGCTACGTCATGTTACTGCTTTTGAAGAACGCCAAGGAGCGACGGTCTTTGAAAGAACCGCACAAGGATATCGCCTGTTGCCCGATCGCGTGCACGTCATTCGCGCCGCACAAGATGCCGAGGCTGCGATGCGGGAGGTCGGCCGACTGGCAAGTGGGGGGCGGCAGGCGTTTTCGGGCACCATCAGGATCACGTCAACCGACACGCTATGCGCTGGGATGCTGTCACAATTCGCTGCCGATATTTCAGCCCGAGACGGCAATCTGCGCGTGACACTTTTGAGCAGCAATGCACATCTGGATCTCATTCGAGAGCAAGCCCATATCGTCGTGCGACCGTCAGTTGATCTTTCGGATGATCTGGTGGGCGTGGCGGTCGCTGATATCGGCTTTGCGGCCTATGCAAAATCTGAAGAAGTCATGAACTGGCTTACAATGGCTGGGCCGTTGGCACGGTCAATTGCATCCAAGTGGATGGGCGACAATGTGAACCCAGCAAGACTGACAACGGCCTCGGACAGTTTTTTGACGTCGCGAGAAATCGCCGCCCTGGGCGGCGGCATCGCGGTCCTTCCTTGCTTTGTTGGAGACCACGATATGCGTCTTAAGAGGATGCCGAGTGCCATGCCACACATGACCGTGCCTCTGTGGATCGCGCGCCACGTCGATACAATTGACACGCAGCAAATGCAGGAAGTCAGAAAGGAGCTGGGTCGGTTTTTGGCTGATCATCGTGATATCTTGCATGGGTGAGGCATGGTGAATTAACTCTAACACTCTGAAAGGTGCCGTTTGTGTTTGTGCGGCGATTTCCCACGACGTCCGCTGAGCAGTCATCTAAGTCGTCTGTAGCGACCGGCCCTTAGCGACCATGCACCTGCCTCAACTAGACTTCACTAAAACGGCAGTCTGCACACTTCGTAGAGAAACGTTCCAACGGTTGAATTCGGGTTGGACTGAGTATGAATTCGCGACAATTGGCGAAATCATATAAAAACTGCTTCAGTTTAGGCCCTTGAATTATAGGTAGAATTGCTTTTGTCCATTGACCATGTTGCTCGCCACTCAACGTCTGACTGGCGTCGTCGAGGTTGATATGACGGTGCCGTCTGCATCGCACGTCAGGCGCACACGCTTTCCATTATAGTAGAAAATCAAACGCATGCGGCCTGCGTCAGCGTCGACCCCCGTCTCGTAGCGGCTCGTGATGTCGCCACTGCGCATAAGCGCTGGAACATCTTTTGGTGCCAGATCTAGCAGCGGCCCGAGGTCAGCAGCATCGACAGTTGCACGGTCGTTTATCATGTCAATTTTCATCGCGTTTCCTTTAGCTGATCTAAACACCTGAGATCGAATTTTAGCTGAACCAATGCAGCCCTAGTTTGCGCCAGCGCAACGATCAGGATCAATCACCAGTTATAACGCTAACGATTAGATGGTTGCGGGGAACGGGTAACGCATGGAGCAGTTAAAACTAAATGATCTCAATTTACCACTCGCAGTGCTGATGCGGCAGTGGCCCGCAACAATCAGCGTCTTTGCGCGTCACAAGATGCTTTGCATGGGGTGCATGGTTGGGCCATTTCACACGGCTTTGGATGCCTGCGCGGAATACGGGTTAGAGGTTGACGCGCTTTACGCTGAGCTTTCGGAAAGCGTCACGCAGGCCCAGTAGACAAGACGACGAGCCGGTGCGGATTGCAGACGGTGATTTTTTTGCGTTCGCTTTTGACGATCCCGTCTTTTTCCCATGCACTCAAAAGCCTGCTGACGGTGTGCAGGGTTGTGCCCGTCATTTCAGATAGATTCTGGCGCGTGATTGGGAAGTTTATCTCGATTCCATCAGGAACCTTGTGTCCTGTTTGGTTGATCAGCCGCAGGATGGCGCAGGCGATGCGTTGCTCAACGTGCTGGGTCGCCATCTCGACAATGCGGTTGTTGATGTCGCCAATCCGTTGACCGACTGTCTTATAGGTTTCAGTGCTAAAGCCTTGATACCTTGCCGCGAATTCATCCCAAAGTGACATCGGCCACGATAACACGATTGTTTCCGTAGCGGTTATTGCGGTTGCTGGATATGTGTCGCGGCCCAGTGCCTTTGCGATACCAAAAAGTTGGCCCGACGGGATGTGTAGGGCGATAATCTGGTCTCCATCTGGGGTAATCCGCACCACGCGAATATAGCCGTCGAGAAGCAGATAGAACCGGTCTGCGTCGTCACCTTCCACGAACACTGTGTCGCCCGCATCAAAGCGGCGCGTGGTCGCTTGGCCTAGAATTTCCACAATTGCGGTCGTGTCCAAACTGGCAAATGGCGGCAACGTCGAAAGCAGACTTTCGTCCAGCTGATTGCGGGTGGAGGGACGGCGTGCGCTTTTCATACTGCAATTTCGCACAATCGCTCCGCAAGGAGCAACCGAATTGATCTACATCAACAAAAAACCCGCAGTCTTATTGCGCAGCGACAAAGTAGGCGTGCTTACCCAAGCGTAAAAGTGAGGCAATCGAACACGAAAGGAAAACACATGTTTCGAATGATAGCCTCAGGCCTCGCCCTTACAATTGCCCTCACAGGTGCAGCCTGTGCCGAAGATTTTGAAGTGAAGATGCTGAACCGCGGTGAGGATGGTTCAATGGTTTTTGAACCTGCGTTCTTGCAAATCGCAACGGGTGACACAGTGAAATTCATCGCCGAAGATCGCGGGCATAATGCGGAAGAAATTCCTGAAATGATGCCTGAAGGCGGCACCGCATTTGATGGCAAAATCAATGAAGAGATCGACGTCACATTTGAGGTTGAAGGCCTCTATGGTGTGCGCTGCAAACCACACTATGCCATGGGCATGGTGATGACCATTGCTGTTGGTGACGCCGTTGAGATGCCTGCAGACTACCTTGAAGGCCGCATTCCAAAAGGCGCGATGAAGCGTTTTGAAGCACAACTTTCCAATCTTTGACCATAGTGGCGCGGGCCAGATGCGCCTGCGCCCCCTTCTGAACAGGAGACGAAAATGACTAAAATTATCAATCCGGGCCTGATGCCAACCAGCCGTCGTAACGTGTTGCGCGGGTCCGTTCTAGCGGGTGCTGCCGCGATGACTGGCGGGGCCACATTTGCCGCGACCCGTCGCGCGCCATTGTCAAAGACACATGCGCCGATGGCTTATTTCACGCAAGCAGCTGAACAGCAGACTGCGGCCGAGGCTGCTCCTGCGGATCTGACTGGCTATACTCGCGTCAAAATGGACTTGGTCGCACCGCCATTCGCGCCCGTCCACGAGCAAGTCGCAACAGGCGGCCCGAAGATCATCGAGATCACATTGGTCACCGAAGAGCGTCTGATGGTTGTTGACGAGGATACTGGCGCCGAAGTTTGGGCATTGACCTATAACGGCTCTGTTCCCGGTCCCCTGATCATCTGCCACCAAGGCGACATGATCGAGATCACCCTGCACAACCCTGTTGAGAGCCAGATGGAGCATAACATCGACTTTCACGCCTCAACAGGTGCGCTGGGCGGCGGTGGGTTGACCCACGTGTATCCAGGTGAAGAAACCGTGTTGCGCTGGAAAGCGACAAAAGCGGGTTGCTTTACCTATCACTGCGCCCCCGGTGGTGCGATGATCCCGTATCACGTCACACACGGCATGAACGGCGCGGTTATGGTGTTGCCACGCGAAGGCCTAAAAGACGCCGAAGGTAATGCCCTGACCTATGACAGCATCGCGTATATCGGCGAGCAGGATTACTATCTGCCGATGGACGAAAATGGCGACTACCTGAAATACGAAGTCGCTGGCGAAGATTATGCCGACAGCCTTGATGCAATGCGTACACTGACACCGACACATAGCGTATTTAACGGCGCGGTTGGTGCATTGACTGGTGAGGCGGCGTTGCGGGCCAACGTGGGTGATACTGTCCTGATGATCCACAACCAAGCGAACCGCGACAGCCGTCCGCACTTGATTGGTGGTCACGGAAATTACGTCTGGGAAACGTCGTTCAGCACACCTCCGCTCAAAGATGTTGAGACGTGGCTTGTGCGCGGCGGCACCGCAATGGCGGCGATGTATACCTTCGAGCAGCCGGGCGTTTACGCATATGTGAACCACAACCTGATCGAGGCCGCTTTGCTAGGTGCGACGGCGCACTTTGTGGTCGAGGGTGAATGGGACAATAACCTGATGGAACAAGTTGTAGCCCCACACAGCTTTGAAACCTGAACGAAGTTAAAACCATGCATAACACTGCCGCCATTCACAAGCTTTCCCAACGGCACATCGTGACGTTGCTGGGAGTGGCGGCAGTGGCCCTTATCGGGGTCGCGCAATTGCTGCGTGGCCCCGCACCATTTGACGGACCAGTCATTGCCGAACACCCTGTGATCTCCCCTGATGGCGCGGAACTCTACGCCCAAAAATATGAGGTCACTGTCGCGGAATGGAATAGATGTCATGCAGAAGGCGCTTGCGCCCTATCACTGCACGTTGCTGGTAGCCACACAGAAGCGGAAATGCCTGCAACGGGGTTGTCGTATACCGATGTGTCTGAATACCTGAAGTGGATCAACCGCACGTCCCGTCATTCTTTTCGTCTCCCAACCCTGCAAGAGTGGGAGTTTATGGCAGCCGAAGTCCTGCCCGAAACGCCAGACCCATTCTTTACCGATCCTGAGTTATCTTGGGCTTCTGCATATTTGTTAGAGCCCCAAACAAAGCGCACGCTGCTACCAAAAGGAGCGTTTGCGACTACTAAAGAGGGCATTGCTGATCTCAACGGCAGTGTTTGGGAATGGACTGCTGATTGCTATGCAGGTGTCTCAGAGACGGAGATCGACACTAACAGATGTCCTGCCTTTTTCGTCGGAGGAGAACATATTGCCGCGATCCCCTTCCTAGTGCGCGACCCAGCAAGAGGCGGCTGTGCCGTAGGTGCACCACCAGCGCATCTGGGTATGCGACTTGTCAGCGAACGACCTTGGACGACTTCTGG
>Ga0075467_10002007_pt1 | contig 16374 bp, 13 predicted proteins | sample DEB08_DNA_9_FD_75067 | JGI IMG/M metagenome (GOLD analysis project Ga0075467, IMG submission 75067) | Aqueous microbial communities from the Delaware River and Bay under freshwater to marine salinity gradient to study organic matter... | ecosystem: Environmental > Aquatic > Marine > Coastal ... | reverse complement strand
TTGAGTCGCTAGGAGGTGATTTAGTCGACTTCTATCGTGGCGGAACGGATGAAAGTACCTTCGGGCCGCACTTTGAATTAAGCCGCTCTACTGTCAATAAAGTAGGATTTGGTAAACGTAACAAATCTAACAGCTCGATCTTGTTACACGGTGTACAAGTTACCAACATTAGTAACAATAAATTTGCCGATAGCCCCGCGATAACGGTTATGCATACGGTCGGCGAACCAGTGACCCGCATCAATAATAATAAATTTATTAATACTCCTGCCATTGTCGTCAAAGAGCTCAATAGTGATAAGACCAATACCGCTGAGCTATCGTCTAACATCTATCAGCAAAGTCAGGACTAACCATGAGTAAACTAATTATGAGTAGGCTTACTATAAGTGGATTGGGAATGTTTAACTGTATGCCAACTTGGCTAGCCAAGTTAGCTGCTCACAGTTTGGTGGCTTTAGCCGTCGCGAGTGCCGCGGTGTCAACCTCTGCGTGGGCGGATGTCCACCCCAATCTGACCGTGACTCAAAGTGATATTGCTATGATCTCGGCGCAAATTGCCAGTGTGCCAAGGGCACAAGTCGCGCTTGAAGAGCTAACATCCAAGGTCAATCAGGCGCTGGCTCAGCCTATCGATGTACCTTTACCTAAGGATGCTGGAGGCGGCTATACTCATGAGCAACATAAGCGCAATTATAAAGCTCTTTGTGATGCAGGTTTGTTGTTTCAGATCACCAAAGACACCGTCTATTTGGACTTTGTTGAGCGTATGTTGTTAAGCTATGCTGAGCTTTATCCGACACTGGGGACACATCCTAAACGTAAAGAGCAAACTCCTGGAAAACTGTTCTGGCAAAGCCTGAATGAGGCGATGTGGTTGGTGCATACCATTCAAGCTTATGACATGGTTGCCTCGTCTATAAGTGAAGTGAACCGGTCAATCATAGAAGATAATTTACTGCGCCCAGCGGCACACTATTTGTCGGTGGGGCAACCGCAAACTTTCAATAAAATTCATAATCACGGTACTTGGGCGGCCGCTGCGGTCGGCATGACTGGCTATGTTTTACAAGATGATAACCTAGTTCAACAGGCACTCTACGGTCTCGATAAGTCGGGAGAAGCGGGCTTTCTACAACAAATTAATCAGTTGTTCTCACCCGATGGTTACTATGCTGAGGGGCCCTACTATCAACGTTTCGCACTATTGCCGTTTGTTCTTTTTGCAAAGGCAATTGAGGTTAATGATCCTCAGTTAAAGATTTTCGAATATCGAGATAAGGCTTTGTTGAAGGCTGTTCGCACGTCGGTGCAACTTAGTTATAATACGCTCTTTTTTGGCATCAACGACGCCATTAAAGACAAAGGTATCGATACCATAGAATTGGTTCACGCCAACGCGATCGCTTACGAAATCACTGGTGACCCAAGCTTGCTTGCTGTCGCTCAGGAGCAAAATCAAACACTCTTGACCGGCTATGGATTTGCAGTTGCCCAAGCGATAGATCAAAATCTTGCTGAGCCATTCCAATATCAATCAATGCAATTACGTGATGGTAAGGACGGAGATCAAGGCGCCTTGACTATTTTTCGTAACGGCATTGAACATGGCCACCAAGCCTTGGTTTTAAAAAACACCTCGCAAGGTTTGGGGCATGGTCATTTTGATAAGCTAAACTGGTTGTACTTCGACAATGGCGAAGAGATTATAAGTGACTATGGTGCCGCTCGTTTTTTGAACATTGAAGCAAAATATGGAGGGCACTACCTACCTGAAAATAACACCTGGGCCAAACAGACGATTGCGCATAGCACTATTGTCGTGGACCAGAGTAGCCAATTTGATGGTGATTGGCGTGTCTCTCAAAAGTTTGCGCCTGAGATAAAGATTTTCGACGTAGCAGAGAATATAAAAATTTCTTCTGCGGCAATTGATACGGCCTACGACGGGGTTGGCTTAACTCGAACAATGGCGATGATTAATATCGACGGCCTAGAACATCCACTTATCTTGGATATATTTAAAGCAGTAAGTAGTGAAGAGCACCAATATGACCTGCCACTGCATTATCAAGGGCAAATAATTTCTCATAATATGGCGTTAGACGCAAACATCAAGAACTTGTCTGTGCTTGGTGAGAGTAACGGATATCAATACCTCTGGGGCCGCGGTCGCGCGTCATTGGAGGCTTCTTTGTCGCAGCTTACTTGGCTGAATAAGGATCGTTTTTATACTTACAGCACCCTCGGCAATAAGGGCGAAGAGATGATCTTTGCACAACTAGGGGCTAACGACCCTAATTTCAATCTGCGTAATGAAAGTTCGTTGATTCATCGTGTCCCTAAAGCTAAACAACATACCTTTGTCTCTGTGCTTGAAACACATGGCGAATATAACGGCCGTGCAGAATTCACACTAGATGCTAAGAGTAAAGTTGTTTCAGTTAACTCAAGCGAAGGTGATAGATCAACGGTGGTGACCGTTGTTTTGATTGACGGAACCACTGTTAGCTTAGCTATTGCGTATGGCGGTGACGAAAACACCGCTCATAAGGTTAAGCATAACGATGCGGTTGTTGAATGGGTAGGGCGCTATGCATTTTTATCCAGTGATGCAGCCAAAACTAAAAAATAACATCTGAAACCTTTTTAATCTGAAGCCCCTTTATATGAAAAATCAAAGCCCCTCATTTGTATTTGCTGACCCTGATCAAATTGAACAGGTAGATGTTGGCCTTACGCGACAAGTCTTAACTTATGGTCCTGATTTAATGGCGGTAAAGGTCTGGTTTGACGAAGGCGCTATTGGCTACTTGCATGAACACTATCATTCACAGGCAAGTTACGTCGAAAGTGGTGAATTTGAAGTAACCGTTGGTGACGAGGTGAAAACGCTTGTCGCGGGTGACTCATTTTTTGTTCAGCCTAATACGATTCATGGCGCTGTATGTAAGAAAGCTGGTGTATTGCTGGATATGTTTAGCCCTGCACGAGAAGACTTTCTCGAAGAGTAATTGAATAAAGTTACTCACAATAAGAATAAGATTTGAATATCGAACAATGAAAAATCAAAGGAAAATAGATGAAACTTAAAAATTTACGTTGGTGGGTAATTACACTTATCGCCCTCGCGACGGTTATTAATTATATCGACCGACAAACACTCAGCGTCCTATGGCCGTTTATGGGGAAAGAAATTTACCCCAATAAAAGTGCCGCTGAGCTGAAGGAAATCTACGGAATTATTAGTATTGTCTTTCTCTTTTCCTATGCCTTTGGCCAAGCTTTATTTGGTAAAATTTTTGACTGGATTGGGACACGTTTAGGCTTTGTTTTGTCAATTGGCGTTTGGTCAATTGCGACAGCTTTACATGCTTTCGCGCAAGGAATATTAACATTTAGCCTATTCCGTTCTATTTTAGGTATTTCAGAAGCAGGCAACTGGCCGGGTGCGGCAAAGGCCAATGCTGAGTGGTTTCCAACTAAAGAACGTGCGTTGGCGCAAGGTATTTTTAATTCGGGTGCGGCTATTGGCGGAATCATTTCGATTCCATTGATTGCCTACTTGGCGATTTTCTTTAGTTGGAAAGCGATTTTTGTAATCGTCGGATTGACCGGCTTGTTGTGGTTAATCCCATGGTTGATTCTGGTCAAAGCGCCCCCTAAAGACCACCCTTGGATTACAGCTGAAGAGCGAGAGTACATTCTTACAGGGCAAAAAAATCAAGTTGCTAGCTCAGGCAATGACTATGCGCCGACAACACGTCAGCTGCTGTCTCATAAACAAAGCTGGGGCGTGATTATAGCGACTGCGGCGATTGACCCAATATGGTGGTTATTTATTGTTTGGATTCCGACCTACCTTGTTGAAGTCTACAACATGGACGTAAAGGGTCTCGCTATTTACGGTTGGGTTCCTTACGTGGGGGCTATGTTCGGGGCTTGGTTTGGCGGTTTGCTTGCTCAGAATCGTTTAAAAGCCGGTTGGACGGTGAACAAAACCCGCAAATTGGTTATTACCCTGGGTTGTTTGATTATGTTGCCAAGCTTACTGATGTTGGCCGACCCCGGCAGTCCGGTGAGCGCGGTACTGATTATGGCGACTATCTTGTTTGGTTTTCAAACCTCTATTGGCAATGTGCAGACTCTTCCAAGCGACTTCCTTGGTGAAAAGAGCGTTGGCTCTCTAGCTGGTTATGCGGGTATGGCTGCAAAGCTTGCCGCTGGCGCATTAATATATTCAGTTCCATGGTTTACCGCTGATGGTAATTATACGGTGGTGTTTGTGATAGGTGCCGGTTTAGCTGTGCTTGCTATGGCCAGCATCTGGTTACTTTGCCCAAAAATTGAACCATTAAAAAGTAAGCATTTGTAAGCCTCAATTTGGAGTGTTCACAGCCATCGATTTTCTACTAACTGGGCTCTTAACTTAGTTGGTAGATGATGCCGACTTACATATTTAGAAAAGCGTAACACCCGAAAATACGGTGTTAGTGAAATTTACATAGTTAGGAATTATTATGAAGTTTAAGAATAAAGTCGTTATTGTTTCTGGTGGCGCACGGGATATCGGTAAGGCGATATCACTTAAACTGGCCGCTGAAGGTGCAAAAGTCGCAATAAATTATCACGGCTCAGAAGATAAAGCCAAAGCGACGTTGGCCGAGATTACTCACGCTGGCGGCCAAGCAATTATTGTTCAAGGAGACATGACTAAAAGCGCTGATGTAAATTCATTGATTGAAAAAACGCTTGCTGAATATGGCCCTAAAATTGATAGCTTAGTTAATGTTGTAGGCGGCCTTGTGGCCCGTAAAACGATTGATGAAATGGATGAAGATTTTTTTAATCAGGTAATGGGTTTGAATCTAAATTCGACCTTTTTAACTACTAAGGCTTGCACCCCGCATATGCCGCGAGGCAGTTCGATTGTTAATTTTTCATCATTGGCTGCTCGCGATGGAGGAGGCCCCGGCGCCTCGGTCTATGCTACTTCGAAAGCAGCAGTTACTACCTTTACTCGTGCAATGGCAAAAGAGCTTGGACCAAAGGGTATTCGGGTTAATGCTTTGTGCCCAGGTGTTATTAGTACACTATTTCATGACACCTTTAGCAAAGACGAAGTTCGTAAAAACATAGCAAATGCAACCCCTCTTGGTCGTGAAGGTGCGCCCGACGAAGTGGCCGATGCTGTGGCCTATTTAGCCTCTGATGAATCGTCATTCATTACTGGTGCCAATCTTGATATTAATGGTGGATTGTTCTTTTCATAAGCAATCGTCTTCGCCGAGATACTCTTAGTCGCAATTCATTGCCGTTGGAATAAAGTGTCAGTGTGGCTTAATGCAGACGAGCACGATCCTTTTTTGTATACTCTGAAATCAAATATTTATAACCTAGCTTGCCGCCGCTTACTTAGCTTTCTATGAATCAGCCCGTATCAAACAACATAGCCGTGTTCGGCGAGTGCATGCTTGAGTTAAGCTTGCCGCCCTTATTAGCGGATCAAAATTCAGCACTAGCGAACTTTGCATTTGGTGGTGATAGCCTAAACATGTCGGTTTATCTAGCGCGTCTAGGCACTGCTGTAGAGTATGTCACTGCTCTTGGAGATGATAAGGCTAGCGACTGGATGATGCAGAGATGGTTGGCTGAAGGCGTTGGTTGTAAGTATGTGATCCAGTCTCAAGGTCAGGTGCCAGGTATGTACATGATTGAATTAGACCAACACGGAGAAAGGTCTTTTCACTATTGGCGTGCAAATTCACCGGCGGCTAAAATTCTAGATAATCCAGAGCAAGCAGACGCGGTTTTCAAGGCATTGGGTTCATTCGCCACGGTATTTTTGTCGGGCATTAGTTTAGCCATTCTTAAGCCCTCGGCACGTGCAGCCTTAATCGATTTTCTCAGTGACTATCGAGCTCGAGGGGGCAAAGTCGCCTTCGATTGTAATCATCGGCCGCACCTTTGGGTTGATCCAAGCGAAGCCATCGATTGCTATAAAAAAATGTATCAAATAACCGATATTGCCTTACCCACCTTTGACGATGAACAAATGTTGTTTGGCTACCAAACGGCTGAACACGCTCTTGATGCGATTCAATCAGAGGGAGTGACTGAGGTGGTATTGAAGATGGGCGAGAAGGGCTGTTATTACACCCATGATGGTGAGCATGGGTTTGTGCCGGTTGAACCGGCTAAGGTAGTTGACACAACCTCGGCTGGCGACTCATTTAATGCTGGGTATATGAATAAACGTTTGGCGGGTGCGTCGGTTGAAGAATCTTGTAAGGCCGCTCATCGATTAGCCTCTATCGTGGTGCAACATCGAGGTGCAATCATCCCTATTGAGGTGATGCCTAGCAATTAACTAGGGAGAAATAACTAGAGCGCAATAACTAGGGCAATTCAGACTTAAGTATTCGCTCTAGATTGGGCTTGCCGGTCGGTTGTTTTATTTAATTAGCCCCCGCCGTATTTAGGTCGGATAAAGTGGCTCTAGGGTAACCTTAGTTTTCTTTGCATTTACTGCAGACTTTAGCAGCGCAGCTCTAAGATCAGTCAACAAAAGATCCATTTCGGCGAGTTTAGGTTTATCGCCACCCTGATATAAGTATGCGTCCAAACCATTGAATTTATCTGCAAGCCCATCCGCCACTCCCAATTCCCTGCCTGATTGTGCTAGCGCATCTAGGCTTATGGGGGCCTGGGAGCCAAGCGCTTGACGACCCCAAAGCAATAAATTATTTCTGATAGCTCGGCTATTACCCGCTTTTAGTGCGCCCTTGAGGGAAGACCATGCGGATTTTTCAGACGCATTTTGGTATTGATCTGTATTCGGCACTAGCTTAGGTTTTGCTCGCTTGATCAAAAAATAAAATTGTATTGCTATGATCAGTGCCAAGAAGGCCGAAATCAACTGCCATAAACGAGTCGAATCTGTGTTATTGATAATGGTCGCGTTTGTTGGCGGGCTTGTCGTCTCTATTGGTTCTACCAAGTTAATACTTGGCAGAGCTTCGCCAGTGACAATTAAGGTCTCCGGCTCTAGGGTAGATGTTTGCCACTGCTTAGCCTTGGTGTTCCACCAATCGATACTCAGCGCTGGCAAAACGAACTCGCCGGCTTTGTTTGCAACTATGGCTTCTGACTCGATACGAGTTGCGACAAAACCCTGATTGGATTTATTAGTCTCGAGTTGAGGCTGGTCTTTATATGATTTTAACTCGGCGTCTATAGCGCGTGGCTCAAGCGGAGGAATCGCGCTGGCTATTTGCCCCTTTGCGGTGATTGTGATCGTGCGGGTTATCGGTTCTCCAACGCTAAGGCCTGACGCATCGCCTGACCATTTGGACGCAATGCTCACATCTTGCGCAGGGAGCCACTGCCTGTTGCTAGTCTCGGGCGTTTCTTTGACCTCTATATCAATCGATTTACTGCGCGCGATTACCTGAGTGCCGCTATTGCCAAACACGCTACGACGGCCATTTTGTAAGCCAGTGTAGGTCATAATCGGCACCGTTAGCTGGCCAGCTTGCTTGGCAAATGCCGCATACTTGAGAATCACTATCTGCCTGGCGATGCCGTTATCGACGCGCTGGAAGTTTTGCTGATCAAAGGCTTCGACATCGGCGCCCGCTATGACTAATTGTGGGCCGCTGAGGTCTCTTACGTTGCGACTAGAAGATAGTTCTACGGTGACGATGAATTGCTGATTCGGATAGACTTCGATGGCGTCGCTACTCACCCGTACGTCAAGTGGTAGAGCGCTGTTTTTGCCTGCACCAGCAGAGTTGCTTACTCGGATTGGAATAGGCTTGCTAGTGGCCGACTTGAGGCTAAACGCGGGGATAGTTAGAATGCCTTCGTTTTTGGCGACCAAGGTAATAGTCCAGGTGGTCGACGCGGCTTGTTGAGATTGGCCGTTGATCATGTTGAACGAACTACGGGTTTGTGGCGTGGCGGCAAGAATCTCGAAATTTTCCTGCAATGAGCTCAGGTCGAGTTCTGATGAATCGACTTGTTGGTCGATAGAGACTGTCAAGGTAAGGGTCTCATTGGTGCTTACCTGATTTCTATTTACCGTGCTAGTCAGATTCGCAGCAGCCGCTACATTAAGCGTGGTAAGCGCGAGCGCGACAATTACAAATGCTAGGGTATGAGATAAGGAGTGAAATAGGGGTTTCATAAAATATCAGTATCTTTGTTGTGCCGCTGTATCGTTTTTCTGCCGCCGAGATTGCTGAACTCGCTGACGGGCTTGATAATCAAATTTACGTCTCAGCAGTCCACTAGGGTCGTCTGGGATTGTGCGAAGCCACTGCTCGCTTGAGTCTTGCAAGGGCTCGTCGGTGTCTTCAATTTGTGCCATGCCGTTAGTAGACTCCGATTCTTGATTTTCATCTTCGGCATCTTTTTCGGCTTGTGATTGTTGTTCAGATTCGTCTTCCGATTGTTGCTCAGCACCTTTCTCTGAGGCTTGTTCTTTTGCTTTTTCTTCTGCGTCTGCTTCAGCTTGTTGCTGTTGCTCTGATTGCTCTTGTGATTCTTTATCTGATGGTTGAGATTCGCTGTCTGAATCGTCATCTGAAGGTTGAGACTCACTATCGCCTTGCTGTGACTCTGACGACTCGTCTTGCGAATTCTCATCCGGCGAGCCATCTGATTCTTGTTGTTGATCAGATTGTTGTTGCAATAACTGCTCGACTACCGACTTGTTGTGTTTGGCATCTTGATGGTCGGCTTGCTTATCCAAAACCTGCTGATAAGCGTCGACGGCTTCCTGTAATTGGCCGTTGAAGGCTAGCGCATTGCCCTTGTTGTATAGGCTTGCGGTATCGTCTAAGCCTTGTAGTTTTTCTATTGCTTGCTGATAGTCGCCATTATTATAATTTGACAATGCGGCCCAATCTTTTTGTTCGAACGTTTTCGCGGCAGAGTCAAAGTCGCCGGCTGAAAATTGCTCGCTAGCTTGCTGATCTGGTGTACGCCATAAATTATTCCACCCAGTTTGCCATGCTGATGTAGAAACCATACTAGCTGTAGATGTAGCGGAGGTCGTAGATACTTTCGCATACGAATCGCTTGGGCTCAGTAGCAACAAAGGAATAAACAATGGCAGCAAATAAATTGTGCCCTTACGAAACAACACCAATGCTAGCGGCAGTATCAGCAACACTAACCAGTGACCCATATCGACCCAGGCATCGTACACTGCGCTACTGAGCTGTGCTTGGTCAGTGTCATCGGCGGCCTCATAGCCATCAGCCAGTAAAGAGTCAATGTCGGCGTTATCGGATGTCAGCATTGAGAAGCGCCCACCGAGGCGAGCGGCCATGCTGCGCAGCTCGCTACCGTTGACGGCTGATAAAATAATCTCACCATTAGTGCGGCGTAAAAAGCCACCATTCGCTTCAGGAATCGGAGCCGCATCGCCACCGCCAACGGCTAACACCGAGAGTCGATAATTTGTATCGATATCGTCAATGATAGTCTCTATCGCATCCTCGTTAACACCATCAGTGATCAACAGAATCTCGCCTCGGCTTAGCCCCGCGTCGCGCATCAATTGTTGTGCAAGTTCAACAGCCGCTTCGGTATTGCTACCCCGGCTAGGCATAATATCGGGGTGTAACGCAGGTAATAAGGCTTGGATCGTTTTAGGGTCATCGGTCAGCGGGCTGACGGTATGCGCATCACCGGCATAGGCGATCAATGCGACTTGACCATCGGCTTGCAGCCGCAATACATCAATGAGTTTGTACTTCGCACGGCTTAGTCGGTCTGGTATCAGGTCTTGCGCTAGCATAGAGGGTGATAAGTCTAAAAGCAGTACCAGAGCTTTCTGGTTTTGTACCGTCGGTGCGTCCTGCTTATTCCAAGTTGGACCAGCGGCGGCGATAACCACACCAAGCCACAGAATTAAAAGTGACCACTTCCAAGCGCTTGACTGTTTTGTCGTACCAATTTGCAATGCCGCCAACATTTCTTTCGGTATGTGACTCGACCATTGCTGACCTGCTGTTTGATTTCTAAGCACTAGCCATAGCAATACAACGAGAGGTAGACCCCAAAGCCACTCGGGGCGTATAAAATGGAATTGTTGCAACATATCCAAGCTGATAGATGGATCCATTACAAAATCCTCCTGAATAACATCAATAGCAGACTGAAGCCTAACGCAGCCGACAATGGCCAATGTAATAAGCTCCTTGTTGGTCGAAACGTTTGCTCTTCTGGTATCGGCTCAAGTCGGTCGATTTCGGCGTAGATTTTCTGTAGCTCCTTAGGGTCTCGAGCTCGAAAATACTGGCCACCGGTCTGCTCGGCAATCGCCTTAAGGGTAACTTCGTCTAGGTCTCTAGATGGGTTGACCCTCTGGTTGCGGCCAAACAAGCTGCGGGTAATCATTTCGTCGGCTCCGACTCCCACGGTGTGAATTCGAATCTCCGCTTCAGCGGCAATCGCTGCAGCTTGCAGTGGCTCGGTGCCAGCGGTATTAGCACCATCGGTGAGCAAGATCAGAACCCTGCTTTCGGCTGGTCGGCCACGCAAACGTTTGATTGCCAAGCCGATAGCGTCACCAATAGCGGTGTTATTACCGGCAAATCCAATCTGCGCTTCTTGTAATTGTTGGTTCACCGTTTTGCTGTCAAAGGTTAGTGGGGTCTGTAAGTACGCTTGTTGGCCGAATAAGATAAGGCCAAGGCGATCGCTAGCACGCTTTTCGACAAACTCACCGACCACCGCTTTAACCGCGGTTATGCGATCGGTATAGCGACTATTGATCAACATATCCTGCTGCTCCATTGAGCCGGAAATATCGACTGCTAACATCAGGTCTCTTCGCTCCTGCGGCAAATTTACTGGTTCGCCAACCCAAGTTGGTCCGGCAACAGCGGTTACTAGACTGGCCCAGAGCAGCCAAAGTAATAGCGCTTTGAGCCAATTGCTGGCTTGTGGGCTTACTTGCGACTGTTCTAAATTCTGCAGTGCATCGAAGAACGGTACTTGTATCGCCGAGCTGCTGGCGTCATCGCCGCGCGTTAACCAACGCACAATAAGCGGTATTGGCAATAACGCGAACAGAGCTGGCCATTGCCAACTAAGCATTTGAAACCTCGGCGTTCAATGCCTCTTCAGAATCGTCAATTGCGTGTGTATTGTGGGCTAGTAGCCAGGCCTTTAGATCTTGATGGATCGACTCTATATCTGCCTTCGGCTGTTTTTGGTAGAGCCCATTACTTAGCGCCGTTTGAGTGGCTTTTGACAAATCATTTTTGCACCGGGCGTTTAAGTAGTTGACCCAATCGTTGCCTGAGAGTTTTCGCGAAGCAGTGTCGAAGTGTGAGCAAGCGCGCTTGATCACCGAATTAGCCGCTAGTAGGTAATTGCCATCGTTTGGTTGTTGTTTCCAGTCTGAATAATAAGCATCTAGCATCGTCGCGGCGCTTCTGCGGTAGTTGTTTTTTTGTCGATTCTGCCGCAATTTAATAACGCCATAGCAGGCCAGTGTTAGCAGCAATGCAGCAATAATCCACCACCCAGGTGCGAGTGGCCACCAGCTTATCGCCTCGGGTATTTGTGGAGCGCGTAATTGCTGCTCTAGAATGTCATTGAGTTGTTGTTCCATACTTAGCTGGCAAACAGCCTGATTAATGCTTGTCTAGCCGTTTGCGAGGTGTCGATATTAGAATACAGAGCGCGGGCTTTGGTTGCTGCGCTGATTAATAAATTTTGCTTATCCGAACGTGATTGTTGATACGCCCTTGTCAGCGCACTTGATAGATTGATCTTGGCAGATTGCTGGCCGTCACTAATCGCGACATTGCCGAGGTTAGGCAGCTGTTGTTCTAGTTTGTCAGACACCTGAAGCAAGGTTAGGTTGGCGTGCTTGCCTAGATTACTTAAAGATTTAGCCGCCGCATGATCAAAGTCGTGAAAGTCACTGATGATAAAAATTGCGGTGCCGGGTCGAGTAATCCGGCGGCACTCCTCTAAGCTTATGGCTAAACTGGTTTTATCTGATCGCGTTTCGGCTGCAGCCTGGTTAGCTAACTGATGGTTGCCCTCATGCACATCGTGGATAAAGCGAAGTACCGCTTGTTTGCTACGGCGTGCCCGACTGTCGCTGGTGTTGTACTCGCCAATAACTTGCCCGCCGACGCGATCACCACCTTGTAATGCTGCCCAAGAGATGGCCGCCGCTAACTCGGCCGCGAGTACTGATTTGAACTGCACGCTCGAGCCGAAATAGAGCGCACGGCGTTGATCGACTAAAATGTGACAGGGTCGCTCCCTCTCTTCACAAAATAACTTGGTATAAGTGCCTTGCGCTCGAGCTGACACTTTCCAGTCGATGGTGCGAATATCGTCTCCAGCTTGATAGCGTCGAACCTCTTCGAACTCCATGCCACGACCACGAAAACGCGAGCGTACATTGCCAAGCAATAGATTTTTAGCCGCTTGGCGAGAAAATAGAGTTAAGCCCTGGGCCCAGTGTCGAGCGCCCAACAGGCTAGCTAAGTCGGTAACGATACCGTGCTCACTCATTGCAGAAAGTTGGGCTGTTGTAGGGTTCATTGCTGTTTCTAAGGTTCTGGGGTTCTAAGTTTCTAAGGTTTTAAATATCTAAGTTCGGATTATATCGATTGACAATAACTGGCCTCAAGCTACGGCCACGCGAGTAAGCAGCTCGTCGATGACCTTATCGGTAGTAATGCCGTCAGCTTCGGCCTCATAACTCAATATCAGTCGGTGACGCAAGCAATCATGAGCAACTGCCTGTATGTCGTCGGGTGAGACGAAGTCACGTTGGTTTAGCCAAGCATGTGAGCGAGCGCATCGGTCGATACCGATAGTCGCCCTTGGGCTAGCGCCAAACTCTAACCACGCGGCTAAATCACTACCATAAGCCGCTGGGTTGCGAGTCGCCAGAATAAGCTGTACTAGGTATTCGTCAATTGACTCGGCCATGTGTACTTGCATGACTTCCTTACGAGCTGCCAAAATTGTTTGTTGAGAGATTTGTTGAGCCGGCTTGGCGGCTTGGTCCGCCAAAGCTTCGCCGCGAGATAGTGCTAAGATTTGCTTTTCAGCGGCGACGTCTGGGTAACCGATACGAACATGCATTAAAAAGCGGTCTAATTGCGCTTCGGGTAGCGGGTAGGTACCCTCTTGTTCAATTGGGTTTTGCGTTGCCATCACCAAGAATAGTGGCGGTAGGTCCAAGGTTTCACGGCCAACACTGACTTGCCGCTCGGACATTCCTTCTAATAAGGCTGATTGAACTTTAGCTGGCGCTCGATTGATCTCATCGGCCAACACTAAGTTATTGAAAATTGGGCCTTGCTGAAAGTCGAAGGTTGAGGTTTCTGGGCGATAAATTTCGGTGCCGGTGATGTCCGAGGGCAATAAGTCGGGGGTGAACTGAATACGTTGAAAGCTCCCCTCGATACCATCGGCTAGAGATTTAATTGCTTTAGTTTTGGCAAGCCCCGGTGCGCCTTCTACCAGCAAATGACCATCGGCTAATAGGGCAATGAGTAGCCGATCGACTAATTTTGGTTGCCCTAAAATTTGACTTGAAAGCCATTGACGGAGTGAATTGAACTCAGCATGCATACTGATTAGCCTCTTATTAGTTTTTTCTGGGTAGAACGTTTGATCGTGCCTTTTTAGTACTTAGTTCGTACTTATATAGACGCTCACGAATTTTTCAACTTAAACATTGGTTAGTCGTATCGATTAGCTTGTCTTGACGTTCGGGAGTTATCCGAAACGTGAATCCAGTGCCGCCATTTCAATTTCATCGAAACCCGCTTGAAGTCGTGCTGCAATATTGAATGGGCCTCTGAGCTGGCCGTGCAGATACCGCTCAACCATGTCGGTAAAGGTAACTCTGGGCTCTAAATCCCGCTGCTTGCATTGGTAAAAAAACCATTGTGAGCCAAGCAGTACATGGCCAATTTCATCGTTGTATATCACCTCTAAAATATCGACCGCAGCTTGATCGTTAACGCGCTGAAATTTTTCAATAATGCCAGGGGTTACATCCAGCCCACGAGCTTCAAGTACACGCGGAACTAAGGCCATACGCGCGACCACATCATGCTGTGTGTCGACCGCCATTTCCCACAGTCCATTGTGTGCTTTGTAATCGCCGTAGTCGCAATCATGTTGATTTAAGTAATCGCGAACCAGGCCAAAGTGCCGAGCTTCATCATCGGCAATTTGAATCCAGTCTTGATAGTATTCAATCGGTTGCTCGCGAAAACGATAGGCCGCGTCAAGCGCTAGATTTATCGCGTTAAATTCAATGTGGGCGATCGCGTGCATCAAGGTATTACGGCTGTCTTGCCCTTGAATTCCTCGGCGTTTCAACTCTCTAGGCGCAACCAATTGTAAGCGGGTCGGATAACCCGGTTGAAGTATTTCCAACGCCTGAGGGTGATGATTAAGCGTGAAATTGCTTAAGTTTGCCGCGAGAGCATGGGTGGCCTGGCACTTCGCGCTGGCGTCACCGATAAGAATGATTCGAGCTATCTCTTGAAACAGATCACTCATTGTTTCTTTGCTTCTTGGCTAATAGCGCCTTTTTTGCCGCAGGTGCAGCGCGGCAGCTGGTTGATGTCTTTGTGCAAGGTGATCTGGCTAAAACCGTTTTTGCCTAAAAGCTCCGCTACTTCTTTGGCTTGGTTAAAGCCATGCTCAATAATAATCCAACCATTATCTTTAAGATATGACGGTGCCGCTTCGATTATATTTCTGATATCAGCAAGGCCGTTTTCGGGTGCGGTGAGTGCGGTAATAGGCTCAAACCTTAGGTCGCCTCGTTGTAGGTGCGGGTCATTCGGGTCAACATATGGCGGGTTCGATGCTATCAGGTCAAACCGCTCAGATTGGTCAATCGAGGCAAACCAATCGCTTAGTCGAAATTCGACATTAGTGACGTTGTTATTTAGCCCATTTTGTTTAGCAAGCTCGAGAGCCTTGTCGTGATATTCAATGGCAATGACGCTCGCCAGTGGTCTTTCTTTGGCGATTGATAGGGCAATTGCGCCGCTGCCGGTACCCAGTTCTAACACATCGATGGAGCGGTCTTTGGGTAGGCGTTCTAAGGCTTCTTCAACTAATGTCTCGGTATCCGGTCTTGGTATCAGAACGTTCTCGTTGACCGTCAACTTTAGCGTCCAAAAATCTCGCCAGCCAATAAGGTAGGCAATCGGTTGACCGCTATGGCGTTTTGCGACTAGGTCATAAAATGCCTTGCTGTGGTCTGCACTAGCCAGAGTGTCGCCATAGCCGATTAGCCAAGCAATGTCTTTTTGCAGCACGTGCTGCATCAACACCTCGGAATCTATCCGGGGTGTTTCAGTAGTGTCGTATAGCTGTTTGGTGGCGTCGTTAATGAGCGCCGTGTAACTAAGCATAATGAGTCGAATTTATGGTTAGAGACCTCTTAATTTAAGGTTAGAGACCTCTGAATTTATGGTTAGAGACCACTGTTAGTCAATGCTAATCATTGTCGCCCAATTCAGCCAGCAAGTTGGCTTGATGTTCGGTTGTTAGCGGGTCAACTATTTGGCCTAAATCGCCGCCTATAATCGTGTCTAATTTGTAGAGCGTTAGGTTAATACGATGATCAGAGATTCTACCATCTGGGTAGTTGTAGGTGCGAATGCGCTCAGATCGGTCGCCGCTGCCGACTAAACTTTTACGTGTCTCGGCTTGCTCGGCGTTTTGTGCTTGGCGTTCGGCGTCTAAAATGCGCGCTTTTAGCATAGACATCGCACGGGCTTTGTTTTTATGTTGCGAACGTTCGTCTTGGCATTCAACTACTGTGCCTGTTGGAAGGTGTGTTAAGCGAACAGCTGAGTCGGTTTTATTTACGTGCTGTCCGCCTGAGCCTGACGCTCGGTAGGTGTCAATTCGCAAGTCTGACGGGTTGATTTCCATGTCGCTCGCTATTTCGTCAGCCTCGGGAAGAATTGCCACGGTGCAAGCGGAAGTATGCACTCGGCCTTGAGTTTCGGTTTTAGGAACGCGTTGAACTCGATGTGCGCCGGATTCAAATTTTAATTTTGAATAAGCTCCGTGACCCACGATGCGCGAGATTATTTCTTTATAGCCGCCATGTTCGCCCTCATTTTTGCTCAGCACTTCTACTTGCCATTTTTGTGATTCGGCATAGCTTTGGTACATCTTAAATAAATCGCCTGAAAATATTGCAGCTTCATCACCGCCGGTACCGGCGCGGATTTCTAAGAAAATATTGCTATCGTCGTTCGGGTCTTTCGGCAGTAATAGCTTTTGCAGGTCACTTAGCAAGACTTCTTGACGAGCTTTTATCTCGTTCATTTCGTCGTGGCCCAT
>Ga0075467_10002005_pt1 | contig 16388 bp, 12 predicted proteins | sample DEB08_DNA_9_FD_75067 | JGI IMG/M metagenome (GOLD analysis project Ga0075467, IMG submission 75067) | Aqueous microbial communities from the Delaware River and Bay under freshwater to marine salinity gradient to study organic matter... | ecosystem: Environmental > Aquatic > Marine > Coastal ... | reverse complement strand
AATTGATAATCTTCCAAATCTGTAATCTCTGGATTAGTGATATCATATTCTCTTGATACTCGTGTGGTTTCTGTATCTGAATTACCACAGCTATCCGTAACTGTGAATGTGTATAAGCGATATTGGATACAACCATCTTCACTTTCGCCATCAGCGATACCTTCATCTGATTCTATATCACCTCCATCAGTACAATTGTCTGTCCACTTAGTAAATAAAGACTTTGGCCAAGCTTCGTTGCATTTTTCTAATTGATAATCGGCTATATCATCTATCTCTGGAATCGTTAAATCATATTCTCGACTAACTCTTGTGGTTTCTTTATCTGAATTACCACAGCTATCCGTAACTGTGAATGTGTATAAGCGATATTGGATACAACCATCTTCACTTTCGCTATCTACAATACCTCCATCTGAATTTAGTAAGCCTCCAACTCCGCAGTAACTAATCCATTCTGTTGTTAAAAAGTCTGGCCATTCAACATTACAGTCCAATTTATAATCCTTCAAATCAATAATTTCAGGAGGATCGAAAGTTCTTTGCTGATTTTGTGTTATGGTTTGACTTAAACCCAACTGAATTATACATATGAAAAATGTACAAAAAAGCCCTATTCTATATTTAAGATAATGTCTCAACATGATGTTTTAAATAATCAAAATCTTTTATATTACATGTATGTAGGTTAGGACAATAGTTAGATATATTTGGCATGCATAATAATTTAAATTTAGCACAAAGCTGGTAAATTTGGTAATAATTAGTATTAAGTACCTTTTATATAGGATGAAATGCTAATTTTCATTTCTAAAAAAGAAAATATTTATTACCATATACTAGAAAGGTTTTAAAAAAACTAGGATGTAATGACAAGTCTAAATTTAATTTAAGCCTTATAAAGTGCTTCTTTTAAACCTTTCATAAATGAATTCTTATCATCAATTTGAACAATATTAATGTCTGTATGTTTTTTAGGAACAACATCAAAATTGAAGGCAAGAGGATAAATTCTAAAATTAGTTTCTGTGTTTTTAGTTTCTGTTTTTCTTAATTCAGCAAATTTTATTTCTTCAGTACAATGATTGGATTTAAAATAATCCTCAGAGAATACAGGTAAAAATATTTTTGAATTTAAAATAGCCTCTTTATAAAAATCTTGAAATTGTTCACCTGGTGGGATACTTTCCTCATCAAAAAATATATTGAGTTTATTGTCCTCTGAATTCTTAAAACCCTTAAGAGGCAAATACACATTCTTCTTCACCCACTTGCCTTGTTTACGCGAATAGCTTATAAAAATATCATATGTTTCACCACCATCTATTATTCCAAGTTTTATGAATTTCTTTTTGTATTGCCAAATGAATATAGTTACCAAAAACATACTTAATACAGGAAATCCTGGTCTAATAATTTTATTTCCAGGCATAACATAAATTATACCCGTTAAAATTAGTAATCCAGCAAAAAATGAAATAATAGCCAATATCAGAGGCTGAGTTTGTAATTTTTTTACTCGTTTAAAAATCCAATCGAAAAATAATGCAATAAATACAATACACGAAAGGGCTATCAAAAACTGAATCCACATATTATTGATAGGTTGCTTAGCTAACTTATTCCCTTCTATTTGGTCTAACAATGCCCAAGACAGAAGATAAGGCCCAGGTATTGTTGTTTTGTCATTAATTTTAACCTGATCGTTATCTAAATCTCCTATAACTATAAATTTCCCTTTGATATTAATTTCTTTAGCAGGATTTATATTTAATAATGTATGATCACCTTGACTACTTTCATCATCATTATGTTTATAAGTCCACGTCAGTGTTTTAAGGTTTTCTTGACTTCCATATGGTAGAATAAAAGTTGAAACTGGTTCGTCTTTATATTTAGATTTAGGATTAGGTACTTGTAAAGGCAATGCGACAACTTTAATTGTGATATTATTAATACTGTCTTCAAATTTTATGTAAGAATCATACCAAATAATTCCTGAAGAATGTACATTTACCATCGTATGCAATCGACCCTTACTAAAATTACCATATAGTTCTGAGTCACGATTATTTTCATTTTTAATCAAGTCATAAATTTTGATTTTTTCAATACCATCGAAAAATCCATCATTTTTTTCAACAACATCGTAAACACCATAAACTTCAACATCATTCTTTTTTAAAGATTTAATTGATTCAATAAATAATGTGTCTTCTACACCATTTTCATCAAAAGAAAAATCTAGAATGACTTCAGGCCTATCAATAGATTCTAAATTAGATGACATCTGATTTATAGTATCTAATAATTTACCTATTCGCTTTCTATAATTGATTTTTGGTTCTCCCTGCACTGCAGGAAGGTCTACAATAAGGATATTGTTTGAGTTAAAATCACTGTATTGAGAATTAAAATATAATGACTTATAAACATTAAAATCAATATCGCGTAAAAATTTATCCGTCAAGAAAGCAGTAAATGTGAGAACGATGACAAACCCCGTTAAATAAAAGAAAAGCCGATTTTTAATAAGAACTCTCTTTATTTTCCATGAAATATTCATCCCTAATTCATTCTTTGATTCAATTGATCTTCTAGATTTTTGGCCTTGACCATAAAACGTCTTGGATTTTCTTGTTGCAATTCAAGGCAACCATTTATAAGTAATTTAACAGTATAAGCCCATGCGAAATACTCATTGGCTAATATTTGGTCCTTTAGAAAGACATTCGCTGTGCTTTTTTTATTTAGTTGATCAAAATAAGCAACTTTAGCAATGCTTATACTGTCTTCTATTTTTGTAAAATGTATAGCCGCATCCAACCATGCCTTACGCTGTTTAAGATTTCCCTTTCTGAAATAAGCCTCAGTTAAAATTAGAGCAGATTCTATAAATTCATCTCTTGCTATTTCGCCTTGAATAATCGCTTGCTCATATTTTTTTATTCCAGAAGAGTCCATTCCTCTTTCTAACATTGTAAAACCTTCACGTGAATTGCCTCCAAAGTTTCTTAATTTTCTTCTTTGAATTATTTGATTTTTCTTAAAAAATTTATTGATATCCTGGTCAGTTACTAACTTGACATCTTCTAATTTACTATTATTATTATATTCTTGATTTTTGGTTAAATATTTTGTGGTTTCTGTCACATAAAGCAGCCTATTGTTACTCAACAAGCTATCATCAGCTCGTATACCCAACTTTTTTAGGTCTTCATCCTCCATTTGAACCTTTGTTCTATTGTTGATGGCTACTTTTCCTTCAATCAGTTTAAAATTCACATCTTCGCCATTAACCATGACTTCAAATTCCGTTTTAACAGTTCTCAAATGCTCCTTTTTATCTGTACTATATGCGGTAACTGTACCGAAAGCTTTTGTGATTTTTGCCCAAAGTTTACCAAAGACTCCCTTTGTTGGACGATAAGATGAACTTCCAAATTCTAATTCTAAATAACCGTTAATTTCAAGATTTTTGCCACCATCATTTACTGAAATTCGAACAAGTGTATTAGCAGGAACTTCAATTGTCGAGCCAGGCGCTATAGTGGTTACATCTTTAATAACCTTATTAATAATTTCACCATTAGGTGTATAAATTGTAATGGTAGTTAAATTGTCCAAATCTTTCTTACCATCCTCTTCTAAATATATTATTGTTCCAGTTCCAGTTTCTTCTTGACCAAAGCACAACAACGGCAAACTAAAAAAAGAAATGAAGAGAATAAAAATTATAGGATTTACTATTTTGTTGGTTATCATAATTACTAAAATGTACCTATTTAATAATTAAAGATAGTCAATTTGCATTAATAAGTTATTTGTGTTATAAATTAAGGTCACAAGCTTTAAATAAAACTTCCGGAAATTATGTAGCTGATTCAACCATTTTAACGAAAACTAAATTACCTGAATATGACTACATTCAAAAATATAGGATTAATATTAGTTTGATTTTCTAAACAAAATAAGTAAGTTTAATCCATTATAAGGTCTGTTTTAGTAAAATAGAATAGCGCTAAATTTATTAAATCTCTTCAATTATGATAGAAGGTATCTGGATTACGCTTATTATTTTATTTCTGTTTTTTTCATATGTTTTAACCAAAGACATCATCAAGCATCGAAAAGTTTTAGAACCTATTAGCTCCTTAAAAACAGGAATAATCGGCTTTGTGGTTAATTTTTTTGATGTTCTTGGCATTGGAGCTTTTGCACCACAAACTGCCTTGTTAAAATTAACAAAACAAACTGAAGATCGTTTACTTCCCGGAACTTTAAATGTATCGAATACAATTCCTGTTTTAATACAAGCACTCATATTTATAAAAATTATTGAAGTAGAACCAATCACCTTAATAACCATGTTAGTTTCTGCCGCTTTAGGTGCAGTCCTAGGCGCTGGAATAGTTGCAAAGCTGCCTGTAAGAAAAATTCAATTAACTATGGGTTTTGCCTTAGTTGTAACAGCATTTTTCATGTTATCTGGCCAAATGGATTGGATACAAGGAGGTGGAGAAGCCATTGGTTTAACAGGCTGGAAATTAGCATTAGCAATTGGTGCCAATTTTGTACTTGGCGCCTTCATGACCGTTGGAATAGGTTTATATGCTCCATGTATGGCCCTAATTTACGCTTTAGGCATGTCGCCTTTAGTAGCATTCCCAATAATGATGGGTTCTTGTGCTTTTTTAATGCCTCCAGCATCTGCCAAATTTATTAAAGAAGGTGCTTATAATAGAAAAGCATCAATATCTATGGCAATTCCAGGTGCTGTTGCTGTTTTAATTGCTGCTTTTTTGGTGAAATCCTTACCACTTGACACACTTAGATGGGTTGTAATCATAGTTGTCATCTATACCTCTATAATAATGTTTAGATCGGCATTAGTAAAAAGTGAGCAAAATTAAAATTGATTTCACTACAATACAATTAATATATAGGATTGACTCATGTTGCTCGTCTTTCCTCAAAGCTCCGTTTTAAAAAAAGAAAAGCTATACTTACAAATTCAAGCGAGCTTGATTTGACGTATTTTGGAGGATTAGCTCACTTCATTCGCTTTTCCTCAATGCGTTCCGCCTTGAAAATAAAAATCTCAAACTTATAATTTCAAGCAAGCTTGATTTAACGTTTGAGATTTTTATTTATTCGTGACCTCGAGAGGATTCGAACCTCCAACCCTCAGAGCCGAAATCTGATATTCTATCCAGTTGAACTACGAGGCCGTGACATCCTGTAAAAACAGGAATCTCTTTATTAAATAATTACGATAATTTAGCTCTTACTATGTTTGAAATAGTTTTTCCATCAGCTTTCCCAGCTAATGCTGCACTCACAACTCCCATGACTTTCCCCATATCTTTCATGCCTTCGGCTCCAAGTTCATCAATTGTCATGACTACTACTTTTTCAATTTCTTCTTCACTAAGTGCTTCAGGTAAAAACTGACTAATCACTTCTGCTTCATCAATTTCGGGTAACGCCAAATCTTTTCGGTCTTGCTCTAAGTAAATTGCTGCGCTATCTTTACGTTGCTTAACAAGTTTTTGTAAAATCTTTAATTCCTGTTCTTCAGTCAATTCTTCTTTTGCGCCAGATTCTGTTTGTGCTAATAAAATAGCTGCTTTAACAGCTCTTAGTGCAGTTAAGGCCGTTTGGTCTTTTGATTTCATTGCAGCCTTCATCGCTGTCATAATATCTTGTTGTAAGCTCATAGTTCTTAAATTTTATGCAATAGCGAATATAAAAATAAAAACCCGAAAAATATTAGAATTTTTCGGGTTGGGTTACGAAGTTGGCCACAAAAACTTGACTTGCTATTAATCTACGTTGTCGTGTAAAAAAGAATTGTTACTTCGTAATTGGATGTCATCATTATCGTCTAAGCCTAGAGACATTCGTGATGCGTTATTTTCAGATGAATGCCGTGCTTGTTCAAGATTTACACCTTGTCTTTTGTAAGCTGGAACTTTCTCAATATCATCTATTTTTGCATTATTAAATTTATAATTGAAATCTTTCATTTTTTGCCTTCTTTCATTAGCTCTTTCTTTAAGAATTTCTGAAATAGGACTATTCATTGGATCTAATTCTTCACTAACATCTTCTTGCTTAGTTTCCTCAGTAACTTTTTTCTCAAAGACAATATCATCTTCAATTTCAGTTAAAACATCTTGTTTCTTTTCGTTTTCACCTTTATTCATTGATGATTCTAACATAATATAATCATCCATTGCATAACGGGTTTCTCCTTTTTCATTGGCTTCAGTGACAGTAATTAATTCTATATAGTCTTTCACTGGCATTTGCTTAACCTCCTCACTCTCGTCCAAACTGAACAATACTTTCTTTTCCTCCTTATTAGTTTCGGTCTTTTTAGAAACTGGAGTAGTTAAAGGAAGGTCAAAAGTTAGCATGATTTGTTCTTCCTCATAAACTTCGTCTTGAGTTTCTTCAATTGGTGCTTTTACTTCATTTATGATAAAATCTTCTTCATTAACATTTGCTAAAACTTCATCATAAATAACATTCATGTTTTTTATCATTTCTGTTGTTGAAATTAAATCCATTTCAGGAATAACGTCATCTTCCATATTGAGCGAATGCACAATTTTTTGATCTTCTTTCTCCAAAATAATATCAGGTCTAATAATTGCTGGATCTCTTTCATTCGATAATTTTTGCTTCAATGTTTGGTCGTCTTCTAAAGAATGAACTACTTTTTTTACTTCCGTATTTGAAATCTCATCTTGTTGGTCTACATTAAAGCCAGTAGCAATAATGGTTACAGAAATTGATTCTTGCAATGTTTCATCTTCACCAACTCCCATTATTATATTCGCGCCATAACCAGCTTCAGTTTGAATATGATCATTTATTTCACCAATCTCATCTATTGTAATTTCTTTTGAACCAGAAACGATAAGCAACAATACGTTTTTAGCTCCAGCGATTTTATTGTCATTTAATAATGGTGAATCTAAAGCCTTCATAATAGCTTCAGAAGCACGATTAGTTCCAGATGTTGTTGAAGATCCCATGATTGCCGTTCCACTATTACTCAAAACAGTTTTAGCATCACGTAAATCGATATTTTGTGTGTAATGGTGTGTAATAACTTCTGCAATGCCTCTAGATGCTGTAGATAGCACCTCGTCTGCTTTTGAGAATCCAGCCTTAAAGCCAAGGTTACCATAAACTTCACGAAGTTTATTATTATTTATTACTACCAATGAATCTACATGACTGCGCAGTGTTTCAATACCTTTTTGAGCTTGTGCAATTCTAATTTTACCTTCAAATTGAAATGGCATGGTTACAATTCCTACTGTAAGAATATCCATTTCTTTGGCAATTTTAGCAATCACTGGAGCAGCACCAGTTCCTGTTCCTCCACCCATTCCAGCAGTAATAAAGACCATTTTAGTATTAGTATCTAGCATGGATCTTATATCTTCCATGCTCTCTTTTGCAGCCTGTTCGCCAATTTCAGGGTTGGCTCCTGCACCTAACCCTTCAGTTAAATTAACTCCAAGTTGAATTTTGTTTGGCACACCACTACTTTGAAGTGCTTGTGCATCTGTATTGCATATGACAAAGTCAACACCTTTAATCCCTTGCTGGAACATGTGATTGATGGCGTTACTTCCTCCTCCTCCTACACCAATAACTTTGATGACATTAGATTGATTTTTTGGTAAATCGAAGGTGATTCCAAAATCTTTGTTGCTACTCATATAATTAGTTTTACTGGATTTATAATTAATATTTTATTCTGTTTTTAATCTTACTCTGCGTTATCTAAAAAATCTTTTACACGCTCTGTTAGTTTGTCTAAAAATGTTTTACGCTCTACTATTGGTTTTTCAACAACCTGTTCTTCACTAACATTTTCTGAAACAATACTTTCTTCGTATGCCTGATGTGCGACTGCTTCTTGCTTACGTTTTTCTTGACGCTTAAGTCCATCCATTACCAATCCAACAGCTGTTGCATATAATGGACTCGTAACCTCGTCATCACTATCACCAGCTAGATGCTCGTTTGGAAAACCTATTCTGGTATCCATTCCTGTGATATATTCAACCAATTGTTTTAAATGATTTAATTGGCTTCCTCCACCTGTAAGGACAATTCCAGCTATAAGCTTCTTTTTTTGCTCTTCGTGACCATAGTTTTTAATCTCAACGTAAACCTGTTCGATAATTTCTACAACACGAGCGTGAATGATTTTAGATAAATTTTTAAGGGTTATTTCTTTTGGCTCTCTTCCCCGAAGTCCAGGAATTGAAACAATTTCATTGTCTTTGTTTTCTCCTGGCCATGCTGAACCAAATTTTATTTTAAGTAATTCAGCTTGCTTTTCAATGATAGAACATCCTTCCTTTATATCTTCAGTAATAACATTTCCTCCAAAAGGAATTACAGCTGTATGACGAATAATTCCATCTCTAAAAATTGCTAAGTCAGTTGTTCCACCTCCTATATCAATTAACGCAACTCCTGCTTCTTTTTCTTCTTGACTTAATACGGCATTTGCTGATGCTAAAGGCTCTAATGTGATACCTTCAAGCTCCAATCCTGCACTTTTTACACAACGACCAATATTTCTTATTGATGATACTTGACCAACAACGACATGAAAATTAGCTTCCAATCGTCCACCATACATTCCAATTGGTTCTTTTATTTCAGCTTGTCCATCTACTTTATACTCTTGTGGTAAAACATGTATAATTTCTTCACCAGGAAGCATTACTAATTTGTGAACTTGATTAATTAAACGATCAATATCATCCTCATCAATAACTAAATCAGAATTTGCTCTCGTTATATAATCACTATGCTGTAAGCTTCTAATATGCTGACCTGCAATTCCAACTGTAACTTCTTCGATTTTTTCACCACAAGCAGCTTCAGCTTCATGAACAGCTTGCTGAATAGATTGGATTGTTTGCGTAATATTATTTACAACACCACGATGCACACCTAAGCTTTTTGCTTTGCCAATACCAAGAATCTCTAATTTCCCATAAGTATTCTTACGTCCTACCATAGCCACTATTTTTGTGGTTCCTATGTCTAATCCAACTGAAATTTTATTGCCTTCCATGGTTTACTTTTTTGTGCATACAACTTGATTATTAAACTGTAAATTCACCTTACTATAGGTGTTTAACATTTTATCTTTTTTTGCCTTCTGATAAAATGCTTTCAGGTTGTTTATTTTTTTATCTAAATCATTTAAATCTCCCAACTCTATTTCAAAATCAAAAACTCTTGTTTTTAAACTCAAACTTTGATCTTGGCTTTGATGAATTTCAACAATATGTGTTTTTAAAAATTCATCTTTAAATATTTTACTTGCAATAGTGTAAATATTTTTCAAATTATTTTTCTCTACATATCCAGTTACTATTGGAACATGTGCTGAATAACTTGTTGACAAAGGCATATACCTTCCTTCATCATCAATATAATATGATGCATTTGTGCTTACCCTTGCAATGGGTTTGCGTTGAATAACATCGGCTCGAACCTTGCCATCAACAGCTAAATACACTTCAGCAGTTTTTATCATGGCGTTAGATTTGAGTGCGTTTTCTAAACCATTCAAATCTAAAATTTCTTTAGGCACATTTGTAACGTTTTGATTATTTTGTATTAACAATTTATTAACCGTTTCATGTGTTACAAATAGATTATTATCTCCAAAAAAAGTCACGTCTACTTGAGATATTTTTTTAGCATCATTTCTATGTGATGAAAAAGCATACAAAAAGCACACTAACACTAGCAAAACTAAACCCTTTATGTATTTCCAATTAACTCGCAATGCTTAAACTTTCTTTAATATTTTTAACTTCGGCACCAATATCTCCAGCACCTAATGTTATAATTATTCTTATATTTTGTTTTTGTATTTCTTTCACTAATTCAGATTTTCTAATAAGCTTCTTGTTTGGGTTATTAATTTTGTCTAATAACCATTTAGAATTTACACCTGCAATGGGCAGTTCCCTTGCTGGATAAATATCTAATAACAAAATGCTATCAAACTTTTCTAAGCTTGATGCAAATTCATCAATAAAATCTCTTGTTCTACTGAACAAATGGGGTTGAAAAATTGCCAACACTTTCTGATTCGGATACATTTCTCTTACAGCTTGGTATACGGCATTAATTTCTTCTGGATGATGCGCATAATCATCAATAAATACTAAATCATCTGTTTTAATCTGATAAGTGAATCGACGTTTCACACCTTTGTATGATGCTAATGCGCTAGCTAGTCTGCTTGGAGAGCAACCAAATTCTACAGCCATTGCTAGCGCTATTAATGCATTCGACAAATTATGTCTACCAGGTAGGTTAAATTTTAAATTTTGAATATTTTGATTAGGTGTTTGTATATCAAACACATAAATTCCGTTAACTATTTTAATGTTTTTTGCTACGTAATCAGCATCTTCCTCAATTGCGTAGGTTATGCCATCCAATGGAAGTCCTTTTTTAATAAAAAGCTTACCGTTTGGTTTTAATTTTTTACTAAATGCTATAAATGACTCTTTTAAATGATCCGAATCTCCATAAATATCTAGATGATCTGCATCCATTGAAGTAATGCATGCATAATCTGGTGTTAAGGTTAAAAATGAACGATCAAATTCATCGGCTTCAACTACAGAAACTTTGCTTCCGTTTTGTATTAAATTAGAGTTGTAATTTTCTGAAATTCCACCTAAAAATGCCGTCATTTCAACATCGCATTCCTTCATTAAATGACCCAAAATACTTGTTGTGGTTGTTTTGCCATGAGTTCCCGCAATAGCTAAACAAATAGTATTTTGAGTTATTAAACCAAGAATCTCAGATCGTTTTAAAACTTGAAATCCATTTTGCTGGAAATAATTTAACTCTGCATGATTTTTTGGGATTGCCGGAGTATAAACAACCAATGTGTCTTGATCATTAAAAAATTGATTAGAAATTTCAGCGACGTTATCATTAAAATGGATATCAGCACCTAAGGCTTCTAAAGCATCTGTAATATCAGTTTTGGTTTTGTCATAACCTGCAACATTTTTGTTAGACGCCATAAAATATCGTGCCAGTGCACTCATACCAATGCCTCCAATACCAATAAAATAGACGTTATGTATTTGGTTTAAATTCAAACTCCTAATAATTTTTCGACCTCATCTGCAATATCTTTTGTTGCATTAACTAAGGCTAAGTTTTTTATGTTTTTACTTAATAATTCTTGCTTTTCTTTTGAGCCATTTAACAGAGAAAACTTATTTTCAAAATCCACATCTAAATCAGCTTCTTTGATCAAAATAGCGCCTTCCTTATCAACAATGGCATTCGCATTTTTAGTTTGATGATCTTCTGCAACATTAGGTGATGGTATAAAAATTACTGGTTTTCCTACAATACATAATTCCGAAACTGAACCTGCTCCAGCTCTTGAAATAATTACATCAGCCGCAGCATAAGCCATATCCATTCTGTTTAAAAAAGCATGAACTTGAACATCTTTTATATCGCCATAAATTTTATATTCTTGATAGTACAACTTTCCGCATTGCCAGATAATTTCAATGTTTTGCTCTTCGAAAAAATCAAGTTTTTTTACTATCAATTCATTGATACGCCTTGCGCCTAAACTTCCTCCTAAAACTAACAATGTGACTTTGTTATGTTTCAACCCAAAGAAATCTTTAGCCTCTATAGATTTGTCATCTAAACTCAATAGATCTTGCCTTACAGGGTTTCCGGTTTTAATGATTTTTTTTGATGGGAAAAATCGCTCCAATCCATCATAAGCTACGCAAATTACGTCAGCCTTTTTACCTAATAATTTATTAGTGATTCCAGGATATGAATTTTGCTCTTGTATTAAACTTGGGATGCCTTTTAACGTGGCCATTTGCAACAATGGTCCGCTTGCAAAACCACCAGTTCCAATAGCTACATCTGGTTTAAATTGCTTTAATATTTTACGTGATCTCAGCAAACTAATAATGAGCTTAAAAGGAAACATCAAGTTCTTTAATGTAATTTTTCTTTGAATTCCAGAAATCCATAAGCCTTCAATGTTATATCCAGCTTGTGGCACTTTTTCCATTTCCATTTTATCCTTTGCACCAACAAACAAAAATTCTGAATTTGGAAAACGTGCTTTTAATTCATTTGCAATAGAAATTGCAGGATAAATATGACCTCCAGTTCCTCCTCCAGATAATATGATTCTATGTTGTTTTATTTTTTTCAAATCTCTTAGTTCAAATTGCTTCACTTAAAATTTCAAGAGGATTATCAGTTTCATTAAGTGCATTTTCTTTATCCTCTTCACGTTTTGCACTCACGCTTAAAATAATCCCAATTGCCAAGCAGGTCATCCAAATGGAAGTTCCTCCACTACTAATTAATGGTAAGGTCTGCCCTGTAACTGGAAATAATTCCACAGCTACTGCCATATTTATTAAGGCCTGAAATACGATTGGTAATCCAACTCCAATTACCAATAATTTACCAAAAACAGTATCTGCCTTTTGAGACACTATCACGATTCTAAATAGCAACCATAAATACAGAACCAACAAAAACAATCCTCCAGCTAATCCATATTCCTCAACAATAATTGCGAAAATGAAATCTGATGATGATTGTGGCAAAAAGTTTTTCTGTATGCTTTTTCCTGGACCAACACCTTGAATACCTCCAGAAGCAATTGCAATTTTTGCTTTTTCTATTTGATAATCTGCTTCAGTATCTTCTCCATTAGAAAAATTCTCTATTCTACTCATCCATGTATCAATACGATTTGGCATTGCTTCTGGAAAAGCCTTTGCCGTTAACACAAAAAGCGTTAAAACCACTAGTCCTGAACCTATAATTATTGCCAAATAACGCAAAGGATATCCTCCTGAGAAGGTTAGAACAATTACCATAGTAAAGATAATTGCTGTTGTTGAAAAGTTAGCAGGAAGAATTAACACTAACACAAAGAATACAGGCATCCATAATGGCAACAAGCTTTCTTTAAATGTAATTTTCTTGTCTTGAATTTTTGATAAATAACGTGCCACATAAACCATTAGTACTACAGCAGCTAGTGTCGAAGGTTGAAATGTAAACCCAACTAAAGGAACTCTAATCCAACGTTTTGCATTGGTTGCGCTTTCTGCAACTTCGGGCTGAAACATAGTTACAGCAAGAAGCACCAATACTACAGGAATCATAATCATTGATAGTCCTCGAAAATATCTATAAGGAATTTTATGAACACCATAAATTATTGCAAACCCTAAAAACAAATGAAGAAAGTGCTTTACAAAATAATTGAAAGTGTCGCCATCTTCTCCCCTAACATAAGCTAAGTTACTCGCAGCACTATAAACAGGTAAAAAAGAAAATATTGCTAACAAGGCCGCAATTGCCCAAATTAGTCTATCTCCTTTTATATTGTTAAATAGTGCCTGCATTAATTCTTATAATTTTCTTACCGATTCTTTAAATTGTCTCCCTCTATCTTCGTAGTTTTCAAATAAATCAAAACTTGCACAAGCAGGTGATAAAAGCACATTATCTCCAGCCTCAGCAATTTTATAAGCGATTTTTACTGCTTCACTCATGAACTGAGTTTCAACAATAATATCTACCATGTTTCCAAAGTTCTCAAACAACTTTTTATTATCTACTCCAAGACAAATAATGGCTTTTACTTTTTCATTTATAAAAGGATATAATTCCTGATAGTTATTGCCTTTGTCTTGACCACCAACTATCCAAACTGTCGGTGCATCCATGCTTTCAAGAGCATAATAGGTTGCATTTACGTTGGTAGCCTTTGAATCGTTTATATACTGTACTTTGTTTATACGCAGTACTTGTTCCAAACGATGTTCCGCACCTTGGAAATTCTCAAGACTTTCGCGAATCGTGTGCTTCCTAATTTTTAATAATTGCGCGACAGTCGAAGCTGCCATCGCATTTTTAATATTGTGTTTTCCCTCTAGTGCTAAATTTGCTGTTGGCATAATTATTTGGCTATTATCAATGTTTATTTTTATATTTTTTTCTTCTAAAAAAGCTCCTTGCTCCAATTTCTTTGTTAGAGAAAATGGTAATAATGTTGATTGAACTGGATGTTCCTCCAGATATGTTGTAATTACCTCATCATCTGCGTCATAAATTAGATAATCATCTGTGGTTTGATTCATTGCAATTCGAAACTTTGATGCTATATAGTTTTCAAATTTGTAATCATATCTATCCAAATGATCTGGTGTTATATTGGTAATTATTGCAATTTGTGGTTTAAAACTTGTAATCCCATCTAACTGAAAACTACTCAACTCTAACACATAGTTTTCAACACTTGTTTCAGCTACTTGTTTTGCAAAGCTATCTCCAATATTACCTGCCATTCCAACACTTAATCCGCCTTCTTTTAAAAGATGATGCGTTAGCATCGTTGTAGTTGTCTTACCATTACTACCAGTTATTCCAATGATATTAGCATTAGTAAACCACGATGCAAATTCAATTTCAGAAATCACTAGAATATCATTTGAAAGAAGCTGTTTAACAACTTCTACTTTATCAGGAATTCCTGGGCTTTTAACCACAACATCAGCATTCAATATGTATGCTAACGTGTGTTGCTTTTCTTCCCATTCAATCTCATTATGTAAAAGAACTTTTTTATATTTTTTCTTTATCTCTCCTTTGTCTGACACAAACACGTCATATCCTTCCTTTCTTCCTAAAAGTGCTGTACCAACTCCACTCTCTCCTCCACCAAGAATGACTAATCTCTTCATCTATCTAATCTTCAATGTGACGATAGAAATGATTGCCAGTAGAATACCAATAATCCAAAATCGCGTTACAATTTTACTTTCGTGATATCCTGATTTTTGAAAATGATGATGTAAAGGCGACATCTTAAAAATTCGTCTTCCTTCACCATATTTCTTTCTTGTATATTTAAAGTAACTCACCTGCATAACCACTGATAAATTCTCTGCTAAGAAAATGCCACACAATACTGGAATTAGCCACTCTTTTCTAACTGCAATTGCAATTACAGCGATAATACCACCTATAGTTAAACTTCCTGTATCTCCCATAAATACTTGGGCTGGATACGCATTGTACCATAAAAACCCAATAAGTGCTCCAACAAAAGCTGTAATGTAAATGGTGATTTCTTCAACACGAGGTATATACATGATATTCAAGTAATCTGAAAAAATAATATTACCCGAAACCCAAGCAAAAATACCAAGTGTTAATACTATAATAGCCGAAGTCCCAGCTGCTAAACCATCAATACCATCAGTCAGGTTTGCACCATTAGAGACGGCAGTTATTATGAAAATTGAAACTAGAATAAATATGATCCAAGCGTAAGGTTTTAAATCTGGGCTAATCCATGTGATTAAACTTGCGTAATCAAACTCATTCCCTTTTACAAAAGGAATAGTTGTTTTAGTTGATTTTTCTTCAACTTCAAAAAGTTTTGCAGGCGATATATTTGGGTTTTCAGCTAAAAGTTCTTGTTGTTGAGCAATAGGAAGTTTTTCTTTGATGGTCACATCATTATTAAAGTATAATGTTGATCCTACAATAATTCCAAGTCCAACTTGTCCTAATATTTTAAATCTACCTTTTAAACCTTCTTTATTTTTTTTGAATTTTTTAATATAATCATCTATAAAGCCAATAATTCCCATCCAAACAGTAGTAATCAATAATAAGATGATGTAAATATTATCAAGCTTAGCTAATAATAATACGGGAATAAGAGTTGCTAGAATAATTATTAAACCTCCCATTGTTGGTGTCCCCGCTTTTTCTTGTTGACCTTCAAGACCTAAATCTCTAATAGTTTCTCCAACTTGTTTCTTTTGCAAAAACCTAATAATTCGCTTTCCGTAAATAGTAGAGATAAGCAACGACAAAATAATAGCAACAGCAGCTCTGAAGGTTAAAAACCCAAACAGAGAGGCTCCAGGGAATTGGTATTGTTTTTCTAAATATTCAAATAAATAATAGAGCATGCTACTTTTGTAATTGTTTTAAAAATTCTTCTAAGATTTTATAGTCATCAAAATCAATGCGCTTACCATTAGTTTCTTGATATGTTTCGTGTCCTTTTCCTGCTACTAGTATAATGTCATTTGGTTTGGCCAATTGACATGCCGTTTTTATAGCTTGCTTTCTATCTACAATTGACAATGTTTTTTTAAAATTTTGAGGTTCAACACCAACTTCCATATCCTCAATAATTTGTTCTGGCTTTTCTGAACGTGGATTATCACTCGTAAAAATGGCTTTGGTACTTAATGCTGATGCTATGTGTGCCATTT
>Ga0075467_10002004_pt1 | contig 16388 bp, 13 predicted proteins | sample DEB08_DNA_9_FD_75067 | JGI IMG/M metagenome (GOLD analysis project Ga0075467, IMG submission 75067) | Aqueous microbial communities from the Delaware River and Bay under freshwater to marine salinity gradient to study organic matter... | ecosystem: Environmental > Aquatic > Marine > Coastal ... | reverse complement strand
TTGCCATGCATGGCGTCACAGGTCCAGACGACCTTGGCCCCCTCTTCCTCGACAGCCTTGATCAGACGCGGCAGATGTTCCCCCACGGAGCCCGCACCAAAGCGGGCGATCAGGGTCAACCGGCCAGCCTCATTTTCAGGGTTCAGCTTGGCCATCAGCTTTTTCAGGTCATCGGCGGTCATCGAAGGCCCGCATTTCAGACCAATCGGGTTCATGACCCCACTGGCAAATTCCACATGCGCGCCGTCGGGCTGGCGGGTGCGGTCCCCGATCCAGATCATATGGCCAGAGCCTGCCAGCCATTTTCCGGTCATGCTGTCCTGACGGCACAACGCCTCTTCATACTCAAGCAACAGGGATTCGTGGCTGGTGTAGAATTCAACGGACTGCAAAGTATGCGCCGTATCCGGGTTGACCCCTGCCGCTGACATGAAGTCCAGCGTGTCAGAAATCCGGTTGGCCAATTCGCGGTATTTTGCCGCCCGCTCGCCGTCGGTAAAGCCCAAAGTCCAGCCGTGCACCTGATTCACATCCGCATAGCCGCCTGTCGAAAACGCGCGCAGCAGGTTCAGCGTGGCAGCGGCCTGTGTATAGGCCCGCAGCATCTTGTCCGGATCCGGAATGCGCGCCTCTGGCGTAAAATCCAGCCCGTTGATGATGTCACCGCGATAGCTGGGCAGCTCCACTCCATTGACGACCTCTGTCGGTGCTGAACGCGGTTTGGCGAATTGTCCGGCCATGCGGCCCAGTTTGATCACCGGAACCTTCGCGCCATAGGTCAGCACGATCGCCATCTGCAAAAGCACTTTGAACGTGTCGCGAATCCCGTCAGAGCTGAATTGTTCAAAGCTTTCGGCGCAATCGCCGCCCTGCAGCAAGAAGGCTTCGCCACGGCTGGCCGCACCGAGGTGTTTCTTGAGCCTGCGCGCCTCGCCGCCAAAAACCAGAACCGGATATCGTGCCAATTGTGCTTCCACTGCCTGCAGCGCAGCTTGGTCAGGGTAATCGGGCATCTGGATCCGCGGTTTGTCGCGCCAGCTTGATTTGCTCCAAGTGTTCATGGTCTTTTCTCCGGTCTCAACGCCAGTTGCAGCGCTATCAGGGCCCTTTCTATACAAAAGCGGTGCATGGTGACCAGAACACTTTTCATGCCCCTTGACCTTGTCCCTGCCCCGTGACCAAAGTGACGTCCATGTTTTGATGCCGATACCGTATTCAGGGCTAAAAGTTTCAACCTCTAAAGGACGTCGCGATGTCGTCATCCCGCCCGGCCATGCGCGTTCCCGTGGACACAGACAAACCCCGCAGGTTCGTATTTGTCCTGATGGACCAGTTCAGCCTGCTTTGCTTTGCCACCGCAATCGAAAGTCTGCGGATCGCAAATCGTATGGCCGGCAAGACATTGTACCAGTGGAACACGATTGGTGAGGGTGGCGAAAGCATTTCCTGTTCTGCGGGGACCGTTTTCCAGCTGGACAGCGATCTGATCGAATTGAACCGCGAAGATACCATAATGGTCTGCGGTGGCATCGACATTCAGGACGCGACCACAAAGAAGGTTCTGGGCTGGTTGCGCCGCGAGGCCCGCAAGGGGCTGGTCGTGGGGGGGCTGTGCACGGCCTCGTATACTTTGGCCAAGGCCGGCTTGCTGGATGGCAAGAAGGCGACGATCCATTGGGAAAACCAGGACAGCTTTGCCGAGGAATTCGAAGAGGTGGACCTGACCAAATCGGTCTTTGTGGTGGATGGCAACCGGCTGACCACTGCGGGCGGCACGTCTTCGATTGATCTGATGCTCAAGCTGATCGCCGATGATCAGGGCGAAGAGCTGGCCAATGCCGTGGCCGATCAGCTGATCTATTCCTCGATCCGCACCGATCAGGACACACAGCGCCTCAGCGTGCCGACACGGATTGGCGTGCGGCACCCCAAGCTGTCCCAGGTCATCCAGATGATGGAAAACAATATCGAAGAGCCGATCAGCCCCTCGCTCTTGGCCAAGGATGTCGGCATGTCCACCCGCCAGCTTGAGCGGCTGTTCCGCCGCTATCTCAGCCGGTCGCCCAAGCGGTACTACATGGAACTGCGGCTGCAAAAGGCCCGCAATCTGCTGATGCAGACCGATATGAGCGTGATCAATGTGGCCTTGGCCTGCGGCTTTGCCTCGCCCTCGCATTTCTCAAAGTGCTATCGCGCCCATTATGAGACGACCCCCTACCGCGAACGCGGCAGCCACGCGGCAAGGTTGTCGATCTAAGCGGAGCCACGATGCGGCCGCGGGGAATGTATCAAAGAGATCACTTGAGATCACTGGGGGCTTATGCGGTAAACAGCCCCCTCTCCGACCGAAATGAACCAGATCGTGCCATCTGGGGCTTCGACAATGTCGCGCACCCGGATCGTTTCTGGGGTCTTGATCTGTTCCACTTCGCGCAAGGGGTCGCCTGAAAGGCGGCTGATATAGTCAAACTTGAGCGATCCCACGAACATATCTCCGCGCCATTGCGCAAAGGCCTTGCCGGAATAAACCAACAACCCCGAAGGCGCGATGGATGGGTCCCAGTAAAACACCGGCTGCTCCATCCCGTCCCGGGCTGTGCCCTCGCCGATCTTGGCCCCGGAATAGTGGCGGCCATAGGAAATGACAGGCCAGCCGTAATTGGCGCCCTTGCGCACTGCATTCACCTCATCGCCCCCGCGTGCCCCATGTTCGGCCACCCACAGGTTGCCCTGCAGGTCCAGCCCCGCGCCCTGCGGATTGCGATGCCCCCAGGACCAGATTTCAGGCAATGCGCCATCACCGTTGGCAAATGGGTTATCGGCCGGGATGCTGCCGTCCTTGGCGATGCGGATCACGCTGCCATTATGGCTCCCCAGATCCTGCGCCGATGGCCGGTCGCCCCGGTCCCCGATGGTCACGAAAAGCGTGCCATCCGCCGCCTCCACCACCCGCGATCCGAAATGCCGCCCACCGCGACTACCCGGCTTCATCGCAAATATCTCTTGGACATTTTGCAGCCCCTCGGACCCCGCAGGCCATTGCGCCCGCACCACGGCGGTGCCGCTTCCGCCGCCCTGCTGTGGCTTGGCAAAGGTCAGAAACAAGGTCCGGCTGTGGGCGAAGTCACGGGCCAATGTGATGTCCAGCAATCCCCCCTGCCCAGAGGCATCAACAGCCGGCACACCACCCAGCGAAGTGGTGATTCCATCCTTTGCAAAAATCAGCGCGCCGTCGCGTTCGGTGACCAATGCGCCGCCCTCAGGCAGCGGTGCCACGGCCCAAGGCGTGTCCAAACCAGCAATCACAGGTTGAATTTGCCATTCAGTTTCAGCCGCCACAGGACAGGCCATCAACAGCGCCAGACCGGCTGTACGCAGGACATTGGAAAAGATTCTTGGAAATCGCACTATTTTTCTCCTGAGCTTTCGTCGCATGTCGGGAAATCTAACCTTGCGGGCAGAAATTGCCACAAATCAGGCCTCAAAACTCCCCCACCCTTGCCCTTGCACATCTAAAAACCTCTTTTCTTTTGTCACCCCCGCGCATACGTTTTTGCTCGAACATAATGTTCCAATCAGGGAGATACCTATGAAAAAGATGCTTTTGGCCACAACGGCCGCAGCTCTGGTGGCAACTGGCGCGCTCGCCGGTGGCCATGCAAAAGAAGTGAAACTGGGCATTGAATTTGGCTTTACCGGCCCGATTGAATCTTTGACCGGCCCGATGGCTGCGGGCGCTGAACTGGCGATGAAAGAAGCAACCGACAGCGGCAAGCTGCTTGACGGTGCGACAGTCATCGGCATTCGTGCGGACAGCGCATGTATCGACAACGGCGTCGCTGTGGCCTCTGCCGAACGTCTGATCGCCGAAGGCATTCACGGCTTGATCGGCGCGGACTGCTCTGGTGTGACCGGCGCGGTCTTGCAGAACGTCGCCATTCCGAACGGCATGGTCATGATTTCCCCCTCCGCGACATCTCCGGGTCTGTCCACCATGGAAGACAACGGCCTGTTCTTCCGGACCTCCCCCTCTGACGCCCGCGAAGGTCAGGTCATGGCAGAGATCCTGGTTGAGCGTGGCATCAAGTCCATCGCATTGACCTATACCAACAACGACTACGGCAAGGGTCTGGCAGACGCGATTGAATCCTCTTTCAAGGCGGTCGGCGGTGAAGTGACCATCGTGGCAGCACATGAAGACGGCAAAGCGGATTACTCTGCCGAAGTCGGCGCGCTGGCCTCTGCCGGTGGTGACCTGCTGGTTGTTGCAGGCTACCTTGACCAAGGTGGTGCTGGCATCATCCGCTCTGCACTGGATGCGGGCGCATGGGACACATTCGGTCTGCCAGGCGGCATGATCGGTGACAACCTACCAGCCACGATCGGTCCTGATCTGGACGGTTCATTCGGTCAGATCGCCGGTTCTCAGGGCAATGGTATCGACACTTTCGTCGCTATGGCCGAGGCTGCTGGCTTTGACGGCTCTTCGCCCTACACACCCGAAGCCTATGACGCGGCAGCGCTGTTCATGATGGCGATGCAGGCGGCGAACTCCACCGATCCGGCCGACTACAAGGACAAGATCCTTGAGGTCGCCAACGCACCCGGCGAGAAAATCTATCCTGGTGAACTGGCAAAGGCCTTTGAACTGATCAAAGCAGGCACAGACGTGGACTATGTCGGCGCATCCGCAGTCGAGCTGATCGGCCCCGGTGAATCTGCTGGTACATACCGCATGATCGAAGTCAAAGACGGCAAGAACGAAACCGTAGGTTTCAAGTAAGACGTCCGATAGACCATGATACAGCCCGCCCCAGTGCGGGCTGTATTTATACGATAAGATCAAAACGATAAGATCAAAATGATCATCCGGCACGATTGCCGGGAACGGGGATGAACAAATGGTGCACTCTGAAGAGCACATGATCGTCGTGGACGATCTGCATAAGCATTTCGGCGGATTTCATGCGGTGGATGGGGCAAGTCTGACCATTGACCGTGGCTCCATCACGGGGCTGATCGGGCCGAATGGCGCGGGTAAAACCACACTGTTCAATGTGATCGCGGGCGTGCTGAAACCGACCTCGGGCAGTGTCTATATGGATGGTGAGAACATCACCGGGGTGCCGCCCCATGACCTGTTTCACAAGGGGCTGCTGCGGACCTTCCAGATTGCCCATGAATTCCACTCAATGTCCTGCCGCGAGAACCTGATGATGGTGCCCGGCGGTCAATCCGGCGAAACCCTGTGGAACACCTGGTTCGGCCGCAAGCGCATCGCGGACGAAGAACGCGCGCTCAAGGCTAAGGCCGATGAGGTGCTTGAATTCCTGACCATCGAACATCTGTCAGACCAAAAAGCCGGTCAGATTTCCGGCGGCCAGAAAAAGCTGCTTGAGCTGGGCCGCACGATGATGGTCGATGCCAAGATCGTCTTTCTTGACGAAGTGGGGGCGGGCGTGAACCGCACGCTGCTCAACACCATCGGCGATGCGATCATCCGCCTGAACCAGGAACGTGGCTACACCTTTGTCGTGATTGAGCATGACATGGATTTCATCGGCCGTCTGTGTGACCCGGTCATTTGCATGGCCGAGGGCCGGGTATTGGCCGAAGGCACCCTGGCCGAGATCAAGGCCAATGAGCAGGTGATCGAAGCCTATCTGGGCACCGGCCTCAAGAACAAGGATCAGGTGGGCGCATGAGACCCGGCATGTGCGGCATCGTTTTGGAAGCAGCACAGACCCTGCCCCGAACGACGCAGGCCAGCAACCAGCCCTGCCATAGTGTCTGGCCCCTTGCACCACGCAGCGCATCGTTCATGCCGGGCCAACCATGCCCTACCGGATCACGCCCCAATCGGGTCAGAATGAAGAAAAGAGGACAAAGATGAGCGATCCCTACGGAGACCGCGGCAACAAGGACATCTCGATCACCAACCCCAAGGGGATGGGCAGCGAGATACCCACGCGCGGCGATACCAGTTTTCCATCTCCCGGCGGTCCCTTCCTGATCGGGGATGGGATGACGGCGGGCTATGGCAACGGGCCCGACATTCTGCATGATTGCACGATCGCGGTGGACAAGGGCGAAATCGCTGTGATCGTCGGCCCCAATGGTGCCGGCAAATCCACCGGCATGAAAGCGGTCTTTGGCATGCTTGATATGCGCAAGGGCCATGTGCGGCTGGACGGAGAGGACATCACAGATCTGTCGCCGCAAGCGCGGGTGGCCAAGGGGATGGGTTTCGTGCCGCAAACATCGAACATCTTTACATCGATGACCGTCGAGGAAAACCTCGAGATGGGGGCCTTTATCCGCACCGATGATTTCAGCGATACCATGGCACAGGTCTATGACCTGTTCCCGATCCTGAAAGACAAACGCTATCAGGCGGCAGGAGAGCTGTCGGGCGGGCAGCGCCAACAGGTCGCCGTGGGCCGCGCCTTGATGACAAAACCCAAAGTCTTGATGCTGGACGAACCCACAGCGGGTGTTTCGCCCATTGTGATGGATGAATTGTTTGACCGGATCATCGAGGTCGCGCGCACCGGCATTCCCATTCTCATGGTGGAACAGAACGCCCGTCAAGCGCTTGAAATCGCGGATAAAGGGTATGTTCTGGTGCAGGGTGCCAATGCCTATACCGGCACTGGCAAGGAACTTCTGGCTGACCCGGAAGTCCGCAAATCGTTCTTGGGGGGTTAAGCGATGGATTTTCTCAACGCAATCGTCGCACTTGCAAACTACGTCTTGATCCCAGGCATCGCTTACGGGTCGCAGCTGGCGCTGGGGGCCCTGGGGGTGACGCTGGTCTACAGCATCTTGCGGTTCTCGAATTTTGCCCATGGCGACACCATGGCGCTAGGGGCGATGGCCACCGTTCTGATGACCTGGCTGTTCCAAAGCTGGGGCCTGAGCCTGGGACCTTTACCCACCGCTCTGCTTGCCCTGCCCTTTGGCATCCTGTTTGCCATTGGCCTGCTGCTGTTCACCGATAGAACCGTGTATAAATTCTACCGGGTCAAAAAGGCAAAGCCGGTCATTCTGGTGATCGTCAGCCTGGGCATCACCTTTATCTACAACGGTGTGACGCGTTTCATCATCGGGGCGGATGACCAGAACTTCTTTGACGGGGAACGCTTCATCATCTCGGCGCGTGAATTCAAGACGGCAACCGGACTGGATGAAGGTCTTTCGTTCAAAACCACCCAAGGGATCACCATCATCACCGCCATCATCGTCGTGGCACTGCTGTTTTGGTTCCTGAACCGGACCCGTGCGGGCAAATCCATGCGCGCCTATTCGGACAATGAGGATCTGGCGCTGCTTTCGGGCATCAACCCCGAGCGGGTCGTCATGATCACATGGATGATCGTGGCCACATTGGCAACCATCGCAGGTGTGCTGTATGGTTTGGACAAGTCATTCAAACCCTTCACCTATTTCCAACTGCTGCTGCCCATTTTCGCAAGCGCCATCGTGGGCGGGCTGGGCAACCCGATTGGCGCAATCGCCGGCGGCTTTGTCATCGCGTTTTCCGAAGTGACAATCACCTATGCGTGGAAAAAGATACTTGTCTATCTGATGCCAGAGAGTTTGGAGCCCAGCGGGCTCGTGCAATTGCTGAGCACAGATTATAAATTCGCGGTCAGTTTCGTGATCCTGCTGATCGTGCTGCTGTTCAAACCAACGGGGCTGTTCAAGGGGCAATCGGTATGAACGAGACAATGAAAAACACACTGCTCTTTGGCATCGTGGCGCTATTGATCATGAGCGTCGGCTTTCAACAAAGCTGGAATTCTGCACTGCTGATCGTGGCAATGGGGCTGATTTCGTCGATCATGGCGTTGGGGGTAAACCTGCAATGGGGCTTTGCGGGGCTGTTCAATGTGGGGATCATGGGGTTTGTGGCGCTTGGCGGTCTGGCGGCTGTTCTGATCGGCGTGCCCCCCACCGAAGGCGCGTTCCAGGCCGGGGGCCTTGGTGTTGTCAGTGCCTTGCTGCTGGGCGCAGGCACGGTCCTGTTGGTCATACAGATCATGAAGCGGATGCAGCCCGGCTGGCAGCGCAACGTCCTTGTTATTGTCGTTCTGGTGGCGGGCTTTTTCCTGTTCCGCGCGCTGCTGGACCCATCGGTTGAGCGGATCGAAGAGATCAATCCCGCGCAGACCGGTTTTCTGGGCGGGCTTGGTTTGCCTGTGCTGCTGGCTTGGCCCGTGGGGGGCCTGTTTGCGGCCGCTGCGGCATGGGTGATCGGCAAGACCGCCCTGGGGCTGCGGTCCGATTATCTTGCGATTGCCACTTTGGGGATTGCCGAGATCATCATCGCCGTGCTCAAGAACGAGGACTGGCTGACGCGCGGGGTGAAAAACGTGATCGGCGTGCCGCGTCCGGTGCCTTATGAAATCGATCTGCAGAACAACCCAGCCTTTGTGGAACGCGCGGCCAGTCTTGGGTTTGATCCCGTCGAGGGTTCCACCCTTTGGGTCAAGATCTGCTATATCGCGCTTTTTGCCGCCGTGCTGCTGGTGCTGATGTGGATGGCGCAGCGCGCCCTGCATTCGCCCTGGGGCCGGATGCTGCGCGCGATCCGCGACAATGAAGTCGCCGCCGAAGCGATGGGCAAGGACGTCACCGCCCGACATTTGCAGGTCTTTGTCCTGGGCTCTGCCATTTGCGGCATTGCAGGCGCGATGATGACCACGATGGACAGCCAGTTGACGCCCGGCAGTTATCAGCCTTTGCGGTTTACCTTCCTGGTCTGGGTGATGGTGATCGTGGGCGGATCGGGCAACAACCTGGGCTCGGTGCTGGGCGGCTTCCTGATCTGGTTCCTATGGGTTCAGGTAGAACCGATGGGCCTGTGGTTGATGAACGTGATTACCGCTGGCATGGCGGATGGATCCGCGTTGAAAGCCCATCTGATCGAGTCTGCGGCACATATGCGACTGTTGACCATGGGGATGGTGCTGTTGTTGGTGCTGCGGTTCAGCCCGCGCGGATTGATACCGGAGAAGTAGTGTTTTCTGAGCACAGGGTCGGCCCGGCCGAGGGCGGGCGCAAGGTATTTATAGCCAAAAAGAGATGAAAGAGGGGCACTGCGATTTGATCGCGGTGCCCCTTTGGCTTAGCGGCCCTTAGCGGCCCTTGAACAGACCGCCAAGGATGCCACGGACGATGCGGCGGCCCGTTGTGCCTTTGAGTTCCTTGATCACGACCTGCGCCATGGCCGAGCCAAAGCTGTCTTGCGGCTTGCGGGCCGGTGTGCGGGACGTGGAGCGCGGCACGCCCTTGCCTGCGTAGCGGCGCGCGTTGTTGAATTCGCGCAAGGAGGGAGTCTCTGCCTCTTCAGCCTCGGCCTCGGCCTTTGCCGCGGCGGCGGCGGCGTCATCGGCGCGTTTGCGCAGGATTTCGAAGGCGGATTCGCGGTCCAGCCGGGTGTCATATTTGCCCGCCATTGGTGAGGCTGCCATCAAGGCCGACCGCTCGGCGTCCTCGATCGGGCCGAGATGGGAGGATGGTGGCCGGATCAATGTCCGCTCGACTATTCCAGGCACGCCCTTCTTTTGCAAAAAGGAGGTCACCGCCTCGCCCACGCCAACTTCGCGGATCGCCTCTTCGGTATCGAACCTTGGGTTCTCGCGGTAGGTTTCCGCAGCCATCCGCAGTTCCTTGCGGTCCTTGGCGGTGAAGGCCCGCAGCGCGTGTTGGACCCGGTTGCCCAATTGCCCAAGGATATCATCGGGCACATCGGCCGGGTTTTGCGTGATGAAATACACCCCCACCCCCTTGGAGCGGATCAGGCGCGCCACCTGTTCGACCTTGTCGACCAGGGCCTTGGGGGCATCGTCAAACAGCAGATGTGCCTCATCAAAGAAGAACACCAGCTTGGGTTTATCGGGGTCGCCCACTTCGGGCAGTTCCTCAAAGAGTTCAGAGAGCAACCACAACAGGAATGTCGCATAAAGCTTGGGGGCTCCCATCAGCTGATCGGCGGCCAGGATGTTTATCACGCCGCGGCCATCCGCATCTGTCCGCATCAGGTCGCTCAGCGCCAGCGCAGGTTCGCCGAACAGGTCCGCGGCACCCTGGTTTTCCAACACCAGCAGACGGCGCTGGATTGTGCCCACAGAGGCGGCAGAGACATTGCCATAGCGCAGCGCGAGGTCCTTGGCGTTTTCGCCGATCCAGACCAAAAGCGCCTGCAGGTCCTTGAGATCAAGCAGCGGCAGCCCGTCTTCGTCCGCCACCCGGAATGCGATGTTCAAAATACCCTCCTGCGCCTCGCTCAGGCCCAGAAGCTGCGAGAGCAACAGCGGCCCCATCTCTGACACGGTGGTGCGCACGGGGTGGCCCTGGATGCCGTAGAGATCCCAGAACGTCACGGGAAAGGCGTCATAGGTATAATCGGTGAACCCGATTTTCTGGGCACGGTTGGTAAATGCCTCGTGCAATTTGTGGTCGGCGCTGCCGGATTTGGCGAGGCCGGACAGGTCACCTTTGACGTCTGACAGGAACACGGGCACGCCTGCGGCTGAAAAGCTTTCCGCGAGGATTTGCAACGTGACCGTCTTGCCCGTGCCTGTCGCCCCCGCAATCAGCCCGTGCCGGTTCGCATAGCCGATGTTCAGGAATTGCGCCGTGGCATAGTCGCTGCCGCCGCCCCCGATAAAGATATCATTTGTCACGTTTGCTCCCTTTCGGAGGTGTCATTGTCTTACTGTTCCAAAGCATACAAACTTAACCTTTGCATGCCATAGTGTAATTGCCCCGCATACATATGTCCTTTTGTGGGTGGGGCATTTCCTCCCTGTCAGACTGGCCGCGCCCTTGTGGTGCGGCCCTTTTTCACAGACAGTGGATATCCGACATTTTTCGGGAATATTACACTGGAATCGTTATAAAAAAATCCAGTTGACGGGTGCTCTTTGCTTTCGTAACGTCTGCGCATAAGTCGGCCCAGTTCGACGGGGAGAAAAAGATCGGAAAGAGGATGCACTGCGTCCTCTTTTTCGTTTTCAGGATATCGCATCGGCCCTGCATCACGCCATGCAGATGTCGGCAGGTCTTTGCCGGATCGTCGTCAACTTTTTGTGGATCTCCGCTGACAATGTCCTGCGGTCGTGCTAAACGGCGCAAAAGCAACAAATGTGGATTAGACATGAGCAAATTTTTGAAGGCCCTGCCGATTTGCGCGGCATTGGCCCTGAGTGTACCGCAGGCCCTGTTCGCCCAGACAACAGCGACAAAACCCACGACAGAGCAAGCAACGCCTGACGCCGGCAATGCAGCCAAGATCGAAGAGCAACTGAGCCTTGGCGAGGATGCGGACAAGGACCCAGAATTGGGCAAACCCTACACCAAGGAAGTGATCGGGGCATGGGAAATGCGCTGCATCAAGACCGAAGAAGAGGTAGATCCGTGTCAGATGTATCAGCTGCTGGACGATGGACAGGGGGCCCCGGTGGCCGAGGTTTCGTTGTTCCGTCTGCCAGAAGGCGGCAAGGCCGAAGCCGGCGCGACAATCGTTGTACCGCTTGAGACTTCCCTGCCCCAACAGCTGACCATCGCTGTCGATGGTGGCAAGGCGCGCCGGTATCCTTACGCCTTTTGCAACCCGGTTGGCTGCTATGCCCGCCTGGGCCTGACCCCGGCAGACGTGGCCGCCTTCAAGCGCGGCAACGAAGCGGTGATCACCATCATTCCCGCCATTGCGCCGGACCAGCAGGTGAAACTGACGGTGTCATTGTCCGGCTTCACTGCCAGCTACGACAAAGTGTCGGTGATCGAACAGTAATCACGCTTTGACGCGCTGCGACATGGGCCGCCCGTTGGGGCGGCCTTTTTTGTGCCACAGCCTGACGTCAGGAACCTCATTGCCTTGAGGGGCAGGTCATATTTCCGGTCATCCGGGAAACGCCTTAGATCTTGCACAATGCAATCACGGCGTTCATGCCGCCAAAGGCAAAGGCATTGCTCAGCGCTACGTTGACAGTCGCGCGGCGGGCCTCATTGGGGACCACGTCCAGCGCACATTCGGGATCGGGTTCCTGATAGCCGATGGTCGGGGCGATCACACCGTCCCGCAGCGCCATGATACAGGCCAGCAATTCCACCGCGCCTGTTCCGCCAATCAGATGCCCATGCATCGCCTTTGTCGAGCTGATCATCAGATTATCCGCATGCGGCCCAAAGACATCCGCCACCGCCGCGCATTCGGTCTTGTCATTGGCCGCCGTGCCGGTGCCGTGGGCGTTGATATAGGTGACGTCTTCGGGGTTCACGCCCGCATCTGACAGCGCACCCTGCATCGCCCGTGCAGCACCCGCTTTGGACGGCATCACAATGTCACTCGCATCCGAGGTCATGGCAAAGCCGATCACCTCACACAGGATATCCGCGCCGCGTTTGCGCGCATGTTCGTATTCCTCAAACACAAAGATGCCGGCACCTTCGCCCTGCACCATCCCGTTGCGGTTGGCAGAAAAGGGCCGGCAGGCATCGCGGCTCATGACCCGCAGCCCTTCCCAGGCTTTGACGCCGCCAAAGCACAGCATGCTTTCCGATCCCCCCGTTACCATGGCCGGGGCCATGCCTGAGCGCACCATGGAAAATGCCTGCGCCATCGCATGATTTGACGACGCACAGGCCGTGGACACCGTAAAGGAAGGACCCTTGAGGTTCCATTCCATGCTGACATGGCTGGCGGCGGCGTTGTTCATCAGCTTGGGCACCACGAATGGATGCACCCGGTTCTTGCCTTCTTCGTAGACGGCGCGGTAATTGTCATCCCAGGTCGACACCCCGCCCCCCGCAGTGCCCAGAACCACGCCAGATCTGGCGGATAGTTCTCCTGAAAATGTCAGGCCGGACTGCGCAATAGCCTCGCGCGCGGCGGCGAGGGTGAATTGGGTAAACCTGTCATAAAGCGAGATCTGCTGCCGGTTGTAACGCCCCTCGGCTTCAAAGCCGCGCACCTGGCCGCCGATCTGGATTTGCAGACGCTCCACATCGCGAATGTCCAGCGGACCGATGCCGCAGACGCCCTCTTGCATGGCGGACAATGTCTCTGGCACGGACAGACCCAGCGCGTTGATGGTCCCGGCCCCGGTGATCACAACGCGTTTCATGATCAGCCCTGCTCGGCCTTCAGCCGCTCAATGCCCGCGATGATGCTGGCCACATTGGAGATGTCAAAATCGGACTCGGTCGGATTATTCGCGTTGAAGGGTACCGAGATGTCGAAAGCCTCCTCAATCGCGAAAATGCTTTCTACCAGCCCAAGGCTGTCGATGCCAAGACTCTCAAGGGTGCTGTCGAGGGTCACGTCCTCAGGCTCCAGCACGGCCTGTTCCGCTATGATCGCAATGACCTGATCGGTGATGCTCATGAGACTGTCCTCAGCTTGGCGTTTGCGGGTGATTTAGTCATCCTTGCCGGTTTTGAAAACCGCTTTTCGCAGCTCTGCGACCTCTCGTATCAGCCGGGGCAAACGGCGCAGGGATTTATATTGGTCGACCTGTTTGTCCATCTGCGTGGCAGGATAGCCCAACATCGTGCGCCCAGCAGGCACATTCGACATCAACTTGGTGCCGCCGCCCGCAATCACGCCGTCCCCGACAAAGATATTGTCATTCACGCCGCATTGACCGGCCAGCACCACGTTGTTGCCGATGCGCGCAGATCCCGCGATACCGACCTGACCGCAGATCAGGCAATTGTCGCCGATGGTGACATTATGGCCCAGATGCACCTGATTATCGAGCTTGGTGTTGTTGCCAATTGTGGTGTCACGGATCGTACCGCAGTCGATGGTACAGCCCATGCCGACCTCAACATCATCACCGATGGTCACCGATCCCAGCGAATGGATACGGATCCAGGGTTGGGCCTGTGCTGCACCCTGATCCCCCAATGTCTTGCGCGCGGATTCCACCGTTGACGGCTCTGCGGTCACAAAGGAGAACCCGTCGCCACCAATGCGCGCGCCGGGCTGGATGATGCTGCGGGCACCGATGGTTACCCGCGCCCCGATGCTGACCTGTTCACGCAGATAGGCATCGCGGCCAAGGGTCACATCCACCCCCACAAAACAATGCGGCCCGATGACAGAGCCCGGACCGATCCGCGCCCCGGCCGAAATGATGGCCAGCGGTCCGACGCTGACGTCATCGGCAATGTCGGCTGCGGGATCAATGATCGCCGAAGGGTGAATGCCAGGCGCAAACCCCTGGCCCCGGTCCATCATCCGGGTCATCCCCGACATGGCATAGCGGGGGCGGGCCGGAAATATCGCGGCGCGCAGCCCCATGGCCTGCCAATCCGCACCGGGCCACAATAATGCGACCCGCGCGGACCCTTCCGCGATCCCGGATGCATAGTCAGGGTTCATCGCCAATGCCAGATCATCCGGGCCAGCCGATTGCGGCTCTGACGCCCGATGCACCACAAGCGACAGGTCACCTGCGGCATCAGCGCCAAGCGCCTTGGCAATTTGGTCAACGGTATAGGACATAGGGCACCCCTTTTGGCGTGCCGCGAGATTTACCCTTGAACGCCGCCCAAGACCACCCCTGCACGTGACAGCGCATCCCAAATCTTTGCATCCCGTCCGTAGACATCTGCGCGGTATTCGGTATGGCCCCGCGCATTGGTCACGGCTGTGCGGTAGATGATATGCACAGGCACCGGCTCTTTCAGATCCACGCGGGTCTCTTGACCTGTGCGCAGCACGGATTGGAAGAAACCCTTTGGATCATCCTCCTGCTTGGCCAGCAACGCATAGGCAAAGTCAAAGGGCTGTGCCAGCCGGATGCACCCGTGGCTGTAGGCGCGCACGTCGCGGGCAAACAGGCTCTTTGCGGGGGTGTCATGCAGGTAGATGTTATATTTGTTGGGGAACATGAATTTCACCAGACCCAGCGCATTGGAGCGGCTGGGCGGTTGGCGCATCGCATAGGGAAAGCTGCGCTCGGTATATTGGCTGAAATTCACAGCCCCCCGGTTGACCTTGCGACCACGGCTGTCGGTGATCTCTATATGGCTGACCGCATTGGGGTTGCGTTTGAGCGCCGGCAGATATTCCTTGGTCGCGATCGACCGGGGTACGAACCAGCTGGGGTTGATGACCATATGGTCCATCACATCCGAAAACTCGGGCGTTGGGCGGTCGCCCTTGTTGGCCCCAATGACCGACCGAGTGTAAAAGGTGATCTTGCCATCATCGATGATCTTGGCAGAAAAGTCAGGCAGGTTGACCAGAATATGCCGCTTGCCGCGTTCGGTGTTGAACCAACGCTCACGCTCCATCGCGACCAGAACCGATTGCAGGCGCTTTTCAACACTGGTGTTGATCTGCACCATGGTTGCATCCCCTGCGACACCATCATCGTTCAGACCATGATCAATCTGGAACTGCTGGACCGCTGCCTGCATGGCGTCATCATAGGTGCGCCCATTGCTCCGCTTGAGGTAATCCATTGCAATCAACCGGTTGCGCAATGCGATCACCGCAGCGCCACTGTCGCCGGGCCTGAGCGACTTGGCCGGTACCGCCGGCCCCCAACCGCCAGCCTTCATCAGCCGCTCCATCGCGACCTTTTCCTTGATCAGCGCGTTATATTCCATGCTGCGCGGGGGCAGCGCCCGAAAGAAGGCGGCCGGCTGTGCATCACGCAGACCTGTGAGATAGCTGATCCGTTCGCGGTAAGGGACATCGCGCACCATCTGCGGGGTGATACGGTTCGGGATCAACATACCAGTCTGGATATCGCGGGCATATTTGAGGAAAACCCGGCTCATCTCGACCTCGGCCATGCCGCGATCACGCGGCGTGCGCACTGCCGCCAGAATGGCCATCAACCCTTCGGGATCATAGCGCGCGACGGGCAAACCGTGCGACGCAACTGAGCGGATCGCCTGCATCAGCTGCGCGCGCCGTTCCCTGTCCATATCACCTGGTCCGGTCCACAGGGGCGTGTAGCCATTTTCACGGTAGAAGGCTGCAATATCTTCGTCGCGCGCCGCCGCTTCGGCGACCGCCTGTTTGAAAGCCGTAACTTGTGCGGTGGCGGAATTTGGAACCAGTGTCGCGCCCAGAGACAAGACAGAAAAGACCGCAAGAACAACGGCCCGAACCAAATTTGTAGAACGTGACATTCAGAATCCCCACAACAGTAATTAATGCGTTGATTCTTTGTCTAAAAGCCACAATGGCAAGTCCAATCACATTGCCGAGTCTGCCTGAACAAAACACAACGTGGTGCTCAAATAGCACCACGCGATTCCACCTCAGGGAGAAAAGGCGTAGTTTTTGAGCAGAAAATTGCCTAAAATACGGGGTTTCAATAGCTCCAAGGATTAAGGGGTTGGTTCAAGAATCGGCC
>Ga0075467_10002003_pt1 | contig 16394 bp, 12 predicted proteins | sample DEB08_DNA_9_FD_75067 | JGI IMG/M metagenome (GOLD analysis project Ga0075467, IMG submission 75067) | Aqueous microbial communities from the Delaware River and Bay under freshwater to marine salinity gradient to study organic matter... | ecosystem: Environmental > Aquatic > Marine > Coastal ... | reverse complement strand
TGCCTCAAAATTATGCAAACACACCAAATCTAATACTATCGTTCTTGCTAAGAACAAGCAATTGTGCGCAAGTGGCACAGGGCAAACAAGTCGTGTAGACGCTTTAAATCAAGCTATTCATAAAGCACAATCTTTTAATTTCGATTTAAAAGGTGCTGTTATGGCAAGTGATGCGTTTTTTCCATTTCCAGATTGTGTAGAGATTGCTGACAACGCAGGAATTACTGCTGTTATTCAACCAGGTGGTTCTATAAAAGATCAATTAAGCATTGATTATTGTAATGCGAATAATGTGGCAATGGTAATGACTGGAACGCGACATTTTAAACATTAAAACCATTTCAAATAAAGCTGTTTTTTTAAAAGTCCATATACCAAATTATAACGTATATTTTAGTACATTTACAATCAATCAGAACTTAATATTAACAACCCTCAGATAATTTACAATAGCACATGGGATTTTTTGATTTCTTAACCGAAGAAATAGCCATAGATTTAGGAACAGCAAACACTCTTATTATTCACAACGACAAAGTAGTTGTTGATAGTCCATCAATAGTAGCAAGAGACCGAATTTCAGGAAAAATAATAGCCGTTGGTAAAGAAGCCAACTTAATGCAAGGAAAAACGCATGAAAACATTAAGACTATTAGACCTTTAAAAGATGGTGTAATTGCAGATTTTGATGCTTCTGAGCAAATGATCAGCATGTTTATTAAAAACATTCCTGCTCTAAAAAAGAAATTATTCGCTCCTGCTTTACGAATGGTTGTATGTATTCCTTCTGGAATTACGGAAGTTGAAATGCGTGCCGTAAAAGAATCATGCGAGCGTGTTAATGGAAAAGAAGTTTACTTAATACACGAACCAATGGCTGCTGCTATTGGTATTGGTGTAGATATTATGCAACCTAAAGGAAATATGATTGTTGATATAGGTGGTGGAACTACTGAAATTGCAGTTATTGCTCTAGGTGGAATTGTATGTGATAAGTCGGTTAAAGTTGCTGGTGATGTATTTACAAACGATATTATTTACTACATGCGAACACAACACAACCTTTATGTTGGAGATCGTACTGCTGAAAAAATAAAAATTCAAATTGGCGCTGCAACTGAAGATTTAGAGTTGCCTCCAGAAGAAATGAGCGTTCAAGGACGTGATTTATTAACTGGAAAACCAAAACAAGTACAAATATCTTATAGAGAAATTGCTAAAGCTTTAGACAAATCTATCATACGTATTGAAGATGCTGTTATGGAAACTTTATCACAAACACCTCCAGAATTAGCTGCAGATATTTATAACACTGGAATTTATTTAGCTGGTGGAGGATCAATGCTTCGTGGTTTAGATAAACGTCTATCTCAAAAAACAGATTTGCCTGTATATATTGCTGAAGACCCTTTAAGAGCTGTAGTAAGAGGCACTGGAATTGTACTTAAAAACCTTCCAAAATACAAAAGCGTACTGATAAAATAGCAACACCTAAGTAATGCAACAAATCATTAATTTTTTAATCAGAAACAAATCTTTTCTTTTGTTTTTGTTGCTCTTTTGTTTGTCTTTATTTTTTACATTTCAGTCGCATTCTTACCATAAAAGCAAGTTTATAAATTCAGCTAATTTTTTAACTGGAGGTGTGTATGAATCCTTTAATAATATTGGACAATACTTCAATTTAAAAGAAGAAAACAAAAAACTTCTTGAAGAAAATAATAGATTAAAGTCTTTACTTTTTAATGAAGAAAATACGTTGGAAGAAAATTTCAGTATGGATTCTACGCTCGCTCAATATAGCCTAACCGCTGCTCAAGTTTATAAAAATAGTTATTCGGCCACAAATAATTATTTAACCATAAACAAAGGCAAACGAGATAGCATTAAAGAAGATTATGGCGTTATTACATCAAAAGGTATTGTAGGAATCATAGACAATACGTCTAATAAATACGCTAGAGTATTGTCAATATTGAACTCAAATTCCAGAGTTAATGCTCAACTAAAAAACACAAGTCATTTTGGAACATTACGATGGAATGGTATCTCGCCTCAAATAGTTCAATTGGTTGATATTCCAAAACAAGCTCCAATTAAAATTGGAGATTCTATAGTAACAGGTGGTCTTTCAACAATTTTTCCTAAAGACATCCCTATTGGCTCAGTAGTTTCATTTAAGCTCGATCAAACTGAAAATTATTATAATGTAGAAGTATCATTATTTAATGATATGACCAATATTGGTCATGTTTATATAATTAAAAATATAGACGCTCAAGAAATTAAATCCTTAAACAACATAGATGAATAATATTGTAACCACAAATATTGTTCGCTTTATTGTGCTAGTTTTAGTACAAGCATTAATTCTAAATAATATTAATTTTTTAGGTTATATAAATCCCTATATCTACATATTATTTATCATTCTATTTCCAATAAAGAACAACAGAGTTTTAGTTATTTTCCTTAGTTTCTTGTTGGGTTTGTGTGTCGATTTGTTTTTAGATTCTGGAGGTGTTAATGCGGCAGCCTGTGTGACTATTGCTTATATAAGACCATTAGTTTTGAAGTTCTCCTTCGGAATGATTTATGAGCACCAATCTATTAAATTTAGTAGTACAGAATTTGGTCAGCGAATCACCTATTTTGCAATTATGACATTCATTCATCATTTAATACTTTTTAGCCTCGAAATATTTAACACATCCAAAATACTTTTAATCCTGAATAAAACGTTATTCTCAGGTATATTTACAATACTACTTTGTCTTTTAATAACTGTTTTATTTAGCAAGAAACATAAATGAGAAAACTTTTACTCTTTACTATTATTGTTGTAGTTGGCTTTACTTTTATTGCTAGGCTTTTCTATCTGCAAGTCTATACAAGCAAGGCTTATGATCTTTATGAAGATAATGCCATTAGAAAGGTATTTGATTATCCAAAACGAGGCTACGTTTATGATAGAGATGGCGAGCTTTTGGTTGCCAATCAGCCCTCTTATGACGTTATGGTTATTCCTAGAGAAGTTGAATCTTTAGATACATTAGAGTTTTGTATATTATTAAAAATCAGTAAAGAAGATTTTAAAACCAAATACCAAAGAGCTTATAATTACTCACCACGATTACCTTCGCCTTTTGTGCCACAATTATCAAAGGCTGACTATGCTGCACTACAAGAAAAAATGCGAAAATACAAAGGCTTTTATATTCAAAAACGTTCGTTGCGAGATTACCAAACAACAATTGGCGCAAATGTTTTAGGGTATATAGCTGAAGCCAATCAAAGTGAAATAGATACAGATGGTTATTACCTAATGGGAGATCTTATTGGGAAGCAAGGCATTGAAACGTCTTATGAAAAAGAACTAAGAGGTGTTAAAGGCGTTAAGTTTATTCAAAAAAATAGATTCAATAGAGATATTGGACCATATAAAGATGGCGTATTTGACACCATACCAACCGCTGGAAAAGACATTACAGTATCTATTGATGCTCAACTTCAAGCTTATGGTGAACTATTAATGCAAAACAAAGTTGGAGGTATTGTTGCTATCGAACCAAGTAGTGGAGAAATTTTAAGTCTGATTTCTGCGCCTTCCTATAATCCAAATTTATTAGTTGGAAGAGAGCGTTCAAGAAATTATGTTAAGCTGAATAACGATTCTATTCATTTGCCTTTAATTGACAAAGGTTTATTGCGAATGCATGAACCAGGTTCACCATTTAAAACATTAATAGCTTTAACGGCTTTACAAGAAGGCGTTTTGGATGTAAACACAACTGTTACTTGTCATCATGGATATGTTTATGGCAGAAATGGCAGAAAAATGGGCTGTCATTGTGGTGGTGGAACTCGTAATCTAAACTCTGGTATTTCGCAATCATGTAATGCCTATTTTGCCACTGCTTACAGAAAAACTATTGAAAAATACGACAATGCCTCTCATGCTATGGATGTTTGGAGTAATCACATAAAAAGCTTTGGTCTTGGTGATTATTTAGGATACGACCTTACTATTGGTAAAAAAGGAAATATTCCAGATGGCGCTTATTATGATAAGTGGTATCCAGATTTTAGATGGCAAGCTACAACCACATTGTCAAATGCAATTGGACAAGGCGAAGTTTTGGTAACACCAATTCAATTAGCAAATATGACAGCAGCAATTGCTAATAGAGGTTTTTATTACACACCTCATATTATAAAATCTATTGAAGGAGAAACCCTTGACAGTAAATACACTACAAAACACAATACTACCATTGATAAACGACATTTTGAACCAGTAATTCAAGGCTTATTTGATGTTTATAACGAAGGAACTGCCAAATTTTTACAAGTTCCAGGAATTGAAATTTGCGGCAAAACTGGAACTGCCGAAAATTTCATGAAAATTGATGGTGAAAGAACTCAACTTACTGATCACTCTATCTTTATAGCATTTGCACCAAAAGATAATCCAAAAATCGCCATTGCTGTGTTAGTTGAAAACGGTTATTTTGGAGCTCGTTTTGCAGGACGAATTGCAAGTTTAATGATTGAAAAATACATCAAAGGTTCAATTTCAAGAACAGACCTTGAAAGTTGGGTTATGGATCGTACTTTAGAACATGAATACGAAAAACCTTTTTCAGGAAAACCTTTTGGAATAAATGCAAACTCACAGATAATGTTAGTAAAAGATTATGAGCAACAAAAGAAAGCCAAATCTGTTCAAAGCGATATAGAATGAGTTTAAACAGAAATCGAAATTTTAAATTCGATTGGATAACCATCGTTTTATTTTTATTGTTGGTTGGCTTTGGTTGGTTAAATATTCTTTCCGCTTCGGCTTCTGGAGATGTTACTAGCTATTTTGACATGAGTCAGCCTTATGGTAAGCAATCTGTATTCATATTATTTACGTTCATATTAATTATTCTGATATTAAGTATAGAAGCTAAGTTTTATGAACGCTTTGCAAGTATTATATACCTTGGTTCCATGCTGTCACTTATTGGTGTATTTATAATAGGCAAAACAGTTAATGGAGCAACTTCTTGGTATGCAATTGGTGGTTTTACGTTACAACCAAGTGAATTTGCAAAATTTGCAACTGCATTGGCTGTTGCCAAGTACATAAGCGATCTTCAAACCAATATTAAAAGCATTAAAGACCAGCTAAAAACTGCACTCATTATTTTTGTCCCTGCATTTTTAATCTTATTACAAAATGATGCTGGAAGTACTATTGTTTATGCATCTTTCTTTTTTGTGTTTTATAGAGAAGGCATTCCGCAACTGTACTTAATATTAGTATTAAGCATCGTAGTACTCTCAATTGCTGCTCTAAAATTTTCGGTGCTACCAACAGCTATAGTTGTGACGCTTTTGGTTTTCTTACATCACTTTTTCTTTAAAAAGAAAAAAGGGTCCATACTACAGCCACTATTTATATCACTCATTTGTTTAGGATTTAGCTTTGGTGTTCATATTTTCTATAGTAACATTCTTCAACCACATCAACAAGATAGGATTAGTTTGTGGTTACGTCTAGAAAAAGATCCAGCCAAACTAGAGCAAATGAAGCGTACAATTTTGTACAATTTAAATGAATCTGAAAAAGCGATAAGCTCAGGTGGTGTTGCAGGAAAAGGGTTTTTAGAAGGCACAAGAACTATTGGTAAATTTGTGCCAGAACAACATACCGATTATATTTTTAGTACTGTTGGCGAAGAATGGGGATTCTTAGGAAGCAGTTTTGTTGTTATTTTATTTGTTCTGCTTCTCATTCGGATTTTACATCTTTCTGAATTACAAAAATCGCAATTTAGTCGAGTTTATGGTTATGGTGTGGCCTCAATCTTATTCCTTCACTTTATGATCAACATAGGCATGGTCATGGGATTAATCCCAACCGTTGGAATTCCACTTCCATTTTTTAGTTATGGTGGATCTGGACTTTGGGGTTTTACCTTACTCCTATTTGTTTTTATAAAACTGGATTCTAACCGAATTAACGAATGGTAATCTAAGTAGCCATTTCTTTCAAAGCAGCAACAAATACATCTAACTCCTCAAGCGTTGTAAATACATTGGGTGTTATTCTACATCCTCGAACTACCTCACCGTTTATACCTACAGTGAAAATTTTATATTCGTCCATTAATCTTTTAGCTAAATCAGTTGGAACGATGCCTTCAATTCCCACATTAGCAATGCCACAAGCCTTATGTGATTCCTTAGGTGTATTTAAAATAATTTTTGGCAAATCTCTTACTTGTTTTGTCCAATATTCTTGAAGATATCTTAATCTAGCTTCTTTTCTAGCACCTCCCAACATATTGTAGTAGTCAATAGCATTTTCTATTGATAAATCATGATAAACAGGGTTTGTTCCAGTATGGTTTAACTTTGCGATATTTCCTGATTCACTATTATGTGAAGCAAAAATGGGCCAAGTCGTATCTATGTGTTCATCAGCAACATATAATAATCCTGTTCCTAAAGGGACAGCAAGCCATTTATGCAAACTTGAGCCGTAAAAATCACATTCCAATTCTTTTATATCAAATTCGAAATGACCTACACAATGCGCACCATCAACCATTACTTTCACGCCTTTACTGTGAGCCATTTGGCAAATCTTTTTAATAGGTAAAATATGTCCAGAAATATTAATCATATGACATACCATCATCAATTTAGTTTTTGAAGTAATAGCATTAGCGTAAAGCTCTACGATTTCTTCATCGGATTTTGGATGATTAGGTACAGAAACAATTTTATTAACCACTCCAAAACGATTAGCAACTTGTTCAAACATTACTCTCATAGCTCCATAATCTTGACTAGCAAAAACAGCTTCATCTCCAGATTTCCAATCCATCCCTTTAATAACCAAATCTAAAGATTCTGTAGTATTTCTAGTGATAGCGACATTCTTAGCTGGACTTTTAATAATAGCGGCTAGTTTTGCAGCCATTCGTTTTTTATCATCAACTCTTTTGTTGCGCATATAATAAGACCCTTCATAATTGACCATATTTATATGCTTATGAAGTGCATCAAGAGTAGGCGTTGGAATGATATTATAATAGCCACTTTCCAAATTAATATAATCTGGTTTTAGTTTATAATCACTTCTAACTTTTAACCAAAACTCTTCGTTGGTTGAAAGCTCAGTCGCTGAAGATGCAGCAACTTCTCCTAAACAAGAATTTAGCATACTTGCGTATAAAGGCGTTCCTAAAGCAGCAAGTGATATTTTTTTAATAAAGTCTCTTTTTTGCATAATGGTTGGTATTTGTTTAAAGATAGTAAATTATTGAATAGAGAGAATAACTCATTAGCTAGAAAATAAATTAGGATAATGCTTATATTAGACCTAGTATAATTAATTGGTAACAAGTTGAAAAATGAAAGACAAAATGAGTAGAAGAATACTAACAATATTAATGGTAACACTTTTTGCAAGTTGTAATTTGACAACCAAAAAAACAAACAATATTGAAGACAAAAAAAATCAATCAGACAACTCAACTTCGCCTGTTGACACAACACCAAAAGTGACTGGAATTGGAGGTGTTTTCTTTTACTCAGATAGTCTACAGGAAACAAAAGAATGGTATGCCAAAAATTTAGGAATTGAAATCAATGAATGGGGTTCTTCGAGTTTTGAGTCTAGAAATATTAATAATCCTGACGAGACTAATTCTCTTGAATGGAAACCTTTCAAAAAAGGAGATGACTATTTTTCGCCATCCAAAAAAGACTTTATGATTAATTACCGAGTTCAAAATATTGAAGGCCTTGTAAACAAACTCAAAGGCAATGGAGTTACCATACTTGATAGCATTGCAACTTACGACTATGGAAAATTTGTGCATATTTTAGACAAAGAAGGTAACAAAATAGAATTATGGGAACCAATTTATTAAAAAATGAACCACCAAGTTGAAACTTATCTCGACAATCTTAACGCATGGAAAGAAGAACTTACAAGACTTCGTCAAATAGTAGCGAATTGCGGATTGGTTGAAGAATTCAAATGGATGCATCCATGCTATACTTACAACAAAAAGAATATTGTTTTAATTCACAAGTTTAAAGATTACTGTGCTATTCTTTTTCACAAAGGCACATTGCTGAAAGACACAAAGAATATTTTAGTGCAACAAACAGAAACCCTGCAATCTGCTAGGCAACTACGATTCACAAACATATCTGAAATTGAAGCTCTCAAAACAGTCATAAAATCATATATATACGAAGCCATTGAAGTAGAAAAAGCTGGCTTGAAAGTGAAAAATAAAAAAACTTCTGACTTTGAAATACCAATAGAATTAGTACAAATATTTAAAGAAAATCCTAACCTAGAAACCGCATTTAAAACTCTTAACGAAGGAAGGCAAAGAGGTTATCTTTTAAATTTCTCAAAACCCAAACAAGCAAAAACCAGAATATCAAGAATTAACCAAAACACCGAAAGAATTCTCAACGGAAAAGGTTTCAACGATTGTATTTGCGGACTTTCAAAAAGACTTCCAAATTGTGATGGCTCTCATAAACAATTAGAAAAATAAAAACTGACTTAAACACATATTTTACATCGCATTACAATTCAACAAAAGATATTTTGTAAATTAGACTGATTTCAAAAAAACCAACCAACACATGAAACACTATTTTTTACTTTTCTCCCTGGCTATCCTAATTACTGCCTGCAAAAATGAACCGAAATCTGAAACAGATGAATGGATTTATCTGTTCGACGGAACCACTACTGAAGGCTGGCGAGCCTATAATGGTGAATCGCTTCCAGTGCAATGGGTTATTAAAGATGGTGCCTTAACTTTTGATACCGAAAAGAAATTAGAATCTGAAAGAGAAGGTGGCAAAAACATTATTTATGGCAAAGAAGAGTTTGATAATTTTGAATTATATCTAGAATGGAAACTTCCAGCTGGTGGCAATAGTGGTGTTTTTTATCACTTAAAAGAAGGTTATAATTCATTAGAAGAAATTGCACCAGAATATCAACTATTAGATGATTTGGGTTGGGAAGCAATTAATAATGCAACATTACAAGAATGGCAAAAAACAGCAGCTGATTATGCTATGCATGTTCCAGACAACAGTGTAAAAATTACAAAACCAGCTGGTGAATGGAATACCACCAGAATTATTTTTACGGAGGAGTTAGTTGAGCATTGGCTCAATGGTAAAAAAGTACTATCGTTTGTACCATGGTCAGACGATTGGGAAGAACGAAAACAAAACGGAAAATGGAAAGATTACCCTAACTACGGAACTTCAAAAACAGGATTTATTGGTCTTCAAGATCATGATAGTCCGTTGTGGTTTAAAAATATAAAAATTAAAAAATTATAATACAGCGCAAAAAATGGAAAGAAGAAATTTTATAAAAACGTCCGCTATAGTATCATCAATAGCTTTTTTGCCAATCCTTAATTCGTGTAAAAATATGGTCACAGGACGTATTAGATCTGCTCACATAGGCGTTGGTGGAATGATGGGAATGGAAGATTTAAAAGCAATCTCTTCCCATCCTTCAGTAGATGTCACGGCACTTTGCGATGTCGATTCTAATTATCTTGACATTGCGCATAAAATGTTTCCTAATGCCAAAGTATATAAGGATTATCGTGTAATGCTTAAAGAGCTCGAAAATGAGATTGATGCGGTTATAGTATCTACTCCAGATCATACGCACGCTCCAGCTTCACTAATGGCTATGGAAATGAATAAAGCTGTATACTGTCAGAAACCTTTAACCCATCATGTTTCAGAAGCTCGAGCCATGCAGAAAATGGCAAAAGACAGAAATTTAGTCACACAAATGGGAATACAAGTACATTCCTTTTACGATTATAAACTAGCAACCTTATTAATTCAGTCTGGCATTATTGGTAAAGTAAGTAAAGTTCACGCTTGGTCTCCCAAAAACTGGGGATTTGATGGTGTAGCTCCAGAAGGCTCTGATCCTGTTCCCAATAATTTAGATTGGAATCTATGGTTAGGCACATCTCCAGAACGTCCATATAAAGAAGGACATTACCACCCTATGAATTGGCGAAAAGTCTTGGATTATGGTTGCGGTACATTAGGTGATATGGGAGTCCATATATTTGACACACCATACAATGCATTGGCTCTGGATGTTCCGAATACCATTAAAACAGAATGCCGCCAACCAACAGGATTCGGGTTTCCAGAAAAAAATGTAGTCACCTACGAATTTCCTGGAACAAAGTATACCACTGAAAATTTTAAATGGATCTGGTATGATGGTGAAGGCGCACCTGCACCGCACGAGGATTTAATGTTACCTAATAATGAAACACTTCACGATCAAGGTGCTATGTTTATTGGAGAAAAGGGAAACTTATATCTACCGCATTTCCAATTAATGCCTAAACTTATTGTAGATGGCAATTACGTCGATATGGATGTCTCAAAATTTAATTTGGAAGAACCCATTCGAGATTATGGAACGGAAGCTCCTAAACACTATCATCAGTTTGTTGATGCCTGTTTAGGTGAAGATGAATGTACAGCACCTTTCTCATATGCTTCTCGCCTAACCGAAACCATATTACTTGGCGTCATTGCGCAACGTTTCCCAAATAGAACATTACACTGGGATAGTAAAAACGCGAAGTTTGCTGAAGAAGAAGCCAATGCATTTTTAGATGCACCTTATCGAGATTTCTAAGATTTCTCATAATTATTCCATTTTTATTGCAAATTTTAATTGCTCTTAAAATATGTCGTTATTGAACAAAGCAAAACGAGAGGAAGAGGAAACAAGCTTATAAATTTTGAAAGGCTAGCAAATCAGGTTTCCGTTTTCTAGAAAAATAAATATGATAAAATTCTTTAGACGTATTCGTCAAAACCTAATTATGGATAATAACACGGTTTGTCATTCCGCACTTGATGCGGAATCCACATTGAAACTAAAAATAGATTCCTGTCTACGCAGGAATGACAAGATTAAAATATTATGATTAAGTTTTTTAGAACAATCAGAAAAGATCTTATGGAGAAAAACAAAACTGGAAAGTATTTAAAATATGCTATTGGAGAAATTGCTTTAGTAATGATTGGAATCCTATTGGCTTTGCAAGTGAATAATTGGAACGAAAAACAAAAATTAAATGCTAAGGCACAAGATTATTATGTGCAGTTACTGGATGATTTAAATAGTGATAAATTGTTTGCTAAACAAACCATTGAAAAATTTAGTGAATTTCGAAAAGATTATGAGGATTATACTAATTTGTATTTAAACCCTTCATTAAAACCAATTGAAATTTTTAACCACATTTCCATACTTCCTGTTTTATCTACGTCTTTAACATTCAATTCTAATACCATAGAATCTCTTCAAAATAGTGGTGAGGTTGGATTAATCTCTTCAACTATCCTAAATAGATTAATTGACCTCAAACGTCAACAAGACGTTACAATAAAGCGCGCTGAGTATACAGACAGTGGCAAAAATGGAGTCATTCAAAATTTAGCACCTTTATTAGGATCAACAACACTACCTAAAAGACTTGATAACCAGCCTGAATTGAGTAATTTTTTTAATATAGATAATAATTTAAAAGAAATAATCTTTATATATGAAGGTGTTCACAGATGGAAAGATTTATCAGAACGAGAAACTATGGGTAGATTAGAAGACATGCAAAAGGAAATAGATACTATTATGGAACTAATTAATAAGGAATTAAAAAAATAACTAAAGCACAAAAACGTGCATTATTAATTACTCCTAAAGCTCTAATTTCTCCGCAAAATTATCATAAAATATTTTATGGCAAAGTCAACTCTGCATAACCTAATCAAACTTCCTCCCAGGCGTATAAGGTGCTCCTGCAGCTTCCAAAGCTGCTTCGTAGGCTTCTAACACCTTATTATAAGCACTTAAATCTCCTCTAAATTTACTAAAATCAGTTTCCGCGATTTCAATATTACGTTTAAACGTTTCTGTTGGGTTTTGTCTTGTTGCCCAATGACCATAAGCAACATGTCCAACTCTTGATTGTATAGAAGGTGATGCGTTTTCATTTAAACTTTGTCTAATAGGATCACCATAGAGTCGTTTTCTTAATTCAGCTAATTGTTGCTCTAATTGATTTAAATCTGCAAACAATTTTGGTGTTGCCTTTGGAGTTTCTAATATGGCTGCTTTCATATATCTTAAACGATTTGCAGCTTCTCCTAATATTCTTCCAGCACTTGAAATTTGTCTTGATAGCTCACTTGTTTTTGCCTGAAATTCTGCTATCACTTTAAAGTCAGTATTCGGAGCTGTATTCTGAACAGGTTTAACCGTAAATTTTTGAGATTCTCCTTGTGCTTTAAGCGTACCATTATGAACAACATAAAGTGCTACACTATAGTTTCCAGGAGCAACAAGTGGTCCTTCAGCATCTCCAGCCCAAGGTGGTTTAAAAGCTGGTTGTGTTAAATTAATAGGATCTGGAGGCGGCAATCTCAAATCCCAATTTGCACGATGCAATCCTTTACTAGTTGAACCTTTAATCCAACGCAGTGGATTATCTTTTTCATCACTTACTAATAATAATACTTGTGGCTCATCTTCATTTGATTCTTCAAACAATCGTTCCCAACCTGGAAACGGAATACTCGCATTTTTTTCTTTTAACGCTTTTTCAGAAGTTTTACGTTCTGCTTTTGCAGTCTCAGGAATGTCATTAAGATAATAGGTGAAAACAGCTCCAAAAGGTGGATTCTCCGTAGCAAAACTGGTTGTGCCTTGTCCAGGCATTCCTTTAGCTTGCATAGGAACACTTGGCACATACCACCAAGCATCTCGAACTGAAAACAAGGTATTTACCTTTTCTTTTATGGCACTACTTATTGCTCTTAATGGCGAGTAATCATCAAGCACATAGAATCCACGACCAAAGGTTGCGCCAACTAAATCATTATCTCTAGGATGTAATTCTAAATCTCGAAAGGAAATTGTAGGTGCTCCTGCGGCTAACTTTATCCAATTCACTCCTTTATTTGGTGTAAAATAAATACCATATTCAGTACCAATAAACAATAAGTTTTCATCAACATGATCTTGTTTTAGAACCCATACGATGGTATTACTTGGTAAATCTCCAGCAATAGATTTATAAGTGCGACCACGATCAGTACTCATAAAAAGATAGGTGTTATAATCACCTAATTTATGAGCGTCAGCTATTGCAAAAATAGTGTTAGAATCATGATTTGAAGCTTCAACATCATTAATAAAGGAACGTGCTGGAACTTTTGGAAGCACACTCTTTCTCCAATTTTGACCACCATCTTCACTTACATGAATAAGACCATCATCTGAACCTGTATACAGTAATCCTTCAACTTTTGGAGATTCTGATATCGATGTCAATGTTGCGTATTTTGACATTGCTCCAGTATCATACATATCGTCAACACTCCATACACGATTATCCATAGTTTCCAATTCGTAACGATTGGTATTAGTGGTTAAATCCTTGCTTACAGGTGTCCATGAATTGCCTTGGTTTTCACTTTTCCAAACACGTTGTGATCCAAAATAAATACGTTTATTATTATGTGGACTTACTTGAATTGGAGCATCCCAGTTATAACGTTCAGGTGGATCGTTTGGTTCAGGTTGTGGTTGAATATTTATAACTTCTTCACTGCGCCTATCAAGCCGATGTAAAGTGCCTTCTTGAATTTCCATGTAAACAATATTATCATCTTCAGGATCAAAAACAGAATCATAACCATCTGCACCAAGCGGCACGTACCAATCTTGATTGCGAATGCCTTCAGTATTCATGGTTCGAGAAGGACCAATTAAAGTACCTAAATCTTGTGCACCACCAACGATGTTATAAAAGGGTTCAGAATTATCAAGTCCGAGTTTATAGAATTGTGAAATTGGTAAATTAGTAAAATGTCTCCAAGTTGTACCTTCGTCATAGGTCTCATATAAACCACCATCTGTTCCAGAAATTAAATGTTTCCCATCGTCTGGGTCAATCCAAAGCGCATGATTGTCACTATGTTTTTCACGTCCTGTTCCAAGATAATTGAATGATTTACCTCCATCACGAGTCACATGATAGAACACATCCATTTGATAAACAAGGTCAGGATTTTGTGGTGATGCTTCTATTTCTTGATAATAATGTGGTCCTGTTCCTCCTGAGATATAACTATTTTGCTTTTCCCAGCTTTCTCCTTTATCATTTGATTTATAAAACCCTTTTTCTTTATCACTTGCCTCAATAGTTGCGTAGACCACTTCAGGATTTGCTGGTGTCACTGCAAGCCCTATTTTCCCGATATCACCTTTTGGCAAACCAGTTTTAACTTGATTCCAAGACTCTCCATTGTCAGTAGATTTATAAATGCCTGATTTTGGTCCACCTGCTAAAAGTGACCATGTTTGTCTACGACGCTGATAAGCAGCAGCATAAATTACATCTGGATTTGATGGGTCAAATTCCATATCAGTAACTCCAGTATTTTTATCAATTTCTAGAACAAATTGCCATGTTTTTCCACCATCGCTAGTTTTATAAACACCTCTTTCACCTCCAGAAGACCAAAGTGGTCCTTCGGCAGCAACGAATACTACATTACTATTTCTTGGATCTACAAGAATTCTTCCAATATGCTCCGATTTTTCAAGACCCATTTGTTTCCACGTCTTGCCACCATCAACACTTTTATAAACACCATCTCCCCAAGCCACATGACGACCACTTACATTTTCTCCAGTACCAACCCAAATAACTTCAGGATTATTAGGATCAATGGTTACTGTGCCAATAGAATACGATTTTTTACTGTCAAAAATAGGTTTCCAAGACGTTCCTCTATTTGTAGTTTTCCATAAACCTCCAGAACCTACAGCAACATACCAAGTACTTTTATCTTTAGGACTTACTGCAATATCTGCAATACGTCCTCCCATAAAAGCTGGACCAATGCCACGCAATTTAAGACCAGAAACAGCTTTAGTTATGTCTGTGGTTTCGGTTTGCGCTAAAACATTAGAGGTTTGAAAAAAATAAGTAATACTAAATAATACTGCGAAAACTAGTCGATATTTATACATAATAAAATCTTGTTGGTTGATGTAAGCAAATTGCTAGCGTAATTTAATTAAAGTTAAGACAACTACCAAGAGCAGTTTTCATTATACAGTTAATTTATTATTGTTTAAATAAAACAGTATATTAGTTACTCATATAACAAGTTGTACTTCATTATTGCCAACAAATAATCAATGATAAAATTCTTTAGATTATTGAAACGTCATTTTGCTTTGCAAAATCAAATGTCCTGTGGACATTTGGTTGAGATATCCGCTTGCGGAAAAAATAGTACCCAAAGATATGATTAAGTTTTTTAGACATACTAGAAAAAACCTCATGGAAAAAAACAAAACTGGAAAGTATTTTAAATATGCTATTGGAGAAATCATCCTTGTGTAATTGGAATTTTAATTGCATTGCAAATTAATAATTGGAATGAAAAAAGAAAAGTTGAAAATACCATAGAAAGTTTGTTGACAGTATTTGAAACTGAACTTGAAATTAACATTAATCAATCCAACAGTTTAATTAGACGTGGTTACGAAATAGATGCAATTGCTACCAGATACATTCAGAATTCTTTGACTCGAGAAGATATATTGAACGATCCGGATATGCTTTTTAGTTTTAGTACAAGGACAAGAGATTATATAGACGATAACCTTGATGCACTTATTAATCTAGAAAAGGAATTACCCAAAATATATGTTTCATTAGTACCAGAACTGAAGGAATTAAAGGCACGTATTGAATCACAACGCAAATGGGAAAAAGCAGTTGTTGAGTTAAGTATAGCAAGAGGGAAAGAACTCGCTGACGAATTACCTACTTTTTATCTTAAGGACTCAATATCAATTGAAAACAACATTAACTACTTTTTGTCGAATCCGTTTATTAAAAATAAAATCATACATTATAACGGGTACGATTTAAGTGAAAATACTTGGGATGCCTCGCTTATTAGAACCAGCGCTGTTGCACTTCTATGGAAAATCAAGGCCTTGAGAGGAGAGGAGAATATGCCTATTGATAAATTTCTTAGTAGTTTAGACCTAAAGTCTTTTCAAGAATATAACTGTAATGAATTACCTTTAGATACGCATCAGGAAATAAATATGCGACAAAATTTTATATTCTACAATAATACCAACGACACCATTTATTTTAAACTTATTGATTCTAAAGGTGAAAAGTTAATCCAAAGGGATTTAAGACGGCCACCAAAATCATTTCAGCTTAGTAAAATTAGATTAGGTGTTAATGAATATATTGAAG